>Ga0182030_10025893_pt1 | contig 10656 bp, 10 predicted proteins | sample 812S3MmetaG_FD_121299 | JGI IMG/M metagenome (GOLD analysis project Ga0182030, IMG submission 121299) | Permafrost microbial communities from Stordalen Mire, Sweden - 812S3M metaG (Illumina Assembly) | ecosystem: Environmental > Terrestrial > Soil > Wetlands > Permafrost | place: Sweden... | reverse complement strand
TGGCCGTCGGCAAACGCAAAACCACAGGCACCCTTATGCATATAGGTCGGCCAATCAATGACTTGCGCAACTTTCGCTGAAACCGCCAAGGCGGCGTCGTTAACGCTCCAGGGACTTTCATCATCGTACGTGAAAATGTCCGACGGACTGCAAACTTTGAAATCCGAGGTCTTGCCAAAAGTGGCATAGACGGATTCCGACTCCTGATGGCCTCCCGTCAACCACGGACCAGGGGCAGGCAGGGTGGGGGCTCCGGAATGGCTGCCGCCACCGCTTGAAATAAATCCCGGGTCCACTGTGCCAAATCCCTGATTGGCCGAGCAACTACGCACAACCGGGACGGTGTTACCTTGGAACTTGCAATAGCGCGGATCGGAGGGGCACTTGTAAATGCCGATGCTGCCACCGACATACGGAACCAGCACGCAATAGGTCGAACTGGTCAAATATATTGTATTCCCTGCTTCCGTGTTGCCGCCGACTGCCAAGTCGGGCATCCAACCCTCCACGCTGCCGGATACCCACTCGTAACCTGGAGTCGTTCCACCGTCATCCGGATTGGGTGGATACAATTCATGAAAATCGCCTGTGTACATGATACAGGCCTTCATCAATTGGTTCATATTGTTCATGCACTGCACCGCTTGGGCGCGGGCTTTGGCCGATGATAGGGCCGGTAGCAGCATGGCGGCCAGAATGGCTATGATCGCAATGACGACCAGCAGCTCTATGAGGGTAAAACCGCCCTTGGGGGGTGGACCGTTCTTCGTGTGGCGTATTTTCATATCGCAGATTTTGACTTTCGTTTCGGATGTGGTAGCAACCAAACCATATTAAGATCAAGGCTGCTGAATGTCAATTACGGTTATCATCCGCTAATGGCTGATTTGGATAGTTTTGTGACAGGCAGTGTATCCAGACGAATCTGCCGATCAAATTGGAAGATGGCTCATGCCGCTAATCAAGCCCTGGTGGTCGCGGAGACGTTCGTTCCAACGTGCCAGCAAGTCTGGCGACAACTCCAATAGCTCCAATAATTTGGGAAACTCCGGCTGTTTGAGAATTTGCGGTCGATCCTGGCTGTGAGCCACCAGATTCCCCAACGCGACACACGCCGCGATCCGCTCAAATCCTTGGGCCTGCTCAGGTTCATGGGAATACCGCACGGCGGCAATGGTTTGCGGCGGCAATTTCCACTCCTCCAGCAAGCCAGCTCCCACTTCGGCGTGGTTACAACCGAAGATTTTCCGCTCTTCCGCCAAGGAAGCCGCATCTGACGGCCCCAAGAACAAGCCTGCGGCTGCCGGCACCTGTTCCTGAGCCAGGATGACCTTGCCCAAATCATGCAGCAGGCCGGCAGTAAATAATAAATTCCCATCGACATTGGCCGATTCGGCCACAAATTTCGCATTGAACGCCGCGATCAAGCTATGCCGCCATAACTTCACCGCATCAGTCCCTCGGGTCGACGGCGTGGGAAAACAAATGCTGCCGCTGATCATCGCCACCAAAAGATAGACGGCTTGGTAGCCTATACGATTAACCGCCTCGGACACCGAAGTCACTTCCGATTCGTGCCCGAAATAAGCGCTATTGCAAATTTGCAACAACTTCGACGTCAGCGCGGGATCCAACGCAATGATTTCGACCACCTCATCGAAATTCGTATCCACATCACCCAGCCGAAGCATTAGCTTGGGCAGCAGCGTCGGCGAGGGCGGAAGCACATCAACTTTGCTTAGATGCTGGCGGATCAATGGGTCCATGAAAGCGGCTTTCTTAGATACGGCACAACTCTCTGTGAAACCTGCTTCATTTTCAATATTTTAACGGTGTTTTCTGCCAAAAGCTGCCGTTTTTCCCCATGGGCGAACAGAATCTGACCGCCATCATGCGCTGATGATCAGGTCGTGGTGATCGGCCATCAAAGGCCGTTTCGCCTTCGAAACTCCTGCCAAACCTGCACGAAGGAGGGCGCAAATTCGCCAGGCTTTTCCCCCATCCAGGCGGTGATCGCCGCGGGCAGAAACCAGGCGCCGGTTTCAATTTCCTCAACTTGCAGTGTAAAGGGACCTTCACTTTCCCCGCGGTAAATCCAGCAAAATTCCCAGCCGGTCTCGAGACCGGCATCAATTTTAAAGAGACGCTGCGGCGCCCGCGCCAGCGCCACGCCGATTTCTTCGCGCAATTCCCGCACCGCGCAGGCATCATAATCCTCACCCTGATCCACATGGCCGGAGGACGAGGAATCCCATTTGCCCTTGGCCGAGTCCTTGAGCTGCGAGCGTTTCTGAAGAAAAAGCTCTCCGCGAGCGTTAAAAACCAACACATGCACAGCGCGATGCCGCAGCCCCCGGGCATGAACCTCCCGGCGCGGCGCCTGGCCCACCACCTCATCGCGTTCGTTTACGACATCAAAAATCTCTTCCGTCATAATGCCCGGCATTGTGGAAAGATGTGGCCTCTTAATGCAACGAGGAAAATGCGACCAAAATGCGCCGAGGTACGGGACCGAAACCTTGAACTCTCAACATTCAACGTCGAAAGTCCCAGGGCTTACGTGCGTGTGTTTTCGTTCGAGATTGGGCGTTGAATTTTGGGCGTTGACCCCGCCGCTTTGACGCGGGCGGCAGGCCAGCCGGCCATCGAAAATCGTGGCTCGTGCGAAAAGGCGTTCGACGTTGAATGTGGAGCGCTGAATGTCCCCTCCCGGCGTAGCGTCAGGCATCCGTGCCTGACGTGAAGGACGGCATCCTGCCGCCCGGCTTGGCCCCGAATGCAGGCAGAGCGCTGGAACATTTCAGGGTCTTCGCAACAAGCGGCGCACTTCCGCCGGGCAAAGATGCCCGGCTCTACCGTCGGCAAGGATGCCCGCCGCCACGGCGTAGCGGGCCGCTGGGCCGTCTCCGAAACGCACCGCAGCGCAGGCGTTTCGGAACTTCGCGGACATTGCGACGGCCCTGCGCTGCGCTGGCCGTCGCGGACATCGCAGCGCGATGTCCCTACCTCGAACGAAGGCGCACGCACGTAAGCCCGTACGCGTTCGACGTCGAATGTTTTGGCCTTCGGCTTCCCCCCCGGGCCGGAATGATTGGCGTCCGGCATGGTTCCTGGCTTAACTTGTTGCCTGCATGATTCCGTCCGAGACCTTTGCCGGCTTGCTGCGTGGACCAGGGCCGATCCTGGCCTTGGCGCCCATGCAGGACATCACCACGCTCCAATTTATGCGCGTGATCTCGCGTTACGGCGGTCCGGACGTCTATTGGACCGAATACTTTCGCGTCCACGGAGAGTCACGGCCCGAGAAGTGGATCCTCGATTCCATCACCCAAAACCCAACTGGGCAACCGGTGGTCGCCCAGATGATTGGCAACGACGTTCCGGCCCTGGTCCGCACCGCCAAGCTCCTACAGCAGCATCCCGTCGCCGCCATCGACCTCAATCTGGGTTGTCCCGCGCCAGTGGTTTACCGCAAATGCGCCGGCGGCGGCCTATTGCGCGAACCGGCGAAGATCGACGCAATCCTGGAGGCGTTGCGTCAGGTCGTCACCATCCCCTTCACGGTCAAGACGCGCATTGGCTTCGAGTCGGCATCCGAATTTGACGTCCTCTTGCCGGTCTTTGCGCGGCACCAGCTTGATCTTCTGACCGTTCATGCCCGGACGGTGACGCAAATGTACCGGCCCGGCGTCCGCTATGACCTGATCGCCCAGGCGGCGCGCGAACTGAAATGCCCGGTGCTGGCCAACGGTAACGTTTTCAGCGCCACGCAGGCCCGTCGCTTGCTCGCCGAGACCGGCGTGCGCGGCTTGATGATTGGCCGTGGGGCCATCCGCAACCCGTGGCTCTTTGACCAAATCCGCGCCGAATTGCGCGGCCAGCCGAGCCGGCTGCCCACCGGGCGCGAGGTGCTGGCCTACATTCACGAACTATGGCAGCATGAAATTACCCCCGGCGTGCGCGAGCAAGCGCAGGTGCAACGCATGAAGAAGTTTGCAAATTTTATTGGCGAGGGCGTCGGTGAACAATTCCTATTCGAAATCCGGCGCGCCGTCACGGCGGACGACTTCTGGCGCATCTCGGACCGGTTCCTGGCCCATGACGAGCCCATGGCCCTGCCGCCCGCCGATGCAAACAAGGATGGATTGCCGTGACGCTTTGCGCTTTGATATCCGGCAAATGACTCATACATTCTTTATCACCGGCACCGATACCGGGGTGGGCAAGACCGTCTTTACCACGCTCATGACAGAATTTTTGCGCTCCCGGAAAATCCGCGTGGCGGCGCTGAAGCCCGTTTGTTCGGGCGGCCGCGGCGATGCCCGCCGGCTGCACCGGGCACTGGGAGGCGCGCTGACTTTGGACGAAATCAACCCCTGGTATTTTCGCGCGCCGCTCGCGCCGGTGGTGGCCGCGCGGCAGGAGCATAAAACGGTGCTACGCCACGCGGCGCTCAAGCATATCCGGGCCATCCGGCGAAATTTCGACGTGGTCCTGATTGAAGGAGCCGGCGGACTGCTCAGCCCGTTAGGCGTCGATTTCAACGCCAGAGACTTGATGCGCGCCTTGGCGGCAACACCGGTGATCGTGGCTGCCAATCGGTTGGGAGTGGTCAATCAATTGCTGTTGACGTTGGAAGCCCTGCCCCGAAATCTCCAGTCCAGAGCCAGGGTGGTCCTCATGGCCCCGCCCAAGCCGACCTTGGCCGCCGCCTTTAATGCCGGCATGCTGAAACGGCTGGCGCGCCAACCAGTCCATATCATCCCCTGGCTCGGACGGAAAATCGGGCCGGAGACGATCCACGGGATGCCGCAGCTTCAGCGATCACTGGGCGCCATTTCTGCCGGGGTGCAGGCCACCGATTAAACCACCGGGCACGGCAACCGAAGCAATATGTTATCACCCGATCAAAGCAACAGTTCCCGGATGGGGTTGCGTTCACTGCTTCACGCCCGGTGGTTTGCGGGGGTGAAATCCTGTCGCGACTGGCTCCGGGCGCATCTGGCCGATCGCATTCTCTTTCCGCTCTGGGTGCTGGTTCAATGCCTGCGCCACCGACGCCGCGCCGTGCTCCTGTTTCGCATCGGCGTGCTGGGCGACCTTATCTGCACCCTGCCGATGTGCGCGGTAATCCGTCAGCGCCATCCCGGGCGTTTGCTGTTGCTGGTAACCATGCGCGATTATCGCGGGCTGGCGCGGCTGGCGCCCGGCCCGGAGGGCGTCTATGGCGCCCGTTCCTGGAAATTCTCCCCGGCCGGCCGCTATGGCGGCCTGGTGGAAAAAATCTACGCCCCCAGAACGACTGATGAAATTTCGTATGAAACCGGCCCGACTTGCCATCTCATTGACGATCTGGCCCGCTCCTGTGGTCTCTCCCCGACCGACCGCCAGCCGCGCCTACATCCGCCGAAATCCTTGATCGACCGCACCCTGTCGGTCACAGGCCTGGCGGATTGCCGGGCCGGCGGTCAAAAGCTGATTGCCATCAATTGCGGCCGTACCTGGCCCGTGCGCGAATGGAGCTTTGACCACTGGCAGCAACTGGTGGACCTGATCCACGAGACCTGGGATGCCACGATCATTTTGTTTGGCATTGGGGGCTCCCAAAACGAATACACCCGGCTCCACGGCGTCCGGTTGTTCGCCAACCACCGTTTGCAGGCGCATGAAGTCGCGGCCTTAGTTGCCGCCTGTGACCTGGTGATTTCCATTGACTCCGGGCCAGTCCAAGTGGCTGGCGCGGTCGGCACGCCGGTCGTGGGGTTGTACGGCGCGGTAAATCCCCAATATCGCCTGCCGCCCGCGTCGCCCGGCACCGGGGTGGCCGCGGAGGTTCCCTGCTTGTACTGCAACCATCGCACGCCGCGCGGCCACTGGGAATCCGGCTGTCCCCATGACATCCGTTGCATGAAAGAATTGGAAGTGGCCAAGGTGTTCCCGGCTGTCAGAGCTTTTCTGGGCGCTCCTTCGAAACCTCGCGGATAACCGCACCGCGGGGCCCGCGGGTTCACTGCGGGTCAAGCCTTTCCCGATTCATAAAGCTCGAGGTATTTGCCGGCGGCGGAAATCCAGGAATGGTCGTGACGGGCCCGCTCCAAGGCGTCGCGGAATACGGAGGTGTCCGCCAGTAAGCGCTGGGCCGCGGCGGCAAACGAAGCGCTATCGGAGGGCGTGTACGTGACGCCGCAGGCATAGCGGGCCAGGAACGTGGAAAAGTAAGGCGTCGCCGAGGCAATCATCGGACGGAAATAACCGCAGCATTCAATGAGCACACCCGAGCCGCGGGCGAAACCGGCTTCATAGGGCAGCACCAGTGCATCTGCGGCCGCAAAATAGTACTTCATCATTTCGTCCGACACGAACTCGCTGACGATTTTAGCATTGGGATACCCGCAGGCGGCCACGACCTGGGCGGGGTCATTGTCCGAAATGACCTTTCCCACGAACAGCGCCAGCGGCGGCGACGGCAGCGTAAGGCAGCCTTTCAGCGGGGTGACATAATCTTTCCCGCGGCGGTGGGTGCCGAAGAAAAGAAGGATCTTTTCTTCCGGCGGCAAACCGAGCCGCCGCCGGGCCTCGGCCTGGGGCACGGGCGTTTCCCCGTCATCGATGGCGTAGGGAATGAGCCGGACATGCGGGCCCACGTGCGCGGAGATTTGCTCGCGCAAAAATTCATTCTCGCAGATGAAATCCAGGCGATTGGTGGAGACGGCGCGGTGCAAAAACCATTTCAGGAACTTCCGAAACACCGCTTGGGCGCCCGTGACCGGGCCGGACAGGAGGCCCCCATAAAAGGAATACACGAAGCGCCGCCGGAACAGCAGCGTGGCCCCAATGACCAGCCAACGGGAGCCGCCTATAAAGTGAAGCGTGGCGCCCCGCTGAGGGCGGGAAAGCCGCAGCACGCGAAACAGGCACGTCCACGATTCCCAAAAGCTCCTCATCCCCCCGAACCGGCCCGTTTCCCAACAGCCGGCGGCTACGCGTCGCCAAGCCGATGGCAGCCGTTCATAAACCATGGTGACCCGGCCCCGCAAGTCCGCCGGGATGGCCTCGGCGGCCAGGCTGAACACGACGATATGAACCTCCTGACCCTGCCGGCCCAGCGCGCGCGCCAGGGCCACGGTGTTGGGCCAGTTGTGCGAGGGGTAATGAGCGCTGGGACTGACAAGAAAAATCATGAGCTTGAAATCAGGGTTTGGCTCCGGGCACGCACAGTTCTTTGAGGATCGCCTCGTTGCCAATGACGGCTTGCTCCTGGTTGAATCGCTGGCGGGCGGATTCCCAAGCATGGGCCACCAAGGCCTGATTCCCATCAGGGGCGCTGACGGCCCGGAAGATGGTTTCGGCCAGGGCGCGCGGATCGCGCACGTCGCCAAGGTAGCCGCTGCGTCCGTCTTCCAAAGTCCACGGCACGGCGCCACTCCGGCTGCCGCCAATGACCGGCACGCCGCACGCCATTGCCTCCACCAACGCCATGCCGTGGGTTTCGATCAGCGAGGGATGCACCATCAAGCCGGCTTCCATTTCCAAAAACTCCAAGACCGCAGAGTGGGGCACGCCGCCTTTGAATACGACGCCGAAGTGCAACTGGTGGCGCCGCGCCCAGCTTTCCGCCGCTTGCGCCGGTCCCAGATCGCGTCCCAGCAGCACGAGGCGCGCAGCCGGAAGCCGGACCCGCACCTGGGCAAAAGCCCGGAGCAGGGTGGACAGGTTCTTGAGCGTGCCCCAGCCGCCCACGCTGCACAGGGTCAGCGCTCGGGCCGGTTCGGGGGGACGTTGCCCGCGGCGTTCGCCGCGCAGAAACACTTCCGGCGGCACCCCATTGGGCACCACCTTCACGGGGCCGCCCGGCCGGAAATAGTTTTCAATGTGCCGGGCGGTATAGGGCGAGACGCACACCAAGCGGTGGGCGCGGCGAATGACCTGCCAGGCCACCGCGATATGATAAGCCGCAAACCAATCTTTCCCGATCCACGCGTAGCGCCACGGGGTGTCATGGCAGGTCACGGCCGTGGGCAGGCCGGAGTCCAGCGCGGCCAAAGCGTGATCGTAGGTCCATTGGGCCGACAGCACCTCGGGCGGGTCATGGAGAATCGCTTCGCGGAGCAGGCGGCGTTCGACCCGGTAACAATCGAGCAGGCAACTGCGCGCGCGGCGTTTGGGAACCACGTGGAGGGTTAGGCGTTCACCGCCCAGCGTGTGGACCTGAGCAACCGAAGGGTCGAGGCAAAAGATGGATAAAGTGTGTCCGCGGCGGAGCCATTCCCGCACCAGCGGCGTAACCGGCGTGGCCGTGACGCCCCGGATGGCGCCGAGGCGCGCCCGGGAATCTTCATCCAGAAGGTCGGCAACTTCCCGCGGTTGGAACGGGCTGACAACTCCGATCTTCATTCATTCTGCTCCGGCGGCAATTCCTTTTACCATCCGGGCAGCACCCCGGTGGAAAACCCGAAAAGAGGCGTGAACCGGTCCGCCGCATCGGGTGCGCCGTGCCGGATGTTTCATGACCAGCTTCTCCACCACCATTTCCGGATTCACAGCGGCTGCGAGAATTGGTTTCGTTAGAAATTCCCGCTCGCCGGGGTTTAAGTGTCCGCCAATAACAGGCGAAAGTTCGGGCATAAATATTGCTGTTAAATATGCGATGGTGCAGCGACTTAGGTAAAGGCAAATCCGGCCGAAACCGCTTCAGGCCAGGGCCGCTCTAAAGCACGAAAGGGCGCGGAAACACCCCTCCCTGTCCCTCCCCCCATCGGTTCCGCAGACTCCGCCGACGCGGGGAGGGAAAAACGATCCGCGCGCATCAACCCCCTTGCCTCCATTCGGAATGGAGGAGAGGGCTGGGCAACTTGTTCAGGGATGGTTTGCGGGAGGCGCCCGAATTTGCCATTCGCGTGCTGTTCATAAAATTTGGTGATAATTGGTGATATAAAGTGATAGTTTTTCGGGGTAAGGCCCTGAAACGTGATGGATGGATGGGTGGATTGGTGGATTGATGGATTGGTGGATTGATGGATTGGTGGATGGGTGGATGGGTGGGATTAGCAAGTTGGCTTTACCAGGCACGATTGGGCTGGATGGGGCTTGGTTATCAAGAGGTTGTGCGTACTGCGGAAGGCGGAGTGGCTGGCCATGGCGGATGAAAACCGAGGATGGAAGATGGATCGAGGATAGCTGCGACAGGCTCAGGGCAGGCCATAAAGCGAATGATTTCGGGATGATGCCGCCCCGGACGGGGCTGGAAATTATTTTGAAGGCGGTTTTTCTACAACGATTTCGCGCCGCTGGCGCTGGGATCGGGAATTTGATGGCATCCGGTACAAATACATGCGCCTTTCGGAGTGGAGGAGGGCTGGGGAGAGGAGGCTCGTTTGATTATCAAGGGAAGAGCCAGAAATGCAGCCCACAAGCAACTTGGACGGCTTTAGAGCGGCCCTGGCTTCAGGCGCCTTCGCGCTGGCGAATCTGCTTTCCGGAAACTGCCTGGGCGGCTTCTTCGGCGATAATCCGATAACCCTCGCGGACCGATTCAGCATCCCGCGAGTAATTCAGACGCAGGCACTCGTGCCGATGCGGCCAATCATCGTCCAGGCCAAAAAAGAAATATTCGCCGGGAACGGTGATGACCCGGCGCGCCTTCAGCCGCTCATACAGCTCGCGCGAGGTGATGGGCAGGCCTTTGAGCCAGAGCCAATGAAAAAATGCGCCCTCGCAAGCGTGCAGTGCCCAATCCACGCCTGCCCGGTTGAAAAACTCCTGCGCCCAAGCCGCGGCCGCCCGGCTCTTCGCTTCGTAGAATGGACGCAGAAAGCGCGGGCCAAATTCCAAAATCTGCCCGCTTTCGACCCAGGGCAGAACGATTTGCTGGCCGATGTTGCCGGTGGCCAGACCGACGACCGCCGTCAGCGAACTCACTGCGGACGCAATTTGCTCAGGCGCCACGATAATGGCCGTGCGCGTGCCGGGCAGCCCGAGTTTGGATAGCCCGAGCACCAGGACGACATGCGGCGCCCAAAACGGCTTGGCCGGCGTGAACATCAGGCCGGGAAAGGGTATGCCGTAGGCGTTGTCGAGAATCAGCGGTATGCCGTGCGCCGCCGCCAGCGCGGATAAGCGGGCCACTTCGGCATCCGTGAGCACATTGCCGCTGGGATTGGTCGGGCGCGAGGCGGCAATGGCTCCAATGTCCCCCCGCGCCAGCGCCTTTTCCACCGCCGCAAAATCAATGGTGTATTTGAAGGTCTTGCCCTCGGCGCCTGCGGGCCATTCGATTCCCGGACGGCAGGCGATAAAGAAATCAGCTTCGATGCCTTGATCGGCGTAGCCGATGTACTCGGGGGCGAGCGGCAGCAGGATTTTTTTGGAGCGCCCGCCCGCAAAACGGCCGGCGAGGAGGTTGAACAGGTAAAAAAAGGCGCTCTGCCCGCCGCTGGTAATGGCGAGGTTTTGCGGGCCGACGTCCCAGCCAAATTCGCGTTGGAGCAGCTTGGCCAGGGCGCGAATAAAGCGCGGATTTCCCTGGGGCGGGTCGTAATTGAGCATCATGCGCTCAAAGGCGTCGCCTTCCTCGAGCAACTCGCGCATGCGCTCGCGCACCAGGGCGGCGAACGCGGGAACGGCGGCGGGGTTGCCGCCGCCCAGCATGCACACCTC
>Ga0182030_10025891_pt1 | contig 10656 bp, 6 predicted proteins | sample 812S3MmetaG_FD_121299 | JGI IMG/M metagenome (GOLD analysis project Ga0182030, IMG submission 121299) | Permafrost microbial communities from Stordalen Mire, Sweden - 812S3M metaG (Illumina Assembly) | ecosystem: Environmental > Terrestrial > Soil > Wetlands > Permafrost | place: Sweden... | reverse complement strand
GTTTCCGTGAAAAGTAAACAGTTTTGCAGGGGTCGGACGGTACCTCCCGGCATGGTCGAAAGTAGGGATTGAGTTGTCCTTCAGACCAGCCGCTGGATGGCCTTTCGGGACCTTTCGCCAGCCGTAGATGTCGAGCAGACTTACCTTGTCGCCAGCAATGGGCGACAGCATAACTCTTATGGGCAACCTCCCCGCTCGTTTGAACTCGCTGCTCGTCGTCCTGGCCCTGGCTACACTCGTGGGCTGCCAAGGTTTCAGTTCCGGCAAGGCGGACATCCAAACGCCTCCGGGCGTGCTAAGTGGCGCTCCCACGAGCCTGGCTTTTGGCAACGTCCAGCTTGGAACTACCCAAGTTCAGTCCGTGACCCTGGCTAATACGGGATCATCCAGTCTTAACGTTACCCAACTGACCGTGAGCGGCGCGGGGTTCAGCACTACGGGCTTGGTTCTGCCCATGGCCTTGAACGCCGGACAGACGGTCAGCTTTAGCGTTACGTTCGGCCCGCAGTCCGCCGGCGACGTTACCGGCAGCCTCTCGTTTGCCAACGATGCGTCCAGCACTCCGTTGAATATCGCCCTTACCGGGACCGGCATTGCCGCCGGAGGCATTACCACGAGCCCGTCCAGCCTGAGCTTCGGAACTGTGCAGGATGGCACCAGCCAGAGCCAGAACGAGACCATCACGAACGCGAGCAGCCAAAATGTCACCATTACGCAAGCCACTTTTTCGGGAACCGGTTACAGCTATTCCGGATTGAGCCTCCCCCTCACTTTGACGCCGAATCAGAGCGCTACATTTGCCGTGGTGTTTAATCCGACTACGGCGGGGACCGACAACGGAACCCTGGCGCTCACTATCAGCGGATCGTCCACTCCCCTCGATTTCTCGCTTTCCGGAATCGGAGTGCCCGCGGCAACGCTGAGCCCGAGTCCGGCCAGCTTGACCTTCTCCAACGTGCAGGTTGGACAGAATCAGGCGCTAACTGAGACCGTGCAGAACACCGGCGGCGAGAATGCGACCATTTCGCAAGTTACGGTTGCCGGCACCGGCTTCAGCATTTCCGGAATCAGCACCCCGGTGACGTTGACTCCCGGCCAGAGCACTTCGTTCAGCGTGACCTTCGCTCCGCAGACTGCCGGCAGCGCCGGCGGAAGTGTCACGATCACTTCGAACGCTTCGAATCCCTCCCTGGGCGTCGCTCTGAGCGGCACGGCGGTGGCGGCGGGAGCCTTAACCGGAACCCCAACCAGCTTCAGCTTTGGCAGTGTGCAGGACGGGACCAGCCAGACCCAGACTGAAACCTTGAAGAACACCGGCGGCGAAAACCTCACGATCTCGCAGGCAACGATTTCTGGCGCAGGCTTCAGCTTCACCGGCTTGACTCTGCCGCTGACCTTGACGCCGAATCAGAGCACGACGTTTTCGGTCGTATTTGCCCCGACGACCGCAGGAGCCGTCACCGGAACTCTTGCGCTCACCGTAACTGGATCGAGCCCGCTGAATCTGGCGCTGTCCGGGACCGGCGTAACGCCGGCCACGCTGACCGCAACTCCAGCAAGCCTGACATTTACCAACGTCACGGTTGGGCAGAGTCAAAGCCAGACTGAGACGGTGAAAAACACGGGCGGAGTGAATGCAACCATCTCGCAGGTCGCAGTTGCGGGCACCGGCTTCAGCATTTCCGGAATCAGCACCCCGGTGACGTTAACTCCGGGCCAGAGCACTTCGTTCAGCGTGACCTTCGCGCCGACATCCGCAGGCAGCGCCACTGGAAGCGTCACCGTCACCTCGGACGCCTCGAATCCCTCGCTGAGCGTCGCGCTGAGCGGCACCGCGGCGACAGCCGGAGCCTTGACCGGAAACCCGACCAGCTTCAGCTTCGGCAATGTGCAGGACGGGACCAGCCAGAGCCAGACGGAAACCTTAAAGAACACGGGCGGCGAAAATCTTACGATTTCACAGGCGACGATTTCAGGCGCGGGATTCAGCTACACGGGCTTGACGCTGCCGCTCACCTTGGCACCGAATCAAAGTTCCACATTCGCAGTCGTATTCGCACCCACTACGGCAGGAGCCGTCACCGGCACCCTCGCCCTCACCGTAACTGGATCGAGCCCGCTGAATCTGGCGCTGTCCGGCACCGGAGTGACGCCGGCCACGCTGACCGCGAATCCGGCGAGTTTCACCTTTACCAACGTGACAGTGGGACAGAGTCAAAGCCAGACTGAGACCGTGAAGAACACCGGCGGGGAGAGTGCAACGATTTCGCAGGTCACGGTGGCCGGTACCGGCTTCAGCATCTCCGGCATCAGCACGCCGGTGACGTTGACTCCGGGCCAGAGCACTTCGTTCAGCGTGACCTTCGCGCCGACCTCCGCAGGCAGCGCCAGCGGAAGCGTCATGATCGATTCCAACGCCACCGATCCTGCCCTGAGTGTAAGCCTCAGCGGCACCGCCGTCGCGCAAACTCAAGGCACACTGACGGTCAGTGCGGTGAACGTCGGCAGTGTGGTGGTAGGAACGAGCGGGACGCAAACCGGGACGTTGAGCGTAACCGGGGCGAGTGTATCGGTGACGTCAGTCAGCTTGAGCGGAACCAACCCCAGCGAGTTTTCGATCACCGGCATCACGTTCCCAGCAACCGTTACCCCGACCACGCCGGTTACGTTCACGGTGAAGTTCACGCCCAGTTCGACGGGAGCCGCATCGGCGTCCGCATCCTTCGTCAGCACCGCCGCCAACACCCCCACCGCGGGAGCTCTGAGCGCCACGGGTACCCCGGCACCCGTGCATACCGTCAACTTGTCATGGACGGCGAGCACGACGTCCGGCATTACCAGCTACAACGTGTATCGCGCTGTCTTCGCGTCGAATGTTTGCGGCTCCTACGCGAACGTCGGAAGCACCGCGAGCACCGTCACCACGTTCACCGACAATGGCCCGCTCACGGATGGCACGACCTATTGCTACGCGACTACATCTGTGGATGCAGATGGCGAGAGCGCTTATTCCAACATTGTCCAAGCCGCGATTCCTGCCCCGTAGACCGGTGGTCACGGAGGGACGGCGCTACGGAGTGACGGTAATCTGCTTGCCGGAGTATTGCACGATTTTGTCAGGTTCGTCCGCCGGGCTCACTCCTACTCCGTGATTCTCGCTGACGAGAATGACGCGGAACGCGCGGCTCTCCAGCATGCCCGGAAACTGTCCTTTGCGATCGCCGATCGTCAGAGTACGCGCCGCGTCATCCCAGTGCAGCGGAATGGTTGCGTAGATTCCTTTTTCGTAATCGTAGTTGTCATTCTCATCTTCGTAGAGTGTGAAGTCCCCGCTGGCGCCGCGGTAAATCCGAAGCTCGATCGGGTCGGCGGCTTTCTCGGAGGACCATTCTTCATCCGGGCCCAGAGGAAGAATGGATCCGGCACGTACGTACAGGGGCAGACGATCGAGTGGAGTGATAGCGCTGATCGTCCTGCCGCCACCGACCGCTGATCCTGTCCAGAAGTCGTACCACTTGGCGCCTGGAAGATAAACCTGCCGCGTCGTAACCGCCGCATCAGTCACTGGATTCACCAAGAACGCCGGGCCGAACATGAATTGATCGCCCGTATTCTGCGCGCGATCATCGGTGCGGAAGTCCATGGCCAGCGGCCGCATCGGCGTGTAAGCCTCGCTGGTCGTCTTCCACGCCAGCGAATATATGTAAGGCAGCATGCGATAACGCAGGCGATCGAAGTTCACCAGAATCTTCTGCGCATCGGGCCCGTAAGACCACAATTCGTTTTCGTCGGGATTGCGCGTGCCGTGAACTCGCAGGATGGGATTAAACGTGCCGTACTGAAACCAGCGGACGAAAAGTTCGCGAAAAGCCGGATCGGCAGGGCTGCCGAAGACAAACCCGCCAATATCGGTGGTCCAGTAAGGAATGCCGGAGAGCGCGAAATTTAATCCTGCCGGAACCTGCCGCCGAAAGCTGAGCCAATCCGAATTGATGTCGCCCGACCAGGCCGTCACCCCATTGCGTTGCGAACCCGCGAACGCGGAGCGCGACAGAATGAACACGCGCTTCCGGTCGGATGCGCTTCTCTGTCCCTGATAAACCGCTTGCGTGTCGAGCAAAGGAAATACGTTGACGTAGCGGTTTCCGCTGCCCGCCGCGAGCTTGTGATTCAGCAGAATGTTATCTTCCTGGCCTTCGGTTTCCGGTTCGGTGGTATCCATCCACCAGGCATCGAGGCCGATGCTGAACAATCCTTTGTTCACTTCATCCCAGTAATACTTGCGCGCCTCGGGGCTGGTCGCGTCGTACACCGCCATCGCGTCGGTATGGTAGGGAGGCTTCGCATACTTGAACTTGTCGACGAACCAGCCTTTGCTCTGCATGTAATCGTAGTTTGCCGAACCCGGCTCGAAGAATGGCCAGATCGAAATCATCAGGTGGAAATTTTCGCTGTGTAGCTGATCCACCATCGCTTTGGGATCTGGATAATTCTTGTTAAAAACGAATTCGCCTTTGCGATTCCACCAGAACCAATCCTGCACAATGTTGTCGACCGGGATGTGCAGGTCGCGATACTTGCGGGCCACGCCCAGGATTTCATCCTGCGACTTGTAGCGATTCTTGCACTGCCAGAACCCGTACGCCCACTTGCCGAACAACGGCGCCTGTCCCGTCAGGTCGCGATAGCTGGCGATGATTTTGTCGAAGTCGGGCCCGTACAGGAAGTAGTAATCGACGACATCCGCGACTTCAGAGCTGATGTAAAGAATATTGGCGAACCGGTTGTTGAAGCGGCTGCGGGACGTGCCGTTCCAGAATATGCCGTAACCCTTGCTCGAGAGCATCAAGGGCACGGAGATGTTGCTGTTCTCCTGAGAGATGTCGACCGACTCGCCGCGATAATTCCACACGCCGGCCTGGTGCTGGCCCAATCCGTAAAGTGCCTCGTGCGATCCGTAAATGTTCACCTGGGATTCGGCGCGGTACGTGTCTTCGCCATTCACTATCTCGGGAGTCAACTTGCGCGACGCTTCCTGCACCAGCGATCCGCCATTCAATTCGGCGTAAGTGATGGCGGAGTCTTTGCGTGTGACCGTAATTTTTAGCAGGGAAGTGCTGAGGGTGACTGCATCGTCCGTGGACTGCATCGACCACTGCGCTGCGGGCCAGGTCTGTTTGATGACGACCAAGTCTTCGCGCTTCGGGAACGTGGCGGTCGGTGAATAGAGCACGCGAATCACCGAGTCCGAGCACACTTGCACTTTCAAAGTGCCAGTGCCCAGGATGAAGACAACAGCGTCCGCTCCCTGCTGGATCTTGCGCACCGGATTCATAGCGGTCCACTGAGCATGGGCGGCTGTGGGGCAGAGCAGGCATCCGAATAAGAGAGCGAGGAATGAAAAGACGAACCACGGCGAAGGTCTATTTTTCATGGTAGTCGGAACCTCCGAATGCGTATAGCTATGGGTTGGTCACTTTGAGCCCGATACTGCTGGTCAGCTTGAGCGAGTACTTCGCCGACGGTGTGCCATAACGATTATGTTATAGAAAAAACAGGTTCTTGCTACAACCTTTTTGACTTGATGCGGAATCCGGGCAGGCCGCGGAGTCCGGCCGTCCGTCCGCATCAATCCGTCACCTGCGGTTTGCGCAGCAGTACTACGGCTGTTACGATCGCTGGCGCCTTCATGTAGCCCTAATGCAAGTATGGGGACTCCGATTCACATCGCCGCCGCGACGCCTGACGACTATGAGTGGTGCGCTCATGTGATGGCGGCGAGCGAACCATGGATTACGCTGGGCCGCGATCTCACCGCCTGCCGCGCGGCGCTGGCCCGCCCCGGCACTGAGCTTTTTGTGGCCCGGGATCTAGCTGCCCCGGACATTACTGAGGGGGATCAAGAGCGGTCGTCAGGCTTCATTCTGGTTGCGCCCTACGGCCTGGCGGGATCGCCTTACATCGCCTCGATTGCGGTTGCCGATGACGCGCGCGGGCAGGGCATGGGATCAGAACTGCTGCGCTTCGCCGAACAGCATTTTGCCGGCCGCAAACATCTCTTTCTGCTCGTGTCGTCGTTCAACGTCCGGGCGGAGCAGTTTTATCGCCGTCACGGGTATGAGCCAGTCGGCGAGCTTAAGGATTACATCGTCCAGGGCCAGTCGGAACTCATTCTGCACAAAACGTTGCCCCCAGAAAAACTAGAACCATGACGGCCGCACCAGCACCAGATCAGGAATCATCCTCGGCCAGTAAACGCCTCGTGCTGTTGCTGATGGTCGCAGCTTCCGTGGGATATGTTTGCCGTGTAGCCGTGACCGTAGTCGCGCCCGGCATGATGCGCGACTTCGGGCTCACCCAAACGCAAATGGGGACGGTGTTCAGCGCCTTCCTGTTGGGCTACACATTGTTTCAAGTACCTTCGGGAAGATTGGCCGACCGGATCAGCGCCCGCCACATCTTTCTAGTGTTGTGCGCAGGTTGGGCCCTGCTCACGGTTCTAACCGCGTTGGTGGGATGGCGCGGATTTGAACTCAGCCTGGTGATTCCGCAACTGTGGCTCATTCGCGCCATGTTTGGAGTGATTGCCGCGCCCACCTATCCGACCTCGGGCAGAACCATTGCCATCGTGATACCGCCGCGCCTGCAGGCTCGTGCCAACAGTCTGGTGCTGGCCAGCGTCGGCGTGGGATCGGCGGTTACGCCCCTGCTGCTGGCGCCCATTTCCAGCCACTGCGGCTGGCGCACGGCATTGTTGGTGGCGGCGTTGCTCAGCGCAGCGGCCGGAATGTTGTGGTGGCGGTTTGCCCCGCGCGAACTTCACGCGCGCGATGATGTCCACGAAACATCCTCGGTCAGCGATTCTGCCCATCTCGAATTGCCGAAGCTCGCCGCTCGACCGTTACGCTTGCCCAGCTTCTGGTTCCTCTCCGCCAGTTATTTGTTGCAGGGTTACCTGGGTTACATTTTTATTTTCTGGTTCTACTTGTATCTGGTGCAGGTGCGTCATTTTGAATTGCTCACGGCCGCCACCTTTACCGCCCTGCCAATGATCGCGACCATGTTTGCAATTCCGCTGGGCGGCGTCCTCTCCGATCTGGCTGTGACCCGCTGGGGCGTAACCTGGGGACGACGCAGCGTCCCGCTGGTGGCCCTGTGCGTGGCCGCCATGTTTCTAGTGGTTGGCGCGCGAACGCCGAAGCCCATGGTGGCCGTGGCTGCCCTTACCACGTGCACCGTGCTTGTGCTTTGTACCGAGGGCCCGTTCTGGGCGACGATGACTCAACTTTCCGGCGAGCACAGCGGCATCGCCGGCGGCACCATGAATTTCGGCAGCAACCTTGGCGGCATGGTTTCGCCCGCGCTCACTCCGTGGCTCGCGGCGCGAATTGGATGGGAAACGGCGTTGTCGCTGACCGCGGTATTGGCGATCATGGCGGGCTTGTTGTGGCTGGGCGTGCGCGTTGATCCGCCTGCCGAATGAAAATCACGAGCCTCTCAGTCAGGGAATTGAAACCGGACGTCCGATCATGGCCAGAAACACGTCGAATACAAAGAGCGCGATGGCGATGTCGTTGAACAGCGTCGCCTGAGGCAAGGCGGGCCAAAACTGGTTTGCCGCCCAAAACAGAAACGCACAAGCCAGCAGGATCGCTTTGACCAGCTCCGACCGTGCCGGGCGGCGCACCGCTTCATACGCCAGGCAAGTGCAGGCAATCAGGGCGAGCGGAAATGCGGCCAGGAAATCGTGTGCTCGCGCTGGAAAAATCCGGGGAAGAAAATCCGACAGCAGAAGCACGCCCACGCTGACCAGCGTCACAATGCAAAGGATCACGGGCAGGGCGCTGCGATCCCGCTCAATAAGAATCCGCATAGACGATCCTTTGGATGACGGTCCTTCGCAATAAAGTGCAGCGTGCTTGCGAGTCGTCGTCTCTCAGTACGGAGCCGTAACGATCGCGTCTTCCGGATAGCCCGGCATGCCAAATTCAGGAACGTCCAAGCCCTCTTCTTCCGACTCGGGCGGCACGCGCATGCTCTTTACTTTGTTGACGCACCAGAACACCACGAACGTCGCGCCGAACGCCCAGACTGCATACAAGGTCGCTCCGCCTAGCTGGACCCAGAACTGGCGGGTGTCGCCGTGAATCAGGCCGGTCACGCCTTGACCCGCGCGTCCCAGGTAACTGGCGGCGCCAACTCCGTTCCAGCCTGAGCCGTAAGTGCCGTCGGCGAAAATGCCGACGCAGACCGCGCCCAGCCAGCCGCAGTATCCGTGGACGGAAACCGCGCCGCACGGGTCATCGATCTTGAGAACTCGCTCGTTGAACAGGACGCCGCCACACACCAGAGATCCTGCCAGCACGCCGATAACTACCGACGCCGTGGGAGACACAAACGCGCACGGCGCAGTAATCGCCACCAGCCCCGCCAGCATGCCGTTACACGCCATCGTGATGTCGGGCTTGCCGAAAAGGAAATACCAGATCAGCATGGCTGCCGCTGATCCGGCGACGGCGGCGAGGTTTGTGTTGACCGCAACCACCGAAATGCGAAGGTCGGTCGCGCCCAGCGTCGACCCCGGATTGAAACCCATCCACCCGAAGAGCAAAATAAACGTCCCCGTAACCACATAAACAATGTTGTGAGCGGGGAAGACGCGGATTTTTCCTCCCGGGCCAAATTTTCCCAGACGCGGTCCCAGGATAATCGCCAAAGCCATGGCGCAGAAACCGCCCACCGCGTGCACCACCGTAGAGCCGGCGAAGTCGACGTAACCGTGGCCCCAGTTCATGGTCGATCCGAGTTGCGACATCCAGCCGCCGCCCCAGGTCCAGCAACCCGAAATCGGGTAGAGGATCGCGCCGATAAAGAGTTCACACACCAGAAACGCCCAGAAGCTGATGCGTTCGCAAATGGCGCCGACGATGATGTATCCCGCGGTTTCCATGAACACGACTTCAAACAAGGTCAGAACATTGCTGCCAGCGTCGTAAGCAGGTCCGAGGAGGAAGAAGCCCTTGCCTCCCACGAATCCCCATTGCCCGCTGCCAATCAGAAAATGATTCAGAGTAGGCACGCCACCGATATTGGTCGGCGCCGCATTGATCGCGACCGCTCCAAACTGGAATGCATATCCCACCGCGTAGTAGGCGAGGAAGGCAAAAACATAGGCCGCGAAGTTGAGCATCATCAGATGCGCGGCATTCTTTTTCTGTACTAGCCCGCAGGTGAGCAGGGCAAACCCAGCCTGCATGAACAGAACAAGGTAGCCCGTGTTCAGAGTCCAGGCGAAGTTGGTGGCCACGCGCACGTGGCCTACGCCGTCCGCCAGTTTCACCGCCAGTGGTTCCTTCGCGGCCTGTGCCTGGTAATCGTCGAAGGCCTTCTTGTTCTGCACGTAGTCGGGCGCCGTCTTATCGGTCGGCTCGGCAACCACGAAGGGATTGCCGGCGGCATCGACGGCGGAGGTCTTGTCTCCCGTGGCGGTGCCGGCTGGGTCCGGCTTGGGCCCATCATCGGCGAAACTGGAAGCAGACAATCCAGCCAACATTCCCGCCAGCAGAACCATTGCGGCGCTGGCGGCCACCAACGACCGGCGCAGAGAGCGCCTCCCTGCTCGCTTTGTCATCTTTGAGTGCTCCTGTTTGTGAGTCGTGCGCAAATTCTTGAGTGGCACCGGTTTGGGCCAGCGGCGTGGACGTTCCTCGGAATATGCCCCGGCGCCGCGCCAGAGACCTCACACAGCGTTCTAGCCAGAATCAATCCGCCGACAATAAATGCGCCTATTGCCTCAGTCCAATACAAATTTCTTATAGCGACCATCAGAAAAGTCCGGCCCGGATTGCCGGTAAGTCGCGGCAGGGAAACGCGCGTTGGCAGCCCATGTGGGTTTGTGCGTTTCGTCGCACACAAGCGTGATTGAAATCACGTGCGTCTTGCTTCGCTCTCGATACAAACGACTTACGGCCTGCAGTTCGGGCCTGTGAGACCGTTCTTGACGTGTATCTTCGCGGCCCTAGTAGATTCGCACTAATGATCGCGCAGGGCCCGCTTACTACAATTGCGGCGCACTCATGAACCCTAAATGGAACGGGCAATTCTCCTGCTTTGACCTGGTCGCAAGGGTCACTGAAAACAGGGTCGACGAAAAGGCGACTGAAAAGACCAGCGGACCTGCCCGCACGATCGTCCGGGTGCGCGATATCGAAATCGGCGGCAACGATTTCGTGGTCATGGCCGGCCCGTGCGCGGTCGAGTCGGAGAGCCAGTTGCTGCAGACGGCGGAAGCCGTGGCCAAAGCGGGTGCGCGCATCCTGCGCGGCGGAGCCTACAAGCCGCGTTCTTCGCCCTACGCCTTTCAAGGCCTGGGCGTCGAAGGCCTCAAGATTCTGCGCAAGGCGCGCGAAGTGACCGGACTCGCCATCGTCACCGAGGTCATGAGCGAGCAAGACGTCGACCTGATCGCCGAATACGCCGACATCATGCAGGTGGGCACGCGCAGTATGGAAAACTACGCCCTGCTGGAAGCTCTGGGCCAGTGCGGACGCCCGGTTCTGTTGAAGCGCGGCATGACTGCCACTCTCGAAGATCTGCTGCGGTCGGCGCAGGTGATTGCCGTGGCGGGCAATTCGCAGATATTGCTTTGTGAGCGCG
>Ga0182030_10025889_pt1 | contig 10656 bp, 9 predicted proteins | sample 812S3MmetaG_FD_121299 | JGI IMG/M metagenome (GOLD analysis project Ga0182030, IMG submission 121299) | Permafrost microbial communities from Stordalen Mire, Sweden - 812S3M metaG (Illumina Assembly) | ecosystem: Environmental > Terrestrial > Soil > Wetlands > Permafrost | place: Sweden... | reverse complement strand
TATGTCAACGGCCGGCGCGTGGGCACGGGTCCGGCGACCAGCGACCTTGCGCACTGGCGTTTCGAGCAATTCGACTTGGCACCGATGCTGCACCCTGGACACAACGTCATCTCCGCGGTGGTGTGGAATTTCGTCAAACCCGACGTGGTGCTGCCGCCGAGCATCAGCGAATCCGAACGCATGGGCGCGGTTTACCGGGCCGCGCGTGAGCAGACGGGTCCCGCGGCGCAGATCTCGGCGCACACCGGTTTCTGGTTCAGCGCCAACGCTGATGCTGGCGTCGACTCCGATGGACAGTGGCAGGCGTCGATCGACAATCGGCACACGGCCGAACCCGCGATGGCGCATATCAAGCGAGGCTACTACGTCGCCGGTGCCGCCGAGTCGATCGACGCACGGCGCGCGCAATCGCCGTGGACCGCGGCAGTGCCCGTTTTTGCCCAACCGCAAGAATTGCCGTGGCGCTTGTCCGCCGATCCGCTGCCGCCGATGACGTATCGCGCGACGGCGAGCGGCCTCACGACTCGCACCAACCTCGCGCACGGCAAGATGTTTCCCGCGCATGCCGTTGACGTACCGGCCGCTGCGCATGTTCACCTTTTGCTTGAGCGCGACGCCATGGTATCGGCGTACCCGGAGCTGCTCATCTCCGGCGGACGAGATGCGACGATCACGCTCACCTACGCCGAGGCGCTTTACGACAGCAGCGATAAAAAAGGCAGAAGAGATGCCGTTTCCGGCCGTGAAGCCTGGGGTCTTACGGATCGCTTCATCGCCGACGGCACGCGGCAGACATTCGCGCCTTATTGGTGGCGAACCTGGCGTTTTATCGATATCGACATTCAAACCTCGACCGAGCCCTTGCGTCTGGAGGGGTTTCGAAGCTTTGCAACGGGATATCCGTTCGTTCCAATCGGACGCTTCGAATCCGACGATACCGAACTCAATGATATCTGGCGCATCGGCTGGCGCACCGCACAGATCGACGCCCATGAGACTTATATGGATTCCGCCTATTGGGAACAGCTGCAATATGTCGGGGACACCCGGCTGCAAATGCTGATTTCCTACGCCGTTGCCGGGGACTCAAGACTCGCCGTGCAAGCCATGGACGCTTTCGGCGCCTCGACGGCGGACCAGGGTTTGACGCAGGGCGCATACCCGAGCCGCAACGACAATGTCATTCCGCCGTTCTCGCTGCTGTGGATCGGCCTGCTGCATGACTACTGGTGGCAGCAGCCGGATAGCGCTCCCGTATTGCGGAATCTGCCGCGGGTGCGCGAGATTTTGCAGTGGTATTCGAGCTATCTGCAAGACGACGGACTGCTCGGCAAGAATCCGCACTGGAACTTCATCGACTGGGCGGTGAAGGACGGCCACTCCCTGCCGCAGGACGCGTTTCCGTCCTTCGATGCCCGCGGCGAGTCCTGTCTGACCAGTCTGGTTTTCTTGGGAGCGCTCGCGCAAGCCGCGGACCTCGAACGGGCGCTGGGCGATGCCGCCATCGCGGACAGCGATACGCATCTCGCGCGGCGCCTGCGAGAGGGAATTCGCCTTGCTTGTTGGGACCCGGCCCGAGGTCTGTTCGCCGACGATTCCTCCAAACTGAGCTTCAGTCAGCAAGCGAACGCACTGGCGGTGCTCTACGATGTGGCGACGGCCGACGAGGGCGCCGCGATACTCGCCAAAGTCACGAGCACCGGCGTCGATGCGCCGCCCTCGATCACAGGCTCGAGCTATTATTTTGCCTGGTACCTGATCCGCGCCTACGAGCACGCGGGACTCGCCGATCGGTATCTCGATCTTCTGTCGACGTGGCGAGACTTGCTCAAATGGAATTTCACCACCTGGCCCGAGCAGCGTGGAAATTCGCGCTCAGACACCCACGCGTGGAGTGCTCATCCGACCGCCGACTTGCTGGGCATCGTCGCCGGCGTCGAGCCGGCAGAGCCCGGCTATCAGCGCGTGCGAATCGCGCCGCACTTGGGCGGACTGACACGGCTGACAGCGGTTGCGGCCACGCCGCACGGTCCGATCGAGGTCCGCTATCGAGCACGCGCCGGCAAGCTCGCCGTGCACATCCACAAGCCGGCTGCGCTGCCGGGTGATTTCGTGTGGCGGGGTGTCGCTTACACACTGTCCGACAGCGACACCCGGATGACGTTGGATCGCTAGTCGGCGCTTGATGCCTGCGCGTTTCCCGCGGCGTCGTTAAGCAATGTCACCAGTTTGGGGTTGCCGCCCATGAGCACGTGGCGCCCATGGGGCGCGCCTTACTTGCGGCTCATCGCTTGAATGGCCTCTTGCATCTCGCTCGCGCTGACATCTCGAACATGCGTGGCAATCGACCAGCGGTGGCCGAACGGATCTTCGATCTGGCCATACCGGTCGCCCCAAAACATATCGGTGACGGGCATGATGGTTTTCGCGCCAGCGGCGACGGCACGGGCCGCGAAGGCGTCGGCATCGTCGACATAGAGGTGCACGACGACTGAGGTGCCTTTGAGCGCCTTGGGGCCGAGTGACCCATATTCCGGCATTTCGTCGACCAGCATGACGGAGGAATCACCGATGCGCACAGCAGCGTGCATGAGCTTGCCGTTCGGTCCCGGCATGCGTGCCGTTTCGGTGGCGTTAAACGCCTTTTTGTAGAATTCGATGGCATCGGCGGCGCCCGCGCAAATAAGATGCGGCGTGACCGTGTGCATTCCCGGTGGGATGGGGTTGGGCATGATGACTCCTAGGAACTGGCAATGGTTACAACAAGGCCGTTTGGCGGCCGAGAATCTCGGTTTCTACGTTCAACAAGGGCAATTTCTGCGCCAGGCATTCGAAAATCCGGGTGCGCTCCGCCACCCTTGCCTCGGCGGCCGTCGCCAGCCATGCGGACACGACCATCGTCGGCATGCGCAACTCGTCCCGGTACAGATCTCGGATCCAATTGTACAACGGACGCAGCTTGGGCGACTTTACCCACCAGGGTCGTTCGTCCGGCAGCCATAACTTCGCGGCGTTCAGGTGCTGCATAAAGCGGCGCCTGGGATCGGCGCTCTGTCCAACGTAACGCACGTCACGAATATCTCTGGGATCGGATAAGGAATAGATCGCGATACCCATGGGCAGCACGGCGGATTCATCGTACAGCTGCACGCCCACGTGGCCGCGAATGTGACGCGCGAGCTGCGTCTGGCTAAGCAACGCGACGACCCGCGGCGTTGATGACAACTCGGAAGAGTTCAACACCCATGCGCTGCAGCCCACCTTTGTCCGTTCCTCGCCACCCGCCGCAGCTCCAAGCAATGCGCAATGCCGCGGCTCCCAGGGAGAACCCTCTGAGCGTAACCAGTGGCTTAAAAAATGCAACCAGCAGTCATCAAGGCGATCGCGCGCCCGACCTAGTCACGAGGCATACATCGAGCACAATGCGCGTCGAGATTGGCCTGCCTGCCTCGACGCGCAAGCCATGGTTCGGAACGCATTCATTTGTGCCTTCAGGGTGCGACACACGGCCGGCAAACGCACGCCGTCCCTGTGAACTAAAAACCATCAGCGCCGTTTCCGTCCTGGGAACCTCCATTTGAACTCGATGCTGGCCCGGCGATTGTTAACATATTCGAACAATCCCGACGAAAGCGGCGGATACCGTCCGGTTCATGATAGCTTCACGGAAGTGCGAGGTTTCGGAGAACGCCGATGCGAGAACATGGATTGACGAGCAGGCAACTCTCGAGTGTGAAGACAGTGCTGCTAGGCACCCTTATCGCCGTGGCTGTCGCGGGATGCGGCGGCGGATCTTCGAGCCCCGCCGGCATGTCCGCAATGGCCGGGATCAATTTGCCGCTAGCAATTAATCAAAGCAATGCAAACGCAACGGCGGCCGAAGCAATCGTGATGCCGGCAGCGTTGAGCGTTGGCAGCGCGGCGGCAGTCAGTGCGGCACCGGCCTCGATGGTCCCCGCGGTGCTGCGCGCCATCGATCGGCGAGTCGCGGAGGGCATGCAGCCGAGCGCGAATGCCGCTGCCGTGAGTGCCGGAACGGTCACGCTTTCTTGCGCGGATGGCGGCAGCGTCACGGTCGTCAAGTCCACTGACGGCAAAACGCTGACCGTCACCTTGGCCGACTGCTCGGAAGCGGCGGGCAGCTCTGTCAATGGCACCCAGACGTACACGAATTTCACACTGACGACGACGAGCTCGTCGGACTCGATATCGGCAAACATCACCGACAACCTGAGCATCGTCGTGGGAGCGCTGAGCTTTGCCGAAACGGGTGACTACGCGTTTGCCCTTTCCGCGAACAAAGCGCCCAACGGCGCCGTCACGACGGTGATGTTCGATCTCTCCGGATCGAGACTCTCGGTCTCGCTCAGCCAGAGCGGTACGGTCTCCGATTCAGTGACCCTGACCAACTTCAACTTCGATTTCCAGGAAGATCAGACCGTTTCGCCACACCAACTATACTCATCGCTCAGCTTCGCACTCGCGAGCTCGCGGCTTAATGGCACAATTACCGTAACGACGACGCAGGAAATCAAGCAAATTGTCGATCCGTCCGAGCCAAGGATGTACCCGTACACCGGCCAAGTATTGATCGTTGGCGCCGACAGTGAGCGTTTGCAGGTCACCATACTCGGCGATGAGACGTTTGTGCCGCCGGCAGGTGAAGGGCAAATCGAGCTGCAGCTGGACTCGGGTACCGGCAGCTTTGGAGCGCCGACTTGGCTGAGTTGGACGACGCTCACGGCTGCCGTCTAGGCCCGCCAAATTCCTTGGGCGGCGCCCCGACTCTAATTTTGAGGTCCCGGCCGCACGTCCATGGTGGGATGGTGGCTCGCGAGATCCTTGAGCAGCAGCAAGCTCTTGAGGTTCGTCGGCTGATCCGCCGTATCGCTTCCTGGTTCCACTCCGTGTTCCCGCCCCCAGCGTGTGTGCGACGTATCGCCAGTGAGCATGACGGTTCGCTTTGCCGTTCGTAGCACGTAGGCATTGCTGCCCAGCGAGTGGCCGGGTGCACTGATGGCGTCGGCATCACGGCGGATTCATCGTCCATCTGCACGCCCCGTGGCCGCGAATGTGACGCGCGAGCTGCGTCTGGCTAGGCAACTCGACGACCCGCGGCGTGAAAGACGACTCGGAAAAGTCCCACTCCGATGCGCTGCTGCCCACCCTTGTCCGTTCCTCGCAACCCGTCGAAGCGCCCAGCATGGCGCAATGCCGCGGCTCCTCCGGGAGAACCCTCGGAGCGCAAACAGTGGCTTAAAAAATGCAACCAATCCAGGCACATCGACGAAGTAGCGCGCAATTTGTGGACCGCCGCCAAGTAGGCATCTCGCAATTCACGCAACGATGCCGAAGGTCTTTACAACGAGCGGCGTATCGACGATGACGTGCGGTGCAATGATGTGGTAGCTGAGTGCATGCACCCAGGCGTTGCCCGTGCGCAGCGTGAGCACACTCTTGAACATTCCAGGCCCAAAATATTGAAGCAGTACGAAAATCAAAGATAGCGCCGCATTGCGCGGCGTATTGAACGTCGACCACCCTTCGACGATATGCATCGCCGCGTACGTCAGCCCGCCGAGCAACACTGCGCTGACCGCGGAGCCCGTCAACCTCAGGTAGCGGGGCAGCAGAATGGCGTAGATCAAGACCATGGTGGGCAACACCGTGCCGACGAAAAAGAGCAGCAATGTCAGTGGGGCACCGAGGAGTATCTGACGCGCGCTTAAGCGAAAAACGGTGTTATCGAAAACCATCAGTTCGAACACGGATTCGACGATGATCACCGTGACAATCAGCAGAGCATCACTCTTTCGATCGCTCGAGCGCAGGTTGAGCTCGGTATTGGTATAGCGACGCCTGAAATAGCAGTAAGGCAGGAGCGCGAACACCGCGAAATTGTACAGCGCCCACGTCCACATCTCGCCGCGCGCCGGTGCGACGCTGCAACCGAAGACCGTGCCGGCAATGTGAAAGCTAAAAGGTCGGTAACCCAACGCCGGACCCAGAATCCAGCCGCCCAATTGACCTAGAGCGGCATAGCCGACCAGCAGCAGCGTTTCTCGCAAGGCAGTTGGGCGCTGAGGTGCGCGGCTGGCCAGATCTGGAATCGCACGCCGGCGAGTGAGCAGCAAGACCAATCCTATCAGCAAGAAAATCTCGATCAAGGTGATGCTCGGGGCCGCCAGCTGCAACGCAAAAGGCAGCTTGGCGACCGCCGGGCGGTCGAACGGCAGCGATCCGTCCGCAAGCCAAAGCACCGTGAGATATCCCAGCACCCACAGTGCGGCGGCGGCCTGAACGCCGTGATGGCGGCAAATAGCGCCAAGCGCCCTCACTTAGGCACACCTCGGCAATACGGGTCTATCGCCTTATTTATATCGTCCTCTGGCGTATCTTTGCACTTAGAGGGTACAAAGCGCATTCTGCCCGGCGCTAATCCAGCGACGTCAAGCCGATGGAAAGTCAACTATGCATCAAATCCTCTCGGAGATCGAAATTGGCGCCACAGCTTCGCGAGTGTGGTCCATTCTGACGGACTTCGCCGCCTATCCCAGCTGGAATCCGTTCATTCGTTCCATCAGTGGGGATGTTGAAGCCGGGCGGCGGCTGGCCGTGTCGATTCAACCGGTTGGCGGTCGAGCCATGACATTTCGCCCCACGGTGTTGGTGGCAGAACCGAACAGCGAGTTGCGCTGGGTTGGTCGTATTCTGTTTCCCGGGATCTTCGACGGCGAACACTTTTTCAAGATAACGGCGAGTGAGTCCGGACGCATCCGATTGACGCAGGGAGAGACATTCAGCGGTGTGTTGGTGGGTCTTGCGAAGGCAAGCCTCGATCGCGGGACCAAGGCTGGCTTCGACGCCATGAATCACGCGCTCAAGGAGCGCGCGGAGAAGCTCTGAACCGCTTCGGTCAGGCATGAGACGGACTGCAAGGACTGCAAGCCGCCGCACGAGGACCCTGCCCACCCGGCGTTAGAGAAAGCTAGGAAAAGTCCCACATACATTTGCTGTTGTCCTACCTTGTGCGGCGCTCGCAACCCTCCGAAGCTGTATCCCAGCCGCAATGCCGCGGCTCCCTAGGGGAATCATGTGGGCGTAACCAGCAGCTTTAAAAATGCAACCAATGCCGTCATCAAGGCGATCGCGCAGGAGCCCGACGCCGTCCCGGAGACCGACCTTTTAGATACCTTGAAAAAGGAGCACGACGAGGTCAAAGGGCTGCTCGCCGAGTTGCAACACGCCTCGACGTCCGCTCAACGCAAAAGCCTGGTCAACCGCATCAAGACAGCGCTGGTGCCGCATACCAAGGCCGAAGAGAAGATTCTGTATGACGCCGTGATTGCCTCGAAAGACAAGGCTGCGCAGATCGACGGGCACGAAGGATATCTCGAGCACGAATGCGCGTCGAAAATTCTGACCCGCCTCGCCCAGATCGAGAATGCCACGTCCCCCGAGCATAAAGCCGCCGCCAAAGTCCTCAAGGAATTGGTCGAGCACCACATCGACGAGGAAGAGCGCAATGTGTGGGCCGACGCCAAGAAGCAATTCTCCGAAGAGACGCGCGAGCAGATGAATGCCGCCTACTTGGCCGCGAAGCAAAAAGTGAGGATCCCTGTCCAAAGCAGATAACTTGAGTTTCAATCGGTTTATAAATCCAAAGCCAAAATCGAACGCCATACCGAATGGCGATTTCGCCGATCAGACATTGCCCTTTACTCGCACCGCTGCCGCGACTTTGAGGACGCAGAGCGCTCCTGTTCCTCGGACCGCATTGTAATTTTTACAGGGTAGTTATCTGCGCGAATTGGTTGCGAAGATGTCCGGTATTATTGGGTAGCTCGGCCTGCTGAAAACATGAATTAGAATTGGTCGGGATGCACGGGGGCATTCCCAGTGGCTAGCAATGAAGCGGCAGAACCCGAATGAGCATAGGAGCGATGGTCCCATCTAGCGGTAGCACTGCGACAGCGGCGGGTGTGCATGCTCATCGTTTGGCCGCGCGGTCGTCCATGATTTCCACGTGCCGCATCAGGAGCACCTTGCTTTGCCTCGCACTTGTCGTACTTTGTCGCGCAGGAATTGCGTTGGCAGACGCGTCGGCGCCAGATGATCTCACCCAGCTGTCGCTCTCCGATCTGGCCAAGATCGAGGTCACCTCGGTCTCCAAGACAAGTGAGGTACTACAGCGCGCACCGGCCGCCATTTATGTCATCAGCCATGATGACATCGAGCGATCCGGCGTCACGAGTGTTCCGGAAGCGCTGCGCTTAGCGCCCAATTTGCTGGTGACACAAACTTCCTCCAGTGCCTATGTGATATCGGCACGGGGCTTCAGCGGAAATTCGAATTCGCAGAATTTTTCGAACAAGTTACTCATCTTGATTGACGGGCGCAGCGTCTATACGCCCCTGTATTCAGGAATCTACGCGAATACGCTCGATGTCATGCTGGAGGATATCGACAGAATCGAGGTGATCAGCGGTGTGGGCGCCACGCTGTGGGGCGCCAACGCGATGAACGGCGTCATCAACATCATCACGCGCGCCTCCTACTTAACGCAAGGATCATTCCTCGACGTCGCCGGCGGCGATCAACAGCAACTCGGTGGCGCACGCTTCGGCGGGCGCATCAATTCCGATGCGACATTTCGCGTCTATGGTTTTGGCTTTCACCGGGGTGCGATGGAGCTCGCGGATGGATCGAGCGCCCATGATGGCTGGTCCAAGGGTCAAGCAGGGTTTCGCGCCGATTGGACCACGGAAGCCGACTCTCTGACCGTGCAGGGGGATTTCTACCGGGGCACCGAGAACATCCTGGACGCTTCCGATGGATCGCTGTTGGGCGCGAACATGGTCACTCGATATCAGCATCACAGCGCGATCGTCGACACCCAAGCGCAACTCTATATCGACCAGACGGAACAATTTGGGCCGGCAGGGGGCACCGCGTTTGTGGTGCACACCTACGATTTTGAACTGCAACAAACGATCGCCGCGGGTTCGCGAAACCGGCTGGTGTGGGGCGGCGGGGAGCGGCTCTACCGCTACGCAATCACCAACACCCCCACCTTTTTGTTTGAACCGCCGAATCGCGATCTCACACTGGGAGACGTATTCGTTCAGGACACCCTCACCTTGACCCATACGTTGAGCGCGGTGTTCGGCGTCAAACTCGAAGATGACCCCTTCTCGGGATGGACGCCGCTGCCTGACGCTCGGCTTTCATGGGCGATGACGGACCATGCGACTCTTTGGGCGGCGGCCTCGCGGGCAATCCGTTCCCCAACCCCGTTTGACACTGAAGTGATCGAGAAACTCGGCACCATCACTTACTTGGCGGCCAACGCGCAATTTCGACCCGAAGAGGTGCGTGCGTATGAGTTCGGCGCGCGCTTGCAACCGAGTGCGGACGTGTCGCTTACCGTGGCCGCGTTTTACAACGATTACGATGATTTGCGAACCGTGGACCCTGCCTCCTCGACGGTGTTTCTGCCGCTGTACTGGGGTAATTTCATGCGCGGCGATACCTATGGCGTGGACGCCTGGGCCAGTTGGCAACTCACTGATTGGTGGCGCCTCTCGCCGGGCGTGACGTGGGTGCGCGAACGATTGGCGTTTAAGCCGGGGGCGAACCAGTTGCTCGGGGTCGGACAAGCGGCGGATGATCCGAGCTCACACGCCACCCTCGCATCCTCGATGCGCTTGCCGCAGCACCTGAGTTTCGACGCCTCGTTCCGCTATGTCGGCGCTTTGCCGGATCCCGCATTGCCGCACTACTACGACCTCGATGCACGCCTGGGATGGCAAGCGACTCCCGCGGTAGAACTGTCGATGCGGGGCTCGAACTTGCTGCACGCACGGCACTTCGAACTCCCGGCGACCGCCGCGGGTGAACAGATTACCCGAAGCGTCATCGCCGAGGCACGACTCAAGTTTTGATATGACCCAGGACGCAATTCACCGCTCTGCTCGCAGTAAGAAAGCCACCGTGGCATTGCTTGGTTTATTGGCGATGTCGTTCCTCACGAGCCACGCGAGTTCCGCCGAGTATTCCGAAGACGCCGTCAAAGCCGCCTATTTGTATCGATTTGCCGGATATATCGATTGGCCGCAACGCGGACCGACCACGCCCTTCACGATCGATGTACTCGGCGCCCCCAGGGTCGCTAGCGAGTTACGACGCTTACTTCCGGGGCATCCCATTCATGGCCAGGTGGCGCAGGTACGAGAGATCTCCGATCATCGCGATTTGGGCAATGCTCAAATCGTGTATGTCGCCGCGGGGCACGCAGACTCGGTGCGGTCGTTTAGACCTGAGGCAAGCGGCACCTCGATGCTCGTGGTGACAGATGAAGAGGATGGGTTGAGCACCGGCAGTACGCTCAATTTCTTAACCGTCGACCGCAACGTTCGCTTCGAGGTGTCGCTCACCGCCGCGCAGCGGTGGGGACTGAAGATCAGCTCGGAACTGCTTGGAGTCGCGATCCGCGTGCAGGGGCGCGCAGGCCAGTCCTTCCTCGGGTGCGACCCACCGAACCCTATCGGCCCGATACTCGGCGCCTGCGGACCTCGCATGGCGCATCAGGCGAAACGTGTCGCGCTTCAAAACCCGGTGCCGGCCGGATGAGTACTGCGTCATGAGCCGCGCAAC
>Ga0182030_10025888_pt1 | contig 10657 bp, 10 predicted proteins | sample 812S3MmetaG_FD_121299 | JGI IMG/M metagenome (GOLD analysis project Ga0182030, IMG submission 121299) | Permafrost microbial communities from Stordalen Mire, Sweden - 812S3M metaG (Illumina Assembly) | ecosystem: Environmental > Terrestrial > Soil > Wetlands > Permafrost | place: Sweden... | reverse complement strand
TCATGACTTCGCTGGGGCATTCGCCATCTTCTATGACTCGCCGAACCGCCTGGATACGAATATGTTCGAGCGTTTTGTGATCTGGCGTGCGTCCGTCAATTGTTGCCATGCCGACGAAGATAGCATAGCCGCCGTGTGTAGTCTATCTAAACGACTTGGCAGTATGAATTACCAAGAGCAAATTTCACGCATTGTCTTCGCGGCTGTCGTCGGCATGACCACCGTGGGCGGTTTGGCCCGGACCGCGGCTGCGGCGGAACCATACAAGGTCGTCGCCTCCTCCCAAACGATGGGCAGCGGCGGCATTGATTATGTCTATGCCGACAGCGAAGGCCGCCGGGCCTATGTTCCCCGGGGGAACCAGATTTTTGTGTTTGATTTGGACACCCTCAAGTTGGCCGGCACGATCACCAACAGCGGCGGCCATGGCGTGGCGGTGGACTCGAAGACCCATCGCGGGTTCAGCAGCAGCGGCCCTGTTACCATGTTTGACACCACCACCTTGGAAGTGCTCAAGAAAATTCCCGTCCAGGGCCGTCCGGATGGCATCCTGTTTGAGCCTGCCACGGAAAAAGTCTATGTTCTCAGCCACAATGCGCCGAACGTCACCGTCTTGGATCCGACCAAAGACGGGGCGATCGCCGGCACGATTGACTTGGGCGGCCAACCCGAACAAGGCGCCAGCGACGGCAAAGGCCACGTCTATATTGATCTTGAAGACATGGGAAGCGTCGCCGTGGTTGACGCCAACACCATGAAGTTGACCGGAACCTATTCCTTGGCGGGCAAAGCCGAAGGTCCGGCGGGCTTGGGCCTCGACGCGAAGAACCATATTTTGTTCGCCATGTGCCGCAATCCGGCCACTTGCGTCATTCTCAGCGCCGACGACGGGAAAATCATCACCACGCTCCCCTTGGCCGGCGGCAGCGATGGGGGCGGTTTCAACCCCAACACCATGGAAGCCTTCAGTTCGCATGGCAACGCCACATTAAGCATTATAAAGGAAAACAGCCCCACCAGTTTTGAAATCGAGCAGACCGTGACCACCAAGCAAGGCGGAAAGACCTGCTCGCTCGACACCAAACTGAACCACATCATCGTCATCGCCACCGAACGCGCTCCGACTCCCGGGGGAGACACCAACGCCCCAGCCGCACCGCCTGCCGGCGGCGATCAAGGCCCCGGCCCCGGTCGCGGGCGCGGCGGACGCGGCGGCGGCGGACCTGGCTTCCTCGATGTTCTGGCCATTGGCCGGTGATTCGAGGGGGCGTTTTCGGGCGCATGGGACAGACAACAATTCCCGGTGGCATGGCCGGATTTTCGGCGTGACCGTTTTCGATTGTAAGCCGTCGGCCCGACCTTGCCAAAAATCCCGGCCTGACTTAGTTTTCCAGCATGACGCCAGCCGCGATTATCAACGAAATCAAACTCCTGCCGCCGGCCGAGCAAGCTGAAATCATTCAATTCACTGTCGGCTTGGCCCAGAGCCGTCAACTCACCGGCAAGGAATTGGGGGAATTGGCCCGGAAACTGGCCGCCTCAAATGATCCCGCGGAGGTCATTCGACTGAAGTCAGCCATGACCCGGGGATTCTATGGGGAATAATTCATGCCAAAAGTTCTCCGCCGCAACCTGCCGCGGCCGCTATACGCCCATCTGCTGGAACGCGTCCAGCAGCGGAGCATTTCCGAGTTGCAACTGGTGTCGCTAATCGAGTGGTTGGACACGGAACCCGAAGCTCCAAAGGGCAAATGGTTCAGAAGATTTCCCGGCATGGTGGTGTGCGGTGAAGGCGAATTGGTCAAAACCTTCCTCCTGCCGGGCCAGGTTCCAGGCGGCGAGGAAATGCCTTAGCCTCCCAATTTTGCCCTGCAAGGCGGTATTCGTCCTCCGACCAAGGAAATTAGGGCTTTAACCCTGGGGACGCTCCGTGTAAACTCCTGAAATACTCAGGAGCCCAATGACGACGCAAAAAACACGGATGTCCATCAACACGAGCAATGTCCTCTCCGTCATCATGGGGGGGGGACAGGGCCGGCGGTTGTTCCCCCTCACCCGCGACCGCAGCAAGCCGGCCGTCCCCCTCGCCGGCAAGTACCGCCTGGTGGACATCCCCATCTCCAACTGCATCAACTCCGGGCTGAAGCGAATTTACTTGTTGACTCAATTCAACTCCGCCTCCCTCCACCGCCACATCTCGCAGTCCTACAAGTTTGACCATTTCACGGGCGGCTTTGTCGAAATCCTCGCCGCCGAACAGACTTTTTCCGACACCTCCTGGTATCAGGGCACGGCGGACGCGGTGCGCAAGAACCTGCTGCACTTTCTCACGCACGACTTCGAATACCTGCTCATCCTCAGCGGCGACCAGCTCTACCGCATGGATTTCCGCAACCTCATCGCCGAGCACATCGCCCACGACGCCGACCTGACCATCGCCACCATCACAGTCTCCCGCGAGCAGGCCATGGCCCTGGGCATCATGGAACTGGGGTCGGACGAGCGCATCACCCGCTTTGTCGAGAAGCCCAAGGACCCGGCGGTGCTGGACTCGCTCCGCCTGGACCCGGCGCGTTATCAGAGCCTCAACATCGAGGGTGACCAGGAGTTCTTCCTCGCCTCGATGGGCATTTATCTGTTTAAGCGCGAGGTCATCCTGCAATTGCTTGACAATACCCTGACCGACTTCGGCAAGCACGTCATCCCGAACGCCATTCAAACCCACCGCGTCTATGGCTCGGTGTTTCAGGGTTATTGGGAGGACATCGGCACCATCCGTTCCTTCTTCGAGGCCAACCTGGATTTGACCGCCGACTTGCCCCGGTTCAACTTCTTCGACATGAGCGCGCCCATTTTCACCCGGCCGCGTTTTCTGCCCGCCTCCAAAATCAACCGCGCCGAAATCAGCCACGCCAGCATCTCCGACGGCTGCATCCTCAACCGCTGCAAGATCAACCACAGCATCATCGGAGTGCGCAGCAACGTCGAGGAGGGCTGCGAGATCAACCGCACCATCATGCTGGGCTGCGACTATTACGAGTCCGACGCCTCCATCAAGCAGTACGCCGCGCGCGGGCTGCCGCGCATCGGGGTGGGCCGCAACACCACGATCGAAAACGCGATTATTGACAAGAATGCCCGCATTGGCGACAACTGCCGCATCTCCCCCGAGGGCAAGCCCGAGAGCGTGGATCACCCGCTTTACTACGTGCGCGACGGCATCGTCATCATCCCCAAGAACGGCCTCATCCCCCACAACACGGTGATATGAGCGACCGCAAAATGCCGCCCTTGCCCGGCGACACCCAGATTTGGCAATCGCTCAACCGGCGGCGTCAACTCACCCTCATCGCCGGGCCGTGCGTCATCGAGAGCGAGGAACTCTGTTTCAAAGTGGGCCGGGCGCTGCGCGCCGCCTGCGGCAAACTTGGAGTCAATTATATCTTTAAGGCCAGTTATGACAAGGCCAACCGCTCCTCCGCCGGCTCCTTCCGCGGGCCGGGCCTGGAGGCCGGCCTGGCCATCCTCGCCAAACTCCGCCGCGAACTCCAAGTCCCGGTGCTGACCGACGTCCACACCGAGGAGCAGGTCCGCGCCGCCGCCGCCGTGGTGGACGTCCTGCAAATCCCCGCCTTCCTCTGCCGCCAGACCGACCTGATCAACGCCGCGTTCCGCACCGGCAAGATTGTCAATGTGAAAAAAGGCCAGTTCCTTTCCCCGCCGGAAATGGGCCAGGTCGTCAAGAAAGCCGCCGCCGCCGGCGGCAAGAAACTCCTCCTCACCGAGCGCGGCACCACTTTCGGTTACAACAATCTGGTGGCGGACATGCGCTCCATTCCCATCCTGCGCGAATTCGGTTTTCCCGTTATATTTGACGCCACCCACTCCGTCCAGCTCCCCGGCGCGGGCGGGGACCGTTCCGGCGGCCAGCGCCAATTCGCGCCCGTCCTGGCCCGCTGCGCCCTGGCCGCCGGCGCCGACGGCATTTTTCTGGAAACCCATCCCGACCCGGACCGCGCCCTGAGCGACGGCCCCAACATGATTCCGCTGGCGGAGATGCCCAAACTTTTGGCGAGTCTGCTGAAGGTTTACGCCGCCGTGCCATGACCCGACGCGGCACACCTTTCGCCGGCGGCGCGCTCATCTTCCTGCTCGCGCTGGGGGCGGTTTTCGCGCCATCTTCCCGCTCCGGCAACGGCGGTGGCCGTGTTGAGTATCCCCGCTGGAAAGCCACGCCCAACGGCCGCATCCTCGAAGCCATCGTCACCGGCAACAACGCGACCCCGCAGCCGGGCGGCGCGGTGGATCTGGAAACATTCGAGCTGCGCGCCTTTCGCAATGGACAGACCAATGACCTGCAATTCACCGCCCAGGGGCCGCATTGCCGGGTGGATGTCAACAAAGGAATTGCGGGCGATCCCGGCCCGGTCCAGATTTTCACGCCGACGACAAAGTTGTATGTGCAGGGCACCGGCTTCTTTTGCGCGGACTCCAACCAGGTGCTTGTCCTTTCCAACGCCGTCGAGACGCGGGTCGTCAAGTCCCTGCTGCGCGCCCCGTTCCTGCCCGCTCCCAAGACCAATACTCCCGAGGAAGCCGGCCAACTCCTGAAAATCTTCGCCGATCACGGCCAGTTCGATTACCGCTCCAACCTCGTGAACTACGCGGGCCACGTCCGCGCCGAGGACCCGCAGATGCAAATGCAGTCGCCTTTCCTCTCGGTGCTGTTCAACAAGGACGAATCGGTGCGAGAGGTGCACACCTGGGATCACGTCACCGCGACCCTGACCAACAAAGGCACCGCGACCGGCGACACTGGCGCCTATTTCGACACCAACGGCACCCAGATTCTGGAGCTGGCCGGCCACGCCGAATGGCACAACGGCGATCAGGAGGCGTTCGCCCAAAAATTCACTTACGATCCCGACCGCCATTTCTTGATTGCCGACGAGGCCGTGCATGTCCGCTGGCCCAATCAAGTCACAAACCTGGCGGCGCCAACTTTGTTCCGCGAGCTTTACGCGGATCATTCCACCCTGCAAATGTCCCCGGACGGCCAACTCGTGGACGCCATGTTTTCCGAGGGAAATGTCATCATTGTCAATCAAGTTGATCAGAGCCGGACGATGGGTCGCCAGGCAACCTACAACCGCACCAACGACCTCTTTGAAATCACCACTGACGCCCATTGGTGGAATGACGACATGGAAGTCTGGGCGGACACCCTTTCCGTTGCTCCCACCAACCAGGTTTACCACGCCCGCCATCACGCCCGCCTTAAACGAAGGCTTGCCGCCGCGGGCGGGAGCGGGGCCAAATCCACCAACCAATGGCTCGAGGTCACTTCCGACGAAATAGATTCCCGAACCAATCTGGTCACCTTTCGCGGAACGGTCGAGGCCCGGATTCTTGACGGCGATCAGGTGCGGGATACACTTCACTCCAAACTCTTGCTTGTGACCCTTGATTCCAGCAACCAGCTTCAAACCGTCGCGGCCCGCGGGGACGTCCACGCGGAAACCGCCGCCGATGCCAGCGGTGTCAAGAAGACCATCGTCTGCCAGGAACTCACCGCGCGTTTCTGGCCGGGCGGCAAGCTGTTGCGAACTGTGATCGCGACAAACCAAGTGGTGATGGAGGATGACGGCGCCGGTTCCCTGGCCATCTCCAATAAAATCACCGCCGACCGCGTGACCGCGAATTTTTCCTCCGTCACCAACCAAATGGAAGACGCGCTGGCCGAGGGTTCCGTGGACTTTCACCAAAGCAAGGCCGGCAAAGCCATCCACGCCACCGGTGACAGGGGTTATTACCATCTGGCGCCCGTGGAACAGGTCGAGATGACCGGGCATCCCTGGGCGCAAAACGACGACCACGCCGTCACCGGCGCCGACCGTTTGCAGCTTTCCGTCAAAAGCGGCGAACTGAAGGTTTTTGGCCGCTACCACATTGCCCCCTCCACCAACGCGCCGCAGCGCCAGGCCAAATTGACCGAGCCCTCCCCTGCCCCATGAGCGCGCCCGAACCGCAGCCCAAACCAGGGCCTTCGCAGAATCCGCCTCCGCCCGCGACAGCCCTGGCCGAGGCCGATCATTTGCTCTCCACCAGACATCTGGCCAAGTCTTACAATGGCCGCAAAGTGGTCAATGATGTTTCCGTTTTTGTCAACGCGGGCGAAGTGGTCGGCCTGCTCGGACCCAATGGCGCGGGCAAAACCACCACCTTCAACATCATCGTCGGCATCGTCAAACCCGACGAGGGCGAAGTCCGGCTGGAGGGCCGCGACATCACCCGCCTGCCCATGCACCGCCGCGCCCGCCTCGGCATCGGATACTTGACACAGGAACCGTCCGTCTTCCGCAAGCTCACCGTCGCGCAGAACATCATGGCCATCCTCGAAACCTGCGTCATGGGCCAGGCCGAGCGCGCCTTGCGCCTCAAGTATCTCCTCGACGAACTCGACCTCGCCCGCATCGCCTCCAGCAAAGCCTACACCCTGAGCGGCGGCGAAAAGCGCCGCCTCGAAATCACCCGCGCCCTCGTCACCAGCCCCAAACTCCTGCTGCTCGACGAACCCTTCAGCGGCATTGATCCCATCGCCGTTTACGAAGTCCAGAAGATCGTCCGCCGCCTGCGCGAGCGCGGCCTGGGCATCCTCATCACCGATCACAACGTCCGCGAAACCTTGAAACTGGTGGACCGCGCCTATTTGGTCCACCACGGCCAGGTGGTTTATTCCGGCCTCGGGCCGGAGATGCCCAACGATCCCAAGGCGCGGGAAATCTATCTCGGGCCGGAATTCAACCTTTAGCAATTTTATGCGACGCGAAACAGTCACCGTTGAACGGTTTTACAACGAACAAGCCCGCGCCCTGGAACTCAAACTCGTCGCCGGCGGCTCCGGGCTCAAGCGCATCATCCGCGAGCCGACCGTCAACCGCCCGGGCCTGGCCCTGGCCGGTTTCACCCGTTACTTCGCCAACAAGCGGCTCCAAATCATCGGCAACGCCGAATCCTGTTTTCTGCGCGCCCTCCCGCCCGAGGTGCGCGGCCCCCGTTACGAACAGCTTCTGAGCTACAAGATTCCCGGCGTGGTGTTTTCCCGCAACCTCCGCCCGGACAAACTGTTCCTCGAGGCCGCCGAAAAAGCCGGGGTCCCGGTCATGATCACCTCCATGATCACCATGAAATTCATCAACATGGCCACGCTCGCCCTGGAAATGTTCTTCGCCCCGCGCGGGAGCGAAATCGGCAGCATGGTGGACATCCTCGGTGTCGGCGTCATTATTCGCGGCGAGAGCGGCATCGGCAAAAGCGAGAGCGTCCTCGCCCTGATCGAGCGCGGCTACAGCCTGGTTTCCGACGACGTCACCCGGGTCACCTTGATTGACGGCAAATCCGTCATGGGCACCAGCGCCGAACTGACCCGCGCCCACATGGAAGTCCGCGGCATCGGCATCATCAACGTCGCCTCCATGTTCGGCGTCCGCAGCATCCGCCAGGAAAAACAAGTGGACCTCGTCATCACCCTCAAAGCCTGGGAGGAAGTCCCGGACGTGGATCGCCTCGGCATGGAGCAGGAATACGTCAAAATCCTCGGCATCGAAATTCCCCACATCATCATCCCGGTCCGTCCTGGCCGCGACCTCGCCCGTCTTATTGAAGTCGCCGCCTTCCAAATCAAACTCAAAGCCTCCGGCTCCAACCCCGCCAAGGAATTGAACGAGCGGCTCCTGACCCAAATGAGCGGGAATGTTTAGCTTTCCAACATTTTTAATGGCAAAAAAACCAAACCGGGCGCAGATTATGCTCCTTAATGAGTAATGTCAAAAAAGCCGGGGCCAGACTGGAGATGCAGCGCGAGTTTGTGGTGCTCAACAAGTTGGGCATCCATGCCCGCCCCGCCGCCTTGTTTGTCCGCACGGCCAACCGCTTTACTTGCGGTATTCTGGTCGAGAAAGACGGCGAAAAAGTCAACGGCAAGAGCATTATGGGCCTGATGATGCTGGCCGCCGGCCCAGGCAGCAAAATCATCGTCTATTGCGAAGGCGACGACTCCCCCCAGGCCCTCGCCGAAATCGAGGCCCTCATCAAACGCAAATTTGACGAGGATTAACCCTCCTCCCTCTTAATCATAATCGTAATCTCAACTTTCGAGCAACCCCCCGACTAAGAGCAGGATTAGGATTATGATGGAGATCAAAACCCGGCGTCTCCCAAGCCAGCAGCCCTTCGCTCATGCCCTCTGATTTTGACATCAAATACATCGCTCATCTCGCCCGTCTCTCCCTGACCCCGGCCGAGGAGGAACAGTTCGCCGCGCAACTGGCGGGCATCCTGGGCTACATCGAAAAACTCGAACTACTGGACGTCAGCGGCATTGAACCCACCGCCCACGCCGTCCCCCTGGTCAACGTCCTCCGCGCCGATCAAGTCCACCCCTCCCTCAGCAACGAAGACGCTCTTCGCAACGCGCCCGCCCAGGCCAACGGCCTTTTCATCGTCCCCAAAATCGTTGAGTGAACCCCATGCTCAACCAGCTTACCACCTCCCATCTCGCCGCCCAACTCGCCCGGCGCGAAGTCTCGGCTCGCCAAGCCATGCAAGCCTGCCTCGACCAAATTGAGCGCGTGGATGGCCAGATTCACGCCTTCCTCAGTTGCGACGCGGCCGACGCCCTGGCCCAGGCCGATCTCGCCGACCAGGCCCTTGCTTCGGGCGCGACCAGCCAACCGCTCCTCGGCATCCCCATTGCCATCAAAGACGTGATCGCCGTACGCGGCCAACCGTTGACTTGCGCCTCCAAAATAACCGGCAATTTCATTTCCCCATACAGCGCCACCGTCATCGAAAAACTGCGCGAAGCCGGCGCCATCATTTTTGGCCGGTTAAATCTCGATGAATTCGCCATGGGCAGTTCCACTGAGAATTCCGCCTTCGGCGCGACCCGCAATCCCTGGGACACCACCCGCATCCCGGGCGGTTCCTCCGGCGGTTCCGCCGCCGCCGTTGCCGCCGATGAATGCCTGGCCGCCCTCGGTTCCGACACCGGCGGCTCCATCCGCCAGCCTGCGGCCCTCTGCGGTTGCGTTGGCTTCAAACCCACTTACGGCCGCGTCTCCCGCTATGGCCTAGTCGCCTTTGCCTCGTCCCTCGATCAAATTGGCACTTTCACCAAGGACGTGCGCGACGCCGCCCTGCTCCTCCGCGCCATCAGCGGCCCCGACCCGCGCGACTCCACCAGCGTCCCGCAACCCGTGCCGGATTATTCCGCCGCCCTCACCGGCAACCTCAAGGGTCTTAAACTCGGATTGGCCCGGGAATACATGATCGGCGGCCTCGACCCCCAAGTCAGCGCCGCCGTCCAAACCGCCGTCCGCCACTTCGAAAAACTCGGCGCCGAGATTGTGGAAATCTCCCTGCCCCACACCGATTACGCCGTCGCCACCTACTATATTGTCGCCACCGCCGAGGCCAGCTCCAACCTCGCCCGCTTCGACGGCATCCGTTACGGCGCGCGCGTGGACGGGACGGACCCCATTGACCTTTACAGCAAGACGCGCGGAGCGGGCTTTGGCGCCGAAGTCAAACGCCGCATCATCCTGGGCACTTACGTCCTGAGCAGCGGTTATTACGACGCCTATTATTTGCGCGCCCAAAAAGTGCGCACCTTGATCCGCCGCGATTTCCTCCTGGCCTTCGAGAAAGTGGACGCCATCGTCACCCCCACCACCCCCGCCGCCGCCTTCAAGGCCGGCGAGAAGTCGGGCGACCCGCTGCAAATGTATCTTTCCGACATCTTCACCATTTCCTGCAACCTAGCCGGGATCTGCGGCGTAAGCCTGCCCTGCGGCTTCACCGAAAACCCGAAACTCCCCATCGGCCTGCAACTCCTGGGCAAACCCTTCGGCGAGGAAACCCTCCTCACCCTCGCCCACGCCTACGAACAAACCACCCCCTGGCACCTCGAAAAACCACCTCTCGCTTCCGGGTAGGGCGCCTGTCTGCCGCAGGCTGGGCGAAGGCGGAAGACTCCAGCACAACCTGCTGCGCCTCCTTATACCATTTCTGGCAATGAACCGGCTTATTCCCGATAACGGGGAATGGTCAGGTGAATGGTTGTCAAGGGAATGGTTGTCAAGGGAATGGGAAGGAAGCCTTTTGCTCTATTCCCCGGACCATCACTCCCTTGACTTGCCTGCTCCTGATTCCCGGACTTGTTTCGGGGAGCGCACACGCCCTCGCCGAACCGCTCCGGTTCCGCCAACTGGGACTGGAAAAACCGCGTTTGCTTCCTGCGACGCCAGAACTTGGAATGAGGCATTTCACCGGCCCAGAGTCGGGATCACCTCTGATACGATTTCCCACAGATAATCGGCACATTCGCTATTCCCGGGGAGCACACGCGCCCTCGCCGAACACCTCTGGTTACCCAGGCCTCGAATCAGCCGATTTATGGTGGGAAATTGTATGATACCATTTCCCACAAATAATCGTCCTATTGCGGCAGGGCGAGACTCCAGCTCCATAACGCAAGGTCGCCTAACGAAAAAAGCTGAGCCACCGCCGACTCGCGACGTGAACCGCGACAGCGGAACGGCAAGCGCCAACGGCGGTTGGCTCCGGCGACTGGTTAGGCGCACAATGTGCCATGCTT
>Ga0182030_10025887_pt1 | contig 10657 bp, 11 predicted proteins | sample 812S3MmetaG_FD_121299 | JGI IMG/M metagenome (GOLD analysis project Ga0182030, IMG submission 121299) | Permafrost microbial communities from Stordalen Mire, Sweden - 812S3M metaG (Illumina Assembly) | ecosystem: Environmental > Terrestrial > Soil > Wetlands > Permafrost | place: Sweden... | reverse complement strand
GTTTTCGTCAAGGAGGGGGGTCTCGTGTTCATGTGAAGCTCCAAATAAGGGGTTGATGGGTCAGAAGTGATGGATCAGTGACGCGGCTGCGCAGCGGCCGCCAGCAAAGGGACCTTGACGCCGTGGGCCGTGGCGTCCTTCAGCGAGTGCGCGCCGAGATAGACCTGGGTGAGCTGTGGTTGGTTGACCGACTGAATCGCGGCTCCGAGCGCCTGCTCGTAGCAATTGGCATAGTCGGGCACCGGTTGCAGACCAACCCGGTAGAGGTTGTTGCAGACCGCATCGGCGGCGTTTTTGAGCCGGCTGTACAGCGCCCGGATGCCAGCCTCCTGGCTGAGATCGAGGCCGGCGGTGTTGACCGTGACCTTGATGGGGACGGTGTTGGCGGCCTGGACCCTGCCAGCCAGCAGGACGGATGCTGCCAGAGCCGCGATGCCGAGGCAGGTCTGGGAGGCGAGACGGGCGATTGTCTTGTTCATGTTGAGCTCCAATGGATTGTTTGATGGGGTGAAACCGGTCGTCGATTCCTCGGGTAGACTGGACGCTCCGTTGGCAGCGACCCCTCGTCCGATCGTCGTCGACCGCGGCGAAACTGTGACCCCGCGAGGCGCCTGCTGTAATGAGGATGGTGTGAAGGCGGACTGAGGATGGGAGGAATCCGTGCTGAAGGAGTACCAATCGGCGGGCCCCCCCCTCAGGCGGGGCGCCAAAAGCGGGGTTGGACGATGTTCCGGGGGCTTCTAGCGCCGCTGGCGGAGCGTCTGCGCGTCGAAGGGTCTGAATCGCCCTCCCCACAGGCGCCTGCGACTTTTCCGTGTCCATGAGTGCGAGCGAGCGTCAACTGATTCGCATCGGTGTCTGGCGGGTTGACCCGGCGCTCGACGAGATAGCGAGGGACGGGACCTCCATCAAGCTCGAGCCCCGGACGATGCGGCTCCTCATCTATCTCGCCGAACACGCCGGGGAGGTCGTGAGCGTCGATCAGCTTCTGGACAACGTCTGGAAGGACGTCGTGGTGACCCCGAATTCGGTCTACCACGCGGTGGCGGCACTGCGACGGGTCCTGGGGGACGACCCAAAGAATCCGACTTATATCGTCAATATCTTGCGGCGCGGCTACCGGCTGGTCGCGCCGGTCGCCCCGTGGATAGAGTCACCGCCCGCCGATCCCGGACCCTCCGCGACTCCATTCACGCCGCCGCGGGCGACTTCGAATGGGGTGCCCTGGCCACGCATCCTCCGGCTCGGAGTCGTGTTGCTGATCGCGCTGGGAATCGCCCTCGGCTATTTCATCAGCCGCCCGCCGCACAAGGTCATGCTGGTCGTACTGCCGTTCGCGAATCTCACCGGCGACGCGCGACGGGAATACTTCTCGGATGGGATGACGGAAGAGCTGATCTCGCAGCTGGGGAGCCTCGACCCCGAGCATCTCGGCGTGATTGCCCGCACCTCCGCAATGGCCTACAAGGGGTCCCCCAAGGATGCCGCCCAGATTGCCCGAGAGCTCGGGGTGGACTATCTTTTCGAGGGTAGTATCCGCGGCCCGAGCGAGCGAGTTCGCGTCACGGCTCAGCTCATCGCCACCGCCGACCAGACTCATCTCTGGGCGGAAAGCTTCGACCGGGACGCGGGCGATATCCTGAAACTGCAGAGCGAGGTCGCCCGCACCATCGCGGATAAGATCCGCCTCAAGCTCTCGGCACAAACCCAGGCGCGACTGATCCGCACCCCCAGTCTCAACCCGCAGGCACATGAGGCGTTTTTGGAAGGCCTCGAGGCCGAGAATCTACGCACACGGCAAGGGTTGGAGCGGGCGATCATCGAATTTGGCCGGGCGATTGCCCTGGAACCCAATTATGCCGACGCCTATGCGGAACTCGCGCGAACCTACAGCCTGGCCACGGTCGTGGGCCTCGGATCGCCGGCCGATACCATGCGGCAGGCGCGCGACGCCGCTGTCAAGGCGCTGCAAATCGACGATTCGGCGGCCACCGCGCACACGACGCTCGGCGTAGTCCACGCGCATTTCGAGTACGACTGGGCCGCTGCCGAGCGTGAGTTTCACCGCGGAATCGAACTCAACCCCAGCGATGCCTACGCCCATCTTTTCTATTCCAATAGTCTCCTTTCGCCCCTGGGCCGGCATGACGAAGCGATTGTCGAAATGAATAGGGCGGCTCGACTCGATCCACTGTCCGCTCCCGTGGATTCCTTCGTGGGGCGATCGTACGTCTGGGCGCGGCGATACGAGGAGGCGCTCGCACGCATGCTGGAGGCCACTCGCCGCCATCCCAACTTCCCGCTGAATCACGTGCGGCTCGCCCACTTATATCCCTATCTGGGTCGCTTTGAGGACGCCATCGCCGAGGAAACGAAGGCCCGCCTCGCGTCCGGGCAGGATCCGCGTGAAGCTTTGCGCGCTGAGGATGCGCTGCGGTCGTCGTTTGCCGCCCATGGTCCGCGAGGATATTGGGAGAAAGCTCTGGAGTTCGCGCAAACGGGGGGCAATCAGACCGGGGTCACGGCGCCGGAGTCTTACGGCACGAGCTACGGCATCGCGGTGCTGGATGCCCGGCTCGGGGACACCGACCGGGCGATGGAGTCTCTGGAACGAGCGTACGCCGAGCATCAGTTCGCCTTGACGGAAATCGGCGTCGAGCCGGCGTTCGACTCACTGCGACCCGATGCGCGATTTAAGAGCCTGCTACGACGAGTGGGCCTTTTGCCTTGAGGCGTGCACTTCAACCGTCTGTCAGGGGATCGACAGCACGATCTTTACCGAGGTATCGGCGGCGGATTTCTCAATGTAGCCGACGCCGTTGGGATTGGCCGCGACGTACTTTTTTACGTCCGCCGAGTTCTCGAGAACCTTGGGTGGCTTGTCTTTTCCAGAAAACACCAACCGTGCCCAGACAGCCTTCACCTGGGCACCCGATCTCGCGGCGACCTTCAAATAGAAATCGTTCCGCACCGGTGAGCCGTCGGCGAGATCCACGGCGCTCGCGTTGCCGCCGGCGGGGAGATTATTGGTCTTGCCCAAAAAAATCTGCATCACCTGTTCGACCGTCATGGTGGAGGTCGCATTGGCGGGGTTGACGATTACAACAACCTCTTCCGACGTCGCCAGCGTCGAGAAGACGCCAAGGGCGATCACGAGAAGCACCTGAGCTTGAGGACGGTTCATGTACGGCTCTTAAAACACAAAGTCAGCGACAACGCTGAAAATGTTCCCATTGTTATTGAAGGCGGTGTTCTGGTTCTCGAACGGAGTACCGCCCTGATAGGCCCTGGCATGTTCGATCTGCGCCTTGAAGTCGACGTTCTTGAATGCGTCGAAGCGCACACCGGCCGCCACGACATGCATGCCGGCGAATGGGATGGACCCATCGGCACCGCCGATCGTTTCTCCAACCGAATACAAGGTGTAGGGTGTCCATTTGCCAAAATGGTAGCCGCCCAACAGGTAGAAGCCGTTGACGTTGATCGCGGGATTGCTGGTACGTCTTTCGATGAATTCGCCCTGAATCACCACATCGTGTCGGTCATAGATCACCCCGGCACTATCGAACGACCAGCTGAGCACCGGGTAGGTTATACCGTACTCCTCGTGCGTCCGGTCTGTGGTAACGCGGCTGACCCGAATCGTGATGCCGTTCAAATCCAACGTGGCATTGTAGCCGAGCATCTTGTGCCCGATGATTCTCCGCTGTACGCCGGGGGCCAGCTCAGTGTCGCTCACCGAAGTGCCGGAGAGTACGTTGACTGACAGCGAGTAGGCGCCAACCTCGTGCTGGTATGTCACGTCTGCGCCCGTATACACGTCGAATATCGGCTGGCCATATACCTCATCGGGGGCGCGCAACCAAAGGTTGGCATAACCCACATTTCGGATATCCGAGACCAAAAACGTGGGGAGCTCCATTCTGCCGGCGCGAACGCTTAGGTCGGGTAGAGGCTTGACCTTGACGAACGCCCATTCGAACTGCGTGGTCATCGCGGGTCCGTAGCGTTCCTCGGTGAGCGCCTGCGCGGTGCCCGAGAGCCATTGCGTCGGCGTCACCGTGCCCTGGACGGCCAGCTTGCTGTCCGTTCGGTAATCAACATTGGTATTCGTAGCACCGTAGGTCTGTATGTTTTGCACCCAGACCGCCTGATCGGTATCGGATCGCGCAATTCCCACGGTACCGAATCCGCTGTAGCTGAACATGTCCGTCCATGTGTCATCGGCAAAGGCCGGCAAAGCCAGTAGGCAGTGAGCAAATGCCCATGCAGTGCACCATGGAGGCAGCTTCATCATTATCGACCCTGGAATGGCTCGTACCAAATCGGGGTATCGACATAAACGCGAGGATATTGAGTACCGGGCATGACTGTTTGTGCAATGCACTGCCGGGGAGAGCCCTGAGCGAGGCATCGGGCCGGTATACACCAGAGGCGTATCAAGCCAGGTGGCTTTGACGAAGGCGCGACGCCAGAAAGAAGCATCGCGGCCGATGATATACGGAGGAGTGACTCGTCGTGCGACGGTCTGTGCGCGCGGCACAATGAATCCGGAGGGCGCCGATCACTCACACGAGCTCGCGGAATCCACTCTGGCTATTGGATGACCCATGTCGATGAGCGACGAGACACCCGCCCGGATCGCGAATGGCGACGCGAAGGCTCATAGCAGCTCGGGGACGCCGAGGGGCCGGACGGGTCCGTATTTTCACAAGATTCCCTTCAAAGCCAAGATTTGGCTCATTCCCGCCGCTGCGATCTGCGTCTTTGGGATCAGCCTCACATACAGCATCATGATGAGCACGCAGACCGCGCGCCAAATCGACGAACTCGGGACCGTCGGATACCCGGCATTGCATCACACCGAGCGCCTCGACCGTGACCTCAAACTCCTGGTGGAAAAGGTGACATCGGCGGTTGCCGAGGGGGACCCTCTTCTCCTCAAGCAGGTGGACGCATTGGCGGGCGAGTTTCGCACTGACCTTGCTCATTTGGATGCATTGCGCAGAAAACCGGCGAACGCGGCCTTGATGCTCGCGCACTTCGATACGTACGTTGCCGGAGCGACTTACGCCGCGCGAGTGACTCTCGGCGTCGAAAAGGGTGATTTGGACGGCGCCATTGAGGATATGCACGCGCAATACGCCGTAATCCAAAAGGACGTCGGTTCGGCCTCGGATCGCGCGTTGGCTGGCTTCCAACTGTCCCTGGATGTCAGCCGCTCCGGTGTCCGTCGTATCGTGGAAACGACGTTGATCGGCACCCTCTTCGTCATGACGGCTCTCATCGTCATTTCCCGCTATATCGTTCGCAGTCTGTGGCGCCAACTGGGGGGAGACCCGGAGACCGCACGTCGGTTTGCGGACGAGATCGCGGCCGGCAATGCGTCCGCCACGGTTGAACTGGCTCCCGACGATGCGGGCAGCCTGATGGCCGCGCTTCAATCCATGGCGGACCGGCTCAATGCCGCCAAGACATCGGCCGAAGCCGCCAGTCGGGCCAAGAGTGACTTTCTTGCCAACATGAGTCACGAAATTCGTACGCCTCTCAACGGCATCATCGGCATGAACGGGCTGCTGCTGGACACGCCACTGAGCGACGAGCAGCGCGAATATGTGAGCATCGCGCGCGCCAGCGGCGAAACTTTACTGACCCTCGTCAACGACATCTTGGATGTGTCGAAAATCGAAGCAGGGCGGCTCGAGCTCGAGAGCATCCATTTCGAACTACAGAGTGTGATTGATGGGGCCGTGCAAGCCGTCGCTCTCCGGTTTGCGCAGAAGCATCTGGAACTTGTGATTGAGATGGAACCGGCCGCAGCGCGTCACTTCATCGGCGATCCCACGCGTCTTGGTCAAGTTCTCCTGAATTTGTTGAGCAACGCAGTAAAGTTCACAGAAAGTGGCGAGGTAATATTGCGGATAAGCACTCTCGATGCGACGGCCGCGGTGCCCGTCCTGCGATTCGAGGTCACGGATTCCGGCGTGGGAATTGCACCCGACGTGATTGGCTCCTTGTTCAATAAATTTCAACAGGCCGATACGTCGACGACCCGAAAATTCGGCGGAACCGGACTTGGCCTCTCAATCTGCAAAAGTTTGGTCGAGGCCATGGGCGGCCACATCGGCGTGCGCAGCACGCCCGGTGGTGGATCGACATTCAGTCTCGAGGTGCCCCTTCGGTTGGCCGACGCATCAGAGGCGGGACGCGTGGCCACGGTCGCCGGACGGCACGTGCTCTTGATCATGGCGCACACCCGACTGCGCAAGAGTCTGGCGGCTCCACTCCTGCACGCCGGATTTCGCGTGAGCGAGGCGTCATCGGCCAAAGATGGCATGCTGCAATTGACGCAGTCGCAGAGTCCCGATGGACCTCCAATAACCGCGATTGTCATTGGATTCGATGACGGCGACCCGGGCGTCGGTGATCTCGTCCGCGACCTGCGCACCGTGGGCCCCCCGGAACTGAAGCTGATGCTTCTGAGTTCTCTCGTTGAGGACCCCGCTGCCCCACATCTTGCCGGGGTCGACCGGGTAATAAAAAAGCCGACGTCCGGCGCCTCGCTGCTCCGCGCGCTCGGGGAATTGCACCCGATGGATGTCCGCGACGCAAAAAAGCCGCCGATCGGCGTTGCGGCCCAGCCACGGTTCAGCGACATTCATGCCCTGGTGGTCGATGACAATCTCGTGAACCAGAAGGTGGCCACGCGACTCCTACAGCAGCTCGGCATCACGGCGCTCTGCGCGGGCAACGGCTCCGAGGCGCTGGCGTCGCTGCGCAAAAATCGCTTCGACGTTGTGCTCATGGATTGCCAAATGCCGGAAATGGACGGTTATGAGGCAACCCGCCAGCTGCGGAAATCCACGGAAATCGCGAATGGCGCCACGCTGCCCGTCATTGCCCTCACTGCGAACGTGATGGAGACGGATCGCGCAAAGTGCCTGGCGGCGGGTATGACCGACTATCTCTCGAAGCCGGTCAACAAGACGGCGTTGCTTCAAGCGCTCCAGCGTGCGCTAAAAACGGGGCGACCGCCGCCAGCGCCCCCGGAGAACATTAGCGACGGCAACGCGGCAACGCTGATCGAGACGCTCGGCGGGGATCGCGACTTCGCGCGCGATCTGATCGGCGAATTCGAGAAGTTCGGGTTGACGACCCTGCGGGAGATCGAGACAGAATTGGATGCGGGTAACGCTTCGAGGGTAGCAAGACTCGCGCATACCCTGAAGGGCTCCGCGGCCGCGGTGGCGGCCGGTGCCATCGCCCGCTGCGCTGCCGCGCTCGAGAAGGCCGACTGCGAAAGCGAGCTGAGACATCGCCACGCCGAGCTGCAACGGCATTTCAGCGACGCAGTGCTGCACTGGCGGCGTGACGGTCTACTGGGAAGCCCTGCATAAAGGGGAGCGGAGTCGGAAGTTCTCCGTCGATTGATGCCTAGATCCGAAAATGAATGCACGTAAGACACTCGGCCGCCTGCCACTGGAGACTAAGAGAATGCACGTAGATCACCGCAACGTCAGCCACTTTGGGGTGTATGATGATCAGGGTTTCGATTTCTTGCGGATAGAGGTTGATTCCGCCCGAAATTATTATGAAATCTTCCTACTGGAGGCGATCAACGAGGCCGCGGCATCACGGCTGGCCGGCGATTGCATCAAGACCGTGGTGATCGCATGATCCACGCGATACCGAGACGCAGCATCGATGAGAGGCGCGCATGAACATTGACGGATTGGCAGCCATCGTGACCGGGGGCGCCTCGGGTCTTGGGGGCGCGACCGCCGCACGCCTGGCCCGAGCGGGTGCCAAGGTGACGATATTCGACCTGAACTCGGAGCTGGGCGAGACTCATGCCCGGGCGATCGGCGGCCGTTTCGCCAAACTGGACGTGACTGATGCAGAGGTCGTAATCACGGCAATCGCTGAGGCGGAAGTTGCACACGGCAAGGCGCGCATTCTAGTGAATTGCGCCGGCATCGGTCCGCCCGCCAAAGTGATCGGGCGGGACGGGAGAGCCGTGCCACTCAATGAATTCTCGAAGATCATCGCCATCAATCTCATCGGAAGTTTCAATGTGTTGTCGCAATTTGCCGTCCGCATCCATGACGGCGACACCATAGGAGAAGAGCGGGGCGTGATCATCAACACAGCCAGCGTCGCCGCCTATGACGGTCAGATCGGCCAAGCGGCGTATGCCGCCTCCAAGGGTGGTATCGTGGGAATGACGTTGCCGGTAGCGCGCGAGTTCGCCCGCTATGGCATCCGGGTCATGACGATTGCGCCCGGAATCTTTTGGACGCCATTGCTCGCGAGCCTACCGCAAGAGGCGCAGGACTCGCTGGGCAGACAGGTGCCATTTCCCAATCGTCTCGGCAAGCCGGATGAGTTCGCCCAACTGGTGGAGCACATTGTGACCAACCCGATGTTGAACGGTGAGGTGATTCGCCTCGATGGCGCGATCCGGATGGCGCCGAAGTAAGGCGGGCACGATGGCCGGTGTGGGAGTGATGCCCACTGTGCGCCGGATGTTGCGCCCATCGCTGACCGAATACTCCTGCCAGCCCAGCATTCCCATCACCCGTTCACCCTCGAGGAAGCCGGGATGGCGCGAGGCGATCACCGTGTCTGCCGCGAACGAGCGCATCACGCCTCCCATCGGTACTGGGTCCGAATAGTTGGCCGTCGCGTTCACCCAACCGCGCATGGCCGGCTCAACGGACAAAAATTCATTGCGGACGAGGAATTCCCCGGGACGTATCTCTGGCAGCGGCGCCTCGACTATGCGAAATTGCTCCGCGAGCGGAATGCCACTGGGACGTGCCGACAGCAGTACCTGCCGATGATTCGCGGGTAGCATGCGGTTCAATCCTTGATTTGAAAAGTCGTATGCTATATATCAGTTAAAGCTTGCGTTCGTCGATCGATGATGTGGTGGCCGTGCGCTAAGGCCGCTGCGGGGAGAGTCTGATGGCGGGACTTTATTTCGAGCAGTTTGAGCCGGGACAAGCCTTCCGGCATGAAATCCGGCGGACGGTCACCGAGACCGACAACGTGTTGTTCAGCGCCATGACGCACAACCCGGCCGCGATCCATCTCGACGCCGAATACGCGCGCACCACGGAATTCGGCAAACCCCTGATGAACAGCGCATTCACACTCGGCCTCGTGGTCGGCATTTCGGTGGGTGACACGACCCTCGGCACCACGGTCGGCAATCTTGGCTGGGATGAGGTCCGTTTCCCCAAGCCGGTGTTCGCCGGCGATACGATTCATGTGGAAACGCGGGTGCTCGAAAAGCGTGACAGCAAGTCCCGACCCGCCAACGGCATCGTGGTCTTCGAGCATCTAGGATTCAATCAGCGCGACGAACTCATCTGCTCCTGCAAACGCAGCGCGCTCATGTTCAGGCTGCCGGCTCGGCCCGCTTGATGCGTTCGAACCCCACCGCGGCGTTCGCATGACCGAAATAGCGTCCGTGAAGGCGCGAATTCCGTTCCGGTCGTTGCTGTTCGTGCCCGGCGACAGCGAACGAAAGCTGGCCAAGGCCGAGGATTCCGCTGCAGACGCGCTCATCTTGGATTTGGAGGACTCGGTGGCGCCGAGCCGGACGGAGGTGGCGCGCGGCTTGGTGCTGGGCTATCTCCGCGCGCATGCCGATCGAAGCCGGCGACAATTGTGGGTGCGCATCAATCCGCTGTCGACGCCGGCGGCGCTCCTGGATTTGACGGTGACCGCCGGTCGGCCGGACGGCATCCTATTACCCAAGGTCGATTCGGCCCACGACGTGGCCAGACTGGCCCACATGCTCGATGCGCTGGAAGCGCGGGACGGTCTGGCTGTGGGGCACATCGGCATCATACCCGTGGCAACCGAGACGCCGGCCGCGTTGTTCACGCTCGGTTCCTACGCCTCCTGTACCAGTCGATTGGCCGGAATCACCTGGGGAGCGGAGGACATTGCGGCCGCGCTCGGTGCCAGCACGAATCGCTCGCCCGACGGCGAATACGACGTCGTGTATCAGCTGGCGCGGGCGCTCTGTCTGACCGGGGCCGTTGCGGCGGGGGTTCAGCCGATCGACACCATCTGGGCCAATTATTCCGACGCAGCCGGGCTCGAGCGGGATGCGCGAATCGGCCGTCAACGGGGTTTTACCGGCAAAATGGCGATCCATCCCGCTCAGGTGGACATCATCAACGCGGCGTTCACTCCGAACGACGAGGAGCTTGCCTGGTCGCGCCGCGTCGTCGAGACATTCGAGCGCAACCCGGGAATGGGGACCGTGGGGCTCGACGGAAAGATGCTCGACATGCCGCACTTGAAACAGGCGCATCGCATCCTGGCTCTGGCACGCCGAGGCGCACGATGAATTTTGCCCTGACCGACGACCAAGTCTCGATTCGCGCCGCGGTCGAGGAGATATGCGCCGACTTCAACGATGACTATTGGTTGAGGAAGGATCGGGAAGGGGGCTTTCCGGAGGATTTTTACCTGGCGATGGCCAAGGCTGGCTGGCTCGGCGTAGCCATGCCGCAGGAGTACGGCGGTGCGGGCTTCGGAACCAGGCGTGCCTGATGCTGGAAACCGTGGCGGGTTCGGGTGCCTGCCTCGCGGGAGCATCCTCGATACACATGAATGTGTTCGGACTCCACCCGGTCGT
>Ga0182030_10025886_pt1 | contig 10657 bp, 10 predicted proteins | sample 812S3MmetaG_FD_121299 | JGI IMG/M metagenome (GOLD analysis project Ga0182030, IMG submission 121299) | Permafrost microbial communities from Stordalen Mire, Sweden - 812S3M metaG (Illumina Assembly) | ecosystem: Environmental > Terrestrial > Soil > Wetlands > Permafrost | place: Sweden... | reverse complement strand
GGCCCAAGTCGCAATTTTCAGTTTTGTCAGTCCCGTGCTGTAAGCTCCAATAGCGGATTACGTGAAAGCCGGAAAAAATCTTCGCCTTAAGTCCGACAGGCTGCTAGGATGAATTACCAAATCAAGAAGGCCAGCAGCTCGACCCCGCCGGAAGAGAATAGCCATTAACCCATCATCCCGCCGTCCCGCCGGTCCCTGGTTTATACGAGGCAAGTTTTGCCCATTCCTTTACAACTGTTCTTGCAGCCTCACGCAAATCACATCGCCATCGCCGTCGATGAAAAACTTCACTTCGCCCCCGCCCTGTCTTGAGAAACGTGCCGTCCGAAATGGATGGTAAATTACCTGAGAATAATTTGTGGGTCGGATGTTCGGACACACCTTTGGTAAATGCGCTGGCCTAGGCGCTGGGCACATGCCTAATCCCCGCCCCCTAAAAACCGGCGCCACACCAAGCGCCAGATTTGCCGCCACCGAATAGAAAGTGAAAAAATGATTGCACCCTCGGCCCGGACCTATATGGCATTTCAAGCGGCTGGCAGGACGATGGAGAATTCTGATCCTTCACCGGGCTTGCTTTTGACTGTGACGGTGCCGTGGTGGGCCTGAACCACGGCCCGGACTACGCTCAGGCCAAGACCCAAGCCGCGTTGCGAACGGCTTTTGTCGCCGCGATAGAGGCGGTCCCAAATCCGGGCCTGCTCGGCTTCTGGAATACCCATGCCCGTGTCGCGAAATACCACCCTGGCATCGCCATTGGACCGGACGGCCGAAATGGTGACGCTTCCGCCTTCATTGGTGTACTTGATGGCGTTGTCCAGGAGATTGCCGAAGGCCTGGCGCATCCGGTCGGGGTCGACCGAAGCTTCGCAGTTTTGCGGCAAGTCGGCGGCGACTTGGATCTTTTTTTCCTCCGCAACGTATTGATACATGTCCGTCACCTCGCGGATAAGCTGGCAAAGGTCAAAGGGCTTTCGCGCCAGGCGCATAGTGCCGGCCTCCGCTTCTGCAATGTCCATCAGCGTTCCCAGCATGCTCAAGACGCGCTCGGATTCCTCCACGCAATCGGCCAGTGCTTCGCGCGCGGCGGCAGGATCGGGATTTTGGCGCAAGGCCAGTTCAGCGGAGGAGCGCAAGCGGGTCAATGGCGTGCGCAAATCATGGGCGACGTTGTCCATGGACTCGCGCATGGCCCGGATGAGCGCCTGGTTTTTGTCGAGCAAGGCATTGAGCAGGCAGACCATTTCGTCCAATTCATCCCGCGAGGGGCGGGTCGGAACGCGGGCGTCGAGATTGCCGGTGCGCAAAATATCCTGGGCCGTGGCCACAATTTGCCGGACCGGCAAAAGGGCGCGATGGGCAAACAGCCCGCCAAAAAACAAGCCCAGCAAAACAACCGCAACCATGATGGGCAGGACAGTCCGGCGCACGGGTTCCCACAGCAAATCGCGATTATTGGTGCTGCGGCCCACCACCAGGATCGCGCCGTCGGGCATTTGCGCGGGAATAAAGGCGAAGTCCTTCTCCGCGTTTTTCTTGACACGATTGATGACGAATTGGCGCAGTTCCAGCCCGGCCGGCTTCAATCTGAAACCGAGCCAGTCATCCGGCACGATGATGGCCCGGGAAAAATGCGGGCTGATCAAGTTGACGTAAAAGGATTTTTCATCGGTGGGATTGTTTTCCTGCAAGGCGGTCGCAGTCAGCGCATCCGCGCCGCCCGCTTGATAGACGGCGGCGTATTCTCTCATCTTGGCCAGGATGATTTCCTGGTCCTTGCCATGAAACTCGTGGGCCACCAAATAGTAGACCAGCACCAGCAGGGCCCCTGTACTCAGAACAAAGATCAACGCGTACCACAGGCTGAGGCGGACGGCGAAACTGCGCAGGAGGCTAGGCTGATTTGAGAACATAGCCAATGCCACGAATGGTTTGCAGCCGCGTTTTGTCCGGATCTATTTTTGCCCGCAACCGATGCACCAGCACATCGATCACGTTGGTTTGGGGATCGAAGCTGTAATCGAAAATATGTTCGAGGATCATCGTCTTGGTCACGGTCCGTCCGGCATTGCGCATGAGATATTCGAGCAGGGCGAATTCGCGGGCCTGCAATTCAATTTTCTCCGGCCCGCGCGTGGCTTCCCGCGTCAGCAAATCCAATGAAAGATCGCCTGCGGTCAGCCGGCTGGGTTCGGCCGTTTGGGTGGCGCGGCGAATTAAAGCCTGCAATCGGGCTGTCAGCTCGGAGAAGGCGAACGGCTTGGTCAAATAATCGTCCCCGCCTGCTTGCAGACCCTTGACCCGGTCGTCCACCGAAGCCTTGGCGCTGAGAAAAATGACGGGCGTTTGTATTTTGCGGCTGCGCAAACGCTGGACCATGCTGAGGCCATCGAGCTTGGGAAGCATGATATCGACAATGGCGGCGTCGTAGGCGGTGGTTTCGGCGAAGGCGAGAGCCTCCTCGCCATCGGCGCAACGATCGACTGCGAATCCGGTTTGCTTCAATCCCTTCACGACAAAGGAAGCAATCTTATTGTCATCCTCAACCACCAGAATGCGCATCTCATCGGTCATTCTAATTCAAGGTCGGAGGCAAGTAAATGTCTGATGCAATGACAGGAAAAAAGTCCCTCCCGCGCTCTTGGGCGGAACGCGGGAGGGCGAGGCGGTCCGGCAGGATCAGCCTGCCTTGCTTTCATCGACCACAATGTAGCGACTGCCGTTGCCGCTCCAAACGTGCAGCAAAGTGGTTCGATCCTTGGCGTGTTCTGTAAGTCTGACGGCGTCATCCGCGCTGGCGACGGTATGACGATTGATCTCCATGATCACGTCGCCGGTTTGAAGTCCGGCTTCAGCGGCCGCGGAATCAGGATCAACCTGGGTCACCACGGCGCCCTTGATGTGTTCCGGGATGTGGAATTGCTGGCGAGCCTGCGAATCCAGGTCCGTCACCGCCACTCCTTGCAGGGTGTCGGACTTGTCGGAATCACCTCCGCCATTTTGAGCCATCTTCTCGGAGCCGGGTAATTCCGCGACTTTCACTTTAATGGTTTTGGTCGAGCCATCGCGCAGAACTTCCACGGGCACTGTTTCGCCCGGAGTCACCCGCGCTACTTCTATTTTGAGATGCCGGCTGTCCGAGACAAGTTTGCCGTCGAATTTCTCGATCACGTCGCCGCTCTTCAAACCGGCCTTGGCCGCGGGACCATCGGGCACCACATCACCGACCAGCGCGCCTTTATCATTCTTGACATTGAACTCCTTGGCCAGCGAAGGGTTGACGTCCTGTATCATCACGCCCAGATAGCCACGGGTGACTTTGCCGTATTTAATCAGGCTCTCCATCACGCCCCTGGCCAAGTCCGTCGGGATGGCGAAGCCGACGCCCTGGTTGCCGCCGCTGCGACTGAAGATGGCGGTATTGATCCCGATCAAACGACCGTCGGCATCGACCAGCGCGCCGCCGGAATTGCCGGGATTAATGGCGGCATCGGTCTGGATGAAGTCCTCGTAATCCAAGCCCATCGCTCCGCGGTCTTTGGCGCTGACAATGCCGCGCGTGACGGATTGATCAATGCCGAAGGGATTGCCGATGGCCAGAACCAGATCGCCTACTTCGCATTTGTCGCTGTCGGCAAAGGTAATGGCCGGCAGGTCATGCGCATCGATTTTCACCACAGCCACGTCAGACTTCGGATCTTTGCCGACCACTTTGGCGGTGAAGACCCGCCCGTCCTGCAGGGACACCTTCACTTGATCGGCGTCATTGACCACATGATTATTGGTCAGGATGTAACCGTCCTTGGTCACAATCACGCCCGAACCGACACCATGCTGGGCTGGAGAAATCATCCGGCGGTTGCCGCCGAAAAATTGGCGGAAGAACGGATCGTCCGGGATGCCCATGTTGGATTCCTTGGGACCGATTTTGATTTCGATCTTGACGACGCTGGGGGCGACTTTTTTCACAATGGGCGCGACGCTGCTGTTGAGTTTCAAATCGGAGGGCAGCGGGCGATCATCGACAATAAGGCTCAGAGATTTGGCCTTTGAGGTGGACTGCTCACTGGCGTGAACCGTGGAGACCACAGCCACACCGCCGGCCAGCAGGGCGCCGCTCAGGATGAAGACGGCAATTTTTTCGGGGACATGTTTCATAAATAATTCTTTGCTATTCAGTTTCAAGTTTGCTCACTCTCACTGTGGAAAAGAATGACATGCCCCTGTGACGGGAGTCTTTCCCGAACATTACAAATTGGTAAGGTGAAGGACCGGAATTTACCGGGGAAAAAAATCGTGAAAATTTACGACTTTTGCGGGTTATTATTTAACCATAGTATTGACATGTCGGCTAAAGGTAAAACAATGGCGTGTTTACGCCAGCCCTCTTTCACCAAGTTTTATGTTACCATTTGCGCCGGGCGGGGATTCAATAATGATGATGCAAGACCACGAACTGCTGCGCGCTTATTGGCGTGATGGGTCTGAGCCGGCGTTTGCCGAGTTGGTGAAACGCCATGTCGACATGGTTTTTTCCACCGCGCGCCGCCAAGTCCGCGATGCCGCATTGGCCGAGGATGTTTCGCAGAGGGTCTTTTGCCTGCTGGCGCGCAAAGCGCCCAGTGTGTCCGGCGCGCCGACGATAGCCGGCTGGCTTTACCGCGCCACGCGTTTTTGCGCCGCCAAAACCACGCGTAGCGAGATGCGCCGCCGCAAACGCGAACAAGAGGCAATTGTCATGAACTTTCCGGATGCCAAACCCGATGATGTATGGGAGCAACTGTCACCGATCCTCGACGATGCCCTTGCCACGCTCAACGAAAAGGACCGTCTCGCGTTGCTCCTCCGCTTTTTCCAGGGCAAGCCGATGCGCGAGGTCGGCGAGGCGCTTGGAATTACGGAAGGCGCGGCGAAAATGCGCGTGGCCCGGTCTATCGAGCGATTGCGCGAGTTCTTTGCCAGGCGCGGTGTGGCATGTTCAGTGGCCAGCCTGACCGTCGTGCTTACCGACCGATCCGTCGAAGCCGCTCCGGCAAATCTGGCTCGTCTTTTGGCCAAGGCCGCCCTGTCGGGCGCTGCCGGCGTTTCAGGTTTGTCCTTAATGCAAACAGCGGCGCTTCTGGCACGATTGAATTTCAAGGCTCTGATGGTTTTCGGGTCAACCGCCATTCTCTGCGCCGCAGTTGCCTGGCATGTCTTCGACGCCTCCGATCAACCGAGATCCCGCGCATCGGTTTCCGAACAAGTTAAAAGCCCCGCCGGAACCGCCGCCGCCCCGCCATCTCGACCGCAACTCATCCGCACTTCCGCGTCGCATCCGCAAAAAGATCTCACCGATGTGATCGCCAATCTTCGCGCCGCATTGCATTCCACCAACGATAGTGTCGTGCCGGGCGCTGCGGTGGTGGAGGCAGTTTACCGCTTCGGCTCGCAACTGCCCGCCGCTTTTCCAATCCTCAAGGAGGAGGCTGGCGCGCATGACAAGACCCGACCGGCCACCGACCCTGAGGAGTTGGCTCCGCGCCGGGCGGTCAGGGCGATGGGTTTCTTGGGTAAATCGGTTTCTGAAGCCACGCCCTGGCTGTGGAACCTGTATGATGAAGAGCCGAACACAAAGTCTGATACGGTGGCGTATCTCGCGCTTAGTGCTTTGGAGCAAATCGGGTTTCAGGCTGAGGACATTGGCAGACTTGCTGAGAAAGTTCTGGCGAGAATGGGTCCGCCGCGCCCGGATTTGCCCAATCAGAGCGAGGCAACAAAGGACGCCGAGGCCAGAGATGTGACTGGAAACGCGTTTGTAAAAGGCCAGGCATCCGGGTGGATCGCTAAGATAATTCAAGAGAACCCGCCAGCAGCAACGCCGTTTCTTCCGGCGTTGGAAAGCTTGCTCACGAATTCAGATGAAGACGTCCGCTTTTGGGCCGCTTGTGCTTTGTTGCAAAGCGAAGGGATGCAAAATCCAGCCATTGCCGGGGAGATTTCCGCCGGCTTGAAGAAAGGCAGCCAGGCGCGCATTGCCTGGGCCAGCCAACTTCTGCAAGGCTTGGGCGATGCTGCCCAGTCCATCGTGCCCGCCCTGTTGGAAGCCGCCAACGCAAGCGGCGGCAACACGAGAGAATGGGCGTTTCTCTGTGCCGGTACAGTCCAGAGCGGCTTGCGCGCGCAAAATCCGGAGGTGGATCAGTCGATGGCCAAGGAAGAAACAAATCACGCGCTGGTGGATAAGTTGAATTCCCAGCACTACACGGCCAACGATCTGATCGAGCTATTGCAGAGGCCCGGAAGCGCGACAGCGGCGGCAAACCTCCTGGTGGAGAAGTTCCCTCTGGCGAGCGGAAAAATACTGCCGGCGCTTTGTGCGGCAGTCCCGCGCCAACAGGACGAGGAAAGCAGAGACGCCGTTCTTTCCTCCATCCGCAAGCTCGATCCAACGGAAGCGCTCGCTCCTGAAGATGCGAAATCAATTGTGACGAGCCTTTATAATTTCCAATATACGTCCGAGGGCAAGGAGGCATTCATCCGGCTTTTGAATGAAGGTCATCTGTTGGAAATGTCGTGGGGTACGCGGCCCGGATTTCAAACCTTCGCCACAAACCTTGCAATCCAGAATCCAGTTGCCTTTAACACGTTCGTCACTGCGGTTCTTGCGAAAGCGCCTTCCTGGAGAAACCTGCTTCCACCGATGTCGGATCGTTAAAGTAGGAACAGCAAAACACCGTTTTGGCGCGATTCGAATGTTCGCGGTTATGAATTCTGAGTGGCTGGTCTGGGACTCTTCGATTTTCCGAAACGGCCGGAACCGCACTCGGCAGAGAGTTGGCGGATGAAGAACAATTTTCGGTTGTCGGAAAAGCTGTCGCGCGTTGCGCTGAGGACGACATCGCCTTCGCCATTTTCGATCAGGACTTCGTTGCGTAGATTACGAAGGCGTGAGTTGGCTCTCGGCGGAACCGCAAGCTGCGCGCGCATAAATCACCTTTGATGAGATGGTTGGGAACCAAATGACGACATGGCGCTGAGCGGAACGGAACTGATTTCCCAAACCTGCCGCGGAACGGGGCGGGGCCGCATCGGCGGACGATTCTGCGCCGGGATTGGGCTTTCCACGTCGCTCGACGGCGGAGCAATATAAACAGGGCAATGGGTCTGGCTCAGGACGGCTCGGACATTGTTTCGACGCAGCCATTTCAAAACTCCCGCGGTGCGGGGACCCATGACTATCGCATCCGCGCCCAAGGCGGAGGCTGTGCGGAGAATCACTTCGCTGGGTGGACCTTCACTGACGATGACGCTGAATGGAACGTCTTTGCACAGGGAACGGGCCAGACCCGTCAAGCTCGCTTCGGCCGACACCATCAACTCTTGCAACAGCCTCCAGCGGCTGACGCCCCGTTCTTCCCCCACAATAACCAGTTGCACGGCGCGGACCAGAACGAGCCGGGCGCCGCATTCGCGCGCGAGGCGAAGAGCGACTCGCAGGGCTTGATGGGAACGTTGGGAAAGGCTGATGGGCACCAAAATCGTCTTGCAGCGTGAGCCGCCATGGTCGGTGTTCGTTTGCCGGCCACGCCAGGCTGAATCAATCTCATCCACTTTTTTCATGGCATCACTTTCGCCTGCCGCCAGGAAATGAGGTAATCAAAACAGGCCCGAACGACGTTAGAAAAGTGTCAAAAAGCTAATTTGTGCAGTGATGGGCGAAAGGCCAAAGGCTGAACTTGGGAAGACACCCCTTTTCCTGCAAGATTTCAAGCGGCGCACCGTAAAGGTCAGTGGCATGAAGATAGAACAAGACAATGCCGAAAAGGGTTGCGTGAGAGCACGCGGACCGCACGGAATGGTTAATGACTTGATTTTGAACGAGAAACGGATCAGACTCCCAAACTTGACGATGCATATGAATACGAACGAATTGTCGAATAGCAAATTGAAACTTCTCTCTGCACTGGCGGTGTTGATCATCGCCTTGCTCTGCTTAAACGGCTCCAAGGGCCACGCCCAATCCGCCCCGGCGACTCAGTCGCCGCAATTGCAGGAGGTGGTCAAATTAACCCAGGCAAAAATGACCGATGATGTCATTTTGGCTTACATCAAGAATTCCGGAGCAGCTTTTAATTTGACCGCCGACGATATTCTCTACTTGAACAGCCAGGGAGTTTCCCAACCGGTGATATCCGCGTTGCTGCAAAGCAAGACGAGTGCGCCTGCCCCTGCCCCTGCCTACGCTCCCGTGGCCGCACCCTCCACTCCTGCTCCGACGGTAGCCGCCGCACAGCCGCCGCCTTATTCGGCACCGGGTCAAGTTTCCCCATACCCGACAGCCGCCGCTCCGTATCCGGCCCCGGCCCCCGAGGTCGCGGCACCATCCGAGCCACCGCCCGGATCGGAGGTTACTCTCCCTTATTTTCAGGCCCAGCTCGCGCCGTATGGCGCGTGGGTGGATATCCCCGGGTACGGTCCGGGTTGGGTGCCGTCAGTGCAGGGGACTGTGCCTGATTGGCGTCCTTATTTTAACGGAGGCCACTGGGTTTATACGGATGATGGCAATTTTTGGCAGTCTGATTATCCATGGGGTGAATACACGTTTCACTATGGGCGTTGGATGAAGGACATACGCTACGGATGGGTGTGGATTCCCGGCTATAATTGGGCTCCGGCCTGGGTGAGCTGGCGCCACGCAGAGGGAGAAGGCTTTTGCGGCTGGGCTCCGCTGGGCCCGGACGTGCGCTTCGAAGCGGGCGTGGGTTTGATGTGGCGCGGCCGTGTGGCTGTGGATGTGGACTTTGGCATTGCCCCCGATTTATATGTCTTTGTCCCATTCGATCATTTCTGGGCGCACGATTATTTGGGTTTCCGGGCTCCATTCTGGCGGGTGCCTCTGCTGTTCAGGGGCAGCGTCCTGGATAATCACTTCGTTTTTGCGGGCGGCCGGTTTGTGTTTGGGGGAATTGGACGGGAACGTCTGGCCGTATTCACGCATCACGACATACGGGTGGAAAGAGTGGAATTTCATGACGCTCACCTGGCCCATGCGCGGGAGGTTGAACACGCTCACATCACGGAACGGCATGAAATAGATCATTCAAGGGCCGTTGGCCGTCCCGGCGAAGGTCACGAGGCAGGAAGGTCCGGACCGGGCGGTTCGAGAGATCACGATAATGGCGGACACTGAGCGAAACCGCTCTTTTCCCCTGCGAGAATTCTGAGTTTTATTCCCTCTTCCCACTGCGTGGGGAGAGGGAATTTTATTGCGCTTAGGGGAGCAAATTAATCTTGGGGCGGTTGGCAGCGGTGAGCGGGTTAGCCTTGAAGCCGCCCGCTTCCAGTTCGGCCAGCCAGCGCCCGGCCAAATCTCTCAGTTCGCGCAGGTTGAGCTGCTCGTGTTGTTGGGGATAGTTTTTCAGGTTGGTCTCAGCGAGCTTGAAAAGGGCCGCAGCGGGACGCAGGCGGTTCTTTTGCAGATGGACAAAAGCCCCGGCCAGTTGAATCAAGCCCTTATAAAAAGAGCCGTTGGGGCCGTGCCGGTTTTTGAGCCAAAGCTGTTCCAGGACATCGTGGGCCTCGAAGAATTGGGCGCGGTTGAAGCAATCGAAGTAACCCACGTAATGCGGGTCGCCCCCCTGGCCGCGCCAGCGTTCGATCAGCCCGGCCATTTTGTCCTTCTTAGTGCTCATATCAGCGGCGTAGATGCCTGGCGGCTAGGGCTTTTCTCCGACCTGCCGCAAAACCTCATCGTATAGATTGCGAGCAAGGCGGAAATTGTAGCGTTGAACCAAAAGGTCCAGGATTGGCTTTAACTCCTTTAAATTTCCGAGCTGTTTGGCTCGCAAGAGAACGCCCACAGTGCCAATAACTGTCAAACCCAAAGCCTTCGCCTGTTTTCGCCCATCGGTTTCGTCGATGAGCAGGAGGCTGGCCCCTAATTCTGAAGCGAGCGCAATGGCTTCGGCTTCCCCCGCTCCCAGCGTCGTCTGAAGCGATGAAGCAAGAGGCCGATTGTTTGGGGTCTGAATTCTGAGCCAGCCTTGCTGACAGGCTTGGAGTGTTTCTTTGGCACCAGCGCGCGGACCCGCGGCTGCGGTTACTTCGCGCCACACCGCGTCCGGCACGAAAACTTCCCCGTAAAACTCCTTTAAAAGTTGAAGCTGTTGGACAGCGCCGAGGCAAATCAAGACCGAGGCGTCACTGACCACTGCGGGCATAGGCAAGATCGTTGCTTAAATCTTCGGGAGTGTAATGCATGGGCACACCGCGTTTTGCCAGCGCGTCATTCAATTCCAACCGCGGTACGCCGGCCAATTCGGCAGCCTTGCCCAAACTGAGTATTTCCTGCGCATATAAAGAAACAGCCAATTCAAGCTGGAGACGAGACTTAGTCTCGGCTGGAGGCAAACGCATGGCCTGCGACACCTCATCCGGAATTTCCAAGCTCAAGCTCACTTCAAAAGCTTACTTCATTAGTGAATTTTAGCAACAGCGTTCGTTTCGGGGGAAGTGGGCAGAGTTTGAGATAAATTTAGATTTGGCAACTTTTTAGAGCGGTTTAAGAAATACTGTAGCCGCCGGACCGCAAACGAATTCATGCCAACTGCCGGCGGATGCAGATTTGTAGCGCAGGTTTCCAAACCTGCCGTATCGCCGATTTCCAAATCGGCGG
>Ga0182030_10025885_pt1 | contig 10658 bp, 9 predicted proteins | sample 812S3MmetaG_FD_121299 | JGI IMG/M metagenome (GOLD analysis project Ga0182030, IMG submission 121299) | Permafrost microbial communities from Stordalen Mire, Sweden - 812S3M metaG (Illumina Assembly) | ecosystem: Environmental > Terrestrial > Soil > Wetlands > Permafrost | place: Sweden... | reverse complement strand
AATTGGTGGGCGGGGAGGGACTTGAACCCTCATAACATTGCTGTCACTGGATTTTGAGTCCAGCGCGTCTACCAATTCCGCCACCCGCCCGGTGGCCTACAGGGGTGTATTGTACTATACTTAAGGCTGGTTAGCTAGGCTATTACAACTATGATAAATCCACTTTTTCCAACCAACGATAATGACTTGAGCGCCGACGCTCTGCCGGATGAACAAGCGGTAGGTAATCCACCCCGTCAAAAAGTGCAGCCATCTGTTACGCTATCGCCAGATGCCAACGCGGCAGTAAACTTAATCCGTCAAAAATTAAATGCCATTTATGCTAAGGAGCCAGATGCTGCCGAGGAATTAGTCGAAGCCGAAACCGCCACTCGGCCACGCAGCAAGCATCAACTATTTATAGAATCACTGCAAAACTCCGGTAAAAATTTAGCTGAAATACAAACTGCTTGGCACAATTACTATGTCGGTTTACCGGACGAGGAGAAGTTTGAAGTCTGGCAAGAATTTTACACCAGTAACAATATTGCTTTTCGTGGCCAGCTCACCCCCACGACACAGCCCTTGACATCAAACACCCCCCAACCAAAACCACCACTTGTTCCTTTAAACCAAGTAGTTGTGGATCGCCATATAACACTATCCAGAAAAGACAACCGTAGTTTAGCTGATACCCGTAAAGCCCTACTTAGTACTATTCAGAATCAAATCCTTTTAAAACCACGGGATCAATTGAAGTCGCTGGCTTTTGGCATAGTCTGCGGAGTTATTGTTATAGCTATTTTTCTATTCAGCTTCTTTAATGAGGTCATCATTGCGCCTTTTATTCAACCTAGCCGACATGTTAGCTCTATACCGCTAATAATTACCGCCAGCACCATTAGTACCAGTAGCCCTCAAGTAATTATCCCCAAAATAAACGTCGAAATTCCAGTTGATTACTCCGAGACTAGCACTAATGAGAATGTCATTGAAAACGACCTGGAGGGCGGGGTAGTACATTATCCTAATACTGTCTTGCCGGGACAGAATGGTAACTCGGCCTTTTTTGGTCATTCAAGTAATAATATTTTCAATCCCGGAAAGTATAAATTTGCTTTTGTTCTACTGCACACGCTAGTTAACGGCGACACGTTTTACTTAACATATAACAATAAAATATTTGTTTATGACGTTATCGACCATAAGGTTGTTCCGCCGACCGATGTCAGCGTGCTGAATGACACAGAAGGCCATCAGGCCACTGCTACTTTAATTACTTGTGACCCACCAGGCACAAGTATCAATCGCTTGATTGTTACCGGTGTTCAAATTAGCCCCGACCCGACCTCAAACACTGCAGCTCCAATATCGCCGCAGATTGCCGCACAACCAGCCAGCTTGCCGGGCAACGGTCCAAGTTTATGGAGTCGTTTCGTCCACTGGCTATTTTAAGTAATTACTGGTCGGCCGGTATTAATAATGACGTTTGCGCTAATGCAAACGGGGTGGTCGGATCCGCTGTTGTCGTCAAACAGTAGCTCCACTTATAGTTTTGATCAAAAAAGTCCTGGGCACCGTCAATGGCCGGTTGAAGAGTTTGCTGATTAGCATCGTCATAATCAAAAACCACGATATGGCTGTTGCTTACGTAGTCCAGGCGATCGCCATCCATCCATAAGGCGTGCAAGCCAGTGGTTATTGGGGTTGAGACTTGGTATGTATAACTTTTTTCGTTTTGAACGTCGTAAACTGAGAATGACGTACCGTTTTCAGCCATCACGAATTGTGCGCTAGCTGAAAAAGCTTCAAAATTCGGTTGATCAACTTTCAAGATATCCACCGGTACTAATGGCTGGACAGGCTGACTGTTTAGTACATTAATTGGGTTTTCATAGACATATGTTTTGTCCCCACTGGAATCGCCGGCTACGACATACCAATTGCCGCCGTATTGTGTTAGATCTAAAAGATAATTGGTCGCCCCTGACTGCAATTGCCGCAATGTATACGTATTAGAACCTTGCAGCCACCGGACTAGTACTGAACCGGCTGTAGCTTGGTAGTCTGTGACATACAATACGTTGCTGTTGCCGTAAGTCTTGTAAGCCAAAACATGTTCAAGCACTGGTACCGGCTGAGGATTTGCTAGTGTAGCAGTAGTTAGTGTGCCTGACGCCTGATCAAATAAATAGTACTGGTTATAGCTATTGTTATCAAAAGCTGGTGCAGTCGCATTGTTAAGATTCAAGGCCTTGGTCAAGTCCACAGACTGATCCGGGGCTTGTGTGTCAAATAATATGTAATCATTAGAACCATCACCAATCCTGTCTAGCAAGACGTGAATATTATCAGTTGACCAGCTAATCATTTGCCACGCAGCCGGGCTCGTGCTCGGGCTAGCCGGTAGCAACGATGCCGGGATGGTTTCAGGGGTACTTTTAAGAAGCTTGGGGGTGCTTAGATCAAACATATCGAAGGTCGTATCACTCCCGAGCTGTTGAATTAACAGCCAGCGACGATTCGGACTTTGTATTACTAAGTTCGGTTGTTCGGCGTATGTTTGAACGGTGGTTGTTATTAGTTTCTGCGGGAATAAGAAAGGATAGTTAAACCGCTCGACGCTGCCGCCTTCTACGCCAACCGCCCTTTGCCATGATCTGTAACCAGTACGGGTCAGTTGGACGGTATACTCTCCAGCCGGAAGACCCAGACGGGCATTAGTTTGGGCGTTATTCTTTATGCCATTCAAGTAAATTGTAGCCGGACTGGGGCTCGAGCTGATATAAACTAAACCGTTTTGGATAATTTGGCCATTTTTACCAAATCCGTAGCCCTTTGCCTGATAAAGCAATACCAGGGTAGTCATAATAACAGCACAGCCAATCAGCACATAGCCAACTAGTAGCTTAATTTTATTAATCCGTCTTATATGGGGGTCAATGAAATCCATGTTACAAAAATGTTTAACTTAAAAAATTGCTCTTTGGCCTTAAGAGCAAGAGTTCTTAAAATTATCGTTCTTATTATGAAGCCTCTTGCGACTATCGGCAAGTCGGTCTAAGATAAAGAGCGTAAGCATGATAGGTTCTATAGAAAAGAGAAACAGGTGGTAAAGAGCGGTAATATTATTGAGCTCAATGGACAGCGCTATGACGCTAAAACAGGGCAGCTCTTAGGCGGCGACATTAAAATGTCCACTAGCAAAACTGCAAATGCCACAGTCTCCGGCAAGGTAATAAACGATATTGTCCGACCGTCTGCTAGTTCTCTGTTACCGCTTAAGTCCAAAAAGGTAAATACTCACCAACCACAAGACAAAGTCAAAGCCGGTTCTGCTCTATCCAAAATCATAACAGTACCTGGCCAAACTTTTAAACCACGCGGCGTGCATCATCTAAAGGCTCATCTACCTGAAAAAACTAAAACTTTAGCCCGTTTAGGGGTCCATAAACCCGGTCCCAGTAGCACTAAAGCACTGGTTCGCGTTCACGCCCCGGTAGACTCGGCCTTTACGGTAATCAAGCAAAAGCCAGCAAAATTATCAAAGCGAATTGACCCCAACCGTTTAAACAGAGCCAAGTCCATTGAGCCAAGCTACTTGGTACGCCATTTCAATCCAGACAAAGTCAGTGAAATTCACAAAACGATTATCAAACCGTTACCGGTTCGTAAGCAGGCTTTGAATAGCCAACCTTTAACAACGTCTCAAGCAATAGACGCGGTTCGTCAGCCGAAACCTAATCAGCGTCGTTTTGAAAAAATCATGCAACAAGCCCATAGCCACGAGCAGGCCCCGGTATCATTAAAACGACACGGCCATAAAAAGCGGCGGCTGACAATCTTAGTAGTTGCCTTGCTGGTTATGCTATCCGGCGGCATATTACTGGCAAGAAACCTGCCCGGTATCGATATTAACTTGGCTTCCATGCATGCCGGGTTTACGGCTAAACTGCCTGGTTACGAACCGACTGGTTTTTCCTTAATAGACCACATAAAAGCATCCTACGACCAGGTAACACTTACGTACCATACCAGCACAAATGGCCGCAATTATAGTGTTTCACAGCAAGTTTCGAACTGGGACAGCCAAACGCTCGTGAACTTTATAAATAGTACCGGCGAACCCATGCAGTCTTGGCAAAACCATGGTAACACTATATATAAATATGGAGACCATCTGACTTGGGTAAGCGGTGGGGTCTGGTTTCAAATTATTAATCACGCTAATCTAAATGACCAACAGTTATTAAAAATCGCTGGTAGCATGTAGCTATAATAAAGCTTACGTTTTCATAAAAAGTCAATAAACCATATAATAAACAGTAATGAATCCAGTCCGTTCGAGATTTGCCCCCAGTCCAACCGGCTTATTGCATGTCGGTGGAGTTCGTACGGCATTATTTGCGTGGTTGTTGGCCCGTCATTCAGGCGGCCAATTTATTCTGCGCCTAGAAGATACCGATAAAAACCGAGAGGTGAGCGGCTCCGACCAGCATATTATCGATAGCCTGAATTGGTTGGGGTTAACCTGGGATGAAGGCGTTGGCGGCGTCGGCGGACCATACGGACCCTATCGACAAAGCGAACGGCTAGAGATATATAAGGAGTGGGGCCATAAGTTGATTGAACAGGGCAGGGCTTATGCCGATCCTTATTCGCCCCAAGAGCTTGAGGCATTTCGTGATCAAGCCAAGGCTGCTAAAAAACCTTTTCTATATCGTGACAACCGGCCAACCAATCCACCTGAATGGGACGAGCGTTTACCTCTACGATTTAAAAGCGATCCGAAAGCTTATAACTGGCATGATGCCGTGATGGGTGATCTGCATGCCGGTGAAGAGGCGGTTGATGATTTTATTATGATAAAGTCGGACGGCTATCCGACTTACAATTTTGCCCATATTATTGATGACTTACTTATGAAATGCACGCATGTTATCCGTTCCCAGGAGTTTCTGGCCAGCGTACCTAAATACTTGAACCTTTATGATGCACTCTCAATTGAGCGACCGGTCCTAGCTACCGTGCCGTTTGTCATGGCGCTAGATGGTAAGAAAAAGCTTGGTAAACGAGACGGTGCCAAAGACATCCTCGATTACGCTAGACAAGGTTTTCTACCAGAAGCTATGATTAATTTTATGGCCACGCTTGGCTGGAACGACGGTACCGAACAGGAGCTATTTTCACTTAAAGAATTGATTGATAAGTTTAGTTTGGAGCACGTCCAGCGTAGCAGTGCCAGATTTGATGAACGGCGTTTATTATGGATGAACGGCGCCCATATTCGTGGGCTACCAATGGATGAAGCATACGAACTGGCCAAAAATTTCTGGCCAAAGTCGGCTGAAAGTTACGATGATGCCTACAGACGGCAGGTATTTAGTTTAGTAAAGGAAAGGCTTAAGTATTTCCAGGAATTAACGGAATTAACGAGTTTCTTTTTTGAAGATTTACCGGTTAACCTATCTTTAATCGAACACAACAAACAACTAAGCGGTCTGTCTAACGATTTGTTGAAAAGCTTGCTCGAACAAACCAAGGCCGACTTGACCCAAAGCGACTTCAGTGTCCAGGATTTAACTTCGCGCCTTAACCAGTTACTTGAAAAAACCGAACAAAAGCCGGTCGTTTTATTCAGCCTGATCCGCATTGCCACTACCCAAGTATCAGCTAGCCCCGGGTTAGCTGATACGTTAGCTGTTTTAGGGCGTGACCGTTTTTTAAAGCGCCTTGATCAGACTATTCAGGCCTTATAAAAGCATAGCTTCTTAAGCAACCACAAGCTTGTTATAATGAAAGCTATGATTGATGATATTCGGCCGAGAAAGCCGAGAGGGAGCCATCGTATCCCGCTCCGGTCGATGTTAGAGGATTCCGACGAACGACTAGCTAGCTCCACCCAGCAACCCGACCACGGCTTTAAAACCCCGGAAGAAGTTGCCTCTCAAGACGCCGCAAATCAAACCGTTCCGACTTCACCCCAGCTTAAGCCAGCGACAGCCATAAAACCATCGAACAAAAGCCGGTGGATAGCCTTGCTTAAGTGGCGGCCAACCCGAAAGCAATGGTTTATTATCATACCGGCGTTGGTTCTTCTGCTGGTTGGTGGCACCATTCTATTATTAACCGACCATAAAAAAGTTACACCGGTAGCTAGCGTTATTAAATCTGCACCCCTTAAGCCTAAAAAGGTAGTTGCACCAGTAACTATCGCCTCAAAACTCACTGGCGAGCTGGTCTCTCCAGCTCTAGCAAACTTACCGGTTACCGGAGTAATGATTGAAAACAGTGATGACGCCAGACCTCAATCCGGCTTAAGTCAAGCGGGAGTAATTTTCGAGGCGCTTGCAGAAGGCGGTATTACCCGATTCATGGCTCTTTACGAAGAAGGCCAACCAAACTCGATCGGGCCAATTAGAAGTGCTCGACCATACTTTATTGATTGGCTAGCGCCATTTGACGCCGCTTATGCACACGTCGGCGGTAGCCCGGCTGGGCTAGCTGAAATTTCAACGTTAAATATAAAGGACATGGACGAGTTCTATAACGGCAACAGTTATACGAGAATTACCTCCAGAGAAGCACCCCATAACGTCTACACGTCGTTGTCCAGTTTGCTTTCGCTAGAACAATCCAAGGGCTGGGCATCAAGTAATTTCGTTGGCTTCCCGCGCAAAGCCGACGCACCAAGTAAATCCTCAACAGTTAATAATATAAACCTTAATATATCTTCTTTGGACATGGCAGTTAACTATCAATATGATCCCGTACTAAACAGCTATAAAAGAAGTGAGGGCGGGGCAGCAATGGTTGATGCTAATACCGGGCAGCAATTAGAGCCAAAAGTCGTCATTGCTATTGTTGTACCGTGGACCGATGGAGCACTTGACAGCAGCGGCGCTTACTATACTGACTATTCCGATATCGGCAGCGGCACAGCTTATGTTTTCCAGGATGGGATCGTTACGCAAGGCACCTGGGAAAAATCATCTCAGACCAGCCAGATTCAATTTATTAGCTCCAGTGGCGCACCCATTCAGTTAAATGCCGGCCAAACCTGGATTACGGCCGTCGGGTCAGTAAGCGAAGTTAGCTACCATTAAGGATTAAATGTATGGATTATTTTCAAAAGTTTTCTTCTCAATTCCGAGACCGTATAGTTTTATTGCTAATACTTAACAACCTGGTGGTGGTGGTTGATTGGGGATTATCGGATTATGTCTTTAAGCTAACCGGCTATTGGTTGTTGCTGACCATGTTAGCGATTCCGTTGCTTACGCTGATTTCACTAGCTTGCCTGAGCACAGCCTACCTAACTAAACCAACTAAACTGCTTTGGCAGGCAATATTACATACCGTACCGGATAGCCGAAATATTCCAGCACCGAAGATAGAAAGCACTACTCTCGGGCGTGAATTGGTCAGTACCCTGGCCAATAACGTTTACCAACTAGCTATTGATGGCGCCCGTTCAGCAATCTCCAACGATCAGGCGGCTAAAGATCTGCACCACAACGAGATAGCCACTAAATTACCGGTGCCCTTGTTGACCTTGGACGCAGCTGGAGTGGTAACATTTGCCAATCCAGCAGCTTTGCATTACTTCGAGGTAGCAGAGACTGACGTAATCGGTAAGGATTTTCACTTACTAACCAGCCTGAGATTTTCTACAATTGATACCTTCGACGGGTGGCTGGACAATGTCCGTAACCGCATTATTAGCGACTTACATAACTGGCAACAAGTCAGCGCTACTCTGGCAACAAGAAAGACCCTACAGTTCGATATGGCTGCCAGCTATAGTAAAGATGACCCACAAAACTGCGATGTAATTATAGCCATATTCGACCGAACAAAAAGCTATAAAGAAGACGACCAGAGTCTAAGTTTTATTGCCCTGGTTGTCCATGAGCTACGTACACCAATATCACTTCTGCTCGGTTATATTGAACTCTTTGAACAAGAATTAAACGGCAAGCTAGACCCTGAGTTGACTCGCTTTATGTACCAGATGAAAAGCGCCGGCCAGAACTTGGCATCTTTTGTCACTAACGTATTAACGGTCGCTAGAATGGAGAGTAACCAACTCGAGCTACAGTTAACTGAAGAAAACTGGGGTAATATTGTCAAGCAGGCTGTTGACGAAATGCAATTAAGAGCCCGGGTTCAAGGTGTTAAAATTGAAACACATATCGCTGAGGGTTTGCCGACCGTGGGGGCAAATCCAGTCACTGCAAGCGAAGTCCTGATTAACCTAATCGATAATGCCATCAAATACAGCCACGACTCCAAACATAAAACTATCATACTTTCTGTCGGCCTTACCCCGGACGGCATGGTTGAAACTACTGTACAGGATTTCGGCGTCGGTATTCCCGCCAGCGTGATACCCAACCTGTTTGAAAAATTTTACCGGAATCATCGTAACCGTGCACAAATCAGCGGGACGGGTTTAGGGCTTTATTTATGCCGCAAGATAGTCGAAGCCCATGAAGGCCATATTTGGGTACAGTCGCAAGATGGGCAAGGTGCAATCTTCGGTTTTACCGTTAAGCCCTATGCGGCTCTTGCTAACGAGTTGAAAAACAGCAATAATACAGATATTGTTCACAGCGCCCATGGCTGGATCAAGAACCATTCATTATATAGGAGTTAATATATGCCACCAGATCAAAATCAACCCTCAACACCTATACCAAACCCAGCCAAAGTTAAACCCAGAACAATATTAAGTATTGAGGACGAGCAGTTCATTAGCGAACTTTACGCCAGAGCCCTTACCAAGGCCGGTTACGAAGTTACCGTTGAGCATGACGGTAAAGCCGGCCTAGAAATGGCTCAGACGGACCGCTATGACATAATTTTACTAGATCTGTTACTGCCAACCATGCATGGTTCGGAAGTACTCAAAAACTTACGCGACCCCCATCTTACCCCCCATTTACATAGCAAGATTATAATTATGACTAATTTTGAGGAACGCCAAGAAGTACGCGCTGATATCGAGCGGTTGGCTGACGCGTATTTTGTTAAGGTAGATATTACCCCCAACCAACTGGTCGACTTCTTAAGCCAAATCAAATAGAACAGCCTTTTTCAATAAAAACAAGTCTAGACAACGCTATACCACGCTCTATAATAAGCGTTAGCCATGTGTGGGCTGGTTATTGAGGCCTTCCTCCGCACAGACTTATATTATATTCACTCAGAGCAAGCATACTTTAAAAAGTCACTGCGAGTCTCTCGTTTAGGTTCAAGCAATTGGTTCTCTGTTACGAAAGACAATGAACGGTTTGTACTTTCTACCAGACAGCCTCTACTAATCCGTTCGCTGGCATCGATTTTAAGATGATCAGTCTATTTTTTATAACCCTTAATTCTCCTAAAGGAGCTTGAACCATGAACAACACTACTAGATTTGTAAATAAAGAAGTCGACGTTAACAGTTTCTATTTCCGACCCAACAAGAACTTCAAAACGTTCCCGAAAGAAATAGAGCTAGACGGTGCCCGCTATGTCTTTATCGAAAACGGCTTGCGCTTCCTGATCCGCAAGGGCCAGCAGCTAATTGAGCTATTCGATATGACAGACGGCCAGAATACTTTCCGCCTGCGTTTAGAAGCTGGCCAGTGGACGCTGGTAGGCATTAAAAGCGAGGTCCAATTTTCATAAAAACTGTAACATTATCCACTAACTTGTACTTGGAGGTTATTATGAGAGAGAAAATAAACGAAGAAGTAAGCGTAGTAATGTATTACAGCTCGAAAAAACGACTGGCATTACCGCATATTATCAATTGGCAAAATAAAGACTATGCAATCGGTAAGGTTGGTTATCACCATGCCGTCAAAGATGGGGACACATTACATCACATATTTGAGCTTGTCGACAAAGAAGAAACCCTTTGGTTCCGCCTAAACCTGGACACCAGTAATCTGCATTGGACCCTGGAGGCAGTCAGCGATGGACTTGCCACTTAATTATAACCGGCCGCTCATTATGCACATTGATCTTAACAGCTGCTTTGCCATTATTGAACAACAGGCCAACCCGCTAATACGCCATAAACCGGTAGCAATTGCGGCCTATGACAGCCCTAGAGGAGCTGTGATTGCTTCGAGCTACGAAGCTAAGGCATTGGGCATTAAACTTATGGTCAACGTACGTGAGGCTCGTATGCTTTGCCGGGAAGTTATTATTATGACGCCGGATCCGGATAAATATTTTGACGCTCATCGGCGATTCAAGAAGGTGCTCCTAAACTACACCGACGAAGTAACTCCTAAGTCCGTTGACGAGTTCGTAGTGGACTTTAAGGGCTCTAGGGCAGTGCAGAGTGGCTTAAGCTTACCCGATATCGGTTATCGTATTAAGCAGGATATTAAGGAAGCCTTAGGCGAATACGTGACCGTTAATATCGGCATATCCACTAACCGCTTTTTAGCAAAATTAGCGGCTGGTCTCCGCAAGCCAGACGGGCTCGATGTTATAACTGCCGAAAATGTTCGTGAAGTTTATAGCCGGCTTGAACTTGATGACTTGCCGGGTATTAATACCCGATATAGGGCCCGACTCAATATGGCCGGCATCTACACGCCCCTGCAGTTTCTTGACGCTCCCGTCTGGAAACTAAAAAACGAAGTCTTTCATAGTATTGTTGGCTTCTACTGGTTCTT
>Ga0182030_10025884_pt1 | contig 10658 bp, 2 predicted proteins | sample 812S3MmetaG_FD_121299 | JGI IMG/M metagenome (GOLD analysis project Ga0182030, IMG submission 121299) | Permafrost microbial communities from Stordalen Mire, Sweden - 812S3M metaG (Illumina Assembly) | ecosystem: Environmental > Terrestrial > Soil > Wetlands > Permafrost | place: Sweden... | reverse complement strand
CTGCAACGGTGACGCGCTGATCGCTCTCGGAGACTCCTTTATTTTGGGAGCGAATGAAGAAGAGACGATCACGATCAATGTCTCGCAGACCGACCCCAACAGCGGATTCTATCTGGATCAGACTCATCCAGTCGACGGGGACAATCTGACGCAGCAGGACGTGTATTACACGATAAGTGCGGTGGAAACGCCGACCGGTAATAACCCGCCCCCACCGGTAGTACCCGAACCGAGCACATGGCTGTTGATGCTGACAGGCATGGGAGCGGCGGCTGGGCAGTTGCGCCGCAAGGTGCTGGTCAAAGCTAGCGGCAAGCTTATTGCCGCCTTGGCGCTGGCTGTCACCGGGCTTGTATTGGCTCCCTTCGCCAGTGCGCAGTCCGTCAATACAGTGCCCTGGGATCCGACCAATCCAGCGGCTCCGCACACCACGTATCCTCTGCCGGTCGGTGCTCCGAGCGTCAGTATTCCGGCAACCTCGGAAGCGACCATCGTGCTCGGCGCCATCTTCAACACGAACGGCTCGACTGACAACTTCACATTTACTTGGGCTTTTGGAGATGGGAGCCCAGTTGTTGGGCCGACTGCCGTCAGCAACCCGAACGACATATCGACGACGCACCAGTTCCCCGCTTCGGCTGCAGTGGGAACGACTTGGACTGCGGTCGTGACGGTTACTGATACTACTACGAATAAGACCTATACAGGCAACTACCTGGTGATTCAGGAAGCTAACACGCTGCAGCCGCGTGTGAACGTAGCCATCGACTGGGGGCTCTGGTATCTGCACCAGACGATGGATCATCCGAGCGCCGGCGTCGGCTACTGGTCTGCCGGCTGCCCTCCAGGATATTCTGGATATGCCTGCGGCAACGGCTACGGATCGCTCGATGCAACCAATGTGCAAGCCATGGAGGTCAATGGCCACTACGCCACCGGGCCAGCGACAGATCCGTATACGAGCGATGTTCAGGAAGCCCTGAACCAGATGTTCACCAACCTCACGGCAGTGCAAAACGCCAGCCTTGACACCTATCACAGCTACTATTATCTGGGCACCGCGGCGGGCGCAGCCAAGACTTACACTTACAACCCAGCTGTGACTAACTTCGGATGCAGCGACGGCTCGCAACCCACGACAACCCTTTCCGGGGCTCCGAGCTATTACTGCACCCCTCCGGCCAAGCAAATCTATTACAACGCCAGTGCTACTTCGTGCCTGAACCCTCCCTGCTCGTTTACGTTTGACGGGAACAATAACGGCCAATCCATCTTTGCCTGGCAAGCGTCTGGAGCCCCGACAGGTTGGGGATATGAGGCGGGAATGTACATGGATGCTCTTGTGGCCAGCCTGTCTCCCAATTCGGTTGCTTCCACAGGCGGTACCGGAGTGACAGGCCAGACTTACCAGAACATTGTCCAGGACCTGGCGGATGCAGATGCTTACGCACAATGGACCGGCGACACTTACGATGTCGAAAACGGGTATTCACGCGGCTATCCGTACGGTGCCCTTAGCGGTGATGGTGGAGGCTGGTGGTACTACATCCAGGAAGGAAACGATAACTCCGCCTCGCAATGGGCAGCCATCGGCCTGATCGGCGCAAAACAAGGATTCGGCATCCCCATCCCGCCGATCGTGACTGACGCCAACAACATGTGGGTCACGGCCAGCCAGGACGTCGCCTCACCCGCGCCCGTATCAACCAATCCCTACGATTCTCTTTCGAACGACTACGGCGGCTTTGGCTATAACGGCTCCCTCACCTACTCTCAGGCATGGGGCAGTTGGGCCACGACACCGTCAGGCATGGTCCAGATGGCCATGGACGGGATTGGCCGCACTGCGAACACGGCACTGGGCGGCTCGTCCAATGCTCCGGACCAGCGTTTCAACAATGCTGAAACCTACTATGCCGACAACTTCTGCAATACCACGGCCGACGGAGTCTATTACGCTCCACGCGCTTACACGTATGGGCTGTTCTCCTTCACCAAGTCCATGCTTTTGCACAATCCGGGTGGCGTTCTCTCGCCCATTCAGTACCTCCAGACCCAGACGCCGGGTGTGTTCGACAATCCCAAGAACCCTAACCCGAATACGATGGACTGGTACGCAGGTCTTTCCGCTGCGAACGGCGGCGGCGACCCCTGTGACGGCGTCGCACAGACGCTGGTTGAACGGCAGTACGTTCCCGAGAACTCCGCAGCCGGCTATGGATCTTCGACTCCCGGTTTCTGGTACGGCGACAACTACTCTGGCGCACAGGATCCGTTTGAAACTGCTTGGTCGCTTATCATGCTGCAGCGCACCGTGTTCATTAATTGCGTGAACAACCTGGGAGGGGCAGGATTGGCGAGCGGCGCGAGTCCGGCAAGGATCGACCTCACATGGAGCGGGATCCCGAACGTAACCGGTTACAACGTGCAGCGCTCATCCGCCAGCGGCGGCCCATACACAACCGTTGGGAGCACAACGACGACAGCATACTCGGATAGGACCGGTTTGACGAACGGGGATACCTACTACTACGTTCTGCAGCCAGTCAACAATGCCGGCGCAGTGTGCCAGTCAAATCAGGCAAAGGTCACGGTGCCCAAGAAGTCGGCACTCTAGATCCTGCTTCTACCCACAGTCCAGCCGACAGCAAGCCTTCGGATTCTCTGAAGGCTTGCTGTCGGAAGGGAGTTTTTAACCATTTCCAGTTGCGTGCCGATAACCTGGGCCGCTCACGGTGCGTTTGCGAGATGGATGGAATGAGATTGCGGCCAAGCCAGATGGAGTTACCGGAGATTCCGATGAAGCCTAGCAGTTGGAGCCTTGCCTTTTTCCTGCTTATTTCGCCTTTGATGTTAGCGCAGACTGCGACGCCCCCGCCTCCTGTACCTGTATCGGCGCCCACGATGCATCAAGTGCCCCTTCCGCCGTCGCCGCAAGACATCGCAGATGCTTCGGGACCCAGGCAGCCGGTTTATATCTACCTGTACTCCCGCATTACGGATCATGTGAACATCGACGTGAGTGAAGCGCGTCTGCGTCGCATTCTGCCGATGATTGAGAAGTTCCGCGCCGATCATCCCGAAACTCATGTGAACGCAACTATCTTTTTCTCAGGCGCGTCAAGCCAGGCTTTGGCGGAGAAAAACTCTGAGACGGGCATTAAGGATTTTGTTCTTGGGTACATGAAACGCGGGATCATAGAAGTCGGCTACGATGGGACGGACGAACCCACCTACGACCACCGCCCGATGGTGCAAGAGATCAATACAAAGTCTGTCCAGGAGCGCTGGATCGAGCGCGCCAACCAAGACGAAAAGTTCTTGACGGAAGGGCGGGATCCTCTCACTGGCGATCCTAAACCCGGCTCCGTGGGCGGTCTTAAGGCGATGCAAGACGTCTTTGGAAAAGCAGCCTGCATTACGGGTGTGAGCGTAGGCGAGGACCAGCATATGCAAGAGGACGCCGTCGCCCATGCAAAGGTTCCCGGAGCGGTGGGCTATCCGGAGATCAGGCCGGACGTGGGCGATTGGGAAGTGCTGCCACTGCTTCGCCGATACAACACGGACGCGATCATGTTCGGGCTGCCCGCTTCGAATCCGGAACACCTCGCCGGCTTCGGCGGTTCTATCATGGGTGTTGGAAGAATCTTGAGCCCTGTGCCAGATTCTTCTCCGGAGCTTTTCTGGGCAGACAATGTTCTCCGATCGTCGGAGTCTGCCGGCCTGGGTTCCAGAGTAATCCACGGGTATGAAGGTCAGGCTGCGCTGAAGGATTTTTCCAGCAAGCTTAATCGATCGAAGATCCGAATCATCCACATGGAACTGGGCAGCGAACTCGACTATCTGAAGCCAGACTTTGCCAAAACTCCACTTTCGCCATCGCTTAGTTATGCGTACGCGCACCCGGATGATCCGAAGCTTCCGCAGGAGGCAAGGGCAGGTGCAGAGGAGGTGGACGCTGCTTACGCGAAGGAAGCTTCCTCATTGAACTGGCTGGCAAGTGAATTTTTTCCGTCCAACGCAGGGAGCCGCTTTGTTTCGAGCAAAGACCTGATGCAGATGACACCGCCGAGCACGGGGTATTCCGTCTCAATGAGTGTTCTGCGCGCGGCGCTGAAAGACGAACTCGACAAGTGGGGTAATAACACGTTCCCGCCTTCTTACTTCCAGGTTGGGAATCACTATCTCTCCTTGGCCGATACGTTTCAGGTGCTGACCGATTCATTGGCGGAACTGAGCCAGACCGGCAAGCTTCCAGAAACGGTGCGAGTCGCCGGAGTATATGGCCCCATCGCCATGATGAATGGACATGGTCCCAACGTTGGGGACGTTTCCGTTGCATCGCTGGCAAAGGTCTGTGCGCAGATCGCTCCGGGGTTGCACGACGCTACAGGCTACCCGATGCCGAAGAACACGGTTCCGCCGGCCCTGGAAGTGGATGGGATCAAGATGAATGCGGCGCAATTTCTGCGCTTGATGGCACAGTCGGTCGTAGATCCCACTCCGAACGCAACGCTGAGAGTGAGGATGACGTACATGTTCCCGGGGACCGCGGCAATTTTCCCGAAGACGCGGTCAATGGAGGATGTGGGAGCAACATGGACGTTCAAGCCTGCTCCACTTCAGACTCCAGGGTCAACCCAGGCCACGCACGTCAACCTGCAGCCGCAGGCAAAACTCAACCCAGGCACGTAAGGAAGATTAGTTCGACCCGCCGTCAAGTTGCAGCACGGTCCCGTGACGAGGTTTCCAATGATGCCTAGATTGAGGAATAGCGCGGTTTTGCTCACGCTGTTTTTGCTCTTCACCTTTTTTGAAACGTTAACAGCGCAGGTGACGGCTGGCTCCATCGTCGGGCAGATATTTGACGGTGCCGGGAGAGTGATTCCAAACGCTCAGATCCTTCTCGTAAATCAACGGGATGGCTCAGTGCGGAGGGTGCTGGCAAACTCTCTTGGACACTACTCCCTCATCGGCCTGCCACCGGCGGACTACACGATATCGGTGACGGCTATGGGGTTTTCGGAGTTTACAAAGTCCGGAATCTCTCTAGCTGTCGATACGGATTTGAGCCTCGACTTCAGCCTGGCAGTCGGGGGCCCGAAGACTCGAATCGAAGTCAGCGCGGAGCCGTCCCTGCAGACGGAAACTGCCGACCTTGGCGCCGTAATCGATGAGCAATTCACAGAGACACTGCCGCTCAACGCGCGCGATTTCTTACAACTTGCGCTGTTGGCGCCTGGCGCCTTTCCGCCCGTTGAAGGGTCGCAGTTGTCGTCCAACGGCGGCAACTCTCTGGAGGTGAACGGCGGCCGCGAAGAATATAACAACTTTTTGCTCGATGGGGCCGATAACAATGACCCATATATAAGTGGGTATGTTGTCGAACCTGCTGTTGACAGCGTGCAGGAATTCAAGATGGTGACCAGCAGCTACGACGCCGAGTATGGGCGCAGCGCGGCCGGGCAGGTCAACGTCATCACCCGGCGCGGGACCAATGACTTCCACGCAACCGCCTATGAGTATCTTAGGAACAAGGTACTGGATGCGCGCAATTATTTCGATGAGGATGGCTTCGTTAAGCCGCCCTATATCCGGAACCAATTCGGCGCGGCCGGCGGCGGACCCATCCGCAAGGATAAAACCTTCTTCTTTGCCAACGTTGATTTCTTCCGGCAGCGAGAAGCACAAAGCGTGCAGGCAATCGTTCCTACCGATGCCGAGCGATCGGGTAATCTGAGTGCGCTGGGCGTTCCGGTAGTCAATCCTCTTACAGGAACCGCCTTTCAGAATGCGACCATTCCCGCGGGAGATATCTCGCCCATAGCCCTTGATGTCCTGAAGCTTTACCCGGAGCCAAATCTCTCTGGATCGGTAAACAACTACCTGGGACAACCAGCGCAGCCGGAAAACCACCAGCAGGACACCTTCCGGGCGGATCACAAGCTATCACCGAACGATGACCTGACATTGCGCTACACCCTGGGCATCGTTAACACATTCCAGCCTTACCCGGAGGGCGTATCCGAAAATGGCGCGGTCCCAGGCTTCGGCGATCTGGACGAAGATCACACACACAATGCGATGATCCGCGAGCAACACACGTTTGGTGGAAGCGCGATCAACTCGGTCTTCCTGGCATTCAATCGATTCTCACGCGACTTTGTTCCACAAAATTACCAGACAAATGTTGGCGCCTTGTGGAACGTGAACTGGCTGAACCTTCCCCCGCGTGACTACGGCTACCCTTCGATCTCTGTAACAGGGTTTTCCCAGGTTGGAGACGATACTGCATTTCCCAATCTCAGGCACACGAATACATATCAGATTTCCGATAGCTTCTCTTTCATTCGCGGCCGAAACACGTTCAAGCTCGGCGGAGAAGCGCGCAAGCTGCAGTTGAACGGACGCCTCGACGAGCTGGTGAGGGGTTCGCTGACTTTTTCCGGGGCAATATCTGGATCTTCGATTGGTGACCTTCTGCTCGGGTATCCGACTCTGGGAATTCAGGCATACGCGAACAACCCCATCCGGCTTCGCTCCTCAAGTTATGATGCCTTCTTTCAGGATGACTTCAGAATCCGCCAGGACCTGGTTCTGAGCTTCGGCGGGCGTTATGAATTCAACAGTCCGGCCACGGATCCGAACAACGCAATGTCGGAGCTCGACCTGCAAACTGGAGAGGTCGTTCAGGTCGGGACGAACGGAGTAACAGACTCCGGAATCAATCCCGACTTCAAGAATTTTGCCCCTCGTGTTGGTGCCGCATGGCACGCTTTTCCCGGCCTGGTGGTTCGTGCCGGCTACGGTCTTTACTACGACGCGGGCATGTTTATCATTGGATCGTCAGCCTACTTCAACCCGCCGCAGTTCACTTTAAGCGTCTTCTTTCCGTCAGCTGCCGGATTGCTGACTCTGCAAAATCCGTTCCCTTCAAATGCAGGGTACACACCGCCAGCGTCCCTGAGCGCACTGAGCCCTTCCATCATCACTCCATACCTGCAACAGTGGAATTTCACAACCGAAGGAAGTCTTGGCAAACGAGGAACGCTGACGTTGAGCTATGTCGGTTCGAGCGGATCACACCTGATTCGCGAGCGGGATTTGAATCAGCCACTTCTTTCGCAAACCGGCAGCCAGGCAAATCTGCAGTCGCGCCGGCTCTATCCGCAATACAGCAGCATCTTCTACGTTGAGAGCGAGGGCTCGTCAAATTTCAACGCGGCTGAAGTGAGATTCACCGGCCGTGTCACGCCTGGAATTTCGTTGTGGGGTGCCTACACTTACTCGCACTCCACCGATGGAGCTTCGGCATTCCTGGGCGATGTGGCGGACCCTAACTTTCCTCAAAATAGCCATGACCTGGCAGCGGAGCGCGGACCCTCAAGTTTCGATATGAGACAGCGCTTTGTCGGTGCCTATGTGTGGGCTCTTCCGCACGGTAGCCGATGGACCAGAAACACTGAGTTCCAAGGCATTATCACGGCAGAAAGCGGTCAGCCCTTTACCACCACACTTTCTCCGGGAGACGATAACAGTAATACCGGTAATTCCGGCCAACAAGCCGGATCTGACCGGCCGAACGTGGTGGGTAATCCCCACCTCTCTCATTCTAGTCCGTCTGAGTGGTTCAATACCGCCGCATTTGCCGTGGCGCCACCGAATACCTATGGCGATGCCGGGAGAAACTCTCTTCTCGGACCCGATTACTCCTCATTCGACATTTCGCTCTTGCGGCGATTCTCGTTGCCTGAGCGCGGCACGATCACACTAGAGGCGCAGTCGTTTAACTTGCTGAATCGGCCAAATTTTTCCTTGCCTTCTTCGTATGCAGATCAGCCAGGCTTCGGCGTTATTTCTTCCGCGAACGATCCTCGCCAACTGCAGTTCTCAGCGCGCCTGTCGTTTTGAAGACTGTATCAACCGAAGAGCTAAGCAGAAGAGCTGAGGGAGAAGCCAACGTGCCTATTGAGAAGTTAGATTTCCGGAGGAGTCCATCGTCTCCGATCGCGTGAGAACTGGAGAGAGGAAATGTCCATGTCATTTTTCAGCCTCGTTTCCTCCTCGGTGCGAACGGGATGGATCAGAACGTCGATCTATCTTTTTCTCATAACCTTGATCGTTAGCCCCGGCGCCTGGGCCAACGAGAAGGGCAGTATCTCTGGAACCGTGACGGACCCAGCCGGCTTCGCAGTTCCCAATGCGACGGTTATAACGACCCACCTCGGCACAAATATCAAACAGACCACGACAACCGACCCGAAGGGCTTTTACAGCATCACAGAGCTTTCCGTCGGCCGCTATGAACTCAGCATCGAAGCCGATGGATTCAGGCAATTCCGCGAAACGAACTTGAATCTCAGTGCCAGCGGCGCATTGCTGGTGAACGCATCGCTCCTCATCGGAAGAAGGACTGAGACCGTTACCGTATCCTCATCGAATGTGCACGTCGAAAGTGTCGATACCCAACTCGGAGAAGTCATTGAGAGCTTTGAAGCCTCTGAGGCCCCATTGAATGGCCGCAGTTTCACGGACTTACTGGCTCTGCAGCCAGGAGTTGCGCCTGCACCATCCTTCACCGCCGGATCTCTGACTGCGGCCGGGGCCAGCACGATCTCACCGTCCGGAGATCTGAATCCAGGAACAGTTTCAATCAACGGGCAGAGGGAGTTCGCCAACGGCTTTACGGTGAACGGCGCCAGCGTCGAAGAGCCATTTACGATGGGAGCCGGAATGATCCCGAACCTGGATTCGATTGCTGAGTTTCGCATCCTATCCAGCAATGTTGACGCGGAATATGGGAATTACAGCGGCGGTCAAATCAGCGTTGTAACTACGGGTGGATCGAATCAATTCCACGGGGATGTCTTTGAATTCCTGCGCAACACCGATCTGGACGCGCGCAATTACTTCTCGCCGCAACGCGGGGCCTTCGAGCAAAACCAGTACGGAGCCACGACCGGCGGCCCAATCCTCAAGAACAGAGTTTTCTTCTTCGGCGATTATCAAGGCACAAGGTTGACGCAGGGGGTCGATAGCGGCCAAATCCAGGTTCCCTCGACGTTGGAACGCGGCGGGAGTTTCATGGATTCCACCGTCAACGCCAGCGCACTCACCGGTTGTGTGGGCGGCTCCTACTTTGCGAGCCTGCTTTCTCATAGACTCGGCACCAACGTTCAAGCCGGCGATCCGTATTCACAGAGTTCCACAGGTTGTGTCTCAAGCAGACCGCCCGTTTTTCCGAGCGGAGTCATTCCGCAGAGTGCGTGGTCGGGGCCCGCGCAGCAACTGTTGAAATATATCCCGCAACCAAACCTTGCCAATGGCGAATTCTCTACATCTTCCCAAGACCAGACGCTAGGAGACAACAAAGGCGCTCTCCGTATCGATGCTAGTGGACGCTGGGGAAAACTCTCCGGCTACTATGCAATCGACGACTATGCCGTGAATAACCCTTATCCGACGCAGCAGGGAGGAGCCACAGTTCCAGGGTTCAATGCGCTCACCAACGGCCGAACTCAACTCGCCAGCATCGCTGACACCATCACCTTAGGCGCCAGAACCGTGAACCAGATGGAGTTCTCGTACCTCCGCGATGTGAATGTTTTAGGGACTCCCGTGGGAACAGTTGGAACGACGCTTGCTTCGCAAGGTTTTGCGACGAGCACCGGAGAGCCCAGCATCCTCCCACAGAGGCCAGCAATTGAAGGTGTGGAGAACATCATCTTCAATAACTTCGTAATTGGCTCGACGGTCACCGGCCTCAACCAGTACGACAATGTATTTCAATCCTCCGATACATTCGCGCACGTCGTTGGCGCTCATACTTTGAAACTTGGTGGAGAACTGAAATTCAACGAAGTGAATGCAAATGCTGACGTGCAGTCGAATGGGCTCTTCGCGTTCTTTGGTTCCGAGACCGGCTCCGATTTTGCCGATTTTCTGCTCGGCGCGCCCAGCCAGTATGAACAAGGCGATGCACGCCCCTTCTACATGCGGAACCGCTACGGCGCACTCTTCCTGGAAGACAGTTGGCGTGTGCGGCCCAACCTGACGCTGAATTACGGCATCCGGTGGGATGTTGAGATGCCCTTCCATGAGAAGTTCAACCAACTCCAGACTTTGTCGGTGGGCGAGCAATCGGTTGTCTATCCAGGCGCACCCACGGGCCTTGTCTTTCCGGGGGATAAAGGGATTTCGCCGTCTCTTGCACCCACGCGATGGAATGACTTCTCGCCGCGGCTTGGGCTAGCCTACTCACCCGGCATGCATTCCGGCGTTCTACACGCGCTGCTGGGGAACCCCGGCGACTCAAGCATACGGCTGGGAGCCGGACGTTTCTTCTCGGCCGTGGAAGGCATCTCGGCCGGCGTGATGGCGGGCGATGCCCCCTACGGCAGCACTTACGTAAGCCCTTTGCCGCCGCTCTTCTCGAACCCATTTATCGATGCCGCCACAGGCTACAACGAAGTCCAGCGCTTCCCTTTGCATTTCCCCCCGTTTGGCGCTTCTCCAAGCAACCCGAATACCTCGGTTGACTGGACGCCCTTCCTCCCCATCTCGGGTCTACCGGGGTACGCGCCTGGCAATGTGAGCCCGTACTCCACCCAGTACAACCTTTCCTTCCAGCGGCAGATAGGCCAAGACACCGTTCTGAG
>Ga0182030_10025883_pt1 | contig 10658 bp, 7 predicted proteins | sample 812S3MmetaG_FD_121299 | JGI IMG/M metagenome (GOLD analysis project Ga0182030, IMG submission 121299) | Permafrost microbial communities from Stordalen Mire, Sweden - 812S3M metaG (Illumina Assembly) | ecosystem: Environmental > Terrestrial > Soil > Wetlands > Permafrost | place: Sweden... | reverse complement strand
TTTAGTGTGCCTGGCTCAGTGGGACCCGAAGAGCCTGTGTCCGCTTGGTCAGCACCGGCCTAAATAGGTAGAAGAGGATCCCTCATGGCTCACAGTCGTTCCGGCAAGTGCTGCAGCTTGTTGGCTAGAGACTCGCATCGCTGCACGACGAACCTCTGAGTCGATCCTCCGAACAAGGTGACCTCGAGCGAGCCGGCAACCGGGGCATTCGAGATCGGCGAGAGACGGATATGGGTCATGTCGGCCCAAGCGATGTTGAGAGCGGGAACTTCAGTTGAGCGGCGCGGCGTAAATGAGAGGCCCTGTCTGTTCAGCACGAGTTCCCCGCCTATCTGGCGGCTCCCGGAGGCGCCCGGCAAATTCTCGGCCCTCGCAGGGCCGGCATAGATGGCGTCGCCCGAAAGGCTCCTGAGCCGGCTCTCTTCGAGTCGTAGCCACCTCCGCTTGAGCAGCGGTACTTGAATCGCGGCTAAAAGGGCCACTACGCCGAGGAAGATCGTCGCTGCGACGATGACCTTCGACGAGTGGTTGAGTCCGACGGCCATTATGAATCCCAGGGCTCCCACCGCGAGCACGCGGGTGATGACAAACTGCCAGAGTCCTTTGGGTGGCACAATCTCACGGGTTGGGAACCGGAGTTCGGATGGCTCTCTGGGCACAGAGGGCAGGCTAATGGGACTCGCGTCCCGGGCGCATAGTGGGACGACCTGGCGTGGTGCGCCTCGTGACACCTGCGAACAGGGGCGCCGGGACACGGGTACTCAAGTCATCGCATGGGCGTCCTCGGCCAAGAGCGCGACTTCCTCGTCACTCGTCGACGGCCCAGCCAAGACTCAGATGGCCTCCGGTAGGCTCCTCGGCTCGATGCGCTCCTCGGTCGCCTGGTTGCCTTCTCGGCGAACTAAGTAGGCGCCTCTTCCTCGGATCTCGGTTACCGCTTCGACGAAGTTGGTCCCGTGATAGACGAGACCGACCCCGTCGTCGGACGCGTACCCGTTGGGCAGTACACCATCTCCGATGAGCTGCTGGAACAGTGGGCGGCGTTGGGGTTCAGAGTCATAGTGGACTCCGTTGGCGTAGGGCAACAGGCCCAGGCCATTGGTCACAGGCCGCAATTCGGGTCCGAAGGAGTCGGTCGTGCCGCCGATGTGCCAGCACAACGATCCGGCTGAGACTCCCGCGAGCACTACGCCGGCTTGCCAAACTTTGGCAAGGATCCGGTCGAGACCGTGAAGTCTCCAGATCGCGAGCAAGTTGGCCACACTGCCACCGCCGACCCAGATCGCATCCTGGTCGAGCAGGAGCCCTGTCACGTCCTCGACGTTCGGCATCGGGAACAAGTTCAGGTTCACCACATGGATCCCGGCGGCATTCCCTGCTTCGTTCCACAATTCGCTCCACCAAAGTTGGTCGCCGCCAGCGGTTCCGATGTGGCACAGCCGTGGGCGTCGTGCGTTCACGCCGGAGAGCTCGATGGCATGGATGACTAGCGGCGCGAACTCGAAGTCGGTACGAGACCCTCGCTTGAGTCCACCAGAGGTCGCAAGTATTGTCGGCTGGTCAGCTGGCATGATGCGATCGTAACGGCACCGCTGCGTGTCGACTGTGCGTGGTCGAGAATCCTGCCGAGCGCGTGCCTGCCCCTAATTCTCTCCCGTTGGAGCGGGGGTCTCCGGCGTCGATTCCTGCGACTGGTCCAGCTCGGGTTGGGCACTCCTGTTAGGCAGCACGATGAGAACCACGAGTCCCGCCGTGCCGACAACGACAGCTCCGACCGTGACAGCGAGGTCCAGCCCACTCACAAAGGACTGGCGCGCGAAGTTGGCAAGATTGGTGCCGAGCACACCTCCGATCTTCTGGCTGACACTGAGAGCACCGCCCAGCGAGCCGGTGATCATGTGCAGTATCGACTCCGGCATCTTGTAGTGGGCGAGCACCGGCACCAGCCGGTCCTGGTACCGGGTGTTGAGCAAGCTTCCGAGCACACCCACTCCGAGCGCCCCACCGGTCTGCAACGCGGCGCCGTTAGTGGCCGCGCCCACTCCGGCTTGCTCGATGGGCAGCGAGCCCATCACTGACTCGGTACAGGGGGCGAACGCGAGGCCCGTTCCGAGGCCAATCAGCAAGAAAGCGGGCAACACGTCCATGTACCCGTCGTGGACAGTAACCCGCGTCAAGAGCGCGAATCCCAAGGCGATGAACGCCATTCCGCCGAAGACGACGGGTTTTGTCCCGACTATGTGGTCCACCAGGCTCGAGAGGGGAGCGACAACCAGTAGCACCGCGGCGATCGGCGCAATCCGCAGGCCAGTCTGGAAAGCCGTGTAGCCGAGGGAGAATTGGAGGTACTGGGTGAGGAGGAAGAGGCCTCCCATCAACGCGAACATGACGAGCCCCATGGCACCCATTGCTGCTGAGAAACGACGCGACGCGAAGAACGAGACTTCGAGCATTGGGTGCGACGAGTGCCTCTCCCAAGTCATGAACGCGGCCAGTACTACTACTGCCGCGGCGACGGCACCGAGGATGAGCGGCGAGGTCCAGGAGCGGTCGGGTGCCTCGATGATCCCCCACAACAACAATCCCATTCCCACGATGGAGAGGGCGGCGCCGATCGGGTCGGGACGCTTGGTGTCAGGGTTCTTCGAGTTGGGCACGAGCCAGACCGCGGCGAACAGTCCGACCGCAGCGATGGGCACATTGACGAGGAATACTGAGCCCCACCAGAAGTGAGCGAGCAGCCAGCCGCCGACCACGGGACCAACTGCCACGCCAAGTCCTGTGGTGCCCGACCAGATTCCGATGGCCCGGGCGCGCTCACGCGCTTCGGTGAAGGTGCTGGTCAGGATCGACAGGGTTGAGGGCATTATGGCTGCTCCTCCTACCCCCATGAAGGCTCGTGCCGCGATGAGCCGATCGGCTGATCCGGAGAAAGCCGACACAGCCGAGCCTGCCGAGAAGATCACCAGTCCCGCCATGAAGACCCACTTACGTCCTACACGGTCACCAAGGCTGCCAGCCACGAGAAGCAAGCCGGCGAAGACGATCGCGTAGGAGTCGACGATCCACTGCAGCGAGCTCGACGAGGCGTGCAGTGTGCGCACGATGACCGGTAGCGCCACGTTCAGAATCGTGTTGTCGAGACTCACGAGCAGGAGGCTCACGCATAGCACCGCGAGAATGAGCCGACGATCGCGGATCGGCGCGCCAGCCGATCCCCCTGGCGTCCAGGAGCCTAGGGTCGCTTCTGGCGACTCCGGTCGTGAAGCACCGGCACTCTCGGGACCAGAGACGAAGGTACTCATCGATCCTCGGCTGTTCCTTTGCGAATCGAGCTTCGCTCCGAGCGCGTCCAGTTGGCCGTCTCCTCGTCACCGTGGCCGGTGGCTTCGGTTGTCTGCTGCCGACTGCTGGCTCCCCACACACTGGTCGTGCTCGTCACGGTTGTCCCTTGCTTGCGGGCCGTCTACTCGCGAAGTGCCGGAGCCGCGCCGCGGACCGGGCACAACAGCACCACTTTAGCCAGCCGCAACTGAGCTCTCCCAGCTTGCACGCAGGTCAATTGCAGACCGGCGGGGGCCTTGTCCCGGAACCCTCTCAGCTTTTGCTTAGGCGCAACTCAGGCAATCCACAGGTGCACCGGGTGTAGTGAATATGGGTAGTTGGATGTGCGTTACCGTCCCTGAGGAGGAGAGGGTGATGGACGAGGAATACGAGAGTGGCGAACCTGTGGTGAGGAGGGTCGACGAGGTGACATCGGAGGAGGCTGCCGCCCCGGAGCGTGCCGACACTCCCGCCACGCCACTTGGGCCCGACGCTGGATCCGGCGGCTGGATGTGGGTACCTCCTCCACTTCCTCCCGGCGCGCCCGGGACGGGTGACGGACCACTGTGGGTCGGCCCTCCAGGACCGTACTGGGCCGTGCCGCCGCCGCCCCAACCACCCAGACGTCACGCTACGACCGTCTTGTTCGTCGTGGTGTTGCTCTTGATCGGCATTGCCGCGGGGTTCGGCATCGGCCATGTCGTCTGGCAGTCGAATTCCGCGTCGGGTTCACTTCCTTCGGCGAACTCGCCGTCGTCAGGCTCGCCGAATTTCCCGTTCGGATCGGGCACCTTGCCATATGGATCGGGCACCTTGCCTTTTGGATCGGGAGGCTTCTCGTTCGGATCGGGCTCGTCGGGATCCAATCCGTCGGCATCTGGAGCCCCTGCGGACAGCGCGGCGATTGCCTTGCGGGTCGACCCTGGCCTTGTGGATGTTGATACGAGCCTCGGATACGCGAACGAGGAGGCCGCCGGCACGGGAATCGTCCTTACCTCCACGGGCGAAGTGCTCACAAATAACCACGTGGTCGATGGCGCCACGAGCATCAGAGTGACCGACGTCGGCAACGGACGGGTCTACACAGCCACGGTCGTCGGTTACGACCGCTCGAGTGATGTCGCCGTGTTGAAGCTGAAGGATGCCGCGGGGCTGAAGGTCGCTTCCCTCGGCGACTCGTCCATGGTTCGTCGAGGCGAAGCGGTCGTAGGGATTGGCAACGCCGGCGGTATCGGCGGAACCCCCAGCGCCGCGGGCGGTTCGGTTACAGCTCTCGACCAGTCGATCACCGCTACGGAACAAGATGGCGGCAACCCCGAGAAGTTGACTGGCCTTATCGAGGTCAACGCCTATATCCAGGCCGGTGATTCGGGAGGACCGCTCGTGAACACCTCAGGGAAAGTTGTCGGGATGGACACGGCGGCCTCGGTGGGGTTCTCGTTCCAGACGACGGGTACTGACGGCTATGCCATCCCGATCAGTTCGGCTGTGGCGATCGCCAAGAAGATCGAGTCCGGTCAAGCCTCCGCGAGCGTGCACATCGGCCCGACGGCGTTCCTCGGCGTCTCGGTGACCTCGAGCTCTTCTCCGTCCGGAGCGCTCGTACACCAAGTGCTGTCGGGTTCGCCGGCTTCATCCGCGGGACTGGTCGAGGGCGACGTAATAACGTCGCTCGGAGGAAACCCCGTCGATTCTGCCCCGGCTCTCACGTCGCGGATGCAGGGGTATCACCCGGGTGACCACGTGCAAGTGGGTTGGACCGATTCCGCCGGTAGCCGGCACAGAGCGTCGGTGCCTCTTGCCGCCGGTCCTGCCGGTTGAAGCTTTTTCGCTGACGCCGTGGTCTTGCGGGCGAGAAGCCCGACGTTTCCGCCAGAGCCGCCCGGCGGTCCACGCCCGCACTCTGTACGGTCTCGAGCTAGGCCGAAGCTCCCGGCTCCGGCGAGCCGACGGGCTTCTTGACGGATCTTGGTCGGCGGCGTCGACTCGGCGCGAATACGAGGAGAACCAGTGCGAGCACACCTACTCCGCTGACAATGACACCAAGTTTCGCGAGCTTGGCAGTGTAGATCCAGGTCACGACGTATTTGCCCGCTGGAAGCGAGATCGCCTGGAGTATCCCGAGCGGCCTCACGTGCACGGTCACCGACGAGCCACCACCGACCGGAGTCAGTCGCGCGACCCAACCCTTGTCGTAGGCCTCACTTCGGACCAGCACTGCCGCGCTCGGTGTCGAGACGATGGTCTCCGGGTTTTGCCATCCTTGGACGCGAGGCGTAGTTGCGCGCGCGGCAGGAAGCTCGGGAGCCAACGGTGTCTTGGAACCAGCCGGCTCGATCCAGGAGGCTCCTCGGGCGAGCGTGTTGGTGAACACCGACAGCCCGCCGATCTCGGTCTGGTACCGCCAGTGCGGCGGTTCGAGGACTCCCTGAAGAACCTGGTTGAGGACGAGGCGGCGGGTCAAGGGTCCCGAGTTGACTGCCATCGCGTGCACCGTGGTCACTGCGACTGCACCGATGGAGACCGGGGTGGCGTTCGACGCACCGAGCCGAATCCCGTAGGCCTCCTGACCTTTCAAGGAGACCTGGACCTGTGAATGCAAGACCGTCACCTGACGGTCTTGCACTGTCTGGTCTTTGGCATTGAGTATGCCGACCGAGATGGTTCGGGCAATCTCATCGTTGTAGGGCACGAGCACCACCGTCACCGAGTCGAGCGCGATCGGGCCTGGCAACATCCAAGTCGATGACCGTCCGGGGGAGAGGAGGAACGGCGGAAGCGGGTGTAGCGGCTTCTGCGGCGCTATTGCGTCGAGTGCCTCTGCCTCCGCCTCGGTTCCGGGTGCGACGGGGGTTCCCTGAGCGACTGGAATCGGTCGGTTTCCCGGGACCGCCTCCACCAGGTATTCGGGAAGTGTGACCAGTTCCTTCAGGTTCAAGATGTCAAGGTCAGAACGGGTGAGGGCGACCGGTTGCAAGTTCTCGACGTCGTGGGCCCCGGTGACAAGTTGGTAGCTACCGGCGACAGCCGAGGAGTAGCCCTGGACGCTCGGGACTTGATGCAGGATGCCGAGGCTGAAAGGGCCGAGCGCGAGGATTGTCCCGCGGAGCCCAGCAGGCAGGCTCTGGGCGGGATTGAAGATCGCGTAGCGGCCCTGAGCCCCGAGCAGCTTCGAGAGGGCGACAATGGCGGTGTTCGTCTTTGCAATGGTGGCTTTGGCGGGGAACGTGTATGACCCGTTCGCGACGCACATCAAAACGTCCGCGACCACGACGATGGTCACCAATCGCCGCCGACCGCTCGAGCTGAGGCGCGGCGCACCCACGAGTAGGAGAGCGGCACCTGCCGAGATGACGAGCACGACTGCGAAGTACGGGGTCAAGTGCAGCGCGAGCCCCGAGTGGTAGCCCGAGACGCCAAAGCCGCGCTGGATCGATCGGCCGACCACGTAAGCCGCGAGGACGAGGACTGCAACGATGCAGATGGGCACCAGGCCGGCCAGGCGTTCGTTGAAGGTGAGTCCTGAGTCTGCTTCGGTTGCCGGATCTGGTAGCGCGCCGAGTGAGCGGGCACGTGGCCGCAGCACGTCGACGAACACCGCGAGCAGTACGGCGAGCGCGAGATCCACTATCACCGCATTTCGGTTCTGGAGGCGCTGGCCCCCGTAAAGCGGTATTGCCACTAGGACGTGGCCGAGGGGGGTATTGGCACCGGCAGATAGCAGGACGCCCTCGATGATCAAGGCGTACCAGACCCCGAGAGGCTTCTCGCCGGCACGCCGGCGCATCGCGCGTCCGATGAAGACAATCGCGGCGATGAGAGGCACGATACCGACGGCGTAGCTCAGTTCCGGGAGGTTGTACGAGCCGAGATAGCCCGGGAGGCCGAAGGTGCCGTTGCCACCGACCAGGAACGGCACGAACAGCAGCTCGAAGTCGTGCCACGAGAGCGATCCTGCCGCGAAGCGAGTGAAAGTGACCGCCCCGCGCTCGGATTCGTGCAGGAAGCTGAGGCCTGGCAGCCACTGCGCCGTGGAGAGGACAACGGCGAGGAGCGCGGCCACCACCAGGCCGATACCGGCGACGTTGATGTTCCGGCCCGTCCGCCATGCCCGCCAGCAGATGGCGAGGAAGTACGTCACCACAATGAAGGCGATGCTGGATGCGGCGCGAGGATCACCAGCGAGCACGACTAGCCCGCCGCACCCGCCCAAGAGGGCGACCCAGCGCCGAGCCTCTCGCGGCTCGGGAGAAGTGGCGAGCTCATGGACGGCGAGCAGCATCCAGGGAGTGAAGCTCATTCCCATTACGAGCCCGAGGTGCACAGCTTGGCCCCACATGAACCCCGTGTAGGTGAACGTCAAGGCCCCCAGCAGGCCGGCGAGCGGGGAACAACCGAGACGGCGCAGAAAGACATGCATCCCGGCGGCACAGACCACCGATACTGAAGCCACGTTGATCGTCCACGCCGCGCTGGCGGGCAGAACGGCGAACAACCACGTACCGGGGTACAGGGCTCCCGCGTTCCATCCAGCGAGCAGCGGCGTTCCGCTCCATATGTACGGGTCCCACAGGGGCAGTCGACCGTGCCGCAGCAACTCGCCAGCCAGCACTCTCAGTGGATAGTTCTGCGTCAAGTTGTCCGCTGTGCCGCTACCGGGGAACAGGGGTCTTCCCACGAGCGCGGGTGGGACGCCGATCAACACGGGTATCGCGACGAAGAGCGCGATCGCCCACTTGTCGGCTCGCGCGACGAGTGACCATCGCCGGGGAATGGCCCCCGGAGCGTCTATTCCAGCCCGGTCTCGCTGACCGAGGGTCACAGTTGAAGGGGAGTGCACCATGGGTTCCGCTGAACCATAGACGCGGCCAACGGTGCTCAGGCCAATTGTCGGCCGCTGCGAACGACCCGAGTCCACGGTACCTGGCGTCTCCGACGAGGGTGTCCGAACCGTTATCCTTCTGCACCAGCGCATCGGAGAAACGCTTCGGTGTGCGGATGGCGGCGAAGCCGAAGGCTCGGCTCAAAGGGAACGACGTGCCAATGCGGCCTTCGGGCGATAGGCAGGCGGTGCGGAGACCGGGCGCCTTGATCGCGCTTGCCGTCGGCGCCTACGTCGTGCTCGCCGTCCTGGCGTACTGGCCGGTCTTACCCCTCGACGCAAGCAGGCTGCCGCACCCCTTAGGGGCAGGCGCTGGGGATCCGGCGCAGATGTCGTGGTTCCTTGCCTGGACACCGTTCGCTCTCGGGCACGGTCTGAACCCATTTTTCACCAACTACGTCGATTTTCCGCTCGGCGTGAACCTCGCCTCGAACACCTCGGTCCCGCTGCTGGGCATCCTGTCGGCTCCGGTCACGCTCGCGCTCGGCCCTGTCGCGTCGTTCAACCTCTTGATGCGCATAGCGCTAGCTGGCTCAGCCACTTCGATGTTCCTCGTTTCGCGAAGATGGGTGAGCTGGTGGCCTGCAGCCTTCGCAGCTGGGCTGCTTTACGGGTTCGGGTCGTACATGACATTCGAGAGCTCGGTTCATCTCGACCTCGCGTTCCTGGTGATCCCTCCGCTCCTGCTCTGGTGCTTCGACGAGCTATTCGTGACCAGGCAAAGGTCGCCGCTCAAAGTTGGCATCCTGCTCGGACTGTTAAGCGCCGCCCAGCTCCTCATCGATCCGGAGATACTGGCGTACTGCGCCATCATGGCGGCGATCGGGCTGGTCTTGCTCGCGTTGACGCACAGGCACGAGATCGTCACGGCTATCCGCGTGGCAGCGCCCGGGCTGCTCACGGCCTGCCTTTGCTTCGGAGCAGTCGCCGGTTATGCGATCTGGTACTTCCTCTCCGGTCCGCGACGCATCCCCAACGGCATTCAGCCACCTGGTGTGATCGCAGCTTTCCGGGTCGATCTTCTGCGACCGATCCTGCGATCGACGCCACAACTGACCGACCCATCCGGCTACTTGGGCATACCGCTGTTGATAGGGCTGGTGATACTGACCGTGTGGTGGCGCAAACTGGGAACGATCCGGTTCGCGGTCGCGTGCGCGTGCGCCGCGTTCCTGCTGTCTCTCGGTCCTCATCTCACCGTCGACGGGCACACCTTGGGGATCTGGCTTCCCGAAGCACTTTTCGAGCACGTCCCGGTCCTGGTCGACCTCGAGCCGGTCAGGATCTCGGGCATAGAGACGCTCTTCCTGGCCGTCGTCCTGGCCGTCGGCCTCGACCGTACGAGAACCTGGATAGACGAGCACTCTCGGACGGCTCAGAGGTTGCCAGAGCACCTTGTTGAGCCCCGGGTGGAGCCCCTCACGTCCCGGATGCGGATCGACCCACGCCTTTACACCGTTGCCCTGCTCGTCTTGGTGGCAGTGGCCTTCGTCCCCCTGCTGGATCAGTTCCCCGTGGTCCGCGAGCAGCGCGCGACCGCGCCGCAGCTCACTTCGTCGCTCGGGCGTTCGGTTCCAAGTGGCGGCGTCGTACTGGCTTTCCCGTATCCGCGTGCCCACAACGACGAGCCCATGCTCTGGCAAGCCGAGGATGAGATGAGCTTCCGGCTAATCGGTGGTTACGCGCTCGTCCCGGGCGCGGTGGGTCGAGGCCGCTACTACGTCGCCGAAACTCCGGACCTGAGCGAGCTGTCCGATCTCCTCACCGAGCCCTCGGCGGTCGCCGGCGTGCCGTTGGCGAGGGTCTGTCGCGTCCTCGAGGCTGTTGTGCGCGCTCACGCGGTCGATGCGCTCGTTCTCCGCACGCGTACAGGAGCCGTCCGTGCTCGCGGGATCGCTTTGTTGTCGAAACTGCTGGGTCCACCGACGGTGAGCTTTGAGGCTGGCGCGGCGTGGTACGGCCTCCCGCTTCGCAAGCCGACTCGAAGCTGTGCGGTCGACGCCGGGCGCGGCTGAGCCGCGGTACTGGCAGTGAGACCGTTCCGGCACTTCCCACAGAATTGGCGAAACACGACCGACCCACGTGCCGCGCCGCGGCTTGCGACCAGGCGAAGCTCAAGGTGCTGCAATCGGGGTCGATACATAAGGTGCCTAGCCGCATGTGCGCGACCCCCGGCATTCCCCTCGGCCTGGGGGTCGCTGCACGAGCTGGTCAACCCGGCCCGCAACTCGGCGCCGAAGAGGCCCCTGCCTGGTCGATCGGGAGCGAAGCACCCGTGTGCGCCATCCATCCGACCCTCAAGCTCAACCTCAGGTTCAGCTTTGGCGGATTAGCTCAGGGCCGGACGGCCCAGAGGGACCACTGAATCCTGGTCCCGAGCGGCACACGAAGGCGGCAGTTAGGAAGGCGACGTCCCCAGCGCCGACGCGGATGACGGTGTCCCTCTGCAACC
>Ga0182030_10025880_pt1 | contig 10659 bp, 13 predicted proteins | sample 812S3MmetaG_FD_121299 | JGI IMG/M metagenome (GOLD analysis project Ga0182030, IMG submission 121299) | Permafrost microbial communities from Stordalen Mire, Sweden - 812S3M metaG (Illumina Assembly) | ecosystem: Environmental > Terrestrial > Soil > Wetlands > Permafrost | place: Sweden... | reverse complement strand
GCGTAGCGGAATGACGTTGCCAACGGATTTCGACGGTTCGACGGCAAACCACTTTTCTGCTTCTGCCTTGGTCGCCAGCCCCTTGTAATGCTGGTGAACCATCGCCGGGGAGTTGCCCGCTTGGGCGGCGGTCAAATTCTCATTGCTGTGCAAAGCGAAATGATAGGTGCAAAAGCCGTGGCGAAATCCGTTTCTCCGGGCGGGAATTTCGAGCGATTCACGCAGGCTGGCAAAAGTTGCGTGGAATGTGTCTTTGCTTTTGGCAAATATCGCGCCGGAAAATTCGCGGTATGATTCGAGCCACGCCGCGAGCGCGGGGCAGATTTCAACGAGGCGTCTTGATCGGGTTTTGGCTTTCTGTGCTTTGATTTCCACATGGCCCGCTACGCGCCAAATATCCGCCCATTCCAATCGCAGGGTTTCTTCCAGACGCAAGCCCGCCAATCCGCCCAACACAATGACGGGCAGCAACTCTTTGAAGTCTGGATTTTCGCCAGCGCCTTCCAACATGGCTCGCAATTCCTCTGGCCGGTAGTATTCAAGCTCCGGCATGTCCGCCGCTTCGGTCGCCATGCTGTCTGCTTCAAATAGCCGGTGAGCCGGTGAGAGATAATCGCGCTTGACGCACCAGGTCAGGAACATTTTGACCGCCCCCCGGTAGTGATTGCGGGACTTGGGCGCATGAGCGCCATGCTTCCGCATGAAAAGGTTCAAATGCTCTTTGCTGAGATCACAAACCGCATTTGACGGGAAGGTTTTGGCGAAATCTCTCAGCCATAAACCCACCAAATAGGCGTAATTTTTGGATAGTTGCGCCCGCTTTCCGGCTTGGGCTTCGGTCAACGGTTTGCGGATGGCAATAAATTCCTCGACGGCTTCCGTGATTTCCTTCCGCTTCACGCTGGCAACGGTGTTCAGATAGCCTTCCACGACTTCGCCCAAATTCCTCCCTTGCAGCTTGGCGGATGCCTCCGCAAATTCGGACACGGCGGCCAGCAGGGACACGCGTCGCCCGGTGGATTGCCGGAGTGCGTCAAGCCGTTGCATCGCGGCCAGGGCGTCGCGGGATTGCGGTCCGCTGAGTGCGGCGGCTTGCGAGCCTTCCGCCAACTGGCGGACAATCCGCTCGGCTTCCGTTTTGGCTTCGCCGTATGTCTTGAAGCTGCGGACGCAACGCTGCCCAGCCACGTAGTAGCCAAGACGGTAAAATGCGTAATTCGCACTTTTGCCGTAGATCGTGGCCTTTTCGCGCCGATGGCGGACAATTACCGGGAATTTCATTTTCCGGGTCTGAGTTTCAGATTCAGCCGGATTTTGTGCGGAATCTGTGCGGTAAACACTGTTTCCCCCTGCTTCCGAGGGAAAATTGGCTGTCCGACATGGATTCGAACCATGACAAAGGCCTCCAAAGGGCCTTGTGCTACCGTTACACCATCGGACAGTGTCCCTTTTAAACTATTCCATCTTCACTATCTCTGTCCAGCATTTCAGGCCGAATTTGACTTTGAAACTTTCGAGCAGCCGTTCCGCGCCCGCCCGGTCGTCGGCCAGCGCGAATGTGGTGGAACCGCTGCCGGACATCAACGCGGCCCAGGCGCCGTTTTCGCGCAGGAATTGCTGAAACAATTCCAGGAGCGGATATTTGTGCAGAGCAGGCGCTTCGAGCGAGTTGTAAAAGTGCCGGGCGGCGGTTGCGGCGTCGCCGGTGCGAAGAAGTTCCGCCAGTTTTTGGGCGCGGCCCGCGCGGCCGTTTTGCGCGGCGGGAAACCGGCCCAATTGTTGGTAAGCCCATGCGGTGGATATTCCAAAACCCGGATGGATTAACAAGATATGCGCGGCCCGCAGCGTGGGAAAAAAGTCCAGCGGCTGGATTTGTTCGCCGCGACCAGTGGCCAGTGCCGGGCGGTTCTGCAAAAAAAAGGGAACGTCTGATCCAAGAGCGGCAGCCATCTCCGTCAAGGCCGCCGGTGCCAAGGGCTTGCCAAAGAGTTCGTTCAGGGCGAGCAATGTGGTGGCGGCGTTGCCGCTGCCGCCGCCCAGACCAGCGGAAATCGGCACGCGTTTTTCCAGGTGGATTCGCACCCCTTCCTTTATTTTCGCCTGCTTGAAAAAAAGCGCGGCTGCGCGGAAGACCAAGTTTCTGCCGTTGACGGGCAGTTGCGGGTTATTGCAGGTGAGTTGGATGCCCCTGCCGCACCGGTCGAAGCTCAACCGGTCATGGAGACCGATTGGATGCAGCAGAGTTTCCAGTTCGTGAAAACCATCCGGACGCTTGCCCAGGATGTTCAGGAGTAGATTGACCTTGCAGAATGAATCCTTCTCAAGCATGAGCGGATAAAACGCGCGAAGCGCTGCCGAAGCTGGACGTGATCCGCAACCCCGGCGTTCCGGCGATTTCCTCTCAGTTGTCGAAGACGCGGAACCGGCTGCCTGGCAGATACGGCGCTATGTCACCCCCGGCGAAACCCAGGGAAGTGTCCGGCTGCAACATGGTGTCGGCAATCCAATCCGGTTGGTAGCTGTCGGGATAGACGGGGTTGGCAGTATTGATCACCCCGTGGGCGTAAGCGGGGTGATAAACTGGACCATAGTCACCATAACGCCCGTTGGGAATGGGAAAAGTCACGACTTCATACAAGCCCGCGCCGGTTCGAGCAAAACTGCGATCGACTCCACGAAAGAAACCCATGGTTATTCCGCCAGGAGCGTCAAATATAGCTGATTGTTCCATGGAGCGGCGCAATTCGCCCATGCGGGCAAATTCGACGGTATTATTCAAGCCGCGACTAAATTTTTGCTCCGGACCTGCACAGCCCGCAATGAGGCTGAGAACAGCGATAATTGATAAAAAATGAAAGGCCTTGTTACGCATAAATAAAATCTTCTCTGCAAATTAAGCCGGACCTGCCGAAATTGTCGAGTTTTTTTCTTTTAATTTTACACATCGATAACGCCCTTCGTTTTTTCGCGCCGTTTTTCTTCCCGTTCCCAATACCAGGCAATCCATACCGCCACCTCAAAAAGCAGTTGCAATGCGACCGCCATGATGACCTGGGTGAAGGGCTCCGGCGTGGTGAGGAGGGCGCCCAGGATCAAGTTGCCCACGATCATGTAGCGCCGCATGGCCTTGAGTTTCGAGTAATTGAGCAGGCCGATTTTTACGAGGGCCAGCAGGACGACGGGCAATTCAAAACCCAGGCCCATCCCCAGCATGAATTTAACCACGAAGCTGAAATAATCCTCCGCTTTCCAGATTTGCGAGGAGATGCCCATCAATTGCGCGGTGACCTCGGCAAATTTGATCGCCGGCGGCATGATGACAAAGTAGGCCACCGAGATGCCGGCCAGAAACAATATGGTGCCAAACCAAAAGGCGCGCAGAAAATATTTCTTCTCGACAATTTTCAAGGCCGGCATCACGAATTCGCCGACGAAATACAGCACAAAAGGCGACGCCAATATCAGTCCGCCAAAAAAGGCCAGATGGAGGGCGGATAGAAAGGGAGCGGATGGACCCATGTAAACCAGTTGCGGACCGACGGTCCCTTCGTCCGAATCCGACTCCACAGTGCGCATGGCCAGAAACGTGTTGCTTCCCATAGTGACTGGTTCCAATTGCACGGTGACGTGGCGGTTGGTGCCGAAGTTCAACGAACCAATTTGATTGCCGCCCAGTTCAATGGTGTTGAGCGCTTTTCCGCCCAGTCGAAAATGCACGACGGTATTGGTGTTTTCCGGCATGAAAACTATGTGCCGGTATTCGGCCCGCTTGAGGGGCCAGGTGAGGATGGAAACCAAATGATTGACAGCAAAGAGGCAGACCATCATCCCCGCCAGCGTGGCGGCGGCGCTCTTGATGAGCATCCACCGCAAATCTTCCAGGTGCTCGAGAAACGATTTTACAGCACCACCTTCAACCTCTTCGTCGGGCTGGGGTTCGTCGCTCGGTTCTCCCATGGTCTAGGGTAGGGGAACGCGATCAAGCCTTCGGCACGGTAGCGGGCGGATTGGCGGCGGCTGTTTCGGCAGGAGGAGTCGGTTTAACAGGAGGAGGCGGAGGCGTCTCCTGGTTCATGGCATTCTGAAACTCATTGGTCACGTCGCTGGACGCCTTCTTGAACTCCTTAATGCCCTGTCCCAATCCTTTGGCGAACTCCGGTATTTTCTTGGCGCCAAAGAGGACCAAAATGGCCACGAGAACAATAATCAGTTCTCCACCACTGAGACCCATCACTGCTAAAATTGTGTTCATAAATTAGGATTTCTGTAATTCCTCCACAAAAGTACACCGCCTTGGCCTATTAGTAAAGGCCATTATTTCCGCCTTCTATTCTTCGAATTTCTGCTTTTACTTCGGCGGCGTCATGAGCACCAAATCGCCCCGGCGATTTTTGCTCCAGGCGGCTTCGTTGTGGCCGGGATCGACTGGCTTGGAAGCACCGTAGGTGACGGTCTTGATCCGTTGCGGGTCCACTCCCAAATTGGCCAAATATTCGCGAATAGCCAGGGCGCGACGTTCGCCCAGGGAAAGGTTATACTTCTCCGTTCCCCGCTCGTCGCAGTTGCCTTCGATAATAAGCGCATCGGTGGCATTCCCCTTAAAATAAGCGGCTACGTCTTGCAGCTTGCTCTCTTCCGAGGATTTCACTGTGGCCTTGTCGAAGTCAAAATAGACGGTGTCGGCACTAAACTTGTTGCGGTCTGGTGTGCCATTGGCAAGGACTTGGGCCCATTTTCCGTTGGTATAATCCACCGGGATGCCCCCTGGGCCGGACGTTGAAACAACCGGATTTTCGCTTGGCATTGGCGTAGCAGATGGAACATTCTGGTTTTCCCCCACGCCGCCGGGCGGACGTTCCCCATAGGGAATTGGGGTAAGCCCGGTGGGTTTACGGTGACAGCCACTGGAACCAGCCAGCAAAGCCACACTCATGACGATGACTCCGAATAAATTTAAATTTTTCATTTTTCTTAATAGTTGCCCAAGAAGCTGTTTTTCACCTCGCCCATGAAGGCTCCGAACAGCTCCCCGAAATCTGCCTCACATCTTTGACATGTTTTGTCGGCACGTCAAGCAAACATAGGACTCGTTTGTCGCTTCTTCGCTGCGTGAAGATGATCGTGCGGGAATTGGGCGCCCAACACGGATCTTCACCAGCAACCAATTTTTCTGCTTCGCCACCCCCGGCTGGCATCACGCATATCGTAAAGTTGCCGCTGCCGGTGGTGAACGCGATTTTGCTGCCGTCGGGCGAGCAATCAGGCGCCGTCAGATTATTTCCAAAGATTCCGCTGACATGCACCGAAACCGCCTGCCCGCCCGTCGCGCTGATTTTCTGCAAAAATGCCCGGCCGCTCCGGTGAACAAAGCAAATATCCCGGCTGTCCGGCAACCAGCAAGGTCCCGAATCTTCATCCTTGCTATGGGTCAATTGAAGCAGATGACCTCCGTCAATATCGCACACATACAGATTGGGGCTGCCGCTTTTGCTCAGGATCATTGCCACCATTCGGCCATTGGGCGAAACTTCCGCGCTGCAATTCATGCCGGCGTAACCGGCGAAAAGTCGGCGTGCGCCGGTGGCCAGGGTGTGTTCGTAGACTTGCGGGTTGCCCTTCATCCACGAGGTGTAGAGCAGCCCCCGTGCTCCCGGCAGCCAGGACGGACCTTCCACCAGAGTGCCATCGTGGGTCAGAACAGTCCGGTTGTAGCCGTCATAATCCGAGACGCAAATTTCCGTCGAGCGGCCCTGTCCCATGCGGAAGGCTATTTTAGTCCCAAAGATGGGAGAGGATTGGCGCAGTTCCTTGATGATGTCGTCGGCAAAGGCATGAGCTTGGGAGCGGGTATTGCCGCCGGCGTAAGCCCGGACAAAAATAGGACGGTTCACTCCAGCAGGCGCCAGGCTGCCTTCCACCCGCCCGTCGTTCTTTCCGCTGATGATATATTGGGCTGGCTCCTGCACTTCCAAACCTAAAACAGAAAGGTCAAATCGCAAAACATCCGCCACTTCCCCGGAAAATCCGCTGATCGAAATGGGAATAAGACGGGTCGCGTCCTTCTTGATTTCGATAAATTTGTCCTGCGCCAACGCGTTTAAAGCGAGCGTTCCCAGAAAGATTCCCGCAAGAATTATTTTAGATTGTGTTTTCATCCAGATGCTTCTTTTGATTCGAGGTTAAAACGGATTAAAAAACTTCGTTGCTCGTCGTGGGCGGAAGCGGGAAACGGCGGCAGCTTTGTCACCACCCGCAATGCCCGCTCGACGGACCGGTCCAATCCAGGCCGGCCGGATTTGCTAATAATTTCAGCGGAAAGGATCGTGCCGTCACGCGCCACCACGATTTTGACATCCGCTTTGGCCGTCCTGTCGGCGATGCTGTCTGGTGGGGTCCAGGCGCGATAATACTCATTATAAATGACAGTCTCATAGCCCACGAAAGCTTCTCCGCCGCCCTGGCCGGGCATGTCCACCACCGTTCCGGCCGCTCCGCTCTTTGCCACGCCGGTCGCCAAATTATTCATGGCCTCGGCGACCCTCTGTCTGAGCCGGCTGGTTGCGGCGGCGGATTGCGCCGCGGTTTCAGCGGCATCAGAAACTTCAGTCGTTGACGTTTTGGATCGTTTTTTGCTGATTACGGACGAAGCCGGGGTGAAATCGGGAACAATCTCGTGAGGCTTGGAGACTTTCTTTGGAATTAATCCCGGCTCTTTCACCTCCTCTGTCACTTCCCGCGGCTTGGGGCGTTCCACTGGTTCAACCGGCTCCACTGGCTTCGGTCGCGCAACGGGCTGCGGTTGAACTACGGCTGGGGTGGGCCGCGTCGGCGGCGCCGTCTGTTGGGCGGGGGCGGGCGGCGCAGGCTGAGGCGGTTGCGGGGCGGGCGCCGCTGGTTGCGGGCTGCCGCCTCCGACGCCTTCTCTGTCCTGAATTGGGAGTTGGACTAATGTCGCCACGAGATTCAGGTCCTTCGTGTCCGGCTTGTCGCGGAAGGCCGAGGTGCCCACCAAAATCACCAGCAGGAGGCCGTGTACCCCGACCGACAACATAAAACATTTTTTTTGCAGTCGGGTCATGGGTGTTCGATCGGCGCGGTCTTGGCCGAGAATTGGGTGATGCGATTGCGCAAACAGGAGTCAAATACCGCAATGACATAGTCCCAGGGCGTTCGCTTGTCCGCCCGGATATCAACAATCAACTTTGGATCTTGCGCAAAGGTCGATTTTAAATTCGCTTCAAGCTGGCGGAGCGTCACGCGCCTGCCCTGGTACAAATAAGTGCCGCCGGCTGTGATCTCGACCAGGCGGACATGGCGGCGGTCAATGGCGCGATTATCCGGCCCGCCCATATTTTTGGGGAGCTGCAAGTCGATGTTTTGCTCCAGCAACGGTCGGGTGATGACGAAAATAATCAGCAACACGAACGCCAAATCGAGCAGCGGCGTGATGTTGATCTCGCTCAGCGTCACCAGCGGATTACGTTGGGAAAATCGTCTCATTCGTCCGTGAGATACTCCGTTTCCATTTTCGAAACCAGATCTTGCGCAAAATTATCCAACTCCACTGTCCGGACACGCAAGGTATGCACCAGAAAATTATAGCCAAACATGGAAGGAATGGCCACCAGCAAACCGGCCACCGTCGTGATCAGCGCCGCCGACACACCGGGCGCCATTGTCGCCAAATCCGCCTTGCCCGCCATGCCCACCATGGCGAACGTATCCATGACACCCCAGACCGTGCCGAGCAATCCAATAAACGGCGCTCCCGGGGCGACCGTGCCCAGCAGGATCAAGCCTGATTCCAATTTGATCGATTCGCGGGCCACAGCGCCTTCCAAGGTGCGCTTGATGTGTTCCATGCTTTTGAGGGAGACGAGTTTTTTGCGCACCTCGCTGGTTTCATCCTTGAGGCGGGTGTCCAATTCCACGCAGCCCTCCTGATAGACGGCGAACATGGGGCAGCCATCGACTTGCAGGCGGCGATCGTAAATTCCGAGGACCTTTTTTTGTCCGTTATATTCGGATTGAAAGAAGAGATTAAGCTTTTTGGCCCGGCGCATTTGCAGGGCCTTGGAAACCATCATGTACCAGGCGAAAATTGAAAAGACCGCCAGGACGATAATAATAATCCGCCCGACATCGGTGGCCCTGCCCCACACAAATTGCAATTGAGTCTCGGCAAAAAAGCAAACGGGAACGTTCATCAAAAAAATAGTAGCCGCAGCCACAGGCTGCAGCGCCTCTTGGTGAAACGTGGAGGAATGAAATGGTCAAAAATTTCACGTTTCACCCAATGTTCCGACCATCTGTAAAGAATCTTAGGCTAAACCGTTTTTTTGGCAACGATATTTATGCAAAATATTTTACGGGCGAATCTCCACGGGCGTTCCATCCTTATAAAACCCTCCAAGTAACCGTCAGACGCTCGACTGGCAATCCCGGCACTCGGCGAAGGCGGAGCCCTGGCCAATCCCGATACCCCGGCTGGACGTCGCCTAATCCTTCACCCCGGGGGGTGTTGGGCCAAAATGGTGCTACAGGTGCTACATTGTTGAATATCAGGCGTTTAAGGTGCTACATTTGGTGCTACATTAGTGCTACAAGGGTGCTACATTTTGCGTCTCGGACGCAATCTGAGCTATGACAGGATGTTCTCAAAGCGGGAGAGGATCTGAAAAGGCCTCAAGTCGCGGCTCTTCCAGAAAGTGGATGAAGCGGAGGAACAGCCGATATGCCGATACCCCACACGCCTCTGCGGCAAAAACCGTTACATGGTTACAATGTTGTCAATCAAGCGGTTGCGATTACAAATTCGGTTGCAAAGCTTTGCATGTACCCGGAGTTCCTCCGAAAACCCGCAAAGGTCCTCAAAAAGTCCTCGGAATGAACGGAAAGTGCGATTGGCGGCGCGGTTGGGAAAGGACACGACCTGAGTTTGGAGTCGATCGCCCAACACTTGGCGATGGGCAGTTGGCCCCATTTCTCCAGCCTCCTGGACGTCAAGAGGCGGAAAGGAAGTTTAAAAGTGAGGACACTTATACGGTCCGTACTGCGAAACCCAGGAATCGTAATGCCTCGCTTCGCAATCAGACTAAATCACCAGGCTTTGCCAACGCAGTTGCCCAGACGGTAGTGAACTCATTATCAAAATGAGCAAGTATCATTTCAGCAAACCTTCCATGGTACACTGCGTAAGCCTTTTTGCTCACGTTCTTACCCTCTGGACGCACTATATTGAAAACTAGCTGATCTTCTTGCACACTTGGTTTTAGCCATGCCTTTCCTTCCCATTGTTTGTTCGGCGTGACGTGCGTAAAGTAATCGCCATTCGCATTCGTAATATACCGCCATGTTTCTATGCGCTTTTCGTCTATGCCCGCCTTAATCTTGGTGAGCAAATCCTGCGGATTCGTTGCTTTTATTCGTAATGCCATTTTACAGAATCTTCATGCTTTACGCGCCTAGCGATTTTCCGTTTCAATCGGCACTTCCGAATGACCAAGTGCAGATGGTGATCCCAACGGATGCTGCATTGTCTCGGACACAGCAGGCGAACTCCCGGCCGTTGGCGTAGTAGGCACTTCCTGAGCCGTTTGTTTCGGGAGCGCACCCTCATCAGGGTATGCAGCCGCCCTATCAGCCCGGCCTAGCGCTCCTTGAAGAAATAGCCTGGTAATCAGATATCCAAACAAAAATCCGCCGACCAAAAAAAACAAAACAATCGCTCCCAAAAAACCGTACTCTTCCGGCGGTTGGTGAACGCTCTCGGCAAATATCAACGCCACACTCTTAGTCCATCGCGGAATATTTGCAAGTTGGACAAGGCCAAGTCCTACAATAATTTTAGTGAGCCAATCTGAAATGTCTTCTAAATTAGTATTTACTCGCTGACGATATGCCTTTGCGCCCGCTTCAAAGTCCATCATCGCCTTCCCATCGCGTTGCAGAACCTTTGGGATGCCGAACAGAAATCCGATAGCTGCCCCAATCGCGAGGCAGCACAAACACCACATAGCCCCGCGCGCCCAATACTGTCCGCATACATACAAACTAACCGCGAATCCTGCAGCCGTAATCGGCCACATTCCGGCGATGATGCGATACATGTCGAGGAGCTCGTCCCTCTCCGACGGCGCACCCCTCACTGCGGCGAGAAAAACTCGCCAAAAACCCCCTAATAAGCGGCGCAACTATGTCAGCATAACGAAAACTTTACGCCTGGCTATTGTTCCCACCGAAGCCAGCAAGACGACAATCAGACCTTGAGTCAAACATGTGGGTAGTCTGCAAAGATGGTCACAAATTGCAAGTTTGCTTTTGGTTCCACGATGCCGTTGCCAGGACAGATATTAGATTATTAAAAAAGGTTAACAGTGCCTCGCTGGGCACCCCCGCCGCCCTTCACCTTGCCGTCTAGTATCATGTAACAGTAATTAGTTCGGATATAGGCGTTTGAATTTGATGCGGGCGTTTTCGGTGGTGAAACGCCAGTCGATGGTGGGGGCTCGGTTGTTTCGATCCCGTTCCCAAGCGGCCACTTCGTTTCTCATCAGATCAATCGTGGGTATTCTCCGATTGAGGCACTGGCCATTGAGCGCGCTTAATTCGATCTCGGCCACATTGAGCCAACTGCCGTGTTTGGGAGTGTAGTGGATT
>Ga0182030_10025879_pt1 | contig 10659 bp, 5 predicted proteins | sample 812S3MmetaG_FD_121299 | JGI IMG/M metagenome (GOLD analysis project Ga0182030, IMG submission 121299) | Permafrost microbial communities from Stordalen Mire, Sweden - 812S3M metaG (Illumina Assembly) | ecosystem: Environmental > Terrestrial > Soil > Wetlands > Permafrost | place: Sweden... | reverse complement strand
CGAGGGCAAGGATGGAGCGCGGTCGCTCAAGGTGCCGTCGGTGAAGAAGGCCGACACCATGAATTTCGCCCAATTCCTCGCGGCCTACGACGATCTGGTGAAGAGGGCTCGCGCGAACAAACTGCTGGTGCCGGATTTCGAGGGCACCACGATTTCGGTGACCAACCCGGGGACGGTGGGGACGGTTGGATCGATTCCGAGGCTGATGCCGGGCCAGGGCGCGATCATCGCGACGGGCGCGATCGACTATCCGCCGGAGTATCGCGGTGTGCCGGAAGACACGCGCGCGTCGATGGGTCTGAGCAAGGTGATGATGGTCACCTGCACGTATGATCATCGTGTGATTCAAGGCGCCGAGTCGGGGATGTTTCTCGCGCGGTTGCAGGCGCTGCTGGAAGGCGAAGACGGGTTCTACACGCAGATTTTCGCCGACCTGGGCATTCCGCTGCAGCCGTGGACCTGGCAGGCGGATCAAGCGGCTGCGCCGCTGGTGAATGCCGATCCGATGAAGCAGGCCGCGGTGGCTCGCCTGATTCAGGCATGGAGGGAACGGGGACATCTGGTTTCCTCGCTCGACCCCCTGGGTAGCACGCGTCCGCCGCAACCGGATCTCGATCCGTCGTCGCACGGGCTGACGATCTGGGATCTGGATCGCACGTTCCATGCGGGCAGTTTCGGGGTGGTCACGTTGCGGGCGCTGGTTGACCGGCTGCGGTCCACCTATGCGGGTACGATGGGCGCGCAATACATGCACATCGACAATCCGGAAGAGCGGCGATGGTTGCAGGAGCGGCTGGAATCGACTGCCAGCCAGTGGCCTCTCGATGCGGGCGTGCGGCGAAGGATTCTGCAGAACGTGATCGAAGCCGACAGCTTTGAGACGTTCCTCGACGTGCGCTTCAAAGGTCACAAGCGATTTTCGATTGAAGGCGGCGAATCCAGCATCGCGATGATCGAAGAGCTGCTGGAACGCGCGGGATCGGCGGGCGTCAACGAGTGCGTGATCGGGATGGCGCATCGCGGGCGTTTATCGATGCTGGCCAACGTGGTGGGCAAAAGCACGGTCCAGTTGTTCTCGGAATTCGAAGGGCAGATCGATCCGGATTCGTTTCAGGGATCGGGCGACGTGAAGTATCACCTGGGTGCGAGCGGAGTGCGGAAGACGGCGAGCGGCAAGGAAATCACGGTTTCGATCGCGTTCAATCCGAGCCACCTGGAAGCCGTGAACCCGGTGGTGGAAGGGCTGGTGCGGCCCAAGCAGGACCGGCTCAAGGACGAAGAGCGCGCGCGCGTGATTCCTGTTCTGATTCACGGCGACGCGGCGATGTCGGGCCAGGGAATTGTGGCGGAGGTTTTGAACTACTCCGAAATCGACGGTTACGACACGGGTGGCACGGTGCATCTGGTGATCGACAACCAGATTGGATTCACGACGAATCCGACCGCGAGCCGGTCTTCGACGTACTGCTCCGATGTCGCGCTGATGGTGCAATCGCCGATCTTCCACGTGAACGGCGGCGATCCGGAAGCGTGCGTGCGGATGACGCAACTGGCCTACGATTACCGGCAGAGATTCCATCGCGACGTGGTGCTGCACATGGTGTGCTACCGCAAGTGGGGGCACAACGAAGGCGACGATCCCAGCTACACGCAGCCGATTCTTTATCGCAAGATCCGCGAACATAAGTCCGTCGCCGAAACCTACGCGGTGCAGCTGGAGCAGGAAGGCGTGGTCTCCGCGGCGGAAGTGACCGCGTGGAAAGACGGGCAGAAGAAGCGCCTGGACGATACGTATCAGCAGGTGCAGGAAAACAAGCAGCGCTATGAGATTCAGGAGCTGAGCGCGATTCCGATTGAAGCGATCCCGCCGAATCTGCCGGCGAGGCCGGTAGCCCGCGAGGTGATCGAAAAGATCGTGGATCGCCTGACCACGTTCCCGGAGACGTTCCATCTGCATCCCAAGCTGGCGGGGTTCATTCACAAGCGGCGCGAGGTGATCGACCTGGCCAAGCGCGGCCAGGCGACGATCGATTGGGCCATGGCGGAAACGCTCGCCTTCGGCAGCCTGGTGCTCGAGGGCACGCCGGTGCGGTTGAGCGGGCAGGACAGCGGCCGCGGCACATTCAGCCAGCGGCATGCGGAATATCACGATTCGGAAAACGATCAGGTTTACGTTCCGCTGCAGCATCTGGATCCGGAGCAGGAGCGCTTCGAGGTGTACAACAGTCCGCTGAGCGAATATGGCGTGCTGGGATTCGAGTTCGGTTACAGCGTCGCCGATCCGTTGTCGCTGGTGCTGTGGGAAGGCCAGTTCGGCGATTTCGTAAATGGCGGGCAGATCATCATCGATCAGTTCATCGCCGCGGCGGAATCCAAGTGGAGCCAGCCGAGCGGTCTGGTGCTGCTGCTGCCGCATGGGCAGGAGGGGCAAGGTCCGGAACATTCGAGCGGCCGCCTGGAGCGGTTCCTGACGCTGTGCGCGGAAAACAACATGCAGGTGGCGAATTGTTCGACACCCGCGCAGTACTTCCATTTGCTGCGGCGGCAGATGCATGGAGGTCCGGACCGGCGCGGCGTGCGCAAGCCGCTGATCGTGATGACGCCCAAGAGCCTGCTGCGTCATCCCAAGGCCGTTTCGTCGGTGGAGGATCTGACGCACGACGTGTTTCATCCGCTGCTGAAGGACTCTACCATCGAGGATCAGAACGCAGTGCGGCGGATTCTGGTGTGCAGCGGCAAGATCTATTACGAGCTTCTGGCGGCGCGCGACGAACGCAAAGCCACCGATACCGCGATCGTGCGGATGGAACAGTTGTACCCATTTCCGGAAGATCACTTCGCCGACGTGCTGCTTCGGTATCAGGGAGCAAGGCAAGTGGTGTGGGTCCAGGAAGAGCCGCGCAACATGGGCGCGTGGGACTTCATTCGCGGCTGGATGCAGCCGATGCTCGACGCGCAGGGGCGCGAAATCGGATATGCGGGACGTCCGGACAGCGCGAGCCCGGCGCCGGGATCGCTGAAGCGGCATCAGGAGGAGCAGGCGATTCTGATCGAAGAAGCGTTCGCCCCGCCGACGACGGAGCGAAAGCGCCGCCGGAGACTGATCCGGCGTCTGAAGTCGCGATAGCCTCCTTTACTTTTCAAGAGCGAAGGACGATGGCGAGTGGAATCCGCGAAGCTCCGCATGGTCCAAATGCGGTATACTCGCTGGCTTAAAGCACCAAGACGCATCAGGTTCCGACTGTATTGACTGGGGCGTTGCGTTCTGGAGGGGGAACGGGCATGGCGATGAGCTATTGGGTGGCCGTCAGTGGTCAGCAGTATGGGCCGTTTCCTCTTGCGGATCTGCGCAGGATGATCACCGAGGGCCGGGTCGCGCTGACGGATTTGGCGTGGGCCGAGGGGATGCCCGAGTGGAAACCGGTTTCGCAGGTTTTGCCGGCGGAAGCGCCGACGTACGCTCCGATGGCGACTCCTGCCGCTCCCGCCCCCGCCGCGGCACCGGTGGTGCAGCAGACTCCGGCGCCTGTGTATTCCGCTCCGGTTGCTCCCGCTCCCGTATTTTCCGCTCCTGTTCCTGCGCCCGCACCGGCGAGTCCGATCAATGCGTCATCCATCAATGCAACCCCCGCGGCTCCGATGAATGTTCCACCTGCGGCCCCGGTGCCCGCGGCGTCACCGATGGGAGCAATTCCGCAGACGCCGCCGCCGGGAAATCCGTACGATCCGGCACCTTATGCGCCTCCGGCGTACGGGCAAGTTCCGGCCGGTTATGGCGCGCCTCCGGCGAGTTATCCGCAGCCTGGGTTTGCGCCCGTTGGGTATCCGCAGCAGGGCTATGCGCAGCCCATGGGCGGTGGTCCAATTCCGCCGGCGCTGCATTGGGGTCTGGTGCTGATTCTCGGCATGGTGACCTTCGGGTTATTTCAGATCGTCTGGGTGTTCGTGCAGACGGGATTCATCAAGAAGATCGATCCGAAGAACAATTCCAGGATGCTGTTCGTGCTGACGGTCATTCTCGAGTTCGTATCGGTTGGGCTGTCGATGTCGGTGATGTTTCTGGGAGCCGGCCGGGCGGGAGGAATGATCGCGGCGCTGGGCCTGCCTGTGTCACTGGCGGCGGCGGTGTGCGCGCTGCTCGCGCTGTTCAAGATGCGGAGTTCGATGCTGCAGTACTACAACACGGTGGAACCGATCCAACTGAAGCTGAGCGGCGTGATGACGTTCTTCTTCAATATTTATTACTTCCAATATCATTTTTCACGGATTGCGGAGTGGAAGAAAACGGGTCGTCTGGTGCCGCAGAAGTAGCGGCGGGCCTTTTGCGACGGGCTTTTCGCGACGGTGACAGCCCGCTCTGTCCATACGCCGCAGCACGAGCGAATGTTTTCAGCACGGGTGAGGCCGGCTTGGGACAGCGTAGGCAGTCCCCCTCGCCGAAAAAATGGGGACACCCCGGGCTGACGTACACCTGGCAGGCAAGCAAGAAGGCACAGGAGTGTCCCCATTTTTTCCCTTCGCTCAACGCACGAAATAGCCGGCGGTCTTCCATTTCCCATCTTCAAACGAGAGCGTGACGGTTTCGAGCGCCTGCGCCTTGTTCTTGAAAACCGTTTTCGCGCGAATGACGGCGTAATTGCCATCGGGCGCTCCCGGCAGCGTCTTCGACATCGTCACGCTGGTGATCTCGCGTGAAACTACCGCTCCGAGCGGCTCGAGCGAGCCTTTCACACTGGACGCCCAATTCTCCTGGGTGATGTGGCCGCGAAACACGGCGCTCGCTTCGGTCCACGATTGCGCGTACTGCTGATGGTCGATCAGCGAGAGCCACGCAATCGCGCTCGCCTTGGCATCGTCCGCCGGAGAGGCGAGGGCGGGATTGATGCTCAGCGTCGCGAACAAGATTGTGGCCGACAAAAGCACGGCGGAGCGCGGCGTGACGCTGGTGTTCATGCTCCTATTGTCACAGAGGCGCCTGCGGCCTAAGACGGTAGCGGGGGGGCGGCCAGCTCTGTCCGCGCGCCGCAGCAGAGCGAACTTGATTCTAAGGTGGCGAAGGGGACAGCCCGCCATGTCCACGCGCCGCAGGCGATCGCCTCGCTCGCGTACCGCTCGCAGTGCAACGGATCCCGTTCAGGGGGAATAGCGTTCGCCATGCGCCCAGATGAAGAATGGTGCACATTAACGCGCGATGAATCACGCAACTCCACGAGAGGCCGAGCGTTCTCACCAGTAGGAGGCATTTTATGAAACTCAAACTGCTGGGGATTTTCGGTCCGCTGGTGATGCTGGCGGGAAGCTGTGCGGCCGGAGCCGTATATTACGCGCCCGGTCCGCCGCCGCCGGTCCGAGCGGAAGCGTTCGGCGCGGCGCCTGGTCCGGGCTTCGTCTGGATCAACGGATATTGGGGATGGCGCGGAGGGCGCTACGACTGGGTGGGAGGGCGCTGGGATCGTCCGCCTCGTCCGCGCGCGGTATGGGTCGCGCCGCGATGGGAACGGAGAGGCGAACGGTACCGTTTTTATGAGGGCCGGTGGAGATAAGGCCCGGTAAAGGCAGGGCCCGGTAAAGCAGCGCCCGGTAAAGCAGCGCCCGGTAAAGCAGCGCCCGGTACGGGCAAGCGAGCTGCGGGCGTTCATCCAGAGAATGAGCGTTGAGGCCTTTGTGCTGAAGAGCAGTTTGCCGTTGAGACGGACGTATCGGCGTCGAAGCTGAGGTCCGCGAAGGGAAGCTCGCGATGCCGGGGCGCGCCGCTCGGGTCTCGCTTAAGCGCGCGGAGCGGAAGGTGCGGGGGGCGCGCCGCCGTCGGACTTCGGTTTTTCCTTGGGCGCCGGAGCGTGCACCGCGGCTTTCACCGGGCTGACGATGACGTGAGCGTTGCGGCCTTCCAGACGAGGCTGGGCTTCAATGGCGCCGTATTGCGCGAGATCGGCGGCGAAGCGAAGCAGCAGCTTTTTGCCGAGATCGGTGTGAGCGATTTCGCGCCCGCGGAACTGCACCACGGCTTTCACGCGATTGCCTTCCTGCAGGAACCGGATGGCGTGGTTCTTTTTGAAGTCGTAGTCGTGATCGTCGGTATTGGGGCGGAACTTCAGCTCCTTCACCTGAATGATGTGCTGCTTCTTCTTGGCGTCGTGCTGTTTCTTTTTGTTCTCGTATTGCCATTGGCCGTAGTCCATGGCCTTGGCAACGGGCGGTTCCGCGGTGGGCGCGATGAGGATCAGGTCGAGACCTAACTCCTGCGCTCGACGGATGGCCGCGGAGGTCTGCATGACCTCAACGCTTCCATCGGGGAAGACCGCTCGCACTTCCCGTGCGCGAATCGCTTCATTTACATTTTCCCGGATCCTTGGCCGGCGCGAAGGAAATCGTGGATTCATCGATGATTCGGCCGGGGCACAACGAGGGAGAACTTAACCATGACCAAATAGTAGCAGATTGGATTGGGCGGGAGCGGCCGGCGAACGGCTGCTACATTCACAAATCGCCGCGCGGCGCGCCTCGCATGAAAGCGCGGGGATCGCCCATTCACGGATCGAGAATGGGCGGGTGATTGTAGAATCGAAGATGCGGGGAAGACGGCCCGACAGTTTACAGAAACGCTGCGATGTCAGCGTTCCTATGCTGCCGTTCGCGTTCTCCCCGCACTTGTGAACTGTCCACGCAATCCTCCTTCCCAGACGCTGTTGGTTGATAACTCAGGTTCGGGCCTTCCGGTAGAGCTCTAGCTCGCGTGATTTCACCCAGAAAATTGAGTGCTATGACTAAGTGACGCAGGGTTCGCTCAGGATAAGATTCCTCTGCCTGACTGAGTGCGCTAACCGTTTCACGCTGAAAAGCGAGGATGCGCGGTTTTGATATCATCGAATGCCGTGAAAATTTCAGGAATTATCCAGCGAAATACAACGCCCATTTTGTTATTCGTTGTGGCCGTGGTTTTTGCGGCGAACTGTTGGGGGACGGGTACGCTGACCCCGACGTTGACAATATCGGTTGTTCCGTCAACCACGGTATATTCGCCGAACAACTTCGGGGTCAACGTGACGGTGTCGGGTCCAAAGACCCCGACCGGGGTTGTGACGTTTAGTTGGAACGGGACTCTGGTTCAGGGCTCGGGTTTGAATACGGGCGCTGCGGGATCGGGGACTGCGGGCCTTGTCGTTCCCGGGTACGTGATATCCGCGAACCAAACGATCAACGTAGTCGTGGATTACGAAGGGGATTCCAACTTCGCTCCGGCGAGCGGATCGGTTACGATCAACTACCTCGCACCCACATCGACCGATCAGATCGTTGCAGATTCAGGACTGACCATCTATACCGGATCCGCTCAAACCCTTACGTTTGAACTTTCCCCGACGCAAGGTGACAAGTTCGCCTGCACAGGTACTACGCCCCCTGGAATGAGCTTCTCATGCGCGGGTCTTTTTTCCGCGAGTGTCACTGGCACTCCGACCACGCCCGGAAGCTACCAAATCATGTTGATGACCCGCGATTCACAGGGCAACGTCGTTCAGGGCACATTTACAATTGTCGTCCTAAAGCTCACGCTTCAACTCAATAGCTCCGGATTGCCCGCGGGAGAAATCGGAGTGCCGTATAACGGCACCATTCTTTCTAGCGGAGGGACTCCGCCGTTGCAGTGGCAAGTCATCGCGGGAGGGATTCCCGGATTGCAACTGTCGCCGACCGGTGGGCTATCGGGCACCCCAACGGCAGCAGGCACGATGACGGTGCAGCTGAGCGACAGTTCAAATCCGCCGCAGGTGGTGACCGCGAGCGTCGGGCCGGCGATTGCGCCGGACCTATCGCTCCCCAGTCAATCGCTGCCCGCAGGTGTGATTGGGACATCGTACGCGACCACGATCCGGACGCTGAACGGAGTGAATCCCGGTTCGCCGACCGTCTCGAGCGGAGCGCTTCCGCCAGGCCTCGCGCTGGGCGGTTTCGAGATCTCGGGAACACCGACGGCGAGCGGGACGTATTCCTTCAGCCTGTCGGACGTAGACTCGCTCGGCGTGTCGGCCACGCAGAGTTATCAGATTGCAGTCTCGGCTCCTGCGACGGCCGGACCATCGATGATCCTCTCGAATACTCAGCTCAATTTCTGGTATTACGTGGGCGCGACGATGCCTCCGCCCGCGCAAATGATCGGCGTATCGAGCACTGCGGGCGGAATCGTGCCGCCCTTCACCGCGACGGCGAACGTAGGATGGATTACGATCACGCCGGTCGCCAAGGGTTTTGAAGTTTCGGTGAGCAAGTCGGGATTGGTCACGGGTCCGGATGCCGGGATGATTTCCGTAACGCAGCAGGGAGCGGCGAATAATCCGCAAACCATAAATGTGACGCTCAACATCCTGGCAAGCGTGTCCACGCCCGCGCCGAATGCGACGCGGTTTGTGCCGATCACTCCGTGCAGGGTGGCGGATACGCGGAACGCGTACAGTCCGCTGGGCGGACCGTCGATGCCCGCGCAGACCTCGCGCGACTTCGCGATCTCATCGAGTGCGTGCGGCGTGCCATCGAGCGCCACGGCGTATTCGCTGAACGTCGCGGTGGTGCCGTCTGTCATGCTCGAATATCTGACGCTCTGGCCCGCGGGCGAACCGCAGCCCGCAGTAGCGACGCTAAATTCGGACGGCCGCGTGAAATCGAATGCGGCGATCGTGCCGGCTGGAGCGAACGGAGACGTGAGCGCGTTCGTGACGGACCAGACCGATCTGGTGCTGGACATCAATGGATATTTCGTGCCGAGCTCGACTGCGGGTGCGCTGGAATTCTATCCGGTGATACCATGCAGGATCGCCGACACACGCAATGCAGTGGGACCGCTGGGCGGTCCGTCACTCACCAGCGGCGGGTCACGAACCTTTCCGATTCGCACGAGTTCGTGCGGCCTTCCGGCAACGGCGCAGGCGTATTCGCTCAACTTCGCAGCGGTTCCGAACGGTCCGCTGGGATATCTGACGGCGTGGCCGAGCGGATCGTCACAGCCCACGGTGGCGTCGCTCAATGCGCCGACGGGAACCGTGGTCGCCAATGCGGTGATCGTTCCAGCGGGGAGCAACGGGAGCGTGGATGTTTACTCGACCGACGCGACGGATCTGGTGATCGATGTCGACGGGTACTTTGCGCCGGCCGGGACGGGCGGTCTTTCGCTCTACACGCCGGCGCCGTGCCGTGTGTACGATTCGCGGCTGCCGACCGGATCGCCACCATTGAGCGCGGCAACGGACGTGAACGTCGCGGGAAGTAGTTGTTCCGTGCCCGCCGCGGCGCAGGCGTATGTATTCAATGCGACGGTGGTCCCGTCGGGTCCGTTGGGTTACATCACCCTGTGGCCGCAGGGCCAGCCGCAGCCGGTTGCGGCGACGCTGAACGCTCTTGATGGAGCGATTACTTCGAATCTTGCGATCGTGCCGGCGAATAATGGCTCGATCAGCGTGTTTCCCTATAATCCGACGCACCTGGTGCTCGATCTGTTTGGATACTTCGCGCCGTAAGCCGGAGGCGCGGCGACGGATCGCGATAGGAGGAGATCGTGAAGCGGCTCTGTCTAATCCTCGTTCTTTGCATTCCATCTTGGGCGCAGACGCTCAGTTTCCAGCCAAGTGTCGCCTCGCCGGTGCAGGGGGCGCCGCTGGTCACGGTGACCGCCGATTTCAATGGCGATGGAAGACTTGATCTGGCGGTCTCGAACGCAGGCGCAAGCTCCGTTTCGATTTTTCTGGGCAAAGGCGACGGCAGTTTCAACGCTCCAGCGATCGTGACGATTCCCGGGGGATGCTTCAACGACAGTTTGACCGCGGGTGATTTCAACAATGACGGCAAAGTCGATTTGCTGGCAGTGTGCGGCTTCCAGACCAGTGTGTGGTTTCTGCCGGGCCTGGGGAACGGCCAATTCGGAACTCCGGTCCCTACGACCATGCCCTTATCTGCCGCGGAGGGGTGGGCTGAATTTTACCTAAACAACGTCGCTGTCGCCGATTTCAACGGGGACGGGGTGCTCGATTTAGTCTTAGTGACCGGGGACACGACCGGCGACGGAGAAAAATTTGTAAATTCGCTGCAATTGGACCTGCTGTTGGGAAAGGGCGATGGGACGTTCGGGTCGCCAACACCGATCATCTCGAGTCTTTCGGGATTCATCGTCGTAACGGCCGATTTCGATGGCGATGGCAACGCGGATCTGGCTCTTATCCAGTCGTCAGGCACGATGATTACGATCTTGCGCGGGAACGGCCAGGGCGCTTTTCAGAACTTCGCCAGCTACCCGACCACGGGATCACTGCTGCTCGGAAGCGTGGCGGTCGGCGATGTGAACCGGGACGGGTATCCGGACCTGATTGTAAACGGCGCTAACTCCACGTCGACGACTCTTACCGTGTTTCTCGGGAACGGCGACTGCACTTTTACCCGGTCCAGTTTCAGCGCGACCGAAAGCGGAGAAACGGGCGCGATGGCACTGGCTGATTTCCTTGGAACGGGAACGCCGGATCTGGTGGAGGAGCGGGTACAAGGCGGGTTCGCATTTCCCGTCGGCGCGGCATCCGTCTCCAATCTCAGCATGACGATTCGGGCGGGTAACGGAGACGGGACGTTTCAAGCGCCGGTACCGATCATCCTGCCGTCCGGTCTCTCGCCGTGGTGGTTCGG
>Ga0182030_10025877_pt1 | contig 10660 bp, 15 predicted proteins | sample 812S3MmetaG_FD_121299 | JGI IMG/M metagenome (GOLD analysis project Ga0182030, IMG submission 121299) | Permafrost microbial communities from Stordalen Mire, Sweden - 812S3M metaG (Illumina Assembly) | ecosystem: Environmental > Terrestrial > Soil > Wetlands > Permafrost | place: Sweden... | reverse complement strand
CCCTCCCCCAAGCGGGGAGGGTAAGGGAGGGGGGATAAGATAAAATATTTTCAAAATATTTTCAACTATATTTGACACCCCTCACACACATGGTATACTTAACGTGAGAGTTGCAGTTATATTAAATTAACTTAAACAAGGAGAACATCATGAAAAAGATGAATAATAAAAGCGGTTTTACGCTCATAGAAATTATCGTCGTTATGATCATAATTGGTATTTTGGCAGCCATTGCTTTACCGAATTTGTTTAGCAATGTCCAGAAAAGCCAAGCTGCTGCGGCATTAGCATCAGCATCTGGTCTTGAAACTGTTATGGAATCATGTGTTTTAAATAATGGCACGACACATGCCACTTCAGGTTGTCCCGCAACTGGTTGTTGTGTGGGCGGTGTGGGTTCAACAACAGCAGTAACCGTCGGTACAGGCACTAACCAGTTTACTATAGATGCAACTACTGGTGGAACTGCTGCTACTGGATATCAAATAACAGGTACTGGTTTTTCAGGTCTTGCTTTTACTTTATATAGACCTTCTACTGGTAGTTCTTTTACCTGTGGTACTACCGGTGGTGCATATGGAGCTGTTTGTTAGAAAAACTGGGACACATTGAATTATTACAGTATGTCTCAGATCATAGAGAACCAAAAGGCAGCATCGAATCATGATGCTGCCTTTTTTTCTAAAAGGCATTGTATAAGCTAGGCAAGGAGAAACAATCTGATGGCTGTAAGAAAAGGTCTTACCTTAATAGAGATAATAGTTGTTATGATAATCATCGGTATTCTCGTTGCTATTGCTTTGCCTAATTATAATGCTTACATGGAACAGACAAGAGCCCAGACAGCCCAAAATAATTTGCTGGCCATTGCGGCAGGACAGGCAAAATATTATGAAGATTACGGAAAATATTGTGTCAATGATACATCTGCCAATTGCGGGAGCCTATCTAGTCTCAGTCTTAATTTGTCCATGATTGTGTCGTTAGATGGTCCTTTTTCTTATAATTGTTCATCCTCCGGAGCTGGGAGTTTATCATTTCAATGTTCTGCCAACGACGGCACAGACTACCTGACTTTTAATCCAAATGCACAGGTACCTACACCGCCTGTAAGTTGTTTCTGTAATAGCGCTCTAGGAGGCATAAGCTTTTGTCATAATATAGGCTCTTGCCCCATAATTTGTATGGCCGCTAATAACAACACTTGCCCATCTAATTTACAATGACCCAGATATTACCTAAGTAATATTTTGCCTGCATTTGACCTCCTTGGTTTTGTATGATATAAATATAGATAGGGGGTTGTTTATATGCTTCATAGGCAAGGGTTTACATTAATGGAGATAATCGTTGTTTTGGTTATTATATCGATTTGTGTCGTAGTGTCTTTCCCGAATTTTACCGCATCTACCGAACAGGCGCGGGCACAAACTGCCCAGAATAATTTATTGGCCATTTATAGCGCACAACAGAATAACCGTAATAATACTGGAGCATTTGTGAATTTTGGTCCGAATCCAGGAGTAGATGATGGTGTCCCGGAGGTCAACTCTTTTTTGTTTTTGAATATTCAGGATGATAGCACGTATAACTATGATTGCGGGGTAACTACAGCGAATGCTTGTACGGCACAGAGAATTAATCCATTAGGAAGTCTGACAATTACACTTACATTAAATTTGCCGGTTCAATTGAAAACAGGCACCCTAAACCCGGTTTGTGCGCCAGGAGCCGGTGGCAGTGCTAATTGGTGTCCTTAAAGCTTATGCGGAATAAAATATTAAATAAAGAGATTGCTTCGTCGCCGAAAAACGCTCCTCGCAATGACACGATGGCTTTTTCATTATTGGAAGTGTTATTAGCTTCCATTATTTTTATTATTACCATCTCAGGGGTTTTCGTCACTCTGAATTATGTGCGACAACCTGTGTTGGACAAGGAAAGCGCCTTGTCTGCGGCTGTTTTTGGCAAGCAGGTTCTGGAGGCTTTGCGTTCTAAAGTGGATGCATCGACATATTTCGGCCCATGTTCATTAGCTCTAAATGCAAATGCTGCATGTCCAGATTTTTCTTTATCCTTGGGCCTCCATCAGGTGCCCCCAGGGAACTTACAGGGGCTTAAATGGCCGCTAAATTTATCTACATCTATCCCCCTACCGAATAATGTTACTAATTGTGACAAAGCCTGCTTGGTATATATAGTCTCCTGCGGGAACACCACTGATCCTGTCAACAGCCCAGATTATACATCGTGTACTTCTGTGGGAAACCCTGATATGGCCCGAAGGGTTGACTTGTCTATCAACTGGCCGGAAGCACCATGAAAAGAATCCTTTCCAAAACAGCTTTTAGTTTACTTGAATTGATCATTGTATCAGTGCTGGTTGTTGTTGTTGTTTTGGGCATCTTTTCCATTAATTCTGTTTTGAGTAATAATAGTCAGGATTATGGCCAGCGGTATTTGGTTAAATCAGCAACGCAAGCCACCTTGAACCATATTTTGAACAATGCTTCTTTGGCTATAGGCAGTGGAACTAAGGATACACCTGGCAATCTCGATTTAGGAATTCAGATTGGATTAGGTAGTGGGGCGGATCCAGGGGTAGGGGATGCTAATTCTTTTTGCATACATCAGGATATCAACCCAAGCCCAGCAAGCCAACCTTTAGATAGCACTACTGTTAATCCTACCCCGGGCACTCCTCCGAGCTATCCTAATTCTCGCTGGTTATGCTATACGTGGTATCCTAAGGGATATGTTAATTGCCCTAACGGACTTGTTAGCTGTGATTATGAGATTTTTTATTGCGCTTTTAATTTTATTCCTGCCGCCATAGCCGCTTATCCGTCCACTCGAGGTGCCGCCAGCTGTAGCAGCAGCCCTGCCCCTTCTCAAGGACCTTTATATTTAGGAACGGCATCTGGCAATCCTTTTTCATTAGCCACAACTTCATTTAATTCAACATCAGGGTTTTCCATGACTATCCAGAATTGTCTGGATAATTCTCAAGCTTCAGGGAATTGTGGTACGCCCAATAATCCCAGCGTTCAGCTTTCCGGGAGTGTATTTCCTTCACAAGTAGGTAATTAATAAAATAAAAGGAGAGCCCATGAAACATGTTCGATCTTATGGTTGGATCCCGGATAGACCGGATCATAGAGATTTTTTGTACAGTGCCATCGCTCCCAAGGTCAAACTGCCGCCTAAAGTGGATTTGAGAGCGGAAGACTCGCCCGTAGAGAATCAGGGCCATTTAGGCAGTTGCACGGCCAATGCTTTGGCTGGACATTTGCAATTTTTGGAAAGAATCACCGGTCAGGCCTATAAGGATTTAAGCCGGCTTTTTATTTATTATATTGAACGCGCCATGGAGGGGACTATTAGTTTTGATTCCGGGGCCATGATCCGTGATGGTATAAAGGGGCTGGCTAAAAATGGCGTTTGTGCGGAATCAAGCTGGCCATATGATATTACTAAATTTACTCGCAAACCGACGCCTGCTTGTTTTAAGGAAGGCCTCAAGCGCCGCATCACCAGCTACCATCGCCTGCAAACCATCAATGAAATGCTCAACTGTTTGGCTGAAGGGTTTCCTTTCGTTTTCGGGTTTACCGTTTATGAAAGTTTCGAAACTTTAAAAGTGGCCCAAACTGGCATTGTGCCAATGCCTAAAAAATCCGAAAGAGCATTGGGAGGCCACGCGGTCATGGCCGTGGGGTATGACCAAAAACAAAAACGTTTTATAGTTCGCAATTCCTGGGGTGAGCAGTGGGGCCAAGCGGGTTACTTTACAATGCCTTATGCCTACATCGAGACCTTGGCCAGCGATTTTTGGACGATCCGGCAATAGAATGTGTCGATACCCCAATGATAAAATTTAACGATTTATTTTCCCCTTCCTCAAGATGGTACTTTTCCTTACGCATCCTTATACTCTTTTTCTTAGGCTTGGCGCTTTATTACCAGACCTTTGCTTTTGGTTTCGTGTTTGACGACAAGATGTTTATAGTCAACGACTATAACATAAAGAATTTTAAGGAAATGCACTATATATGGAGCACTTTTCCTAAAACCCGTCTTATCGGGATGTATTCATTTGCTTTAAATTATTACCTGGGACATCTGGATCCCAGGGGCTACCATATTTTTAATTTTTTAATCCATCTTGTAACAACAGGCCTGGTATGGGCATTGACCAGAACGCTTTTTAGAATTACCGGATGGTTTTCTTCTGATGATAAAACGCGGGAAGAATTGGCTTTTATCATTGCGCTGCTTTTTCTTGTACATCCGGGCCAAACACAGGCCGTCACCTACATATCCCAGCGCTTTGAGTCGATGGCCGCCATGTTTTATGTAGGATCAATGTTATGTTACCTGCATGGACGAATAGCTTCCATTAATATGCATAAAATACTATTCTTTGGCTCTGCAAGCTTATTTGCCCTTTTGGGGATTCTTACTAAAGAAACGCCGGCCACGATCCCTGCGATGATACTGGCAGTTGAATTCATTCTTTTTCATAGGGGCTCCTTAATTCTTAGAAAATTCTCCTCCTGGAAATTTCTTCTGCCTGTATTAATTTTAGGGACTATATTTGTTCTCTTTTTTATGCATATCGTACGGATTAATTTTAGCATATTCTTTAATTACTCCGATCCTTCCGCATCTCACGATGGGGACATCATCAACGGCGGCAAATATGTTTTGACCCAAATGCGCGTCTTTTTAACTTTTTTACGGCTTTTAATACTACCTATTAATCAAAACGTAGATTACGACTATCCGTTATCTACTGGGCTTTTCAGCCCGCCGCTGACACTGGCTGGGCTATGTTTGATCGGCTTTATGGCATTTTTAATCATTAAAATACGGGAAAACAGGCCATTGATCGCCTTTGGCCTGGCTTGGATCTTAATTACTTTTTCCATCAACATCGCGCCCCGGGTCAATGTGATCTTTGAGCATAAACTATACCTGATCTCATTCGGTTTTATTCTGGCAACAGTTTGCTCCTTATCAACGGTCATTAAAGACCGCAAGATCTTATTTGGCTTATTGATTGCACTCATTGCCATATTGTCTTTTGCTTGTTACAAGCGTAATCAAGTATGGATAAATGAATCAACGTTATGGGAAGATGTGGTCAAAAAGTCGCCGCATAAAGCAAGGGGGTATGTCAATCAGGGAATGGACTTCATCAATCAGGGGAAGTTTTCCCAAGCCATGTCTGACTTTAACAAGGCACTTAAAATAAACCCTGAATATGCTGATGCTTATAAAGGCCGCGGCTCTGTTTATGATGAACAGGGCGATAATTCCCAAGCCCTGTTGAATTATGACAAAGCCATTGAAATAAATCCTTTGTATATGGATGCCTATGTTAGCCGCAGTGTTGTCTTTAGCAATCAAGGTAAATTTGATCTGGCTATTGCTGATTTAAACAGAGCCATTGAACTTAAAATTTTTAACTCAGTGGCTTATAATAATCGCGGCAGCCTCTACGCGAGACAAGGTGAGTACCTCCAAGCCTGGTCTGATTATAACAAAGCTATTAGTGTTGATCCTTACAATGTGGATGCAAATCATAATCGATTGGAAGATTACAAGGCTATGATGCATCAATTAGGTAATTATGGCAATTAACCGGGCGTGTATAATTTTGTGGTGCGTTATTTTTGCTGTGGGAATGTGGCTTGCAATGCACAAACCATTATGGTGTGATGAACTTTACGGGCAGAAAGTCACTATTGAAGGCAGTTCATGGGGCAAAATCCTGACCGGAAGGATCAATAATGAGGGGAATAATTTTCCTCTTTATTATGCCATCCAAAAAGCCGTTACTTCCACAGCCCATTTTAACCTTCCTGACGAGCTAATAAAAGATTTTGAGCTTCCTACTGAAAAAAGGAAATATAACCTCTTCGTATATCCCAAGGGTCAAATCCTTTTACGTTTGCTACCCGATGCTTTGACAAGCTCTGCTATTGTTTTTTTAGTCCGTTTTTTTTGGATCAGAGAAGGGATTGTTGTGGGGTTTATGGCCTTTTTAAGTGCTTTGACTTCTGGCATGGTATGGCGCTACTGGGTGGAGGCCAGGCCATATCCGCTTTGGTTTTTGTTGACCTTGTTACAGGCACTTTTTCTTATCCAGTTGATAACAGAATCAGGCCCTTCGAGCAGAGTCAAGATCCGTCTGATGATTTGCCACTGGCTTTTAGCCGTTACGGCGCCACTGGGATTTATTCAAGTTATTATTGCCCAGGCAGTCCTTTTTCAATTTGGACAACGCCGACTTATGGATCATCTTTGGGCCGGGATTTTACCTGTTTGCGGGGTACTTTTCTTTCTTAACCATCGTTCAAGTAGTGCTTTATATATGGGAACGAGCCCTATAGGCATCATTTGGTTGAATTTTTCATATGAACAGCTTTCGCTTTTGTTTTTTTATTTTATGGCACTCATTTGTCTTAAAGTTTGGGTTTGCAACAACACTAGCATTGAACAAAGGCCATGGAAAGGATTGGCCCATTTTTCGAATCTGCTGATGGGATTTTGTCTTTCGATAATGATCATTGCCTATATTTATTGGCGATGGCCGCAGGGGCAGAATGGATTCCCTGTTCTTGGCAGGCATTTCTATTTTCTTTCCGCATTAACTGTTGTTATGGTTCCTTCGATGTTTAGCGACCTTTGGTTGCGATCAAAAGGATCACCATTTTGGCGGGGCGTTTTCTTGGTCTTTTTTACAGTGCTTTTAATCAGTCAATTCATAGGGAGCTTCGGGAATGCCTGGGTTCATGGATTTTATCAATAATTACATTTCAAGAAGAGTACAGAAAATATTTCTTCTGACGGTAGCTGCCCTAACAGGTATTATATTTATTAGTTTTTGGCCCCACGAATTGTATATTTTGAAGCAAGTTTTTCCGCGTGATGTGTCCTTAAGATGGTTTATGTCATTTCCTTCACAAATAGTAAGGTAAGTTCACTTAAACAAAGCTTGGGGCGATGTGCATAAAACAGAGGCACTAGGAGTCCATGTTGAACCCGGATTTATTCGTATGTTAATAAGAGATTCATGGAGATATAAGTAAGACCTTTTCAGTGACTGCGGGCCCAGCGGGCCCTATAAAATCGAAGTTATTTTAAAGATAGCCAAGAGGTATGATATACTAATAACAAAGATGGGCTATGTTTGAAGGAGATGACAAAATGATTAAATTAGTCGAAAGAATTACCGTAAATAAGAGTCAATGTGGCGGCAGGCCGTGCATTCGCGGCATGCGCATCCGTGTCACGGATGTGCTGGAATTGCTGGCTAATGGCTTGACCCAAAATGATGTTCTTAAAGAAATGCCTGACTTAGAGCAGGAAGACATTCATGCTTGCTTAAAGTTTGCCGGCCAACGTTTTGACCACCCGGTGGTTGCTCCTTGATGATTTGGATCGACGCTCAACTTTCCCCAGATTTGGCTTCATGGCTAAGGAAATCTTTTGGTCTAGATGCAAAGGCTGTGCGTGACGTTGGCCTGCGCGACGCAGATGACAGAGAAATTTATGAATCTGCCAGGTTAGAAAATGCCATCGTAATGACTAAAGATAGTGATTTTGTTGTTTTACTTGATGAACTTGGGCCCCCTCCGCAAATTTTATGGATCACTTGCGGCAACACTTCCAATGAATATCTTAAGAAAGTTCTACAACAAACCCTGCCAGAGGCACTTAGCTTGCTAAAACAGGGAGAACCTCTAATAGAAATTCGAAATTAAGTTATATCGTCCTTAAAAAAGAATTTGAACATTTTTGGAACGAAAGAGAGTCTGACATGAGCAAAACAGATGTTTTAGAGCTTTTGCGAAAGTTCCGCATGGCGCTTGAAGAAAGAAAGTTCATGTTGATCGATTAATTCTTTTTGGATCTTGGTCCAAGGGAACCCAGCATGAATACAGCGACATTGACGTTGTTGTTTCCCGCGATTTTGAAGGGAAAGACCAATGGAGCAGGATAAAGCTGCTGGTGTGACACCGGAGGAATGGGATTCCCGGGCCATGACCATTTGCGAGCTGGCCCGTGATGGTGAAGTTCTTGCTGTTTGAAGCATAGCGACACCTTTAGTAATATATTACGAATAAAATAGCTTTTTTGTGTACTTGATGTATACTTTTGTTATGTAAATGTGATTTTAATCACACTATTCTAACAAATAAGGTGAATATGAAACGATCAATACTCCGCCAAGTAGAGATATGGGGAAAATCCGCTAAAAGAAAACCACTTGTTCTAAAAGGTGTTCGACAAGTGGGAAAGACGTGGGTTTTAAAAGAATTTGGATCGCGGCATTATAAAAATACAGCGTATTTTAATTTTGACGAGCAGCCTGAATTAAAGCAATATTTTGAAACGACCAAAGATGTTCATAGAATTATTCAACAGCTTTCACTGGTTTGCGGTGCACCCATTGTCCCTAAAGAAACTTTTATTATTTTTGATGAGATTCAGGAATGCCCGGCGGCATTGAACACTTTGAAATATTTTTGTGAGAATGCTCCAGAATACCATATTGCTTGTGCGGGATCACTTCTTGGAGTGAGGGTAGCAAAACCTTCAACCTTTCCAGTAGGGAAGGTACAATTTTTAACAATGTACCCGATGACTTTTACAGAGTTTTTATTGGCAATGGGAGACGAGAAGCTTGTTGAGTATATTGATAATATTGATTCATTAGGACCAATACCGGATATTTTCTTTAATCAGTTACACGAAAAATTGAAAATGTATTTTATTACTGGTGGTATGCCAGAAGCAGTGCAGGCTTGGGCTGAAAAGCAAGATGTTGGGCTTGTCCAAAAAGTATTGCGGGATATATTGGACGCCTACGAACTTGATTTTTCAAAACATGCAGAAAAAAAGGATGTTGCTAAATTAGGGTATATTTGGTCATCGATTCCTTCACAACTCTCCAGAGAAAATAAAAAGTTTATTTACAAGGCAGTTAAGCCAGGGGTGAGAGCGCGGGAATACGAAGACGCCCTGACATGGTTAAGTAATGCTGGGCTTGTATATAAAGTTTACCGTAACTCTAAACCTGCGCTCCCAGTATCGGCGTATGATGATTTGACCGCGTTTAAACTTTATCTGGTTGATGTCGGGCTACTGCGTCGATTGGCATTTCTTGATCCGGTTTCATTTCAAGAAGGGAACAGATTGTTTTCAGAATTTAAAGGGGCGCTTTCAGAGAATTATATTTTACAAAGCCTTGTTGCTCAGTATGAAGTTGCCCCAAGATATTGGTCTTCCGGGGCAACAGCTGAGGTTGATTTTACCATTCAACGTGCTAACGACATTATTCCTATAGAAGTTAAATCAGATGAAAATGTCCGTGGTAAAAGTCTTACGTTATATGACACGCAGTATCACCCGCGACTACGAATAAGATTTTCATTAAAGAATTTAAAAAAGGATGGGGGCCTTATTAATATCCCGATGTTTTTGGCGGATCATTTGGATAAGTTTATCGATCTTGCCATAAAAGCTGAAATTTTCCAGCAAACTGAAAGATTTTATCGTTGAGGCGTAAGCCAATTATCAGTTTGGGAGCGCGCGTCGTTCGCAATTGCCTCCGGCCAATCTTCGTAAGCCCTTCCAATTCTTGCAAATAGGTCTGCTACCAATAAGTTATAAAAAGTTTTTAAAATAAACCCAAATAAACCCACCGATAAATTTTTTTGCCCTAATTTATTCTGTCAACGTTGATATTTGATGCTATAATTAATCTATAACTGTATATCGAAAGGACGATTAAATTGGCGTACACTCCCGAGGAATGGTTAACACAAGCTGATTATGATTTTCAGACTGCTGAATTTATGTTCTCTGGTGAACGGTATGTCTATGTCATTTTTATGGCGCACTTATCTATCGAAAAAGCATTGAAAGGGGTTTTCCAAAAGAAATTTAATGCTATTCCACCTAAGACACATAATCTTGTTTATTTTGTAAATAAAACAGAATTGACGCTACCGGAAAATATTAATAAATTTTTGGTAAAACTCAACCAGGCCAGCGTGGCAACACGTTATCCAGAAGATTTCTTAAAGTTACAAAGTGTATATACAAAAGACGTCGTGAGAGAAATGCTCATCTCGGCAAAGGAGACCTTAGAATGGGTAAAAAGGACGTTTTAATTATTTTGAAACAATTAAGAGAATCCCTTGAAAATAACCATATCCATGTTGACCGCTTAATTTTATTCGGATCATGGGCCAAAGGCACACAACAAGAAGGAAGCGATATTGATGTGGTTGTCATTTCTAAAGATTTCGAAGGTAAAGATTATTGGACACGTATCAATATTCTTTCGGAAGCCATTTATCAGGTTTTTGAGCCTATTGAAGCTGTGGCCATGACCCCTCAAGAATGGGATGGCAAGACCAGCACTATTTGCGAGCTGGCCCGTGATGGTGAAGTTCTTGCTGTTTGAAGCATAGAAGTCTTGTCAACCCTCAAAGCTTTTCGTATTATAACTCCTTCAAAATGGATCATGTTAAGGATAGTTATAAATATCAATATGGGTCGGGTCGAATCTATGGATAATCAGCGGTCCAACGACCCGGTTTTTCTGGGATATATTTGAATAGTAGTTTTGTGGTAATCGGGT
>Ga0182030_10025876_pt1 | contig 10660 bp, 9 predicted proteins | sample 812S3MmetaG_FD_121299 | JGI IMG/M metagenome (GOLD analysis project Ga0182030, IMG submission 121299) | Permafrost microbial communities from Stordalen Mire, Sweden - 812S3M metaG (Illumina Assembly) | ecosystem: Environmental > Terrestrial > Soil > Wetlands > Permafrost | place: Sweden... | reverse complement strand
GGTGCGATGTGGCGGGGGCTGGAAACGGATTCACGGTTTGGCTATTGAGGCACTCCCAAAGGAAACGGGGAGCAACGGCTAGGCTGAACCTTCGGAACACCGCGCCAGTCCTCGACCCGACCGGCCAGTATTTACAAATCCAATCCACCTGGCCGTAAAACCGGCATCTCGGACAAATGACGCAGAAGCTGGCAGCAGGGCCGAGCAGGGCTCAGCCAGTTCGCCCCGCTCAAATACCCGCCGCATGTGAACACCTAGTTGGCGTTCACGCCATGCGCCCGGGCCACCTCGGCGACACGCGCCCCAGGTTCCAGCATCAACTGCCCCATCAGCCCTCACTCGTAAGCGAGCTCTTGCGCTGCCAGCTAGTGTTCTACCCAAAGGTTCGCGCGGTTACATTCATGACTCTTGCGCGTTGCTCCTGGTTGAGTCCGGGCTAATGTCTCGCTCCAAAGAGGGAGACCACATAATTACCACCCGGACTGAAGTTCGGGAGGATCACGGGGCGGTGTCTGCACTAGGCGGAAAAACTACTGCCGGAACTGTAGTTGCGTTGGTACCTCGGGTTGTACCCGCTTGGCTGAGATCAATCGTCACAGCCACCGGAGTAGACAGGGTCGGCGTAGCGTCCGAATGGGTGCGTCAGTAAATCACACCAGTCATAGCGAGCTAAGGCGCAAACGTGCCAGATACTGAAGACAATCAGCTGCTCATTGAAAGCTGTAGGAGATCGTATGAGCAGATTTCAACAGGGGGGTCTTTTTAAGATGGAACGCATAAGCTGTCCCGACGTCTGGGTTTTCCGATGGTATGACGATGCCTCGGGAAAGCGAACATATAAGAAGCAAATCATTGGAAATATAATCAAACTGCGCAACCGTGAAGAAGCGGAAAAGGCTGTCATCGCGCTACGAAGTTCTGTCAATGTGGAAGTCGAAATGCCGAAGAGTGTATGTGATCTTGCTGCACATTATCGGCTTCATGAGCTTACTGCAGACCGAAAGGCGTTCTCTACGATCGACAACCATCGACAACTATTCAAACGCTACATCGAACCCCGTTGGGGGCACCTTCATCTCAACGCGGTTCGAACAATACAGGTCGAGGAATGGCTGCATTCTCTTGCATTAGCGCCAAGTTCAAAAGCAAAGCTCAAAAGCTTGCTGTCGGTACTGTACAACCACGCGATCCGGTATGAGTGGCTGACTTTCAATCCCATTAGCAGGGTAAGGGTGTCGCAGAAGCGTCTGCGAGAGAAGGATGTTCTCACTCCCGAAGAGTTTCAGAGCCTTGCAAAGCAGCTTTCCGTACGAGACCGGGCAATGGTATTGCTAGCTGGGAGCACCGGCCTGCGTCGATCGGAGATGATTGCTTTGACCTGGTCGGACTTGAACGCGGGAACAATGGAGGTCAATGTTCTGTGTTCCTGTGTACGCAACCGATTCGGAAAAACAAAGACTGAAACCTCTCGTAACCCTGTACCTCTCCATCCAATTGTTCTCAACGCTCTTCTGGACTGGCGTACAAAATCGCCTTACGCCGCGGAAGTGGATTTTCTTTTTCCCTCGACTCGTCATAAAGGCAACAAGCCTATTGGCCCTGATAGCTTGTTGAAGAAAAACATTCGGCCTGCTCTAGCGCGGGCTGGCATTGTGGGCAAACAGATCGGCTGGCATAGCTTCCGTCATTCCCTCGCAACAAATCTGCGAACGCTAGGTGTCGACATTAAGGTTGCGCAAGAATTGCTGAGGCACGCGAGCTGCCGCACCACACTCGATATCTACACTCACGTCGTATCTCAGCAGAAGCGAGATGCAAACGCAAAAGTTGTTGGAATGATGTTACCGGTCGAGATGATGAAATCTCAGTACCCTCCCACACCCATCAGCACCCTCGGCAATTGTTGAAGCTATCGCCTAACATCTGCAAATGATTGATTAGGAAGTAGTTATTTGGTGGACCTGGTCGGGATCGAACCGACGACCTCTTCCATGCCATGGAAGCGCGCTCCCAAACTGCGCCACAGGCCCACGTGTTGCAGAGAGGCAACTTTTCTATTCTCTCTGCTGGGGTGGGATTCGTCAATGCGCTGTGCCTGCGCTGCCCACCATCGTTGATAGTCCTGTGACGATCACGGCTAGGCCCTCGGCGAAACGTGCATCGTGGTTGGTAAACATTTCGGCGCCTGCGGCCGCGGCCAATGGATACAGCTCCTTGTTCACGCGCTGCTCGCGCGCAGCCAGATTGTATTGCGGGTTTGGTTCACCGGGCGCAAGCTGTGTCGTCTGCTCTTCAATTACAAATCCGATCGTGTAGCTATAAAGCGCACCGAGGCCCACCACAGCTTGCCGCAAAGTGAAACCCTCACGCGTAAGCCTGCGCAGATTCGCCTCCATCGGCGCGTAGAGTTCCGCATCGGTCAGATACGTGCCGCTGAACATCTTGGCTCCGTCGCGGTGGCGGAGCAGTGTCTTGCGCAGTGCTTGAGAACAAGCGATCGCCCACTCCCGCCACGGGTGCAGTGCTTCCAGAGCCGCACTTTCCTGGTAGGACTCGCGGAAAACCTGCGTCGCCATCTCGTCCAGCAGATCCTGCTTATCCTTAAAGTGCCAATAGATCGCGGGGGCCTTCACATTCAGTCGCGCAGCCAGTCGGCGCAGGGTTAATCCTTCGAGGCCCGCTTCGTTCAAAACAGTGAAGGCCTGGTAGAGAATCAACTGTCGGTCAAGTGCCATCGAAAAAATAGTAGCACTTGCAGTTTAACGATGTTAAGTTAGCCTTAACTTAGTTAAGGAGGATTGCTCCATGAAAGCTGCTGTTGTCCAAACCCTCGGCCAAGCCCCTAAATATCAGGAGTTTGCGGAGCCTGTCGTCGGCGAAAACGAAGTTCTCATTCAGGTCCGAGCGGCCGGACTGCACCCGATTGTGAAAGCGATTGCCAGTGGCGCGCACTACTCCGCGACCGGGGCGGTCCCAATGGTCGCCGGCCTCGATGGGGTGGGAACGCGGCCGGATGGTGCCCGCGTCTACTTTGGTTCCCCGCGGAAGCCATGGGGAACCATGGCGGAACGGTGCGCCGCACCAGCGTCGATGTGTCTTCCGCTTCCCGACGGCATTAGTGATCTTGAGGCGGCGGCCATCGCAAACCCTGGCATGTCGGCGTGGCTCTCATTGAAGGAACGTGCGGAGATGAAGCCTGGCGAGACCGTGTTGATCCTCGGTGCAACGGGTGTGGCAGGGCAGCTTGCCATCCAGGTCGCGCGCCACCTTGGCGCAAAGCGAGTAATTGCGGCGGGGCGCAATGTGAATGCCATCGCCAGGGAAAACGTGGATGCTATCGTGGCGCTTGGCGAGCCAGAAGACGCCGTGCGCGAGGCTTTGATTGCCGAAGCGAAAGACGGCATCGATGTCGTCATCGATTATCTGTGGGGAAGACCCACGGAACTCGTCCTCGAAGCTCTGGCAAAGACCTTCAAACCCAGCTCGACGAAATCCACGCGGCACGTGGAGGTCGGCGAAAGCGCGGGTCGCACCATCACGCTGCCCGGCTCCGTACTGCGCAGCGTGGATCTAAAGCTCCTAGGTAGCGGATTTGGCTCAGTGCCGCTCGACACCATTCTCACCGCGATTCCAGCACTGTTCAAAATGGCAGCCGCCGGCAAGTTCCATGTCGACGTAGAGCCGGTACCACTGGCTCAAGTCGAAGCGGCCTGGAGTCGAGTGGAGAAAGGCCGCCGCATTGTTTTCTCGATCTAAGCGTAAATCCGGAAGTCTGGGTACTTTGGGAACCTCCACATCGCGAAGAAATCCCTTCACAAGGGCTCGTGACCGGGAACACTTCGGGGGGGTGCCGGTGTCTAAGAGAATAGGGCGCGCGGGACATCCGGTTGTTGCTACCGTTGTTCCGTCTCCCGCGGCGTTGCAGGTTTGCTTGATTTCTCAGGCGGTGCGGCTGTGCCGAAACAGGGCAGCCGCAGACGAAAAGCCGGTCATCAAGGCGGGCATCGAATTTGGAAGATGCCAAGCATGCGTCTTTTGCAGTAAGGTGGGAGGACTGAGTGCAGGTGGACCTCACCATGGGCAATCTTGCCAGCGCGTTGACGCTTCATTCCGAGGAGACGGCTCTCGTGGTCGAGTTGCGAGCCGGTTCGGAAGAGGCGTTTGCCTGGCTCATTGCGCGTTATCACCAGCCGATTTACTCCCTTTTGGCGCGTACTGTGCACGACAGAGCCGACGCAGCCGACCTCACGCAGGAAGTCTTTGTAAAGGTCTTTCGCGGTGTTTCGGGCTTTCACGGAGAATCGTCGCTGCGCACGTGGATCTACCGAATCGCTTTGCGCGAAGCTTCAAATCAACGGCGCTGGTGGTTGCGGCATAAGCAGCAGGAAATTCCGATCGAGATTGAGATCGCCGAGAACGAATCGGGGATTCCTGTGAAGTTGAAAGACACACTGGTCGATGCGGGTGAATCGCCGTTTGAGATAGCAGCGCACGAGGAGACCAGGACGCGCGTGGAAGCAGCACTGCAACAAGTGCCGGAACCCTTTCGAACCACGCTCATTTTGCGCGACATTGAAGGGTTTGTTTACGAGGAAGTTGCGGAGATTCAAGGCGTCAACCTCGGAACCGTGAAGTCGCGCCTAGTCCGCGGCCGAGCCTGCCTGAAGGCGCTCCTGACGGCAACGCCGAGGACGCAGAATCTGCCAGCCAGCGAAGGCCTTGAGTTGCCTTTGGGAGAGGAGGCGCGATGAGTAACTGCAATGCCACGCAGGCGAAGTTTTCGGAGTATCTGGACGGACGCATGACCGGGCGTGAAATGCAACGCATTGCCGCCCACCTCGATCGTTGCCCGGGATGTGCCCGGGAGTGGCGAGCCCTTCGCCAGAATCAGGCCGCTCTTGCGTCGCTCGGCGCCGTGCCGGCGCCGGACGATCTTGTACTTCGCATCCGTGTCGCCGTAAGTCGTGAGCGGGCACGCCGGAACAAGAGCGCTTTCGCAGGCTGGTCTCTCGCTTGGAGAAACACGGTGGGGCCATTCCTGTTGCAGGCTTCAGCGGGATTTGCGAGCGCCGTGCTGCTGCTGGGAACGGTCACTGTTCTGGTGGGTATGTTTACTCAGCCTGAAAGTGCGCAGGCGACCAAGGACGTTCCTTTAGGGAATGCGACTGCGCCGCGCCTACTCTATTCCGTGGGTGGTTCCGGCAGCAGCGACGAGATCGGAGCCAGCGCGGGGCAAGTGGTCGTCGAGGCTTATATCAACAGTGAAGGAACGGCGTACGACTATCGCATAGTCTCCGGCCCGAACGACGCAGCCACGCGAGCTGAGGTTGAGAATATGCTTGTCCTCAGCCGTTTTGAGCCTGCCCGCTTCTTTGGTCAGCCAGTGCGGGGATTGGCTGTGCTCTCCTTCTCGGGCGTTTCTGTCCGCGGATAAACCGTGCATCTTCTCCTGTTTATTTAGTCCGTCTAATTATGAGTCGTTTATTTTGCGTTGCGGGAATCGAGACCATAACTGCGCGTTTCGGTCCCTATCTTCCTCAATTCACGTCGTTTTTCTTGCCTGTTCGATAAATTCATCCATGCGATGATGGAGCCTCTCTGGAAGCCGATAAGGTCACGGAGTGTCTGCGGCCCTTCTTTTTTGGGGCGGGCCTTAGCTGCCGGTTCTTGCTTTGCCGATTCTTGGCATTCAATGGCGGATCGGTTCAAGGCGCGATGTGTGTATCGCGATCGCACCGGCGGAAAAAATGGAAAGGCGATCAAGTGAAGAGAATGAGTTTGCGAAAGAAGCTATGGCTATTCTGCGGCAGTTCGCTCACGCTTTTACTGCTAGTGGGCGCCATTGGTTACAAGGCCGCACTGGCTCCGGAACCACTGGTCCGCACCGTGCAATTCGACGTACACAAGCAGACGCTGGCAGCCGCGATCGAACTTGCCGTCGAGAAGGAAAAGGTCGGCGGCCGCGACGCGCTGCTTCATGACGACAACAAGTATTTGACCGCCGCGCGCGCAGAGTATCAGCAGAAGATGGACGAACTCCAGCCGCTGCTGACCTCCCCAACCAGCCACCAGCTCTTCGCGCAGATTCAAGAGGCGAATTCAAAATACAACGGCCTGGTGGATCAAGCCATTCAGATGCACCAATCGGGAGACCATGCCGGTGCGATTGACCTTTTCTATGGCTCCACAACGAAGCAAGTGCGTGCCGACCTGAAGAAAAGCGCGGAGGAACTCGCCGATTGGTACAACGGCTTGGCGGCAGGCGCAGGGACAGAGGAACTCGCCGGCGGTAAGAGGGATTCGGTCTCGATACTGATTCTCTCCTTTGCCGGCCTCATCGTCGGAGTCAGCCTGTCCGTCTGGGTCATTCGTTCCCTGGTTGCTTCGATCAATCCCATCGTTCACTCGCTGGAACAGATTTCCAGAAACAATCTCTGTATCCCGGACGTGGAAGTCGCCACCAACGACGAGTTGGGTACGGCCGGACATGCTCTCAATTCAATGAAGAGCAATCTTTGTAAGATGGTCAATTCCATTGCTCAATCCGCCGAGCAACTGGCCGGCGCTACGGAAGAAATCTCTCAGGGAGCCAAGCAAAACTCATCCAGTGCTCATCGCGAGGCGGAGCAGGCGGTCCAGGTTGCCTCCGCGATGCAGGAGATGTCCGCGACAGTCCGCGAAGTTGCCGATCATGCACAGCATGCCTCGACCGCCTCCGAGCAGGCCGCCACATCGGCGCGCAAAGGCGGCAAGATTGCGGATGAAACTCTAGTTACCATGAACAGCATCGCGACTTCGACGAGCAACGCCGCAGGCCGCATTCTTGAGCTGGGGAAGAGCTCCGAGAAGATCGGCAACATCGTTGCTGTGATTACAGAGATCGCCGGCCAGACCAACCTGCTCGCGTTGAATGCAGCCATTGAAGCCGCACGTGCCGGGGAGCAGGGCCGCGGATTTGCGGTAGTTGCCGGCGAAGTCCGCCGTTTGGCCGAGCGAACGGCTTCGGCAACCAAGGAAATCTCAGCCATGATTCAGACCATTCAAACGGAAACCAAGGTCGCGGTTTCAGCTATCGAGGAGGGCCAACGCGAGGTGGAAGTCGGCGTAAGAAAAACCAGCGAGACCGGGCAGGCTCTTAAGGAAATCATCGCCATGTCGGACCAGTTGGGCAACATGGTGGCTCAGATTGCTACGGCAGCATCACAGCAGCAGGGAGCTTCGGAGCAGATAACTTCCAGCATTTCTCAGATATCCGGCCTCACTCAGACGTCGTCGACCAACGCGGATCAAACCTCCGATGCTTGCGGGCAGCTCTCCGAGCTTGCTTCAGAGCTGCATCGGCTCGTGACCGAATTCCGCGTGGATAGCGCAGTGGAAGTTCCCAGCGCCCGGCCGGTGAGCGTTCGGAACAACAGCGCACGCGTTCAGCCCATCAGCCGGCCAAAACCCAGGGCTGCCTGATTCGACTCCCGTTTGACCCTGCCAGCGCGTCTAACTAGACTTGCAGGCAGGGTCTCACAGATGCAGTTTCCGTTCTTTCGCTCGTATTCCGCCCCCGCAGCGCTCCTGATCTGTCTCGGGGTTGCACTTTTGCCGAAGCCTGGGCATACCCAATCCTCTCCAAGCAGTTCTCCCGGCTCGCACCAAAGCTCTTCTTCGTCCTCCTCGACGATCCAGCAAGAAAAGGCGCCGACGTTCCTGGTCGATCCTGCCGGACCGACGATCTCGCTGGTGAGTTCCGAGCCGGTCTTCTTCATGGCCGCGGCCCTCAACGTCTGCGGCTACGACGAAGGTCTCGAAGACAGCGCGCCTGTTCGGAAGCGCGTCCGCGACGATGTGAATCAGGCCCTGGCCAAAAGTGAAGATGCGCGCGCCAAGCGGGACAAGGTTTGCCTCTTCATCGCCCAGCATCGGATGACTGGCTCTGAAAAGGACATTTCTCAGTACATTTCGCTGGCACTCTATTTAACTCCGCCGCCGGAGCTTGAAACCAGCGTCGAATTGCCCGAAATGCCCCCGGATTCCACCCAGGTTATCGAACTTGTTCCACTGCTGCGCGACTTTGCGGCCGCCGTCGACCTCCACGGGATTTGGCTCACTGTCCATCACATCTACGACGAAGAAACCGACCGGTTGCACGATCCGCTGTCAAAAATGATTGTGAGCACCAACCTCTATCTCAAGATGCCTGCCTCCACCTACGACGGACGCCGCTTTGTCGTCGTGATGGAACCGCTTCTTTCGCCCAAGCTTGTAAATGCGCGCATCTATGGAACGGAATACGTGGTAGTAGTTTCACCAGTCAATGGTGTAATTCCAATGACCGAGGTGCGCCACACCTATCTTCACTATGTAATTGAACCGCTGCTTTATACGCGCGCGAATGCTATCGACAGGACGCAGCCAATCATGAAAGAAATCCGCGACGCTCCTATCGAGTTCCGTTTCCGCTCCGACACGGTGGCATTAACGGTTGAGTGCCTGATCAAGGCGATCGAGGCGCGCACCATGGATACCGGTGTGCCGGAGTACAAGATTCCAGCAGGCATTGAGCGCTCGGATTTGCCTCGCTACGAACACGAGCGCCAGGTCTATGAGGAAAAAGTCAACGCCGTTAAGTGGACGACGGTGAAGCACGACATGACGCAGGGGTTCGTGCTGACTCAATATTTTTATGAGGCTATGATCCAGTTCGAGAAAGATCCGGCCGGCCTACAGGACACCATCGGCGAAATGGTGTACAGCATGGATGTGGATCAGCAGGTGCATCGTGCGCGCCAAATCGAGTTTGACGCGCAGGCTGATGGTGATGTGTTGCAGCGCAACAAACCTCGCGTGCTTACCGGTCTTGATTTGGCTGAGGCGCGCCTTGCAGCGGGCGACGTGGCAACGGCGAGCGCCCTGGCACGTCAATCGCTCACCATGCATGCGGACACGCTGGAATCGGTGGCCGACGAGGCTCGTGCCAACTTCGTTCTGGCGCGGGCAGCTATTATGACCGGTCGTCCCGAAGAGGCGATCGATCGCTTTCAGAAGACGATTGCCACCAGCAAGGAGCCGCGCCTGCTGGCGTGGTCTCATATTTATTTAGGCCGTATGCTGGACCTCGATTGCAAACGCGATCAGGCCGTGTCGGAATACAATCAGGCCCTGGCAGCGCGCGACGGAGAGCAGGATACCCGTCTGGCTGCCGAACGCGGCGTCAAGGCCGCCTATACGGTGAATGGACACAGTTGCGAAGACGCCGAAGACGACTCCGGTGGCGATGTTCCAGAAAAATCAGGTCCGGCCGGGAGTGGTCAACTGGGAACGCCAAAACCACAGTAATCTGCTCCCAGGATTCACGCCAGCCACAGCGGGCGTCTAATAGACAGAGCACGCATGTCTTCGCCCGGACCTGGACAGAGACTGGCCGCGTGAAACCAATTGACAGATATTGAAATTGCAGAATGGATCGAGGGGGGAATTGGAAACAGCTCTGGCTGCGTTGGAAACCGCGCTGGGATATGGGTTCGTCAATCCCGAGCTGCTTCTCCGCGCGCTGACGCACCGGTCGCTCGCCAACCAGCGGGCTTTGGAGGATGACAAGAACGGGGCCGAATCCGAAGGAGACAATGAGAGGCTGGAATTCCTGGGAGACGCCGTTTTTGGACTGGTGGTCGGCGAAGCGTTATTCCTGCTGCATCCGGAATGGAGCGAAGGCGAGCTCACCCGTGTTCGTGCACAGCTCGTCAGCCGCCAGCATATGGCAGAGGTTGCTGCGCAAATCGACCTGGGCGATCATCTTCGACTCAGCCGCGGAGAGGACCGCAGCGGACTTCGCCGCAAGAGCACGGTGCTCTCGAACACTATGGAGGCGGTGATTGGTGCTCTGTTTCTGGATGGTGGGCTTGAGCCGGTCCGGGCGTTTACGCAACGCTACGTAATTGCCGATGTAGTGGAGCAGTTGGCGCAGGAATTGCGCTCCGGGGCCGCGCTTGGGAATTACAAATCCGCGCTTCAGGAGCGGCTACAAGCGGCTCGCGTCGGTACTCCGGTTTACAAGGTGAAAAGTGAAAGCGGTCCCGATCATCACAAGCGCTTTCTCGTGGAGGTTCGACTTAAGCCGGCCCAGGGAGAGCCTGGCAAGGCGTTGGCCCGCGGCATTGGATCTACAAAGAAGGACGCGGAGCAGGATGCGGCCCGTCGTGCACTTGCCCAGTTGACGGCAGCCGAGGTCAGCAACGGCGCCTTGATCGCTCAAAAGGAGGAGCAGGCGAAGCAATGAGCTCCCCAGCTCAGGTTGCCGGTCCGCCGAAAACGGTGTCGCGGTTGCGATTGCATCTGCCCACTGTGCCGGAGGCATTTGCTTCTTTGCTCCGTACCGTTGTCGTTGCGCTGTTTCTTCTCACGTTTGTGCTTCAGCCATTTCTCATTCCATCGGAAAGCATGGAGCACACACTGCTCGTCGGCGACTTTCTGCTGGTAAACAAACAAATCTTTGCGCCGGCAAGCTCGCGGCAGGGATTGATTCATTGGTTGATGCCCTACCGTGATGTCGAGCGCGGAGACATTGCCGTCTTCCACCACCCCGACCCGCCCTACCTGGTCAAGCGTGTCGTGGGCATTCCCGGGGACCGAATCCGCATTGAAGAGGGCAGAGTCACGGTGAACGGCATGG
>Ga0182030_10025874_pt1 | contig 10660 bp, 3 predicted proteins | sample 812S3MmetaG_FD_121299 | JGI IMG/M metagenome (GOLD analysis project Ga0182030, IMG submission 121299) | Permafrost microbial communities from Stordalen Mire, Sweden - 812S3M metaG (Illumina Assembly) | ecosystem: Environmental > Terrestrial > Soil > Wetlands > Permafrost | place: Sweden... | reverse complement strand
GATGAGCGCGCTGCCTGGAGTGGGAGAGGTAAGCTCTGCACGTGCAACGGTTGTCTGGAATGCGCTCGACACCGCGGTCAGGTTCAGCGGCGGCGCAAGCGCCGGATTTAGCGACAGGGTTGCTGTGAGCGTGTCGCTGGTTTCGATTGCCGGGACGATGAGATTGCTGAAGTTAGCCTGCCCTCCCGAAAGAGCCACCGAGGTGGTGCCTTGCAAAACACCGTCGCTGTCGGCCATTGACACCGGGGAAGTAACTGCCGTTGCAGCAACGCCGCTCTCGGTTAGAGCGACCGGGATGGAGGGCGAGATCGAGAAGCCTGCTGGATAGCTGGACAGGAAGCTCCCGGTAAACGCTAACGCATAGTTAGTCTGCACCGCGCCCACGTCGTAGCAGGTGGTTGAGCCATAGGTGGTGGAATTCGGTAAGCCGCGCTGATCCGTAGTGAAGCCCGCGGGAATCGACGCGGAAGATGCAGAGCAGATGGCCGGGCTGCCGGGGAGCGGGGGCATGGTTTGCGTCGGGCCGCCGTAGTTGCCGAGTGTGCTGAGCTTCAGCGGCGTCGGAAATGCAGTGCTGCTGGTGTTGATGATGTTGCCGCCGCCGTTGGTGTAGTTGCCCAGGAACGCATCGGGAGTATTGGAACCGGCGGTATTTCCCGCGATGAGCGTGTTGGCTGCGGTAAAGGCACCGTTAGTACCGCCGTTGACAGTCCCGGCCGAATTGCCGGTAATCGTATCGTTGTAGAGGGTTGTAGCGCCGCCGGTAGTGATACCACCGCCTGTCCCACCAGCCGTATTGTTTGCAATCGTGCTGTTGCTGATGAGAAGGCCATTCGTGCCGGCAATGATGCCGCCACCATTGGAGGCAGCCGTGTTGCCGGAGATAGTGGAGTTCGTAATGGTCAGGGGACCGATGGTGTCGACAGCGCCGCCGCCGTTGCCTGTGGAATTGCCCGTGATGTAGACGGCGTTGAGCGAAAGCGTACCCGTATTGTTGAGTACCGCGCCGCCGCTGCCGCCAGCGGTATTGTTCGCACCGGTCAGCTTCATGCCGCTGATGCTGACGATGTTTCCAGCAGCAGTCCTGAAGATGTTGGTATGCGCTCCGTTTGCGTCGATGGTGAGTTTGTCCGCGCCGGGGCCGATGATCTGGACCGATTGCAAGATGCTTATAAAGATGGGGCCGCCGGAGAGCGTGATCGTACCGGTGAGGCCGGGCTTGAAGACGATCTGCGGCTGTGAGCCCGGGTTCGCGGCGACGAAGAAGTTGGACGTGTCCACCGCATCGCGCAGCGAGCAGGAGGGGTTGGTGGTGCTGCCGGCGGTGCAGGTCGATGTGCTGCCGATGTCGTCAGTCAGCACCGTCACAGTGTAGACCGGCGGGGCATTTACCGTCTCCGTGGCGACCGCGCTGGTGAGCGTGCCGGAGGTGGCAGTGTAGGTGTACGTGCCCGCCACGGTGAGCGCGTTTGCGCTGGTGTTGAAGGTGGCGATGCCTGCGGAGGCCGTCGCGGTATAGATGTGCGAGTAGCTGCTGGGGCCGGTGACGGTAAGCGTAATCGTGTCCGTCGCCAGAGTCTCCGTGACGCCGGACGCGTTCTGCTCAATCACGGTAATGGTGGAACCGCCGTTGCCGCCGGCTGTCAGCGTCGCTGCCGGGGAGGTGCCGAAGGCGAGCTTGGCCGTGTCCAGCACCACATTAAAGGTGCTGCTGGTGGCGGTGACGTTGGCGCCGGTGCTGGATACGAAGGCGAGGAAAGAATCGTTCGCATCCAGGCTATCGATGTGAAGCCCAGTGAAGGTGGCAAGACCGCTTCCATCCGTAGACACGGTGGTGGTGCCGGCCACCTCGGGCCCGGTGTTAATCAAACCCAGTTGAACCGGCTCGCCGCTGAGAGGGATCGCAATGCCGTTGTCCTGCAACTGCACGGCTTGGGTGAAGGTCGCGGCGCGCACGTAACTGGCGGGTGGCTGTGGCGAGAAGGCCAGCGAGTAGTTCGTCTCGACCGCACCAACGTCGATCTTGCCTGCGACTACACGCGGATTGCCGCGCTCGTCCGTGGCCGCGATGCCTGCCGCACCCGCGCTCCCGACTCCAAGCAGAGGCGAGCCGGGGAGCGGCACCATCGTCGGCACCGTTCCGCCGTAGCTGCCCAGCGCGCTAATCTGCAGCGGCGTGCCAAAGGCAGAGTTGGCCGTGTTGACGATGTTGCCGCCGCCGTTGGTGTAGTCGTTCACAAACGCGTCGGGAATGCCAACGCCGCCGAGACTATTCCCGGCAATGAGCGTGTTGGCAGCCGTGAATGGCCCGGAAACGCCGCCAAAGTTGGCCGTAGCCGAATTGCCAGTGATGGTATCGCTGTAGAGAGTAACGGCGCCGTTGAACTCTAAGCCACCGCCAACGACCGCTGTGTTGTTTGCAATCGTGCTGTTGCTAATGGAGCCGGCGTTCATGTTAACGCCTCCTCCGAATCCCGTAACGGAGGTGTTGCCGGAGATAGTGGAGTTCGTGACGGTCAGAGTCCCACTGCTATAGACGCCACCGCCATTATCAACCGCAGTGTTGCCCGTGATATTGACAGAAGCGACCGTGAGTATCCCAGTGCTACGGATCGCGCCTCCGCTGCTGCCGTCGGCGATAATGTTCACGCCGGTCAGCTTCATGCTGGCGATGCTTACGGGGCTGCCGGTGATGTTGAAGATATTGAAGTTGCCGCCGTTGGCATTGATCGTCAGTTTGTCCGCACCAGGGCCGACGATCTGCATGGCTTGAGTGATGTTTATCGCGCTGCTGAGAAGCGTGAGCGTGCCCGTGAGTCCGGACTTAAAGACAATCTGAGGCTGCGAGCCAGCATTGGCCGTAACGAATGCGTTGGACGCGGCCACCGCATCGCGCAGTGAGCAGGAGGCGTCCGTTGTGCTGTTGGCCGTGCAGTTGCCCGCGGTGCCTGCATCGTCGGTGAGCACGGTGACGGTGTAGACCGGGTTGGCGTTGACTGTGACGTTGACGGTGGTGGTCGCGCTCGCGGAGTCATGGAAGGTAACCGTCTGCGCGCCCGGAGTGTTGAGCACGACCGGCGCGGAGACCTGGTTCGAACCCGTGGCCGGGAACGTGACCATGTTTGGCGTGATCGTGGCTGCGGTATCGCTGCTGGTGATCGTCACCGGGCCGGTGTAGGCGAAGTTGGTGTTGCCGAAAGCGTCCATGGGCGTGAGGACAGCCGTGTTCGAGACGCCCGCAAAGACGGAGCTGGGATAGGTCACGGCATAGTGCGTGACCGTGCCTGCAATCACGTTGAAATTGCCTGAGTTGTTAACTTCATCGGAGAGGCGTACGAAGAAATAGGAGTAGGCTTGCGGCACGGTAATAGCGTTCGCGGTGGTGTCAACCGTAACGATGCCCGCTGAGGCAAAGACAAAGTAGTCCCTCGTATTACCGGGGATGGTCTCGCCGCTGATGTTGAGTTCGACTTCGTCCGATGCCGTGGTGAGGGTATTGCCAAACTGGTCCTGCAGGGCAGCGACGACGATGCCTGCGTTGCCTCCGGCAGCGATGATGGCGGGCGGCGGGGTGGTGATGGCAAACATGAACGCCTTGCCCGCAACCACTGTCTCCGTTTCAACTGCGCTGGTAATCGCGCCGGAAGTGGCCGTATAGGTGTAAGCGCCTGCCGTTGTGAGCGAAGAGCTGCTGAAGTCAATGATCGCGACACCGGAAACCGCAGTGGCTACAAAGGTTTGCGAATAGCCTGCGGGGCCGGTCAGGGTGACCGTAATTACGTCGGAAGCCTGGGTCACCGTCGCGCCCGAAGCATTCTCTTCCAGTACGGTGACGGTCAGGCCATTGTTGTGCGATGCCGGCACCGAAGTTGGAGGCGGGGTCGCGAAGGCGAGTTTTACCGGCGGCGCAATGCCGCTGCCGCTGAGCGAGATGCTCTGGGTAGCGGCGTTGTTGTTAAGGTTGCTGTTCTGCAACACCAGCGCACCCGAGATGTTACCGCCGACCAGGGGCGTAAAGCTGACCGGCAACATGCAGTTTGCTCCCGGCGCCAGCGAAAGGTGGTCGAAAGCCGCGCTGCTGAGGAACGGGCACGCGGTGTCGCCGGCGCTGTTCAACGTAAAGTTTGAGGAGATGCTGGGGTTTAGGCCCGTCGACGGGATGGTGAAAGCCAGCGGAGCGTTGCCGGCGTTCGAGAGCGTCACCGTCTGCGGGCTGTCGCTGCTGGTTGAGTTGACGAGCGTGGGCGCAAAGCTCAGGCTCGGCGGAGACGCAAGCGCCAGCTTCAGCGCGGCGTTATTGGTGTGATCGACGATGTAAAGGTTGGCAGCACCATCCACCGCAACACCGGTGGGCACACCCACGCCGGTAACGGCGACAGTGCTCTGTGTGTAGCTGCCGCCGGAGAGCGTGTACTTCGACACCGCCCCGCCCGCATCGGAAACGTACAAATTGCCCACCCCGTCCAACGCCACGCCTAGCGGGGGAGAGAACCCGGTCGAAATCGTGCTCTGCGTGTAGCTGCTGCCGGAGAGCGTCTCCTTCAACAAACTGTTCCCGCCGGTATTCGCGATGTAGACGTTGCCGCTGCCGTCCACCGCCACGCCCAAGGGGCTGCTCAACCCGCTTGCGACCGCGGATGCCGAGTAGCTGCCGCCGGAGAGCGTCTCCTTCAGCACGAGATTGAGAGAAAAATCTCCAACGTAGACATTGCCACTGCCATCCACCGCTAAGTCAAAGGGGCTGGTCAACCCCCCTCCGACCGTGCTCTGCGTATAAGTGCCGTTGAAGAGCGTCTCCTTCAGCACCCGGCTGTTGCCGGTGTCCGCGATATACACGTTGCCGGCGCCGTCCACCGCAACGCCGCCCGGCTGGACCAGCCCGCTCCCGACCGTGCTCTGTGAGTAACTACTGCCGCCGAGGAACGTCTCCTTCAACACGCGATTGTTGGTCGTATCCGCGATGTAGACGTTGCCGCTGCCATCCACGGCCTCGCCCTCCGGAGCGTTCAACCCGCTCCCGACGACCACGCTCTGGGTTGCGGGACTGAAGGCCACCTGCGGGCCGGTGCCGGTGCCTGAAAAATAGGCGGTTGCCTGCACGGCGGCATTGCTCAGCACCACAGCGCCATTGATCGTCCCTGCATGTTGCGGACTGAAGGTTATATCGACGCTGCAGGTATCGCCCGCGGAGTAGGTATGGAAACCTCCGTTCGTATCGCAGGTGCCTGTTCCCAAATCGGCGAAGTCCAGCCCCTGTGCCCCTTGCGTGAGCACTTTGGGAGTGATGAAGGAGGCCCCGGAATCGAAGGTGAAGGACAGGGTCAGGGTGCCGCTGCTGCTCCCTACCGCGACCGGAGGGATGCTGACGCCTTCGGTCTGAATGAGAACGATACCGGAGCCGGTGTCGCCAGGATTACGACCACTAAAACCGGAATCGGCAACATAGATGTTGCCCTTCCCGTCCCCCTCCATTTGGAGAGGGTCCCCAAATCCGGTTGCGAATGTGGTTTGGATGTAACTTCCGCCGGAGGGTGTCAGCTTGACCAGGCTCTGGGTGCCGGCGTCGCTGATGTAGACATTGCCGCTTCCGTCCAAAGCAACGCCCGCGGGATCAATCAAGCCACTCCCAATCGTACTTGGCGTGTAGTTGCCACCCGAGAAAGTGTCCTTCACCAAGTGGCTTCCGAAATTGACGATATACAGGTTACCGCTGGCATCGACCGCAACCTGTGTAGGGCCGGCCAGGGAGCCATCCTCGTTACGGTTGATGGTGGTTTGCGTATAGCTTCCGCCGGAAGGTGTCTCTTTCACCAACTCATTGGTCCCCGCATTAGTGATATAGACATTCCCGCTTGCATCGACTGCCACACCGGAGGGCTCGTTCAAGTTGGTGCCAATCGTGCTCTCCGTATAGCCATTGCCGGAGGGTGTCTCCGTCAACACCCGATTGGTGTGGCTATCTGCGATGTACACAGTCCCATTTGCTCCGACGGCTATGGCAAACGGGATTTGCGCCGTCGACGGGATCACGCTCTCGGTGTACTGGCCGCCGGAAAGCGTCTCCTTGAATATCTCGCCGGATCCGCCTGCGACATAGAGATTGCCGGCGGAATCCACTGCAACAGCATTTGGGGTTTGAGTGCCCACATTAATCGTCCTCCGCGCGTAGCTTAGGTGCGCGGATTGCGCCTGCGCGCACGGAGCGGCACCCGCCGCCATGATCGCGAGCAGGCACACTGCTCCGAGGGCTGGCCGAATCCGGGTGCTCATCCATCGCGAAGCAGACGCGCGCCGCGAGACGCCGGGGTTCTGGTGGCTGGAAGCAAACACACTAAGACGCGAAGAGACGGAGAGGACACTGGGGGGAAAAGTCATGTGCGGCAACTCGATTCTTATTGATGAACGCCACGAAGTGGGCTTCGCCCTCATCTATCGCAACGTTTCAGTACCAGACCCGACTGTGCAAAACGTGAAGGCACAACTGGGCTCGAAAATCTTCCCAGGATGCGGACCCTCCCCACGACTTGGCGAATCGAATCGAAATCTGACTTTGTATTCTCCGGTACTATTACAGATGCCAGCAATAAGAACAATCCTGCTACCTAGCAGGGGGCTGCCCGGGACTCGGAAACCAGGAGTTGAGCGATGAATATCCGCACGGACGATTTGCACGCTGTTACACGCCTGGCTCACGAATTGGCGGAGTCTCCCGCGGCTGCGCCGGAAGCCCTGGAGCATTGCCTTGGGCAACTGGCCCTGATTCTCGGCGCGCGAAACGTCTTTTGGATCGGCGCGGTGCGCGAAACTCCTTTTCCCGAAGACGGGATGAACGGCTGGCGACCGCGCGCCGTCTCCTATCTGCATAGCGACCCTCGTAGCGATCGACTGATCGCGCAGTTGACAGACGCTCAACGCAAGAATGTGATCGACCCCCAGACTCGCGCCATGGTCGCCCTTGCAGGCAAGACTCGGTCTCACCTGCGTGCGGAACTGGTGGACAACACAACCTGGAAAAAATCGCTGCTATACAACGAGGTGCTCCGGCCCGGGGGAGTTCAAGACCGTCTTTTGGGAAGCCACTCAATCAAGCCGGGGATGAGTTCAGACCCGCTCACGGAGTCTTACTTCGGCCTAGATCGCGCGCCGGGCGATAAGCCATTCGGGGCAAGAGAACGGAATATTTTGCAATTGTTTTTACTGAGTTGTCCCGGCTTCAACCGCGACCTGTTGCGGGCGCGCGGCTTGATACAAGCTATCTCGCCACTAAGTCCCCGCGAGTGCATGGTGCTGCACTTTTTGCTGACGGATATGACCGAAAAGGAAATCGCCGCTGAACTCGGTTTGACTTGGCGCACGACCCATCAATACGTTGTGGCTATCCAGCGCAAGTTCGGAGTGCGAGGACGGGTCGGCCTGATGGCGCGCTGGTTACAGAACTTGGCTGCGGCGGAGCCGCTCCCCGAGGCGAAGCGACCGTGACCGATACTGTGCCCCCAAGCCGTCATCACCCAGATTCTCATGGGCCCGACTAACCAGATGTGAACTGTAGTTGTTGAGGTAGAAACCCCCTGGCTCTAGGAGTGTGTCGGAGATAGATCCCCTCTGCGGTTAATTTGAGGATGGATTCTGTCGACTCGGTTTACGATTTGTCTATGGGCAAGAGCTTTCTTCCTGACGATGTAAATCAGTCCTTGCTAATCCCTCCGTCGTTGAACGATTGGCTTCCGGAAGGTCATCTGGCGCGTTTTGTGGTGGACGTGGTTTCGGCGCTGCATTTGAGCGCGATCTTTGCTTCGTATGAAGCGAGGGATGGCCGGGGCCAGCAATCCACAAATCACGAGGCCGAATGGTGCAAGCACCATCGTCCAGGGATCGGATGCGGTGACGCCGTATAGAAACCCGCCGAGCAGGCGACTGGTCCACAGCGCGAGGCCGAGACCGATTGCTACTCCAGTGGCCATCAGCACCAGGGTTTGCCGCATGACCAGGCCCACAACTGCGCCGCGGTCTGCGCCGAGCGCCATGCGTTTTCCGATCTCCTGCTTTCTCTGTTCGACGAGGTAGCTCAGCAGTCCGTAGAGGCCGACAACCGTAATCAGCAGGGCTAATCCGCCGAAGACAGCGATGACGCCAGCCGCAAGTCGCTGTGCGCCGATGGAGTCCTCGACGGCATCCTGCATCGTGCTGAACTCTTCGATCGCGAGGTGCGGGTTGGCGTCTCGAATGACGCGCCGCAGCTCGCCAATCATCGGGCCGGGCTGCGCTTCTGTCCGGACAGCGAGTTCCAATTCGAGCGGAGACCATTCCAGGACACGGAGGAGTTTGCTTCGAGCCAAAATATCCCCATATTGGCTAGCAAACAGATCGTTCTCGTGGCTTTTTGCTGTCGTTATCTCGTTGTTGCTATCATCCGAACATGCGGTTCGTCGCTTGCTCAGAGGAGCACAAGCATGCATTCAAGACGCAGGTTTCTGAAGGATGCCGCTATTCTTTCGGGCGTCACTGGGATCGGTGAGGCCCTCCCCGGAGCTGTTCGCTGGGCATGGTCAGAGACTAAAGCATCAGTTCACACACAGAAGATCGTTGTCTCCCCTGACGGCCCAATTAAGACCCTTCAAGAAGCCCGCGATGTTACTCGCTCCCTACGAAGATCCGGCAGGGTCGGGCCAATCACGATCTCGGTTCGAGCAGGCCACTATTTCCTTCCGGAAACTCTTACGCTTGGCCCTGAGGATAGTGACACCGTTTGGGAGGCACCTCGTGGTGAGCATCCCATCATCAGCGGCGGCAGGCTCATCTCCGGCTGGAAAAGAAGGGGCGGGATTGGCGTCTGGACAGCCCATGCACCAGGGCCGTATTTTCATCAGCTCTTTGTTAGCGGGCGGCGTGCAACCCGCGCACGTACCCCGAAGCACGGCTTCTTCCGCATCGATGGGGAGAGCTCTCAGAACAAGCCTTTTCAGCTTCGGTATCGCGGCAACGACCTTAAGGAAGAATGGGCCAAGCAGGACGATGTGGAAGTTGTCGCTTTTCTTGCGTGGAGCGATCTCCGTATGCCGATCGTCAAGGTGGATCAGGCCGCCCATTTGGCCACACTGGGTTCCGATCCACACCCGTCTTCCAGAGAGGCGGATGCGCGGTATTTTGTCGAGAACGCACCGGACTTGCTTAATTCGCCGGGTGAATGGTATCTAGACAGAGCTGCTCGGACTGTTTCCTACATCCCGTTGCCTGAAGAGGATATAGAGCAATCCCCTGTGATCGCCCCGACATTGGAATGCCTCGTCTCCTTAAACGGGAATCCCGAGTCGGGACAGTTCGTGCGCAACATAGTGTTTCGCGGCCTGACTTTCGCCCATGGGGACTGGTCGATGCCCCCTACGGGCATCTTCAATGGGCAGGCTGCCTCGCTAGCTCCCTTTGCGATTGAGGCCGTTGGGGCTGTCAATTTGCGAATCGAAAAATGTACGGTCGCACATTCAGGAGGATATGGTCTGTCCCTTGGGCGAGGATCAACGAATAACCAGGTGCTGGCATCCCACTTCTACGATCTGGGTGGAGGTGGAATAAGAATCGGTGAAGAAAAACCGAGTCCCAGTGATGCGGGTCAGAACCACGACAATTTGATCGCCGACAACGAGATCCACGATCTCGGTCTAGTCTACTCGCCTGCAGTCGGCATCTGGATACTGGAAAGCTCACACAATCAGATCGTTCATAACCACATCCACGATCTCTACTACACGGCCATATCGGTGGGGTGGACCCGGGGATACGATTCAAATCAGTGCCACCACAATACGATTGCATTCAATCACCTCCATTCGATTGGGAAAGAGATGCTCAGCGACATGGGCGGCATCTACACACTCGGCGTCCAGCCTGGAACGGTCATTCGCAATAACCTGATTCACGATGTTTCTTCCTTCAACTATGGAGGTCGGGGCATCTATCCCGATGAGGGCTCCAGCTACCTTCTGATCGAGGACAACATCGTGTACGACTGCCAGAGTTCAGGATTTCATCAGCACTACGGTCGCGAGAACATCGTGCGCAACAACATATTCGCCCTCAATCACGATTACCAGCTCATGCGCACGAGGGCCGAGCCTCACATATCCTTCACAATGGAAAACAACATCGTCTACTTCGATCAAGGCAGTTTACTTGGGAATAATTGGAATGGTGACGGGTTTACGATGCGGAACAACGTCTACTTTGACCGACGCGGGCCGGAAATCCCCTTTGCGGGAAACTCCTTCGCCAAGTGGAGGAGTTTGGGGCATGATCAAGGCTCGGTAATCGCAGACCCGCTTTTTGTCAACGTAGGGAATTTTGACTTTCGACTTCAACCGGAATCGCCTGCCTTAAGAATGGGATTCCACCAGATCGACATGACCACTGTAGGTCCCAGGGCTCGGTCTGGTGCAGATACCAGGTAGGCAGACGCTCAGGCTCTCCTTTGGACAGTGAGATTACCCCCGGCAGAGCCGGGGGCTTCTTTTTGTGAGCCGCTCGAAGCGGCTTGTGCGGGGTTGCTTACGCGGCCCCGATTGAGTTGGGCCACCTTGTCGGTGGCAGGTTATTTCCACATGTTCAGTTGGTCCATCCGTTTGTCTTCCTGCTCCTGGTTGCGGATGTAGTCCCGAATGGTCGCCTC
>Ga0182030_10025872_pt1 | contig 10661 bp, 6 predicted proteins | sample 812S3MmetaG_FD_121299 | JGI IMG/M metagenome (GOLD analysis project Ga0182030, IMG submission 121299) | Permafrost microbial communities from Stordalen Mire, Sweden - 812S3M metaG (Illumina Assembly) | ecosystem: Environmental > Terrestrial > Soil > Wetlands > Permafrost | place: Sweden... | reverse complement strand
TCCCCGCCGTCTCCCCACGCGACACGCGCCCGACGGCCCGGTTCATTGAAGATAACATCGTCTTGTGCGTCCACCGGCTGCGGCGCTGTCACGCTGACTGCTTCCCGCCGTCCCCGGCGGCACGCAACCGCCCGTTGCGTGGCAGTCATCGCGCCAGCTTGCAGGCATCCTTCACGCCAGCCGTCCGCGCCGCCGTTTGAAAAGTATGGCGTGGAAAAGCCCAGGCCAGCCAGAGGCGGACGGCAGAATTTTTGAGCCGCCGGACGCGCAGGAAGCCCGCAGGCGCGTTGCGAGTCTCCGCCCGCCGTCAATTCACCTTCCCGGTGCAGCCGGACGCGCCACGGCCAAACCAGACGCTAATACAGGCGCATAACCTGTCAGGATGCCTTTGCACAAGTTTGCACAGAATCCGGGGCGAGTTTGGTTTGCACAAAGTTTGCACAGACGGCTTTCTTGCACACGATTTGCACGCGGTTTTCTTCCCGCGACTTCACAAAAATGCACAGATAGTGCTTGAAATGATTGGCGATGCTTGTTACTGTATGGGCAATGAAAACACTAAACGAGGCAATCATGGGAAGTGGCGAGAACACCCTGTTAATAGGTTCAAGTCCTCTCGCGCGCACCATTTTTATTGGGGACATGGAAGTAAATGCCATTGGCCGCACAGCTACCGCACAAATTGAGCCACCACCGGAAAAGCCAAACGTGAGATTTCCAAAGGTTATCCGCATTCGCCGAGCCGAATCAACGATCTACGGCAAGAAGCTGAATTATCCCTTTTACCGGATCGCTTACTACATTGCCGGTAAGTGCGTCACCCGTCATTTCAAAACATATGGTGAAACCAAAGCCTGTGTCAGCCCAGGGGCCGCAGCCAACTTCAGAAAGTGGCACTGCCGGCATACGGACTCAACCGCCGATCGGTGAACTCGATCGTGATTGATTTGTCTGCTCCTTTGACTTCAAATTCTCCAGCCATCGTTTGGTGAACCGGGCGTGTGCCCACGATTGTGTTGTTTTCATCTCCCACCAATCAATTCCCAATCGGTGGCCCTTTTCCAATTGAATTGTTACGGTTAATGGAATTTGTGCGTTTCAGCCAAACCAGCAAGATACTAATGTCCGCCGGAGAGACTCCAGAAATGCGTGCCGCTTGGCCGATGGTATGTGGACGGATGTTAGCTAACTTTTGCAGTGCTTCCAACCGAAGGCTTGGCACGGTCGAATAGTCGAAGGTCGCAGGAATGAATTTGTCATCAATATTCTTTAGGCGTGCAACTTCGATTTCCTGCCGGTCAATATAACCGGCATATTTAATCGCAATTTCAACTTGCTGAACAACCTCATCGGACAAATGTTCAATTCGATTGGGCAGATTATAGTAATTCATTTCTGGACGGGAAAGAATTTTAGCTATTGTATTATTTGTATAATATGTTTTATTTAAGCGACTTATTTCATTTTCAATTGCTCGTTTCTTAACCTGAAATTGGTCGTGATTACGCTTAGGAAGTAATCCCATATCCCACCCAATCTGGCTCAATCGTAAGTCTGCGTTGTCCTGACGTAATAGCAATCGGTATTCGGCGCGAGAAGTGAACATTCGATATGGCTCTGAAGTTCCTTTGGTAACCAGATCATCAATCAGAACACCGATATAAGCTTGGTCGCGGCGCAGGACAAGTTGCGAAAGCATTTTGGCTTTGCGTGCTGCGTTGATTCCGGCGACGATTCCTTGGCCAGCAGCTTCTTCATAGCCAGAAGTGCCATTGATTTGACCAGCAAGAAAAAGATTTGAGCAGATTTTTGTTTCCAGAGTCGGAAGAAGTTGTGTTGGAAATACAAAATCATATTCTACTGCGTAAGCAGGGCGTAAAATGTCTGCGTTTTCACAACCAATTATAGTTTTCACCATCTCGATCTGCACTTCAAATGGCAAACTAGTAGAACAACCGTTTAGGTAGTATTCATCGGTTCCAACCCCTTCTGGTTCCAAAAAAACTTGATGCCGATCTTTATCTGCAAATTTAATGATTTTATCTTCAATTGATGGACAATATCGTGGTCCGATGCCTTCAATTTGACCTGAATACATAGCTGACTTATGTATATTATCATTGATTAATTTAGATGTTTTTTCGGTTGTATATGTTATGTAACATGGCAACTGTTCATTGATACGATCCAAAACTGATCCAGGTGGATATTTGCCATCTGAAAGGCTCCTGACGGGGCTCGGAACATGTGATTGTTCCATATGGAACAAATCGTTTTTCCAAAACGAAAAATAAGAAACTGGATCGTCTCCAATCTGTGTTTCTGTCTTGAAGAAGTCAATTGAATTTCTTAATAATCTTGGTGGAGTGCCAGTTTTAAGGCGGCCCAACTCCAATCCTAATTCTTTTAGGGAACTAGATAGATTCATCGCAGCAGCATCGCCAGCCCGACCTCCTGACTGTTGGTTAGTGCCAATGTGCATCAGACCTCGTAGAAATGTCCCAGTGGTAACTACAATTGAATGTCCAAAGTATTGAATTTTTAAAGTTGTCTCGATTCCAAAAGCCAACCCATTTTTATGCAGAATCTTTGAAGATTGCCCTTGCTTTACATCCAGATTTGGTTCTGATTCGCAAACCCACTTCATTCGAAACTGATAGTACTTCTTGTCACATTGGGCGCGGGGTGCCCAGACAGCCGGCCCATTCTTGGAATTTAACATTCGAAACTGGAGTCCTGTCATATCTGTGGCTTTGCCCATCTCGCCACCGAGCGCATCAACTTCCCTAGCTAAATGCCCTTTAGCCAATCCACCAATTGCCGGATTGCAGGACATCTGACCGATGGAATCGGCATTAATTGTCAATAGAAGCGTTTGACATCCCATTCTAGCCGATGCCAATGCTGCCTCCACTCCGGCATGCCCCGCTCCAACGACAATTACGTCGTAACGCTTTGGATAAACAAACATCGCCTTTTACGTCATTTTATAACTGGCTTCAAAAATGTTCTGTGATGAGATCTTTGTAATCTTACGCGAAGAATTGGATGCAATGTGCTCAATGATTTTGAAGATGATTTCCAAATCATTTTCCTGTCCGATGGCTTTGGCAATTTCGCGCACAGTGAACGGGTGATCCAAATTTGATTTCAGAAATGAAAAAATCTTTTGTTGAACGACTAGAACATTTTCAGCCGATTTCTTTCCTGCTTCAACACCTGGCTGATGATAGGCATTTACATTGATTAAACTTGCATAAAAACTAACAGCCCGCTCAAAAATGGCGATTAAAGTTCCAACTGATTTTGAATCAACATGTTTTACAGTAATAGTAAGCGATTCGCGATCGTTTTCTGCCAAGGCAGATCTTGTTCCAAGAAAAAAGCCTTCCAAAAAATCTCCAGAAGTAGCATCTGGTGCCGTGAAGATTGGCACACCAGATTGATCCTTAAGAACTTCGATAAAAATAACAAAAAAGTCATTAATACCATCACGAAGTTGTTGTATATAAGAGTGTTGGTCAGTCGAAGCCTTATTACCAAGAACACATAATCCTTGGTTAACTAAATTTCCATCCAGATCGAGTTTCTTGCCGATCGATTCCATCACAAGTTGCTGAAGATACTTTGAAAACAGCTCCAGACGGTCTTTGTATGGTAATACTACCATTCTTTTATTACCTTTACCGTTGCCGGAAGCAAACCAAGCCAACGCAAGCTGCGCCGATGGATTAACTCTAACAATTTTAGTTCGCGTTGCTGCATCCGCAATTCTTCCGCCTTCAAGTAGCCCATCAATGTTAATTCCTTGCAACGCCGCAGGCAGAAGTCCAACCGTCGAAAGTTCGCTGGTGCGGCCACCAATCCAGTCCCACATTGGAAACCGATCAAGCCATTGGTTAATAGTAGCATATATATCGAGTTCACTGCCGGCCATTGTTACAGCAACGGCGTGCTGGCCGAAATTAAGCCCCGCATTTTCGTAGGCCGCTTGTGCCACCAACATTCCGTTGCGCGTTTCCTTGGTGCCTCCAGACTTTGAAATGATGATGCATAAAGTCCGATTTATTTTTTTGCCAATAACCGCCAAGGTGCGATTCATGCCATCGGGATCAGTGTTGTCGAAAAAGAAGGGTTTCAGCTTGTCTTTGCGTGGGTTGCCAAGCGCATGGGCAACAAATTGCGGACCGAGCGCAGAACCGCCGATGCCGACGAGCAGAAAATTTTTAAAGCTCCCCCCCGCGCCGGTAATTTCCCCGGCATGAATTTTGCCGGTGAAGGTTTTGATTTTTGTGAGGGTATCTTCAATTTCATGCCGGATTTCAGACGTTGGAGCGAGCGTGGCATTTCTCAGCCAATAATGGCCCACCATTCGTTTTTCGTCGGGATTGGCCATTCCGCCAGCTTCGAGCGCGTCCATATCAGCGAACGCCTTTTGGATTTTTGGTTCCATTGCGGCAAAAAATGCGTCGTCCACGTTCATGCGGCTTAGGTCAATCGCCAAGCCGAGTTCGGGAAACTCCGTATAATACTTTTGAAAACGTTCCCACCATTCTAATTTTGAATATTTCATAAGCTCGTCCGACTGCGATTGAATGATTTTGCGGTCGGCTCTGGCAAGACAATTCGCAGGGGAGAATCGCGTGCTGAAAAAACTCCGAAGATTTATTGCCTTGGCAGGACGATCCGCAGAGTCGTGCCGCGGCCGGGCCGCGACAAAATTCGGATCTGCCCATGATGCGTCTCAATGACACGGCCAACGATGGCGAGGCCAAGGCCAGAGCCTTTGACTTTCGTGGTGGTAAGCACGGTTTTGAATGCGCGCTGCTGCTGCTCTCGGGTCATGCCACCGCCGGTGTCCTTGAACGTCACCGCCACCTGCGCCGATGACAACGCAACGGTTTTGATCGTCAATGAGCCACCAACCGGCATCGCTTCGGCCGCGTTCAGGATCAAATTCAAGAACGCCTGCTCCAACTGCGGAGCGTCGCCAGCCACCAGCGGTAGAGCCGGCGACAAATCGTGAATGAGCTTGACACCTTGGTTCGCCAGCTTGTGCCGCACGAGCAAACTCAGCTCATTCACCAGGTCGTTCAAATTCACCGGCGCAAATTTCGGTTCCGTCGTCCGCGCAAAATCCAGAATCTGCTCCACGATCTTGTTCAGGTGCTCGATCTTGGCCTCGATGATTTGCGCGTCTTTGTTGCGTGGATCCTTCGGGTCAAATTTCAAATTGAGCGAATGATACAGCAGCTTCATCACGGTGAGTGGATTGCGGATTTCGTGCGCCACCTCCGCTGCGAGCAGGCCGAGCGCGGAAAGTTTTTCGTTCTGCCGCAACTGCTCCTCCACATCCACAACGCGTTCGTAGAGCCGGGCCTTTTCAATGGCGATGGCCGACAAATCCGCCAGGGCAGAAAGAATTTTTATTTCCTCGTTGGAAAAACTATAGGCCCGCGCCGTATAGACACTCAACGCGCCGATGCTTTGCCCGGCAAAAATCAGTGGCACGCTCAATAACGAAACCAGATTTTCGCGGCGCGCCAGCTCCACGTTTTGATAACGCGTGTCCGTCTGCACATTGGCGACCTGCAACGGCTTCTTCCGCCGCACCACGACGCCGATCAGGCTTTCGCCCGCGCTTAAACGCGGCTTGTTGATATAGGCATCGCCCGCGCCAAAGCTCGCGCGCAAGTCGAGCCACTCGCGCGATTCGTCAAGCAACATCAGGGAACACATCCGCGCCCGCATCAATTCACAGGCTTCCTTCGTGATGGCGCGCAACGCCTCGTCCAGGTTCAAGGTCGAATTAATCGTGCGGCTCACACTGGCGAGCGACTCGAACAACATTGCCTTCAGGCGCAGTTGCTCGTAGAGCCAGGTATGGTGAATCACCTTGGTGGCCTGGATTGCCAGTTCCTGCAACAGTTCTTGGTCGTCCGCCGAAAAAGCATCCACGCGGTCGGAATCCACGTTGATGACGCCGCGCACCTCCCCCTGGACTTCGAGCGGCACGGCCAGTTCCGAGCGCACGTCGCGGCGGACGCTGACGTAGCGTTTGTCCTGCGTCACATCGCCGACGCGTGCCGGCCGGCCAAATTGCGCGACCCAGCCGGTGACGCCTTCGCCAACGCGCAGCTTTAATTTGCGCGCGGCGGACGAGAGGTTTTGCGCCGCATGAATTTCAAGAAAGCTCGTGGTGGGATTGATGAGCACCAGCGAGCCGGACGAGGCGCGCATCACGCGGACCGCCTCGCTGACGATCAGTTGGAGCGCCTCCTGCGAATCCAGCGTCGAATGGATGACGTTGCTGACCTGATACAGCAGGCGCAAACGCTCGTGGCTCGCTTTAAGTTTTTCCAGTTCCTCGCTCACGCTTTCAATTATTCAAAAAATCATCTTGTCCGCAGTGTCAAAAAAATTCCCGCCGTCGCGAAAATAAAATTGGGCAGCCACGCCGCCAGCCAGCCCGGCAGATGGCCGCCCGCGCCGAGCGCCAGGCCGACCTGCTGCAAAACGAAAAACGCAAAGCAGATGAAAATGCTGCCGGCCACGCCGAAAAAAAGATTTCGGCGCCCGGAGGCAGCACCAAACGGAATGGCGATGAACACCACGACCAGGCACGTCCACGGCGCGGCAAGCCGGCCATGAAATTTCGTGAGCAGCCGCGCGGCGTCCTGGTCCGTGAGGCCGAAACTCTGATGCAAATACGGCCACAGTTCGGACAGCGGAAGGTCCGCGCTGCGCGAAGCCAGCAGCTTCTGGGTTTCATTGAATTTGATGGTGAGCAGAATTTGTTCCGGCGTCTCCGTGAATTCCGGCATCGCGATCTGGTTGGTGAACGCCAGTTGCACCGTCGGTGCCTGCGGGCCGGCTTGGACGAAAGGCTGGGCGTTGAAGAAAATCCAGACGCCGTTGACCCGCGCCGCGCGTTCGGCCACCAGCCGCCATTGCGAACCATCCGGCAGCGTCCAGGTGAACTCCGCCGGGTTGGCCATCGTGGCCGTCACCGCATCGTATTCCCCAATGTGCCAAATGCGGTGGGCGCGGGTGTTGCTGAAATAAACATTGGTAAAGCGCGTTTTGCTGGCGGGTGGGGAAGCTTTTTTGACGTGCCGGTTCAAAATTTCTTCCGACCAGGCCGCGCAACGGGGAACGACGAGTTCATTCATCCCAAAATAAATTCCGGTGGCGGCGAGGCCCACGACAAAATACGGCGCGCACAGCCGCCACAAACCCACGCCGGCGGCGCGGAGCGCGGTGAACTCGTGATGTTTCGCGTGGTGCGTCAGCGCGTAGAGCAGCGCGAGCAGCAGCGTGAAGGGCAGCACCAGGACGAAAAATTCCGGCAGCTTCGCGGCGGCATATTCGACGGTGTCGAGAAAATGCAGGCCGGCCTCGCGCATATGCTCCGTTTCGCTGAAGAAAAAAAACGAAATCCAGAACACGAGGAAACCGCCGAGGCAGCAGGCCAGCGGCGTGAGCAATTCGCGGAACAAATATCGGTCGTGCAACCGCATGACGCAGGTTAAACGGCCCGTGGTGGTTCTGCCAACCGAATTGATGCGGCGAATCGAACCCGGGCCGTTCGGTAAATGAGCTTTTTTGCCGCGATTAATTTCCCAGCGACTTCGCCGCCGCCGCCGCCAGATTTAAGACCGTATTCGGAAATAGGCCGAGCCAGAAGATGCCGCCGATGCAGGCCCAGATGGAAATTTTGGCGGGAGCCGAGAGTTCAATCGGCGACACATCGGACGGGTCTTTGCTCCAGTAAATCGCGCGGATGACGCCGAAATAATAGTAGAGCGATATGATCACGCCGGCCAGCGCGGTGAACGCGAGGCAATAGTAGCCGTGGTTGCCAGTGGTCTGCGCGGCTTCAATCACCGCTTTGAGCAGTAAAAATTTTCCAAAGAATCCCGCGAGCGGCGGAATGCCCGCGAGCGAAACCATCGCGATGGTCAGCGTGGCGGCCAGCAGCGGCGAACGCTGGTTCAGGCCGGCGAGGCCGGAAATATCTTCCGTCGCCAGATGGCGCATAACTAATGTGATGACAAAAAAGGCCGCCATCACGGTGAACACATAACCGGCGAGATAATACAGCAACGCCGATTGTCCACTCGCGCTCAACGCCGCCACACCCAGCAGCAAATAGCCAGCGTGAGCGATACTGGAATAGCCGAGCAGGCGTTTGAGATTCCGCTGCGGGATTGCACAAAGATTGCCGTAGAGAATCGTGATGGCGGAGATGACGATGAGCAAATTCGCCCAATGCGCGGTCACGCTCGGAACGGCGGTGAACAACACGCGCAGGAGCAAAACAAAACCGGCGGCCTTGGAACCGATGGCGAGAAAGGCGGTCGTCGGCGTCGGCGCGCCTTGATAAACGTCCGGAGCCCAGATTTGAAACGGAAATGCGGCGATTTTGAAACCGAGGCCAACCAACACCAGCAGCACGCCCAGCAGAAAAATTTGGCTATCGGCAAACTGCGGCGCAACGGCGGCGAGCTTGGTGAAGTTCAATTCACCGGTCGTTCCCCAGATCAGTGCGATGCCGAAGACCAGGAATGATGACGACAGCGCGCCAAGAATCAAATACTTCACGCCAGCTTCAAGTGATTGAAGTTTGCTTCGCTGGAAACTGACGAGGACGTAAAACGTGATGGTGATGAGCTCGATGGAAACGAACAGCATCGTGAAATCGTTCGACGATGCGGCAAAAAGCATTCCCGCCAGCGCGAACAGAATGAGCGAATAATATTCCGCTACGCTGCCTTCAGCGAGTTTGTCGGAAAATTCTGCGGCCATGAACAAAACCAGAATCGCCGCAACAATGAACAATTGTTTGAAGAACAGCGACAGCGCGTCGTTGATGAACATTCCGCCGAATGCGGTGCCGAACTGGCCGCAACTGCCGTTGCCGCTCAAGCTTGTGACCAGTAGCACGCCCAACGCCACGATGGCGGCGTAGCCGATGTAGCGTCGGCGCTCGGCTGGCACAAACAAATCCGCCAGCATCAGCACAAGGCCGAGGCCGATCACCGAAATTTCCAGCATTATCAGGGAGGAATTCATCAATTTGGGATTGTGGATTGCGGATTGCCAATTGAAGCAGTGTTCAGTTTCAAGTTTTCAGTTTTCAGTGGAACCGTGCTTGCGGACTGAACACTTGAAATATGAAACTTGAAACACTCAACAATTTTCTGTGCGTCGGGATTGATTTTTTCCGTGAGCAGTTTCGGCACAAAACCGAAAATCAGCAGGCTCACGATCAACAGCGCGTAGGGCAGCTTGCGCCAGAGATTCGCGTCGGTCAGAGAGTTCCATTTTTCCGGCAGCGGGCCGTGCAAAATATTTCTGATGGCGCGCGTCATGTAAATGCCGCCGATGACCAGCGCGCCCCACAGTGCGATGACCGTGATGCTCGGAAACATTTTCCACGCGCCGAAGAATACCGTGGCTTCACCGACGAAATTTGCGAAGCCGGGCAAGCCGCAGCCAGCCATCGCCGCCATCAACAGCGCCGTGCCGATGAAAGGCAGCTTGCGGCAGAGGCCGCCGAGTTCGCTGATCTGCAGCGTGCCGGTCTGTTTGTAAATGTAGCCGCTTAATGCAAACGTTAGCGCCGCGAGAAAGCCGTGTGCGATCATGATCAACACCGCGCCGGTCACGCCAATGAGGTTCAGACTCGCGATGCCGAGGAAGATGAAGCCCATGTGCGCCACGCTGGAATTACCGATGAGCAGGTTCAAATCTTTTTGGCGCATCGCGACCCAGCCGACATACAAAATATTTCCGACGCAGAGCCATGCGATGACGTGCGCCCAGCTTTGCGCAGCCTGCGGCAAGAGTGGCAGCGCGATACGGATCAAACCGTAGAGGCCGAATTTTTTCAGCACACCGGCGTGGAGCATCGCGGTCGGTGACGGCGCAACGCCGTAACCGAGCGGTGCCCAAGAATGAAACGGCCAGAGCGAAACCAAAATGCCGAAGCCGAATAGCAGCAGCGGGAAGATGAAATTCTGTGCGTTGACCGCGAGCGGATTCGCTTTGGCATGCTCGATGATTTTAGGGATGTCGAATGTGTTCGCGCCGGATTGCAGGTAAAGCGCGATAAGACCGATCAGCGCGATGAGCGCGCCGATGCTCAAATAGAGCGTGATCTGGAAGGTCGCGTAGTTCTTCTTTTCGCCGCGACCCCAGACGCCGATCATGATGAAGGTCGGCACCAGCGCCAGTTCGTGCAGGAAATAAAAGAAGAACAAATCCAGCGACGCGAACGCGCCGAGGATGCCGCCGGTCATCACGAGCAGCAGGATGTAAAATTCCTTTTCACGCGTTTGGATTTCCCACGAGCAGAGCGCGGCCGCGAACGCGACAATTGCACCCATCAAAATCAGGCCGACGTTCAAGCCGTCCACGCCGACGTGATAGCTGATGCCGAGCGATTCGACCCAGGGAATTTGTTGCACGAAACGATAACCGTCGGCATCCACCGGAGCACCGGCGAATTGGCAGAACATCTTCACTGCCAGCACCGCCGAAATGAGCGTGGCCAGCACCGCGATGGCGCGGATGATGACGCGGTAATTGCGCGGCACGACGATGAGCGCCAACGCCGCCAGCAGCGGCCAACCTGCGATGTAAGTCAGTATGGACAT
>Ga0182030_10025870_pt1 | contig 10661 bp, 8 predicted proteins | sample 812S3MmetaG_FD_121299 | JGI IMG/M metagenome (GOLD analysis project Ga0182030, IMG submission 121299) | Permafrost microbial communities from Stordalen Mire, Sweden - 812S3M metaG (Illumina Assembly) | ecosystem: Environmental > Terrestrial > Soil > Wetlands > Permafrost | place: Sweden... | reverse complement strand
GAGCGTGGCGAGATTGTTATGGACATCCGCGAAGCCAGGAGCGATCGCGAGCGCGCGCCGGTAGCTGGCTATCGCCTCCTCGTGACGATCTAGATCTTGCAGCACATTGCCGAGATTGGCATGCAGCTCGGGATCGCCGGGATGTAGCGCGGAGGCTCGTTCCAACGCCGAGAAGGCGTCCTTCTCCTGCATCATCAGTGCAATGCCGAGGGCCTTCCAGGCGGCTCCCGACTGGCTGCGCTGGGCGATCAGCGCCCTGGCTTCCTGCTCCAGCGCGGCGAATTCTCCGGCCGCAATGCGAGCGCGAATCCGGGCGCCTTGCTCGTGGGTCAGTTCCGCCTGTGCCGGGCGCACAGCCGGTGTGGCCGCACCGACGGTGCCTGGGGCGGTTGCAGTCGCTGGCGCCTTCAGTTGAGAGGCGCCGCAACACTTTTTGTATTTGGCCCCACTGCCGCACGGGCAGGGATCGTTTCTACCAGTTGCCATCGGCAGTTTCCCCAACCCTCGATCGACGCGATCTGCCACGCTTCAGTCTGATCACAATGAACTCCAAGAGCGCATGGCACGCGGGGGCCCGAGGCCAGTTTACCTGTTCTCTGCACTCCTCAACCCTTCACCAGTCAGTCAGGTGCCGAGGGCTGCTGGCTCGGACTATGATGCTCCGGCAGCTGGCGCAGCCAGTCATGGGGGGGAATGTTTCAAGTGCCAAATTCGACCCATACCATTACATGAGCCGCTACATCCTGGCACTTGATCAGGGCACGACCAGTTCGCGCTCAGTGCTGTTCGATCACGCCGGTAAGCTGGTGGCGATGGCGCAGCAGGAGTTTCCGCAGCATTTTCCGCAACCCGGCTGGGTCGAGCACGATCCCGAACAGCTGTGGCAATCCCAGGCCGCGACCATCAGCGAGGTCATGACCCGTGCCGGCGCGCGTGGCTTGGATCTGGCCGCGGTGGGTATCACCAACCAGCGTGAGACAACGCTGCTGTGGGATAAGCGCACCGGCGTGCCAGTGACGCGCGCCATAGTCTGGCAGGATCGGCGCACCGCGCCCCTGTGCCAGCAGTTGCGCGCGGCTGGCCACGAGACCGATATCAGTGCGCGCACCGGCCTATTGCTGGATCCTTATTTCTCCGCCACCAAGCTGGCGTGGCTCCTGGAGCATGTTCCGGGGGTACGTGGACGCGCTGAGCGCGGCGAGCTCGCCTTCGGTACCGTCGATAGTTGGCTGATCTGGAAACTTTCTGCTGGGCGGCTGCACCTGACTGATGCCAGCAACGCAAGTCGCACCCTGCTATACAACCTGCATACCGGTGAGTGGGATGACTCGCTGCTCGCTTTATTTGGCATTCCGCGCCAGTGCCTGCCGCGAATCGTGCCCTCATTGCTTCGCGCCGAAACTCTGGCCGTGACGATCGAGGGCCAGGAAGTTGCGCTGGGCGGCATCGCGGGTGACCAGCAGGCGGCACTGTTCGGACAGGCCTGCTTCAGTGCAGGCCTCGCGAAGAACACCTATGGAACGGGCTGCTTTCTCCTGATGAACACCGGCGGCGATGCACGGCCTTCGCGCCACCGGCTGCTCACGACGCGTGCCTGTTCCACCGGTGCGGCGCAGTTCGCGCTCGAGGGCGCGGTGTTTGTCGGCGGCGCCGTAGTGCAGTGGCTGCGCGACGGCCTTGGGCTGATCCGCGACTCCTCGGAGATCGAGGCGTTGGCGGCCAGTGTGCCCGACAGCGGCGGCGTACTGTTTGTACCGGCCTTCACCGGCCTTGGCAGCCCGCACTGGGATCCTAATGCCCGCGGCACCCTGCTCGGACTGACGCGCGGCACGAACCGCGGCCACCTGGCGCGCGCAGCGCTCGAGGCGATTGCCTTCCAGAGCGCTGAATTACTGGACGCGATGCGCCAGGATGCCCCAGAGGTGCCACTGCACGAACTGCGCGTCGACGGTGGCGCCAGTCGCAACAACCTGTTGCTGCAGTTCCAGGCCGATTTGCTGGGAGTGCCGGTGCATCGACCCAAGATCACAGAGACGACGGCGCTCGGGGCGGCGTGGCTCGCAGGGCTGGCCGTGGGTTTCTGGTCCTCGCAGTCCGAGCTGGCACAGCAGTGGCAGCCGGCCGCGCGCTTTGAGCCGGCGATGCCTCAGACGCAGGCAGCCGAGCGAATGGCCGAATGGTCGCGTGCCATCGCGCGTTCGCGCGATTGGGCCCGTGTTCCCTGAACCGCTCGGGCACAGCTCCGCGCGCCTGCGCATAACAAACGCTGCACTGCGGCGCTAAACTCTGCAGATGGACCTTCCTCAGCAGGCAGCGGTGGCGCGTAGCATCTCGGACTGGGCACGTGCCTATGAACCCGTGGCGCTGCTCATCCTGCACCTTGCGCTCTCGGGCGCCGTGACAGTTCATCTGCTGCGAAGCCGGCGCGTCAATCGCTCGGCCGCCGCCTGGGTGGGACTGGTTTGGCTGGCGCCTTTCATTGGCACGGCCCTCTATCTGCTGCTGGGCGTCAACCGGGTGCGCCGACGCGCCGCGACGCTCAGGGGTGTTGGCGGCGCTGGCCCCCGGCCGGCATTCGCCGGCGGCCTCAAACGCGATGATCACCTGAGTGCCTTGAGCCTGGCTGGGGATCGGATCACGCAGCGGGCGGCGCTTGAGGGCAATGCCATCACGGTCTTGCACAGCGGCGATGAGAGCTACCCACCGATGCTGGCGGCGATCGCTGCGGCCAAGGAAAGTCTGTCCCTGTCGGTCTATCTGTTCCGCGCTGATGCTATCGGCCGCCAGTTCATCGAGGCGCTGACAGCCGCCGCGCGCCGCGGCGTCAGCGTGTGCGTCATTGTCGATGGTATCGGCAGCGGTTACTTCCACTCGGCCGTATTTCGCCGCCTGCGCCACAATGACGTGCCAGTCGCCCGCTTCCTCCATTCTCCCCTGCCCTGGCGCATGCCTTTCATCAACTTGCGCACTCACAAGAAACTGCTGATTGCGGACGGACGTTTGGCCTTCACCGGCGGCCTGAACATCGGCGCCGAAAACCTGATCGCCGATCGGCCGCGGCATGCGGTGCTCGATACGCACTTTCAGGTCGAGGGTCCAATCGTCGCGCACCTGGCGCGCACCTTTGCCGATGACTGGTATTTCTGCACTGGCAAGGAGCTTTCAGGGAACGCCTGGTATCCGCCGCTGGCTCCGGCCGGATCCAGCACCGCACGTGTCGTCACTTCGGGACCGGATCAGGACCTGGAGAAGATCGAGTTTCTGATGCTCGAAGCCATTGGCTGCGCGCGGCTATCCATACGGATCATGACGCCCTACTTCGCGCCCGATGACCGGCTGATTACGGCCCTGTGCCTGGCGGCCCTACGGGGCGTTAACGTCGACCTGATTCTGCCCACCCACAGCAATCATGAGTACATGGACGGGGCGGCGCGGGCGGCGATGGGTCCGCTATTGGAAACGGGCTGCAAGGTGTGGGCGCATCATCTGCCCTTTGATCACTCCAAACTCATGACGGTGGATGGCCTGTGGAGCCTGCTGGGCAGCGCCAACTGGGATATCCGCAGTCTGCGGCTCAACTTCGAGCTCGACCTTGAGGTCTGCTGTCCGATCATGGCCCGCGCGCTCAATGAGCATATGGATGGCCTGCAGCTCGAAGCCATCACGGCGCAGACGCTTGCACAACGCTCGCTCAGTCGAGTACTTCGCGATGGTGTGGCGATGTTGCTGATGCCCTACCTTTAGGCCCCTACGCAAGGTGCACTGTGCGCGACATAACTGTCGATGGCAGCATAGAGCTGATGCAACGAAGATTGCCTCGTGCCGACGCTGCGCAATATTATCCGGCAGTCGTCAGCCAGTTCGCGCATCTCCGCGGACGCGTCACGCGAATGGCGCCCAAATATATAGTCGGCGGTGTCGGTGGCGAAGAATCGCTGCCAGTAGCTGACGGCAAATGCCGGTGGCAGCCAGTTAAACAGTAGCTTCAGCGCGAACGGCGTTACCGGGAGCCCGAGTGCCTGAACGGCCTCAAAGCCCTCGCGCACGCCATTGACCATCAGCCGCAGAGTTGCCCGGTCCTTGGACAGCTGCTGGCAGTTGCCAGCGGCGAGATAGATTGCCGCGCCGATGGCCGTAACAAAGAAGGCGTGCGCCTTGAGCCAGGCGTCCATATTGTGTTCCTGTCGGGTCTTAAAGCCCGATGCCCGGAAGGCTTTCACCACCTCATTGAGCCGGAAGGAGCCATGGCCGCCCGGTTCGCCGAGCGTCGTGGGCTGTTGAGCGATCATGGCGTAGCGCACGGTGTGGCCTTCGCGTGTGCCACCGGCCCCAGGAAATCCGAGCAGCACCCGCTCTCCCAGCGATTCAATCAGTCGCGGAAGCCCAATAGGATTGTTCAACATAAAGAGGAACGTTGGAACCTGCCGATTGGCGCTCAACTCCGGCAGCACATCGTCCAACTGATCCCTTCTCACGGTAACGATGACCAGATGATAGTGATCATCAGGAACTAAACGCTCGACCGTCTCCACGCCGGCGGCCGATCGGGCGCCAGTCAGAAGATCCTCAAGTACCAATCCGTGACGGTCAACATCGGAACGACGCTGGCCCCGCGCCAGCAGCGTTACCCGCTGGCCGCCGCGCTGTAGTCGTCCTGCATACAAAGAGCCGATAACCCCGGCGCCGTACACCAGGATGTTCATGGGCCGCGCTGAGTAATTGGCATGCGGAGCGTTGAGCATTGCTCAGCGCATCGAGCGCTCAAGGAATCAAGACCGCCGCCCCGGACAGGCGACCGCTGCGCAGGTCCGCCAGCGCGAGGTTTGCATCGCTGAGTGGATAACGTACGGTCACGATGTGCAGCGGCGTAGTGGCGGCAAAGGATAGAAATTCCTCGGCGTCGAGACGAGTCAGGTTAGCAATCGAGCAGAGCGTTCTTTCGCCCCACAACAAATCGTACGGAAAGGATGGGATGTCGCTCATATGGATCCCTCCGCAGACGACAGTGCCTCCTGCACGAACCGCCCGTAACGCGATTGGCACCAGATCACCCACCGGCGCAAAGATGATGGCTGCATCCAGTGGTTGTGGGGGTGCCTGATCCGAGCCGCCAGCCCACACCGCGCCCATTTCCAGTGCAAAGGCACGCGCCTGGTCATCACCCGGGCGCACGAAGGCAAAAACCTGTTGGCCACGCGATTTGGCCACCTGCGCGACGATGTGTGCTGCCGCGCCAAAGCCATACAGTCCCAGGCGAGATCCCGCACCGCAGGCCTTGAGGGCGCGCCAGCCAATCAGTCCCGCGCACATCAGCGGTGCGGCTGCCTCATCCGTGTAGCCGGCCGGGAGTTTAAACACGTAGCGGGCATCGGCAATCGCTTCCGTGCCAAAGCCCCCATCGATCTGGTAGCCCGTGAAGCGCGCATTGACGCACAGGTTCTCCTGCCCGCGTCGGCAAAACTCGCACTCACCGCAGGTCCATCCAAGCCAGGGCACGCCAACGCGCTCCCCGAGCTTTACCCGCGTCACATCCTGACCCATCGCAATCACGTGCCCGACAATTTCGTGGCCGGGGACCAGGGGTAATACCGGGTGCGGAAGCTCGCCGTCAATGACATGCAGATCGGTGCGGCAGACACCGCAGGCGCACACCGCAATGCGAACCTGCCCGGGCAATAGGGGCGCCGAAGGAGCCTCTATCATCTTAAGCGGCTGCCCGAGCCGCTCCAGTTTCATCGCATGCATGCAGCAGCTCTCCGCCCGATTATTTTCTTGAGCCTGGAGTGCCCAGCCCGGCAAGCAAGCTTCTCCGCACCTGCCGCTCGATATTTATTGCTGGGCAGGCCGTTCCTGCGCTGCTAATCGTTCTCACCAAACTCATACCACATGGCATTCAGGACGCCGAATGCCAGTGCGAATGAAAGTCCAAGAATCCAGCTGAAGTACCACATCAGGCATATCCTTCCAAAGACTAGTAAGGCCCCACATGGCGACGAATCGCTTCCAGTGAAATCTTGCCGCGCAGCACGCGGTACACCCAGGTCGTGTAGAGCAGAATCAGGGGGAGGAAGACAATGACGGCGATGAGCATGATCAACAACGTCTTGGCGCTGCTCGACGCATCCCAGACGGTGAGACTTTCACTTGGATCTGTAGACGAGGGCATCAGAAACGGAAACAACCCGACTCCGGCAGTCAGGATGGTAGCGCTCTGGGTCAGGCCGCTCGTGAAGAGCGCTACGCCGTGCAACTTTAGCCTCAGCAGCTGAACAGTAAGCAGGGCGGCTACGAGCGCGCCGACCGGAATTGCCCACAGCCAGCCGTGCTTGGAGAAATTATCGAGCCAGGCGCCGGGGGACACCACCACGCTTTTCAGGAGGGGATTGGAAGCGCCATCACCCGCGATGAGCGAGGTGATTCGCCGCCCATCTTCCAGACAGATCCAAATCCCGGCCACGACGAAGGCCACGGCGAAAACGAGTCCTGCGATCTTGCCAACGGCTGCTGCTCGCGCTGCCAGCGGTTCTTCAACTTTGAATGAGGCATAGGCAGCGCCGTGCATGACCAACATCGACAGGCTCACAACACCGCACAACAACGCATAGGGATTCAAGAGGTTGAAGAACCCTCCCGTATAGATCGGGCGCATCATGGCATCGAAATGAAATGGAATGCCGACAAACAGGTTGCCAAAGGCAACGCCAAATAGCAGCGCTGGCACGGCACCGCCCACGAGCAGCGCCCAATCGCAGGCGCCGCGCCACCGCAGGTCATTGATCTTGCCGCGAAACGCAAAGCCCACTGGCCGCACGATGAAGCCGACCAGAACCAGGAACATCGCCAGATAAAGTGAGGAGAAAGAGGCCGCGTATAACAGTGGCCACGCGGCAAACGCCGCGCCACCGCCCAGAATGAACCAGACCTGATTACCCTCCCAGACCGGCTCGATTGATTCGAGCAGCGCGCGGCGCTCCTCGTCATTGCGCCCGACGAACTTGAAAATGGCGCACACGCCCATATCGAAGCCGTCGGTGACCGCGAACCCGATCAGCAGCACACCCAGGATGAGCCACCAGATGAAGCGAAGCGTTTCGTAGTTCAGCATGGGGGCGCGCTCAGTGGGCCACAGTGGGAGAGGCGATACCCGGCGGTGCGGGCGGCCAGTAGCCCAGACCGTCCGGGCCCTGGCGAATCATGCGCAGCATCAGATAGATATCGACGCCCGCGAGCGCACTATAGAACAGCACGAATCCTATTAAGGACATCCAGACGTTGCTGGCTGCGGTGGTCGAGACGCCAAGAAAGGTCGGCAGCAGTCCGTCAATTGCCCAGGGCTGACGCCCATACTCGGCCACGATCCAGCCCAATTCCGCCGCGATCCAGGGCAACGGCAGGCTGTAGAGCGCCAGGCGCAGAAACCAGCGGTTGCGCTGGAGGTGGTGACGAGAAGCCAGGTAGAAGGCAGCCGCGAACAGTGCGATCAGGAACAGCCCGATAGCGACCATGAACCTGAAGCTCCAAAACAGTACGGGCACATTGGGAACGGTCGACCACGCCGCGCGGTCAATCTCATCGGGTGTGGCGGCCGCCGGATCGCGCGTGTAGTGCAGCAGCAGCAGCCCGTAACCCAAGTCGGCTCGATGAGCATCAAACTGAGCCCGCGCCGTCCCATCGCTGTGATCGGCACGCAAGGCTTGCAGCGCCGCGTGGGCCAGCATGCCACTCCTGATGCGCACCTTGGCCCGCTCCACCAGATCGACGATGCCTGGTACCTGCTTATCAATTGAGCGGGTCGCGATGAGGCCCAGAAGCCAGGGTATTTTCAGCGCGGCATGGGTCGTATGTTCCTTCACATCCGGCAGCCCGAACACGGTAAAGGCGGCCGGCGCCGGAGCGGTCTGCCATTCCGCCTCAATTGCGGCGATCTTCATCTTCTGATTTTCACCGGCCTCGTATCCCGACTCATCCCCAAGTACGACCACGGACAGAGCGCAGGCCAGCCCGAAGGCTGCCGCCACCGCCATCGATCGACGGGCAATCTCGGTATTGCGCCCGCGCAATAAGTACCAGGCGCTGATGGCCAGCACGAACACCGAACCGACGACGTAGCCCGCCGCCACCGCGTGTACGAACTTGGCCTGGGCGACGGGGTTGAAGATCACCGCACTGAATGAGACCAGCTCCATGCGCATGGTTTCATAGTTGAATTCGGCGCCCGTAGGGTTCTGCATCCAGGCGTTCGCAATGAGAATCCACAGCGCCGAGAGGCTTGAGCCCAAGGCGACCAGCGCGGTAACACTCAGATGGGCGATTTTCGAGAGGCGGTCCCAGCCAAAGAAAAACAATCCCACGAAGGTCGATTCCAAGAAGAAGGCCATGAGTCCTTCAATGGCCAACGGCGCCCCGAAGATATCGCCGACGTAGTGCGAGTAATAAGCCCAGTTGGTCCCAAACTGGAACTCCATGGTGATGCCCGTGGCGACTCCCATGGCGAAATTGATGCCGAATAGGACGCCCCAAAAGCGTGTCATTCGCTTCCAGATTTCTCGCCCCGTCATGACATACACCGACTCCATGATGAGTAAAATCATGGAAAGACCCAAAGTCAGCGGCACGAATAGAAAATGATAAAGCGCAGTCAGAGCGAACTGCAGACGCGATAGGGTCACGACATCGAAATCAATCACAGCTATCTTCTCCCGAACTATCGCTTCCTGCGCCGGAAGCAGTCCCAAATACTGTCAGCGCCAGGCGATGGGCGGTGGCGATCCCATCCACCCGGCATCGATGGGAACTTGAAAAAAACAGAGCCCACAGCAGCGTGAGCAGACACAGCTTGATGAGGAAATACCAGCCGACCTCGCGCGCGAGACGTGAGCGCCACGGAGCTGGATTATTGGCCGCGCTCATGCTCTGACGTGGTGGCGCCAGGTTGGCCTCATTCACTGCCGGCGGCGGTGCATCGGCCTTCATCAAGGGCATAACTCGCAGCGAAATTGAGGAGCGGCGTTCATTGGCTTCACAGGGTTAGGGAGTAGATGACCTGCTTGGCATCGTCCGGATCGTTTCTGACACCCATTCCAAAATCGCCGGCGAGCTCGCGCATGGCCCGGTTGTCCGCGAACTCGACCGAATACAATTGCTTCACGCCGTGGCTCCTGGCGTGCTCAATCAAGGGTTTCAGCAGCAACTGAGCCAGCCCTTTGTGTTGCCAGGCATCGGCAATCGTGATCGCCATTTCCAGAACACCGTCTCTTAGTCCCTCCCCGTACCGGCAGACCCCGATCTCGGTTTCGCGACCGTCGCTCTGGACGCTGGCGACAAACGCCATGGAATGGCTGCCGTCGACCTCACAAAGACGCTTGAGCTCCGCGAGCGGTAGCTCTTTAACGCCGCCAAGAAAGCGATAGTGCTTGGTCTCCTCGGACAGGTTCCGGATAAACTCGCTTTCCATCGCGCGGTCCCCTGCCAGGATGGGCCTCACGGTCACTGAGTTGGCAGCGGACTTTAGCTCGGCAGTAGTGGTAGTCAAGTTGGCAACTCGCGGTGAGGAATAACGGGAAGGTCTGGACCATCAAGTCTGCGTCCTGCAGATCCAAGGCGCTGCGAGCCGGGCCTGCCCGCCGGGGGCTCACGGGATTTCCATCGGCCATCTGTCCCGGAGCTGCTCAGTTCAGTGATCTCATCAGCAGTACCGCGACGGCCAGCAGAATCGCAAAGCACAGTTCAAGCCGGAAGGTCCGGAACAGGATGTCGCTGTAGGCTGCGCCCGGTGCGCAATGCAGGAAATCGCGCAGCAGGCGCACCGCCATCGGCAGCAGCGCCAGCGGCAGCAACAGTGAGGGAGCGCCGGCCCACAGCGCCATGGCGGGCAGCAGCAGGAACGGGCCGAGCAGCAGCCCGGTGTAGAGGCGGCGGGAAGCCGCTTCGCCTGCGATCACGGCAAAGGTGCGGCGCCCCACCAGCCGGTCGTGCGCGATGTCGCGGTGGTTGTTCACGGCGAGTGCGGCCGCAGCCAGGCCGCCGATGGCAAGCGAACACTGGAACCCGATGAGGCTGACATGGCCGCCCAAGACCCATTCGGTGCCCATGACCGCCACCAGTCCGAAGAAGACGAATACGGTCAGCTCGCCGAAGGGCGTATAGGCGATGGGCCTGGGTCCGCCCATGTAGGCCAATGCGGCCAGCAACGAAGCTGTCCCGATCAGCAGCACGGGCCACCCGCGATAGATTGTCAGGACGACGCCCATCGCCAGTGCGATGGCGCCAATCAGCGCTATGGCGCTGCGCACCTGCCTGACACTGAGCCAGCCCCGCGCAGTGGCTCGCGGCAATCCAGTGCGCGTGCCAATGCTCTCGCCGCCGCGCACGGTATAACCCACATCGTTCTGCAGGTTGGTGGTGACCTGCATCAGCACCGCTGCGCACAGCACGAGTACTCCTGCGGCCACGCTGACAGCCCCCGCATGTTCAAAGCCGATGGAGCACCCCACCAGCACCGGACTGATGGCGACCAGCAACGTTCGTGGACGTACGGCCGCCCGCCATGCCGGCAGCGAACCTGAGCGGACGACGGCCAGATCGACACCGGCCGCCAGGGTTGCATCGCGATGCAAAGGTGTAACAGGGGAGCGCACGCTGCTCGCCCTCAGGCGCCTCGG
>Ga0182030_10025865_pt1 | contig 10662 bp, 11 predicted proteins | sample 812S3MmetaG_FD_121299 | JGI IMG/M metagenome (GOLD analysis project Ga0182030, IMG submission 121299) | Permafrost microbial communities from Stordalen Mire, Sweden - 812S3M metaG (Illumina Assembly) | ecosystem: Environmental > Terrestrial > Soil > Wetlands > Permafrost | place: Sweden... | reverse complement strand
CCGCAACGTTCGTGCCGCTGACGGCAGGTTCGCCCTTCTGCTCGGTCGGCACCGTGATGAGCGGACGGCAGAGGAAGTGCCCGACAGCGAAAAGTCACCCATCCTCCGCGCTTATCTCCGCAAGTGGAAGTCAGAAGTCGGCATCTTCTTCGATGGGGTAACCGCAGACTCGGAGGAAAGCGATCTTCAACGGATCGCGCCCAATCATCCTGTGTTCCGTCTCTCTCCGGGTCGGAGCTAAGAAGGAAGTGGCGATGCAGTCAGCAGCGATGGATAGTCGACCTCGGCTTCTTCACCCAGCCTCGGCTTGGGGCAAACGGACCAGCAGTCGGAGGACGATGTGAGGACGGCGGCCACGGAGGCGGCCACATCAGAGGAGGAGCTCCTGGCTGGAGAGATGCCTCGCCCTGCACTTCCGCCTGCTCGGACAGCTCGTGCGGTCGAGATCGTGGCCACCGCTCGCCGCCTTCTCGAGGACGAAGGGCCCAACGCGGTGACCATGCGCCGAATCGCTGATGACATGGGCATCCAAGCGCCGTCGCTCTACAAGCATTTCTCGAGCAAGGCGATGGTCGAGATGGCGTTGATCGAAGACGCTCTCTTCGACTTCGGTGAGGTCTCTCACCGGGCCTTGCACGCTCCGGAAGCCGCGACGCCCATCGTCAGGCTCCTGGCCGCCTACCGCCGGTACTGCCTCGCCCATTCAAACCTGTATCGGCTCTGTACGTCCGGCCAACTCGACCGGGAGAGCTTGCCAACAGGCCTGGAGGAGTGGGCCGGGAATCCATGGTTCGTAGTCACCGCTGACTCTTCGTTGGCGCAGGCCTTGTGGTCGTTTGCCCACGGCATGCTGATCCTCGAGATGGACGAGCGCTACCCGCCAGGGTCGGACCTCGACCAGACCTGGCAGGCGGGAGCCACCGCCTTCGAGCAGAGTGTCAAACGGGGGAGCGGTCGATAGCAGAAGTTGCGGGTCAGAGGTCAGGCCGCTGCGAGAACTACTGGGAGTGACTCGATCTGCTCGTCTGCAGTGAATGGAACTCTGTGTGGTTCGTCGACACCGAGTACCAGTCCTGGGCATCGTTCCAAGAAGACATGGACTGCCTCTTGAATGTCGAGACGAGCCAATGCGTGGCCGAGACAGAAGTGTGACCCGTAGCCGAAGGCGAAGTGCCGCTTCTCGCTTCGGGACACATCGAACACGTCGGGCGCGTCCCACCTAGCCGGGTCCCGATTGGCGGCCTGACGGGCGATGAACACGGTCTCGCCCTCTTGGAACTGGAGATCGAACATGTCCACCGACCGCACGGCTTTGCGGCGACCATGCCGGAACGGCGGCCGATAGCGCAGGCACTCCTCTACGGCGGGCCGAATCCGGTCAGGCGAGGCCCGAAGCCAGTCAGACTGATCGGGATGCTGGATGAAGAGCAGCAGGCTGTTTGCGATCCCGGCGCGAGACGAGCCCACGCTGCCTCCGATGATGTTGACGACCAGAGCAACGAGCTCTTCACGGGAGATGACGCCGCTGGTCTCGGCCTCCAGCAGGTCACTGACGAGATCCTCTGCTGGCCTCTCGACCCGAGTCTCAACGAGCTCCTCCACATAGCCGTAGAGCGCCACGATGCCGAGCTCGGCCCGCTGCCGACCCTCATCGGTCATCGGGTCCGTAAACCCCTCCTCGGTTCCAGCGAGAAATTCGGCGATGTCGTTGCGGGACCCTTGGGGCAATCCGAGGAACTCGCAGGTAAGCCACATGGGTAACTCGTCGGCGTAGTCAGAGACCAAATCGAAACTGCCCTTGGCAACGGCGAGATCCAGGAGACCTTCGGCATATGTACGCAATGCAGCACGGAGAGGTTCAACTCGTCGCGGCGTGAAGGATCGCCCAAGGCTCTCGCGTAATCGTCGGTGGACAGGTCCATCGTGCGCCGCCATCGTCCGGCCGCGCCACTCGTAGAACGGCCCGTCGTTGATGCCGAGCCGTTCCAGTGGCATCAGGCCCGGCTGGCCGAATGCATCGTCGCTGTAGACGAGATCGACGTCCGCTGCATTCAGCAGGATCGGCTCCCCCTTTGAGGTAACCGCCGTGCGTCCCACTTGTCGGGCCCTGCTCCAAACGGGATATGGATCCTGCCAGAACCCTTGGTCCCCGAGGTCCACCACCATCGGTCCAGACATCTCGCTTCCCCCTTATGCCACTTCTTGAAGTCCGCCCTGCGCTCTCCCCGGACTCATTATGCAGCCAAGTCTTGCGGCAAGGTCAATCGGCACTGCGAAAACGCAACCCGCCGCCCGCAATCCGGGTGCATCTGAGCACAGCCCACACGGACTGGGTCGAAAAGAGCCAGATCCGGAGCGTCTCGGCGGTCATGCCCAACTTCGCCGGAATGGCCGTCATGGCCGCCCATTCCGAGGGGTAGTCGCCTCGGCGCTCGACGAGCATCCGGACTGCCCGCTCACGCACCTCCGGGGAGTATCGGGTATTCCTTGGCAATGCTCCGTCCTCTCAAGGGAAGGAGCCTCCAGGATTCCCGGGCCGATTTAAATTGCCCACCCAAGGCCCAAAGGGAACGATCGGAGATTAATAACTTGCACTGCAAGTTACTGTTGGATACCTTGCGGTGCATGGCAACTGTGGATGGCCGACGTAGCCAGCTGCTCCGAGGCGTGCTCGACCTCTGTCTGCTCGCCGTGATGGGGGAGGGCGCAGCGTATGGCTACGAGATGACCAAGCGTCTCCGCGCTCGCGGATTGTCGATGGTCGGAGAAGGATCGATCTATCCGCTACTCGGTCGACTGGAGCGTGACGGCCTGGTCGAGACCCGGAGGCAAGCCAGCAATGGCGGGCCACCCCGGAAGTACTACAGCCTGTCTCTTGAGGGCAAGCGCGCTCTGGAGACGGGCATCGACGAGTGGAAGGCGGCCCGCGACGCCATCGACGGGGCTCTCGATTTGGCAAAAGTGGAGGTAATGCCGTGATTGAGTTCATCGAGGAATGTCGTCGGGAGTGGAAGAGACTCGGTGTTCCCGACGCCATAGCCAACGAAATGGCGGCAGACCTGACCGCCGACATCGAGGAAGCCGAGGCCGAAGGCGGATCCGCTGAGGACGTTCTCGGGAACAGCCTCTTCGACCCTCGCCGCTTCGCCGCAGCCTGGGCCGGGGCTCGAGGTGTTTCCACCTCATCGATTCCAGTACCCGACGGACCCTCCGCCGTCCCCGCACGAGATCGTCCCCGCTGGTACGGGCCCATCGCCGCACTCGCGCTGACAGCAGCGGTACTGCTCGTTGCCCTGGTGGCTGCCGCCGCCATTGTCGGTCGACACGGCTCTGCGGTTGCTGCCCCCGTCCGCCGGATCTTGGAGGTACCGGGGTCGACCAGATTGTTCGCCCCCGGAACACCCACGCCGCCGTTCCGGTACTCAGTGTCTGGAGCCTCGTTCGTAGTGCAGCAGGCGGGGCCCTTCACCGTTCTGGTGTTCGCGCTGCTCGTCGTACTCATCATCGCCCTTGGTCTCGCTGTCCTCTTTTGGTCTCCCTGGTTCCGCCGCGGTTCCAACCGAGGGACCCGTTGACGTGAAGATCCAGGTCGCTGGACAGGATCGCAAGAGTGGCCCGAGTGCAGGACGTTGGGGCCGTTCGTTCTCGACCACCTTTGAGGAGATCTGACCATGACGGGCGCTCTTGATCCGGTCGCCGACGCTCAGGGGAACGAGTGGGCGGTCGAGACCCATGGGCTGACGAAGCGTTTCAAGGACAACACCGCGGTCGACGAGGTCGAGCTCCTTGTGCCTCGCGGGTGCGCCTTCGGCTACCTCGGGCCAAACGGTGCCGGAAAGACGACCCTCATCCGGGTCCTGCTGGGTCTAACCCACGCCGACGCCGGGTCCATGTCCCTCCTCGGATATCCGGTCCCGCAGTACCGGGACCAGGCCTTGGCACGGATCGGTGCCATCGTCGACGAGCCGCGGTTCCACGGTCACCTCACCGGCCGCCAGAATCTCCAAATCCTGGCAGCGGCCCGGGAACGGGCTGCCCGCACTCGCGTTGGAGCGGCGCTCGAGCGAGTGGGCATGTCCGACCGCGCCGACGACAAGGTGGCTAAGTATTCAATGGGGATGCGCCAGCGCTTGGGGGTCGCCGCCTGCCTGCTCGGGGATCCTCAACTCCTCATACTCGACGAACCGATGAACGGACTCGACCCCGCCGGGATGCTCGAGATGCGCGAGATGATCCTTTCCCTGGTGGCGGAGGGTCGTACCGTCGTGCTGTCATCACATCTGCTCGACGAGGTTGAACGCACGTGCGACGCCGTGGCCATCGTCGACCGCGGCAAAGTCATTCGCCAGGGGTCGATCACCGAGCTGCTTGCTGGTTCGGCGTTCGAACTCCAGATCGACTGCGCCACGCCTGAAGGGGCGGGTGCCCTCCTGGCCGGCACGCCGTGGGGTACCGGCGTCGAAGTGGGCCCGGATGGCTTGCGGATCGCCCTGGAGGCGGGCACCGATCGCGAGGTCGTGGCCGAGCTCAACCGGCTGCTCGTGGAGGGCGGCGTGTCGGTGTACCGCCTCCAGGAGGTTCACGCCTCGCTTGAGTCCTGGTTCCTCGAGGTGACCACACGACTGGGGGCACAACCATGAGCACTTCCACGCTCGCCGACCCTCCGCCCCCCGAGCCGTTGACGCTTGGAGCGGGGCATCTCACACACGACCACCGCCGGTCGTTCTTGCCCAACGGAGCCATGATCACCACGCGGTTCATGGAGCTTCGCAGGCGCCGGGGTCTCATGGCGGCCCTGATCCTCGTGAACATCGGCATCCCCGCGGTGTTCCTTGCTATCCGGCTTCTTGCCCACGCCTTCGCCCCCCGCTCCTATGGACCGGCCGGCGGCTACGAGATCTTCACCACCATGGTGGCGGGGGTGATGTTCATCTTCGGGTTCATCGTGGCTGCCACACTCGGCTGCACCGCCGGGTCGGTCGATCTGACCGAGGGCATGTTCCGCCACCTGGTGGTGACCGGCCGATCGCGCTTGGCCCTCTACCTGGCCCGGATCCCTGCCGGGCTGGCCATCATCGTCACCCTGGTTGCCGTCGGCTTCACGATCGTGTGTGCCGTGTGCGTTCTCGCGGCACCGACCCAGCTGAGCTACCAGGGTGTGACCGTGCCGGCTGGGCTGTCGCACGCAGCGTTCGAGACCTGGGCCGGTGACCACGCCGACGAGGTCATCTCCAACTTCAACTTCAACGGCCAGGTGGTCGCCATCGTCCCGCGCGGCAATGGTCCAGGAGGTCCGGGCGTCAAGGTCGTGCCCGGTGGAGCAGCTCCGCAGGCGACCACCTCTCCCGCCGTCAACCGGACTCAGGCCATCGCCATGGCCAACCAGGACTATGTGGACTACTCCAGCCACTTCCTCTCGCCGTCTATTTCGTTGATGGTGAAATCCGGACTGTGGCTCGAGCTGTACGCGGCCATCGGGTTCCTGGTGGGCCTGGGTCTGGCGTCACTGATGGGACAGCGAACCGTCCCCGTGATCCTGCTGATCGTCCTTGAGATCGTGCTCACTCCACTCCTATCGCACTCACCCATCGACCACCTGGTGAATCTGCAACGGGGCCTGCTCGGATTGGCCGCCACCCACTTCGAACCCGGCGGACTGCCGTCCGTATTCGGTGGCGCGCACAACGGAGGGGTGGGCGGAGTGGCGGTGGCCGAGTCCACCCTGGTCGCCGTCCTTGTCCTGGCCGGATGGGTCATCGTGTGGACAGCGCTCGGCGCCTGGAGGATGGTCACCCGCGATGCCTGACGCCAATCCCCAGCCCACACGGCTGAGGTCGAAGAGAGCCAGCTGTTCTCGCAGATAGCATCCTGACTTCATGTCGGCCCTGGAGAACAAGTGACGGACGTATCCACCCTCGGAACACCTCTCCCGAGCCGGCTTGGCGTGGGAGCACGATTTGAGAACGGGCGGCTGGTTCTCGAAGTGTTCCCCCAACCTGAGACCATGTGTCACGGAATCATTCGGGCCAGCGTCCTGGCCTTCGTCATCGATGTTGCGGCAGGGATGCCCTTGGACCGAGATGCCGAATCGTGGATGCTCACTTCGGATATGTCGGTCCGAATGCACCCCGTCCCGGCCCCTCTGCGCATCGATGCCGTCAGCGAGATACTTCGCCAGGGGAAGCGCTCGGCAACGTGCTTGGTCGATCTGAGAACCGACGAGGGGGAGCCGATTGGCAGCGGCGCTATCGGTTTCTCAAGGGTTTCTCGTAAGCCGACTGATCCCCCGAAGCCACTTATTCCGCTCGGAGAGACCCCGCAGATGTTTCAAGGACAGCCGAGCCTCACCCGCCCCTTGCGTACCGAAGCTGGCATTGAAGTGATTGATGCGGCGAAGGGGATAGTCCAGGTCGAGCTGACGAGAGACATCTGCAACGCAGCTGGGACCATGCAGGGAGCGATGGTCGCCCTCCTAGCTGAAGCTGCCGCAGAAGAACTCATGGCGGCACGGTTCAACTCGCCCTTCGTCGTCACCAGCCTCGACCTCCGCTATCTCCGGCAAACCCAGGAAGGACCTGTGCGCACTCGGAGCAAGCTCTTGGGAGATGGACCCCATTCTGCGATCCAGATTGAGCTCGCAGATGTGTCCAGTGGCGAGATCACGACGCTGGTGTTCGCTACTGCGGTCGCCGTGTCCTGATCCGAGTCCCGACTTGCCGAGGTAACTACTGACCGCAGCCATATCTGGCTACTTGTGCCCCAGCTGGGATCTCCTGACCTGTCGAAGGTCCCTGTCCTCATGAGCACGCTCTCCCTAACCTGGGCTCATGGCCCCAATCCCCGTTCGGTCCGGCTGGCCAAGCCGCTTGGGTCAGTCAGTGCTCGTAGCCGTGGTCCTTGCCCTCGCGTCCTGCAGCTCAGGCGGGTCAAGCTCGACCAGACCGACGAGCGGCCATCCGAGCACGACGGCCCCAGAGCCGTCGACGATAAAGGTGCCTTCGCGCACCGGACCCCGGGAAACAGGGCGCCTCGGAATGCCGCTGCCTGTGCCCACCGCCCTGGCGCCATTCAATGCACCCACCACCCCCGGTGAGGGCGGCTGGAATCCTGTCGGTCGTTCTGTCGGTGGCGTCCCAGCGGTCTACGAGACAGCCCTGGTTCCGCCGGGAGGCTCACTGCCGGCTGGGATCGCATGGATGGACACCCATCTGCTGTCCGCATTGCTCTACTCCGGCTCGAAGAGTCCGGGAGGTGGGCCGTACCAATACACGGCGCCGGTCGAGCCGACGCAAGCTGCATCGCTGGTGGCAGCATTCAACGGCGGCTTCCTCATGGACACCGCCGGTGGCGGCTACTTCGCCGAGGGACGAGTCGTAGTCCCATTGGTCACCGGGGCAGCGTCGCTCGTCATCTACGCGAACGGGACCGTCGACGTCGGTGCGTGGGGCAGCGACGTGTCGATGACTTCGGACGTCATAGGTGTCCGCCAGAACCTGATGCCGCTCGTCGAACGAGGCGGACCGACGGCGCAGGCGGCTGGCACCGATTGGCTGTCCTGGGGGAACACCTGCGGCGCGACATCGTGCATGCATTCGGTGCCCAGCGTTGAACAACAGTGGCGATCCGGGATCGGGGTCACCGTTGATGGCGCGCTGGTGTATGCGACAGGTCCACTGCTCACTCCTCTCCAGCTGGCCCAACTTCTCGTCCACGCCGGTGTCGTGCGCGGCATGGAACTCGACATCAACCCGTACTGGACCTTCCTGGTCACTTACAACCCGATGGATCCGAGCGGGCTTGCCGCACCCGGCAACGGCACGCGACTGGTCGCTGGCACCGTGCAAGGGCCGTCGACGATCTTCGACCCGTCGTGGGCGAGGGACTTCATCACCCTGTCCGCGAGAACGAGGTCCGCTGGCTGAGCCGCGAAATCTCGCGATCCAACCCAGGTCAGACGCGACCTGGACCAGGAAGGGCCAGTGTGCACGTGGAGCAAGCTCTTGGGGGACGGACCCGAATCCGCCACCCAAATCGAGCTCATAGACGCGTCCAGCGACGAGACTACGACGGTGGTCCTCGCTTCCGCGGTCGCTGTCCCGTGACCTTGTCCTGCCTGTCTTGGCATCTGTATTCACCGTGGTCGAAATCGAAGGATGAAGGCTAGAGATCACGCCTCCAAGTAACGGAGCACCGCAAGTATCCTCCGGTGGTCGGTGGATGATACGGGCAGGTCCAGCTTGGAGAAGATGTTGGCGACATGCTTTTCGACTGCTCCCTCTGAGACGACGAGGCTCGCAGCAATGGCCGAGTTGGTTCGCCCTTCGGCCATGAGTGCCAGCACCTGTCGCTCGCGATCGCTTAACCTGGCAAGAGCATCGGTGCGGCGAGAGGCACCCATCAGTTGGGTCACAACCTCTGGGTCGAGAGCAGTGCCTCCCGATGCCACCCGAACCAATGCTTCCGCAAAGTCTGCGACATCGGCTACTCGGTCCTTCAACAGGTAGCCAATACCAGCTGCTCCGCCAGCGAGCAGCTCGGCCGCATACCGTGTCTCGACATATTGGGAGAACACCAGGATCCCCACGCTGGGGTGGCTCTGACGCAGTCTGATAGCGCTTCGCAGGCCCTCGTCTGTGAAGTTCGGTGGCATGCGGATGTCGACCACCGCCACGTCGGGCAGATCGGCGGCAATCGCTTCCTCGAGGCTCTCCGCGTCACCAACCGCCCAGGTCACAGCGAATCCACGGTCGGTGAGAAGTTGATAGAGGCCATCCCGCAGGATCGCCGAGTCCTCGGCGATCACCACCCGTATGGCGTCGGCGTCGACCATATTCAGGCGTGGGTGGGCAAGTCGACGGTAACGACGGTCGGTCCACCAGGCGGGCTTGCGATGTTCAGATATCCGTCGACCGCCCCGACTCGATCGGCCAGTCCGGCCAGTCCACTCGACGATGAGCCGACCCGGTTGGCCGCGGCACCCCCCTGTCCATCGTCGCGTACCACGATGCGAAGCCACGGGCCATGCTGGGCACAGCTCAACGAGGCGCGGCCCGCCTCGGCATGCTGGGCAACGTTAGCCAGCAGTTCCGCCGCGCAGAAGTAGCAGATGGCCTCGATAGCTGGGCTGGGCCGAGACTGGACCGATACCTGGACCTCTGTTGGCACTGAGCTGCGTGCGGCCAAGGTTGCGAGGGCATTCTCCAGACCGGTGTCGAGCGCTGGCGGATGAATTCCACGAGCCAGGTCCCGGAGATCGGTGATCGCCTCCTTGGCGCCACGGTGTGCCTCATCGACCAGATTCCGGATGGCCTCGACATTCGCCGGCTTACCCGCCTCGTCACCCAGGCTCTCCAGCTTCTCCTTTGCCTGGCCCAGACGCATGGCCAGCGCGACCAGCTGAGCTTGGGTGCCGTCGTGCAGGTTGCGCTCGATGCGTTGGAGAGTCTCCGTTGCAGCATCTAGCGTCCTCGACCTCGACTCCTCAAGACTTCTCACCCGGGATGTTGTGGCATTTGGGCCGAGAAGAAAGTGCATCATCCGCCGGTCGAGGTAGACAACCAACCTCATCGTCCACGGAGCGACGAACAGAAGGACAAACCCGAGGACGAAGACGCCGAAGTTCGCTCCATTGGACCCTCTGTCGACGCGTCCCAGTAGGCCGAAATTCGTCGACCCCCCGCCAGTGAGCGGTGACACGATCCCGAGTAGCGCTTCGAGCCAGACGCTGAACGCGAACCAGACGCCGAACAGGGTGAGCGGCACCTTCGCAAGGAAATAGGCCACTGCCCGCCAAGCCACGGGATCGCCCAGCGTTGCTCGCAACCACCTGAAGAGTCCGGGAGCTGGATTGAACGGCTCTGGCTCTGCGATCTCCTCGCCCAGCATTCTCCAGGCGAGCGCCCGCTGCCAGCGTCCGAAACCCCGGGCGGCCCGTAGATCGCAACCGAGGATGAGGACCCCGATGAACACGACCGTCAGCACCAGCCCGGCAAAGCCCAGGGCGCAGAGGATGAGTAAGCCGGAAGCCGCCAGAGCGGAACTGACGAGAAAGTACCCGAGCTCGGCCCAGCTGCCCTTCTGAAACGGCTCGCGCAGGACCACTCGGGAGAGTCGCCTTGCCTGCTCGACCCGCTCTTGTGGAATTCGTATCTGCATCCAGTCACCCTCGGGGGTGGACTCGCTCATGTGTCGCGCCTGATGAAGAGAGTTGCTCCAACCGCGAGGACAGTGGCGGCGTACAAAGTCATCAGTAGTAACCCTACGACCGGCGAGACCGGAACGAAGGACCCACCCTGCCCCTGGTTGACGGTCGCCATTATCGACTGGGTGAGGGCATTCGTGGGCAGGTACCGGATGCTGGACTCGGAGATCCCGTGCAGCACCAGCGGGAGGACGAAGATCACGCCGACAAACGAAGCTATGGCGGCGGCGGTGCTCCGGAAGATGAGTCCAAAACCAAAGGACATGGTGGCCATAAGAGCAATGAACACTCCGGTCATCAGCACGGCTCGAGCCGCCCCTGGGGTCGCCAACGTGGCCGCTGGAGCCCCGCCATGGGAGAGGATGGCCTGACCCAGGAAGAACGAGATGAAGCTGAGGACTTCGCAGAAGACAACCGTAAGCGCAGCGGTGACGCCCGTCTTGGTCGCGACCAGGAGAGGT
>Ga0182030_10025863_pt1 | contig 10663 bp, 6 predicted proteins | sample 812S3MmetaG_FD_121299 | JGI IMG/M metagenome (GOLD analysis project Ga0182030, IMG submission 121299) | Permafrost microbial communities from Stordalen Mire, Sweden - 812S3M metaG (Illumina Assembly) | ecosystem: Environmental > Terrestrial > Soil > Wetlands > Permafrost | place: Sweden... | reverse complement strand
TCCCAGCGCACGCCCAGGTTGACGGTGAGGTTTCGCACCGCCTTCCAGCTATCGGAGGCATATCCGGCGTAGTCGTTAAACGACAAGTGCTGCCTTTGGGGCGCTCCTGGAACGAAGCCCGACGTCTGGCTGGTGATGTTGTAGGTCTGCGAGGCGGACAGACCGCCGGAGGACGCCGAGCCACCGATGATCCCCGCGATGGTGCCGAGCAGGGAGTTGGCCGTATTGGTGTCCGTGGCACTCGCGCCAGGAATATCTCCGACTCCGTAGCCGTATGGCACGCCATTCGAATAAGGTCCGAGGTAGTAGGTTGGGACGGTGCCGCCATAACCGTACGGCGCGATGCGAACCTGTTGCGTCTCCACGCCAAAGGTGATGGAGTGCTTGCCGTGTGTCCAGTTGGCGTTGTCCTGGAGATTGTAAACGTTGGATTTCCGGCCCTGCGGCAGGAACGTGTTGATGGGGTTAGTCATCAGCGTTCCGGAAAGCAGGAACGCGGGAGTGGAGCCGGAGACATCGAAAGGCGCTGTAGTGAGATTTCCGCCGCCACGCAGTTCGTTGGTCAAATTTGCGGAGACAGACCAGCGCCAGCCTCCGGAAAATAGGTACGCCCTGTTTTGGTTCGACACCGGCGGGACGGTGGTAAAGAAATTGCCCGCGTCAGGCCGGTCGACGTTGTCGCGGTTCCAGCGGAACGTGCCGGACAGGTTGTGGCGCTCGGAAGGTATGTAGTCCATCTTGCCCACGATGCTGTCGCGGCGTTCGTCGGAGCGAGCGTTGAACTGGTAGCCCGTGGTATTCAATCCGTCACCCACGGCCGTGCTGTTTCCAACTGTCGGCACCAGGGGAAGGACGGTGTTTGCAATGTACTTGTCGATGGTGAGGGGGGCCGGGTCTCCGCCTGGGTTCTGTAGCACATTGAACTGCTGGATGGGCCCCGTTCCATTGACCTTATATTGTAGGATTCCTTGGCGTGCCGTGGGCGTCAGAATGGTGTTGAGCTCAGGGGTCTGCTGCTTCAAATCGTACGTTTCGTAGGCCGCATAGAAGAGAAGTTTGTCTTTCTTGATAGGCCCGCCAACCGTGCCGCCGAATTGATTCAGGTTCAATCGCGGCCGCGCCACACCATCGTTATTGTTAAACCAGTCATTGGCGGACAGGAAGTTGTTGCGGTTGTACCAGTAGGCGCTGCCATGATATTGGTCCGTGCCGGAAGGCGACGACAAGCTGATGGCGCTGGCATTGCCGCCGAGAGCCGGGTTCAGGTTGGAAGTCCCGACGCTGATCTCCGAAACTTCACCGATTGTGAGCTTGTTGGGAAGATAATCGAGGCCGTTGATGCGGATGAAATTGTCCTGAATATTCACGCCATCGAGCGTTACATTGGTATCCTGAGCGCGCACTCCGTTGATAGCGGTGTCGGCGCCGGGGCGGCTGTTCGTGTTCACACCGGGCTGGGTATAAAAGAGGTTGTTGATCTGGCGGTCGAGAACGGGAAGGCCGCTCACCTGCGACGTCGAAACCGTGTTCGAGACTTCCGCCGAATTGGTATCCACCGCCTCAGCCGTGCCCACTACGTCGACACTCTGAGTCGCGGTTTGAATGGCCAATTGAATGGGCGCGAGGGAGGTTTGGCGGGCCGGGTCGATCACCACCTTTTCCTGGACGTATCCATTGAAGCCGGTGGCGCGAGCCTCCAGACGATAGGTATCGGGCCGAACGGACGTAAAGTCAAAGATTCCCCCCTGCGTGGTGCGAGTCGAGAGCACCGGGGTTTTGCCGCCGGGCAGAAAAAGACTCACGGTTGCGTCGGCGATGCTGGCGCCGGTGGGATCGACGATCGATCCGGTTAACCGGCCCTCAACCTGGGCGAACAGTGCCGAGGTTGAGACAGCTAGCAATGCGGCAAGACTAAGGTTGATTTTGTGCATGTAATCTCCAGTTGTAAGTTAACCCCTGAGATGAAACGATGGGTCGGATTTGCGCTCTGTATTGCACTCGTCCGGCCAAATCGTTATTTGTTAAGCGGTGGCGCTATATGGATTGCTAAGGCAGGAATTACCGTCGATCTAACATGGACTTAACAATTAGCGGGGCCTGGATATTTCCACGAATCATTGAAGCCGCTGCTCTAACATGCCTTTAACCATCGCACATACATCAGAAAAGGCGATGGTTATGGAGTTATGAGGGTTAAGACCGAGACAATCCAATAAACAGGATTTTCGCGTCGTGGGACATGCTTTTGCTTGTCGTTTACCCTGACATTACCCACTTCGATCACCTGATTCTTATGCCGCGTCAGGTACCAGCAAGGGGTATATCCCAGATGTGGAAAAAGCGAGTACAGGCAGGGACGCGTCTCCCTGTCGCCCAGTTCGTAGTCGATGCGGCCGTTCTTCTGCTTGATCGCCCACATCACCTGCACGTCGACGCTGCCCAGCGTCTGCCGGCCGTTGGGAAGCCGGAAGCGCGCCGAGATATCGTCGCCCGCATACAGCAGCACCAATGCTAGAACCGCGAATCGCGCACCGCGCAGAATCTTCCCCACCACGACATTTTACGACGTGCTCGCCGTCCGCGGCTTTACCGACGACTCTGCCACCAGCAAGTCAGCCAGGATGCGCGAATGCGGTCCCGAGGGAAGCAGCGTGAAGCGCGCGCCGCCGGCCAGAATTCGTTGCGTTTCCAACACCGCGAACAGCGCCTCCGACACTGCCGGTTCGCGCGCGATTTCCGCGAAAGCCTTTCCCAGCGTGGCCGGACGAATGGCCGCCGCCTTAGCGAACTCGATCGCCGCCTCGCGTTCCGCCGAACTGGTGATGACGCTGACCTGGTTGGCGCCCGCCTGCTTGATGGCCGACGTCACCTGCCGCAGACGGTTCACCACCTTCTCTTCGATCTGCTTGATCATTCCCGCGTCGCGGAAGTGCACCTTGCGAATGTAAACCGATCCGAGTTGGTATCCCCAATCCTGCGATTTCGCGGTCACTTCCGCGCGCACCGTCTGGCTCATGTTATGGCGCGTTTCCAGCATCTCCGCCAGCTTCATATTGCTCAGGCAGCGCACGGTAGCGTTGCTGACATTGGCGCGCAGCGACCCGCGGGGATCCGTGTTCTTGAAAAGGTAGGAGACCGGATCGCTGATCCACATCTCATACCAGATGCCGATCCCCATGGGCGCACCTTCCTCCGAGTTCACCGGCTGGCTGCGCAGGTACTCCTGGTCGAGCCGCAAATCGAGCACGCGGCAACTACCCAGGAAGTTGATGAAAAAGGCCGACAGTCCGAGCTTGGCGGGCAGGAAATGGAAGCCGGGCTCATCCAGGATGGCCACTACTTTGCCGAACAACATGTAAACCCGCGCGGTGCGCTCCTGCACGGTGGCGTAGATCCCAAAGATACGGCACAGCGCCAACAGTACGAACTCGGCGACGAATGCGCCCACGAATACCACGAGCGCGGTCGACAGGATATCGATAAAAGGTTGGCCGCTCATTTTCCCGCCTCCAGATAAATCGCCTGCGCCTTGTCATAGAGCGCCAGCCGCACATTGCGGAGATAGGCGCCCAGGATGTTGGGCCCGTTGCGATGCAATTCGCCCAACTCGGCCGCCAGAGATTTCACGGGCTCCACTTCGGCCTGCGCTTTCAGCGTCTCAATTTCCACCGCGCGCCGCGATTGCACCACCCGCTGGTCCGCGGCGGCCTGCGCCAGGCTGATGTCGCTCGACACTTGGTTGTGCGCCGTATTAATGGCCGCGAGCGCCGATTCCACTTCCGCCGGAGGGTCGATGCCGGTAATCAGCGACGCGTCCAGAATCACGCCATAGCGTGCCGGCGCCGATTTGCATTCGTTATCCATGTACTCGTTCAGGTCGCGCAGATTCTTGCGCAGGTCGTTGATCGAAATCCCCGTCATCTCGCTGCCGGCCAGCGGGACGGCGCCAGCCGGACCCTCGCCGGCGACGACCGGCTCCGGCTTGGCCTCGAAATTGGCGATGCGCTGCCGCAAGACCGAAACGAAATAGGCCACCACGTGAACGAACGGCCGCTTGATGCCGAAGAGGAACGCGTAGAGGTTCGCCTCGCTGACGCGGTACCGGATCTGCCCCGTGAGTCCCGTATTGAGCTGATCTTTGGTGACGGCTTCGAGACGCGTGCCGCCGTCGTTGGCTCCGGGAGATTCGGGATCGAGCGCCATGTTGACGGTGTTGGTGGCGATGGAGACCTTGCGAATCTTCTCCCACGGCATTTTGAAGTACGGCCCGCCGGGCTGGATCACGCGCACCTGCGGGTAGGTGTAACGGGCTTTCTCTTCCGGCCGCAGCGCCTCTGCGATGGGGTCGTCGAGAGTGGTTTTGTTACTCGGCACGCGGACGGCGCGGCCGAAACTGGTCTTCACCGCGCGCTCGCTTTGGTCCACCGTGTAAACGCCCATGACGAGGACGCGCAGCACGAACCACGCCACCAATCCAAGCAGCATTCCAATCAAAATGGACATACCGGATCATAACATTTCAGATATGGCGGTATGGTTACGGCGCGGAGTTTAGCTCTTGGCGCCTGGCTTCTGGCTGTTAGCTGGCATGTACCGGGATGCGAGGGCCAGGAGCCGATAGCAACAGCTAAGGGCGCGCACATGAATAACCTCCCAGCAACCCACGTGGCGCAGACTCTCAGTCGACTCTCAGTCTCATCGCCGAGATTCATCTCGGCGCTTCGAGCGGCTTCGTCCAGAGGGTCGAGAAGAGTCTCCGAACTCCTGAAGTCGCGCCGCAATTCCGATGCGTTATTGAAATTAGGCTGAGACAATGCTTCGCGGAAAGAAGAAATTTGGCCGCCGATGAACGCAGATAAACGCCGATCAAGCAAGATTTGGTAGCCGAAGAAATGGTGCTTGTTGACCGGCTAATCATTGCAACGCGCGGAGCGGATCTCAAATGGATTGAAGAGGTTAAGTGCGCGTCACAAGACTAACCCGGTTAATAAGCCGGTCAACCGGCTAATCGACTCGTTCGAAATCACTTGCGCATATTTTCTCACTCGGTCCCGATTAGCCGGTTAACGGAATAACCGTTTTTGGGGTTCCGACCGTTTCAGTCCCAGCAACCGCTCCTTACGGGCGCGGCTCGGAAGACAGCCGCTGATTCGATGACAGTTCCTGAGCCGCGCGCATCGGCAAGCGGTCGTCGGGAACGCTTGCCCCCCCAATCGGAAAAGCACCCAGCGAATGGGCGTATACTGTACGTAAAGTGACTTTATTGCGCCACGAGCGGAAGGGACGCTGGCCGGTATGGCTGCTCCTGTGCCTGCTCCTGGTGGCGCAGTCGGCGGGCTTTGCGTCCGCCAACCAGCAGCACCACTCGGAAGACCACTGCTGTCTCCTGTGTCACCTGGGTCCGCTACCCTTCCTGAATTCCAACGTGTCGGCCGTGGCCGTGCCGGTTTTCTGCATGGTCTGGATGGAGTCCGCTCCGGATTTCATTCCCGTACACGATGTTCTGATCTCCACCAGTTCCTCGCGCGCACCCCCGGCTTAGTCTCTCATCGCGTGTTGGCGGACCGGCTCCTTTAATGGGTCCGGCCCATTGATGATTGCAACCAGGAAGAGAGAGTACTATGCCGACTCATACGTCGTGTATCCACCGTTCTATGGCAGCCGGATGCCTGCTGACCCTCGCGATTTCGCAGATTTCCTGCGGGAACCTCCCGAAAGTCGCGGGCCAGGAGCCCGAACGTCCAACGGCCGTTCAACCGGCGCTTTTCACCGTTCCACCCGACCAGATGGCGCACCTGAAGGTGGTGCCAGTGGAGAGCCACACCTGGCAAATTGCGGTGCAAACCACCGGAACCGTGGACTGGGATGCCGACCATACCACGCAGGCAATCACCCAAGTCAACGGTCCGATCGCGCGCATCATGGTCGACACGGGCGCCAAGGTGAACGCCGGCGATCCGCTGCTCTATGTCTCCAGCCCCGACGTGGTCAATGCCATGTCGACCTATCGCAAAGCCCGCAATCGCGAAGTCTTCAACAAGCGCATTGTGGACCGCGAGAGGGACCTGCTGGCGCGCGGCGCGGTCGCACTCAAGGACCTGGAAAGCGCCGAGGCCGATTATAACGACGCCCTCACCGACGTCCAGAACAGCCTCCAGCCGCTGAAGATCTTCGGCATCACCGCGCAAGAGATCGACCAAGCCGAGAAGCAAGGCACCACCATCAGCACGGAACTCGCCGTGCGCGCGCCCATCGCCGGCGTGGTGGTGCAAAAGCTGGTATCGCCCGGCATGCTCGTCCAAGCCGGGGTCACGGTCTGCTTCATGCTCAGCGACGTGACCAGCGTGTGGGTACAAGGCCACATCTTCGACCGCGACCTGCCCCTGGTTCGCGTCGGCGACCCGGTAGTCGAATCCAACCCCGCTTCCGACCGCAGCTTCCGCGGCACGGTGAAGTATGTCGGGTCGTTCGTCGACCCCAATACGCGCACCACGCCGGTGCGCATCGTCACCCAAAACCCCGATGGCCTGCTAAAGAAAGACATGTTCGTAGAGGCCGTGATTCACACCAGCACGAGCTCCAATATTCTGGCCGTCCCGGTGGCTTCGGTGCTGCGCGACGACAAGAATGAGCCGATCGTCTACGTGCAGTCCGAGCCGGGCAAGTTCGCGCAACGCTCCGTCACCATCGGAATGCAGCAGGATGGCATGATCGCGGTCACCAGCGGTTTGCAGAAGGGCGAACAGGTGCTGGCCGACGGCAGTCTGTTCGTACAGTTCGCCAACAGTATCCAATAGGGCGCAAAAATAATGATCGCCAGACTCGTTTCCTTCGCCCTGAAGCAGCCCTTCGTGATTGTGATCGCCGCCCTGGCGTTGATGGGGTGGGGCGTGTGGTCGTTCCAGAAGCTGCCCATCGACGCTTATCCCGACCTCTCGCCGCCCCACGTGGAACTGATCACGCAATGGCCCGGCCACGCCTCTGAGGAAGTGGAACGGCTGGTTACCATCCCGCTGGAAGTCGAGTTGAACGGCATTCCGAAGCTCGATTCCCTCCGCTCCATCTCGCTCTACGGGTTGTCGTTCATCGCCATGAATTTCGACTACGACACCGACCCGTATTTCGTCCGCGAGCAGACGTTCGAGCGAATGGCGAACGCGCAGATGCCCACGGGAATCACGCCCAGCCTTTCGCCCTTGTATAGCCCCAGCGGATTAATTTACCGCTACGTGCTGCAGAGTACCGACCGTTCGCCGCAGGACCTGAAGGTCCTCGAGGATTGGGTGCTGGAGCGCCACTACCGCTCCATCCAGGGCGTGGCCGACGATTCCGGCTTCGGCGGCACCACCATGCAATACCAGGTGCTGCTCGACCCCAACAAACTGTTCGCCTATGGCGTGAACGTGCCGCAGATCTTCACGCAGCTCGGCAACAACAACGCCAACGCCGGCGGCGGCTTCTATTCGCAAGGCGGGCAGTTCTACTACATACGCGGGCTTGGCCTGGTACGCAATATCGAAGACATCAACAACATCATCATCCAGGAGAAGAACGGAATTCCGGTGCGCGTGCGCGACCTGGCGAAGGTGCAACTGGGCTACGCGCCGCGGTTGGGACAGTTCGGCTATATGAAGCAGGATGAGGCGGTGGAAGGCGTCATCCTGATGCGCGTAGGCGAACAGGCGCAGGTAGTCCTCCGGCGCGTGGAAGCGATGACCAAGGAGCTCAACGAACACGTTCTGCCGCCCGACGTCAAGATTGTTCCGTATTACGACCGCCAGGGACTGATTGAAGAGACCAAGACTACAGTAGAGGCCAATCTGCTGCGCGGCATGTTGCTGGTGCTGGTGATCCTGGGGCTCTTCCTGTTCAGCGTGCGCACCGCGCTTATCGTAGCCGTCACGATTCCCTTCGCGCTGATGTTCTCCTTCATCTGCCTGGACTGGCGCCACATTCCGGCCAACCTGCTCTCCATCGGCGCCATCGATTTCGGCATCATCGTGGACGGATCGGTGGTGATGGTGGAGAATATTTTCCGCGAATTGGCGGACCGCGAAGGCCAGCAGTTCGATCTGCTGCTGGTGATCCGGCAAGCGGCGAAAGACGTGGAGCGGCCGATCTTCTATGCCATCGCGGTGATCATCGCCGGGTACCTGCCGATTTATGTGCTCACCGGTCCCTCGGGAAGACTGTTCCAGCCGATGGCCGACACTATGTCGTTCGCGCTTCTCGGCGCGCTGTTATGTGCGCTCACGCTGCTTCCGGTGCTGTGCGCTTACTTCCTCCGCAAGCATGTCCACGAACCGGAAGTGCGCTATTACGTGTACATCCGCAACCTGTATGGACGCATGTTGGGCTGGTGCCTGCGCAATCGGCTGGTTACCGTGGCGCTGGTGCTGGCCGTTTTCGCCTGCTCCCTACTACTGATTCCCTTCATCGGCGGCGAATTCATGCCGCACCTTGACGAGGGTGCTCTGTGGGTGCGCGCGACAACTCCGTACACCATTTCCTTCGAAGAGTCGTCCAAGCTTTCGCCGCAGATCCGCACGATTCTATCGAGCTTTCCGCAAGTGACCACAGTGGCCAACGAACTCGGACGGCCTGACGATGGCACCGATCCCACGGGCTTCTTCAACAACGAATTCTTTGTCGACCTGAAGCCATACGGCGATTCGGCGTGGAAGGGCGAAATCAGCAGCAAGCCGAAACTGATCGAGGCTCTGCAGAAGAAGTTTGCGGCGTTCCCCGGCGTCATCTTCAATTTCACGCAGCCTGCCGAGGATGCCGTGGATGAAGCCGAGACCGGCCTCAAGAGCGCGCTCGCCGTGAAGATCTTCGGCTCCGATCTGAATCTGCTGGCGGAGAAGGCCGCGCAAGTGAAAGACATCCTGATGAAGACACCCGGCATCACCGAAATCACGGTGGTGAAGGAGACCGGCCAGCCCACCCTGACCATCGTTCCCGACCGCGCCAAGCTGGCGCGTTACGGCCTCAATGTGAGTGACATCAACACCCTCATCGGGACTGCGATGGGCGGACAGGCCGCCACGCAAGTGATCCAGGGCGAGCGGCAGTTCGACATGATCGTGCGCATGCAGGAGCCGTTCCGCAGCGACGAGAATGCCATTCGCAATCTGCTGATCGCCACCCCGGACGGCCAGTATCTGCCGCTCGGCCAGTTCTGCGATATCAAGGTGGATAGCGGCGCGTCGTTCATTTATCGCGAGTCGAACTCGCGGTACATCGGCGTTCAGTTCAGTGTGGAAGGGCGCGATCTGGCGGGCGCGGTGGGCGATGCGCGCAAGCGTGTGGAAGACGCCATCAAGCTGCCCATCGGATACAAGTTCGACTGGGGCGGCGAGTACAAGGAATACCTGGCATCGCAGGCGCAGATGAAGGTGATCGGTCCTATGACGGTGTTGCTGATTCTGGCGATCCTCTTCGCGTTGTACGGCAACTTCAAATTCCCGGTCATCATCTTCTTCAGCGTGCTGGTGACCGAGCCGGTGGGCGGATTGCTGGCGCTACGCCTGACGCATACCAACTTCAGCGTGTCGTCATTGCTGGGATTCGTGGCGCTGATGGGGGTGGCGGTGCAGACCAGCGTCATTCTCTATTCGTTCATCAACAAACTGCGGTTGGAGGGTCGAGATATCGCCACGGCGACTCTGGAGGCTTCCATCCTGCGTCTGCGGCCGATCATGATGACCGCGCTGGTGGCCTGCTTCGGGCTGTTGCCGGCGGCGATGTCGACGGGCATCGGCAGCGATTCACAGAAGCCCTTCGCCATCGTGATTGTCGGCGGACTGGCGTCGCGGCTGCTGCTGTCTATCTTTCTTTCGCCGGTGCTGTACGCGCTGGTGGCTCGTGATGGAGACACGCTGCAGGTATGAGGACCATGTATGCTATCGTGTGGCAGCCAATCCTGGCTGCAGGCGGCCTTTCAGGCCGCCCCTCAGTTTCGGTGCAGTCGGCCGGTAACGTGGGGCAGGCTTCAGCCAACCCCCGAGGGGACCCCGGGCTTCGGCCCGACTTTCTTCGGCTTCGTTTGCGCCGAGAGTGCGGTGCCAAAGCCCGAGAAATTCGAGACACCGTTGAGAAAGCCGGCTTGAAAGCCGGCTGCAGACTGAAGTCTGCCCCACGGAAAGGCCAGGCGGCCTTTCGGGCTGCCACACGAAGTGCGCACGCCACGTCCACAGAGGTATCGTAATGCGGCAATTCTTATCGTTGACACTTCTTGCGGCAATATCGACGGCCGCGTACGCGCAGGCTCCCGCGCCGCTCACCTGGCAGCAGGTGCGCGCCAAGTTCGAGGCAGCCAATCCCACTCTGCGCGCCGGCCAGATCAATATCGACGAAAACAAGGCCGCCGAAATCACCGCCTTCCTGCGCCCCAACCCGGGCTTCTCTTTCGCCATGGACCAATTCGCGCCGTTCAACAAGAGCCCCTCCTATCGGCCGCTCACCTACGCCTTTCCGCTGATTTCGTTCAACTATCTGCACGAACGGGAACACAAGCGCGAACTGCGCCGCGACAGCGCCGAGGAAGCCACCGCCATTTCCGTATCGCAACAGACCGACCTCATCCGCACCATGGTCTTCACCCTGCGGAGCGCATTCGTCGGCACCTTGCAGGCCAAAGCCATTCTGGCGCTGGCGAAGG
>Ga0182030_10025862_pt1 | contig 10663 bp, 8 predicted proteins | sample 812S3MmetaG_FD_121299 | JGI IMG/M metagenome (GOLD analysis project Ga0182030, IMG submission 121299) | Permafrost microbial communities from Stordalen Mire, Sweden - 812S3M metaG (Illumina Assembly) | ecosystem: Environmental > Terrestrial > Soil > Wetlands > Permafrost | place: Sweden... | reverse complement strand
CGGGCGCGCGACCGCTCCAGCAGCGGCGGCCAGCCGTCCGGACCCAGCGCATTCCGCCGGGCAGGCGCATAGTCCGCGCCAGCCAGGTGCAGTGACGCCAGCGCGGCACCCAGCGGCCCGCAATGCTCCACCCGCACCCGGCGCGGCCACACTCCCGGCAGGAAGGTGGTGATGGCGGCATGCCGCCCGCACAAATGCCGCAGCGCCCGGCCGTCGCGCCCATGCACCGGCAGCGGGCAGACGATGCCCCGTTTGGCCAGGTGTTCCATCAGCCCCAGGAACCAGGGCAGCTCCGCCGGGTCCACCCGCTTCTCGTACAGCGTCAGGATGTAATCGCCCGTGGTGGTGCGCAGCGAGTAGTTGGAGTTCTCCACCCCCTCGGCGATGCCGCGGAACGCCACCATCGTCCCCAACTCATACTCGGCCAGGAACGCCGCCAGGGCGTCGTCGGAGACCTCGGTATAGACCGCCATCTCAGGCGCGCCGCCAAAGCCGGTCGCCGGCCCTCGATACGGCCATCATCGCTGCCCAATCCGCACGCCGAGTTGTCCTGCACGCTGCCGACCGGCACTATGCGTGCGCCTTGCCGCCTCGGCAACGCGTTCCGGAGTCCCTGATGCCCACCCTGCCGCGCTTTCTTCTCCCCGCCGCCGCCTTCGCCGCGGCGCTGCCCCTCGTCTCCGCCTGTGCGCCGGAGCGCGACCAGTTCCCGCCCGCTTGCCCTGCCACCGCCTTCCTGCGCCCGACCGCCGACCTGGCAGTGTTCCGCCCCGGCAGCGACGGCCGCGACCTGACGACGCTGGTGCTGGCCGGCCGCATGCAGGGCATCAAGGGCGAGTGCCATCCCGGCGACAAGAAGAATACCGTCGCCGCCAGCCTGGAGGTCGGCGCCACAATCAGTCGAGGCCCGGCCATGCAGGGACGCGAGGCGACGGTTCCGATCTATGTCGCGGTCGCCGAGGGCGAGCGCATCCTGGACAAGCGCATCTACAACCTCACCGCGACCTTCCCCTCCAACGTCGAGCGCGTGGACGTGGCTACGCCCAGGATCAACATGGTCTTTCCGGTGAATCCGACGAAGACGGCCGCCGCCTACTCCATTTTTGCCGGCTTCCAACTCACGCAGGATCAGCTCAAAGCCAATGCCGGCGGCCAATAAGAGCAACCTCTCCCGCGGGAGCGGGAGAGAGCCTGCCCCCGGGCGGTTGACCCGGGGGTCGAGAGCGCAAAGCGCGCGAGGGTGAGGGCGATCGGGTCGGCACCCTCCACCCCAGCCTACGCCCAGCGCCCTACAGCGTCAGCGCCCTACCGCTTCAACGCCGGGTCCTCCCCGTGGCTGTGGCTCTTGCCGATGCGCTCGGCGTCCTTCAGGTGACGTGCCTCTTCGGTGTTCTCGAGCGACTTCTCGGCCTCGCGCGCTGCCGGACCGACCTTGCCGCTCTCGGCGAACCGCTGTTGCTCGCGATTGAATTCGCGGGCCGCCGTCCGGTTGCCCTCGCCCTCGTTCTTCTGCTCTGCCATCGGAGTGGTCTCCCTTCCTGGAGATTGCGGATACGAGGGGTCAACGCTGCATGGCGGGGACCGGTTGCCGCAACGATCGCGTGTGTGGCTGGAAGGGCGCCTGACGGGGGCCGCCGGACTTTTCGCGCGCGCGATTGACGCCGTAACAAAATGATTGTGCGGCGCCCCGGCGGGTCGCTATCACCGCGGGGCAAGGGGCTGGACGGCCGCGGCACCAATGGGAGGACTGGTCGAACGGCTTCTAAAGGTAACCGAACTGGCAAACCTGGCAAACGAAGGGGGCGATCGGCCTTGACCGTTCAAGCGATGGGGTATTTCTGGGGCCGCACCTTCAGGCTGGATGACGGGAACAGTCTGGCGACCGGGCAGTTGGGGCTTCGGGCGGTGGACCGCGGCGGGGCCCTGCGCGCCTACCGCATGGATGACCGCAAGCAGCGCCTGATCCGTCGGCAGTTTCTGGGAGCACCAGGGCCTCTTCGAGGCGCTGGGTGACGGGCCGCCCCCGCCGGATGCGCCGTCGCACCCGCCGGCACCGGAGCCGAACCGGCGCCGTCGCAGGTGATCGAAGGGGAATTACGAGCGGATGAGCGGGGTTTGCCCGTGGTGGGATGCGATGAAGGCGCAGGGGTAGGGGGCCGCAAGGTCGGCCCTGCGGCGTTGATGCGAACAAGACTATCGGGGGCAGCTATCAGGCGTGTCGGGATTATCAACGTCCCACGGCTGTACAACCGAATACGCGTCGTGCGCTATGCCAAGCCGCTTCGCTTCCCCTACCACCCACGCGGCTGTCGCGATGTCCAAGCCGTAGCCCGCAACGATCGCGTATCGCCTGTTGGAATTTCGGTCGTCTGCTACGGTTTCCCACAGGTCAAAGTCCATATTCGGGAAATCATCACAAAATTGTTGAAGCCGGCTTCGTGCCATATCAATATCATCGGCGAATGACGCAACGAAAACGTTGCGTGTATCAGCTCGGACTGGCCGCATATATTTTTGCCGCCAAACAGCGCGAGAACCACCTCCGACAGGTGGAGGTTCAACTGGAACGGCTACGGGCGGTTTCTGTACCGACGAGGCAATCTGCGCTGGCGCATTGTAAATGCGCGGTGGTGGCGGCGCATTGGCAGAGAGCAAATCGGTTGGAAGGTCCCATGCCTTGAACAGCTCGATAATCCGCTCAATCGGGAGTACCCAGGAGTAAGTATCGCCATCCTGCAGCACCATGCCGATGATTCCGTCTTCCGTCACGACAGCGCCACCCGAGGCTCCAGGGGGCGTTCGCAATTGTCCAACCCGCCGCAACCGGGTTTGGGTGTCCACCAAGCCGATCCCGCCGGCACGGTCCGGCATGTCCCAGTCCTGACCGATCCCGATGTTCCATGCCCAGGTACCTCGGTCCAAGCGATTTGCGTCTATTGCCGTCGCGTGCGGCAATGCACGGCCTACGGGCGGCGTGACCTCGAGCACCGCGAGGTCGTCGTTCGGGCTGGCTACGCTGAGCCTGGTGGCAGACACAGGGTTGTATCGGTCATCGCGAAACACGACGCGCGGAGTATCGGTAAGGCTGCTGGGTCGGTCTGTTCCCACAGCAACATGATAGGGTGTTGCGACAAACACCCGCCCGTTTTTCTCCCCAATCAACAGCCCGAACCCGGTCATCGCTTTCGACCCATCGGTCCGTTGCGGAAGGACCCGGACAACCTGGTCGGTGAAAGTCTCCGCCTTTTTCAGGGCGGCCGTCTCGGTAGAGGACTGTGCGCGCAGGATGCCCGGCGCCAGCATCACGGCCATCGCAAGCGCGCCAAGGAATGTCTGCCGCATTCCAATCTCCGATGCCTGAAGCAGGGGCTAAGACCTCTGCCGTGTGCCGGTCCGCAACATAGGCGCCGAACCCCGTTGGTTACCCGGCGCATCGACATTTTCGCATGTGCAATGCTACGGTCAATCCGTTATGGTCACAGGCATTGGGATGCGGGGGGCGCAATGCGTTCTTGGGGTCGCTTGTCCTGGCCGACGTTACTCTTCATCATCGTGATGATCGGGGACGCCGAACGGAGCGCCAACGCCCTGGCCTGTGACCAACTGCCGACTGACGGTTCCCCTCTGAGCTATCGATTCTGGGCGGACGCCCCGCGCTGCGAGGGCACCTTTGTGTCGCCGGTCGCCGGTGAAGCGGGAATGTCGCTGGTGTCGCTGACCATTGGTCGCGTCCTCTATGACCTCAACGCCGACCGGAATCTCGAACTCCGTTTCGCCGACCAACCGGATCGGAACACCCGTATCCAGGCGGTCGGCTTGCCGTTGCGGCTTTACTATCGCCTGGACGCTGACATACCGCCCGGCCAGGCAGTGCTTCGCCTGCCGCTGGGGGATGTGGTTGGGCCACGTCAAATCGGTCCACAAGCATTTGGCGTCTACGGGGTCCGCGTACTACCTGACCACAGGGTTGGCTATATCCCCGTTCAGGCGCGCCCGCCTGGTGCTCCTCCGCCGGCCGGTATTTTGATCGTTGTGCGACCGGGTTCGGACGTCACCAACGTAGCGTGGCGTATCTACGCGCCCGGAGGCGCCATTCCTCAGTGGGTGCCGATCCCAGAGGCCGCCGGACTCGTGCCGGAAGGCAGGCGGATCGAGATCGACGTTGGCGCGGCGCTGCCGGCGGTGCAAACCACCTTCGAAGTTTCATTCTACTCCCAGGGAGTGCCAAGGACGGATCGGTTCGTCCTCTTGGCACGCTGATCCGTGCCCCAAGGAGGGCTGATGCTGCTCGACGACCCCGAGGGCACCGCCGCGCGCCTGCTACGCAGCCGCTGGCTGCTGCCGGCTGCTGGCATTGTCACGCTCGGCCTTCTCCTGCTGGCGTCCATCTCCTGGTGTAACAATCGCTTCGCGCTACAAGTGGTCAGCCGTTTGGCTGAGATAACCGCATCGGCGGAAGCCAAGCACTCAATCGGTGTTGCCATGCCGTCTGGCATGGAGATCCGTCTCTACGGCACCGGCCTGGCGGAGCGCCCGCCGGAACTAGCCGGAATTACCAAGTCTCCGAATGGCATCCGGCTAACCGCCGACAAGGTAGTTTTGGATTACATCGAGGTACAGGGGGGTACCGTGCTCACCTTCACCACCACGCAAGACGGCTCGCCAGATCTACGCCTCACGGGCGGTGGGAGCATCGGGCTCACCCTGTCGGGCATCATCCATCAGATCGGCGACGACGGACACCTGACGCAGCTTGCCGTCGCTGACCGGCCATTCGGCATCGATATTGCGCCGACCGACACGGTCGATTCTGCGCGCCTGGTTCTCGTTGGCGGCGGAGGTCTCAAGGGGATTGCAATCTATGACCAGCCGGTCCGCGGGCTTCGCTTCAGCCGGCCAAGAGCCAGCGATAACGACCAAAGATTGCCCTTCCAATCTGAATTGATTAACGGCACGTTGCAACTGTTGGACACCACTCAGAATATGACATTGCGGCCTCGTGAGTTGGTCTGGCTCGAGGACGTGTCAGCAACTGTGGCGCGGCTGGACATGACTGCGGACGGAGTGGCAGTTGACGCGTCCGGACACGCTCGCAGCATTGGCTTGGGGCCGCCACGTGCTGGGCTGCCCCCCCGGCCGGACCGCGACTTGACCCCGAGCGTGCTCGGCTACCTCATGGGCCAGCATGAATTGAAGCTGCTATGGGGTGTAGCGATCACCGCATTGGCAGCGCTGTGGAAGGCTCGCCAATGGGGGTTAAAGTGGCGCAAGTGATCCGGTCCGTGCTGGCCTGCGCATTGTTGATGGTCATGATTCCGCACGCCATTGCGCAACCCGACGGCCTCGACACCGGCGAGCGTGCAGCGCGAACGCAGGTGGAGCGGCTCCGGGATAATGTGGTCCGCGTGCTCGTCGTTGCCGCTGATGGGCAGGTCCGCCGCCAGGGATGGGGCCTGATGGTCGGGCGCGACAGCAACGATCTCTACGTCGCGACACCGTTCCATGTCGTTCAGGATCGTGACCGTCAGCCGACCGATCGGATCGAGGTGCAGTTTCGCACCGCACAGGGCAACCTAGCGCCGGCCACGACTCTCGACAGCTCGGCTGTCAGTTCGCCGATTTACCTGGATCTAGCCGTCGTGCTGGTCCCGGGCGCTGCGGGTCGTGCGCCGGGCCCAGCACCCGCCGTCGCGCTTACGCGCTCGGATGGCGGCGCGTGGTCTTGGACAATCGGGCGCCAGGAAAGTTGGGAACTATCGGGGATCCATGGGGGCTTTGCAGGCCCGCGCGTCGATCCTGAGCGTCTTGTGTTCGACAATCTCCGCACGCCACCCGGCACGTCGGGGCAAGCGGTCGCCACGGCTGACGGCATCGTCGGCATGGTTACCAACGACGGCGGTGACCTTGAGACATGGGCGGTCGCGGTCACACGCATTATCGAGCGTTTTCGTGCTGCCGGCCACCCGGTAAACCTGTTGACGCTGACGGCTCCCGGGGGATCCGCAGCCAACCGGCCGCTGCCGTCAGCTTCGGAGCAGGGAGCAGCTCTGCCAGGAGCAATGATAAGACGAGCTCTGGCCAATCGCGATATAATCGACGCTCTCGTTACAAAAAAGGAGTTGTGGTTGCTGGTCTCGGAACCTGCAGAAGGTCCTAGCTTTATGAACCCTTCCGGAGGTCAATTCCCTACCAGGCAGATGTCAGTGGTTCAAATTTTGTCAGACCAGACGGTCGTCGTTTGTCCATTTGCAAAGGTGCCCGTTGGCCACGGCACAATCTATTTTGATGGATCCAACCTTAGGGTATTTCTGAATTACAAGGTGGACAGCGTAAGCTACGCAATGGCAGGGGCCATTTATGATTTTGGTTTGTTGCCATTGCATGAAACCGGAGCAACTCCGCTCTTTGCCGGCCGCAACTGGGGATGGTATCCGGTTTTTGCCGACGGAAAGATTCGTCATTTCAGTTATGAGGGTTACTACTATGTATTGAATTCGGAAAAATCCAGTCCCGTTTCACCGGCCCAGGCACAAGCGGCTTTTAAAGTCTACGAAGCAAACAAGACCGACGGTTTGTTGCCATCGAGCGATAACAGCGCTTTGGTAGAGGCCATTGTCAAGATGACCGAGAACGCAGCGTTCCGCTGATCACCTGGACATAGTGGATATTACCATTGCCCGCTCTCCCGGCAAATCGTCAGAGTCAGCGATCGGCCTCAACGGACGATCTGTCGAAAGACGCACCCAGAAGCGGCCGGGGCAGAAAGACGCGGAACACATGCCGTGGCGACCGCACGGGAACTGCTTACCCTCACGCGCATGAAGGCAAGCACGGCCACCGCCACGCCCCTCGCGGTAGCACCAACCGGTGGTCTGACCCGCTTGATTTCGATCAATGCGGGGCGAACGCTTTGAGGGAGAGCGTGCCCCGTCGGCACTCACCGGCCAACTCCAAGCCACCCCGGAGCCCCCAATGCCAGCCAAACTCCGCAGCAACCTGGAACCCAATTCCGCGCGCTGGGCCACCCGCCGCGCGTTGTGGCGCGCACTGGGCCTCACCGATGCGGACATGGAGAAGCCGAAGATCGCCGTGGTGAACAGCTCCTCCGAACTGGCAATCTGTTTCTCCCACCTCGACGCCATCGCCGCCCGCGTGAAGACGGCCATCCGCGCCGCCGGTGCCATCCCGTTCGAAATCCGCACCACCGCCCCCAGCGACTTCGTCACCATCACCGGCAAGAAGGGCGGCTATATCCTGTCCGCCCGCGACCTGATCACCAACGACATCGAGGCGCAGGTCGAAGGTGCGATGCTCGACGGCATGCTCTGCCTGGCGTCCTGCGACAAGACGGTGCCCGGCCAGCTCATGGCCGCCGGCCGCCTCAACATCCCCACCATCGTCGTCTGCTGCGGCTACCAGCCCAGCGGCCAATACCGCGGCCAGCACTGCGACATCGAGGACGTGTTCGCTGCCGCCGGCGGCCTGTCCTTCGGCAAGGTCACCGCCCAGCAAATACGGGAGATGGGCGACGTCGCGATCCTCGGCCCCGGCGCATGCTCCGGTATGGGCACCGCGAACACCATGCACATCGTGACCGAGGCGCTCGGCATGGCGCTGCCCGGCAGCACGCCGGTGCTGGCGAACAGCCCGCGCATGTGGGAGGTCGTGGACCAGGCCGGCGCCCGCATCGTCGCCATGGTGGCGGAGGACCTGAAGCCGCGCGATATCATGACCCCGGCCGCCTTCGCCAACGCGGTCAAGGTGACGCTGGCGATCAGCGGCTCGATCAACGCGGTGAAGCACCTGGCGGCCACTGCGCAGGAAAGCGGCCTCGACCTCGACATCCACCGCATGTTCGAGGCCAACGCCGACATCATCCCCCCGCTGATCGCGGTGCGCCCGAACGGCCCCACCAGCACCGAGGCGTTCGAAGCCGCCGGCGGCGCCCGAGCCATCCTCCACCAACTGTCCCCCCTGCTCGACACCAGCGTGCGCACGGCGACGGGCCGCACCCTGGGCGCCGACCTCGACTGCTATCGCGTGCCCGATCCGGAGATCGTCCGGCCGCTGGACAATCCGATGGCGCGACACCCGACAATCGTGTTGCTGCGCGGATCGCTGGCGCCAGAGACCGGCATCGTCAAGCTGTCCGTGACGGAACAGCGCGACCTGGCGATCACAGGTCCGGCCGTGGTGTACGAGACGGCGCAAAAAGCCGTGGCCGGCATCGGCGCGGGGGACGTCAAGCCCGGTGACATCCTGGTGGTCCGAGGCCTCGGCCCGAAGGGCACCCCCGGCATGGGCGCCGCGACCGTGGTGGTGTTCGCCATCCTCGCCGCCGGCCTGGCGGGCAAGATCGCCATGGTGACGGACGGCCAGCTCTCCGGCCTGGCCAATGTCGGGATCACGGTGGGAGAAGTCGCCCCGGAAGCCGCCGCCGGAGGCCCGATCGGCCTGGTGGAAACCGGCGACATCATCGCCATCGATGTCGCCCGTCGCACCGCCGACCTGGAAGTGCCGGAACAGGCCCTGGCTGAACGCGCGGCCCGCCTGCGCAACTGGGAAGCCGAGCCGGAACCCGGCTGGCTCGGCATTTACCGCCAGCTCGTCCTCCCGCTTCGCCAGGGCGCGGTGCTACGGAAGTAATCTCGATCCGCCGCGACGCCGACGGCCTGCAAACGCCGAAAGCCAGCCGAACATCGCCGCGGTCCAGCAGATCGCCACATGCGCGCTTGTGGGGAGATGCCGCTGATCCGGATGGGCTGACCGGTGCGTTGGCGTTAACCGCGGATTCATTGCAGCAGCGCATATCGAGGCCGCGTCCTACCCAGATTGGCGCTCAGCCGTTTCGCCGGGCGGACGATACCGGCTGATGGCGGTGCAGCGTCGGCTAAAGACGATTGGTTGGACTGGAACGGCGAGTGAAGAGTATGCTCATGATTGACATGACCCTCGATACTCACGCCTTCGTAAAGACATTGACGGCGGCCGGCATGCCTGAACCGCAGGCCGAGGCTGTGACCACGCTGGTAACGGCGGCGCACGAGGCAGGCACTGCCCGCTTCGTGACGAAGGCCGATCTGACGGACCTTGCGACGAAAAGCGATATCGCGGCACTCGAGTCCGGTCTCCGCGAGTGTACGACGAGCATCGCCGCGTGTGCGACGAAGAGTGAGTTGGCTGCTGTGGAATCGAGCTTGAGACTGGCCTTGGCGGAGACGAAGGCAGACATCCAGAAGTGGATGTTCGGCCTGGTGGGCGGTGCGGTCGTCTTGAACGCCGTGACCGTTATTGGCGGGATGCTTGCCCTCCTCCGCATCGCCGCTCACTAACCCGCCGCACCCCGTGCATCTCGGGGTTGCACCACCCGCCCCATATCGCCATAGACAGCGCGTCCGCAAACCCCCAAGGAGGGAGCCCCGACCCATGCCCGCCATCACTCTGCCCGACGGTTCCGTGCGCCGCTTCGATGCGCCGGTGACGGGCACGACGGTGGCGGAGGCGATCGGTCCCGGCCTCGCCCGCGCCGCCCTCGCCATGAAGCTGGACGGCAAGCTGGTGGACCTGACCACCCCCATTGACCACGACGCCAACGTCGTGTTCGTCACCCGCCGCGACCCCGACGCGCTGGAACTGATCCGCCACGACGCCGCGCACGTGCTCGCCGAGGCGGTGCAGGAACTCTTCCCCGGCACCCAGGTCACCATCGGCCCGGCGATCGAGGACGGCTTCTACTACGACTTCGCCCGCAACGAGCCGTTCACCCCGGACGATTTTCCCGCCATCGAAGCCAAGATGCACGAGATCGTCCGCCGCGGCGCCCCGTTCGTCCGCTCCACCATGGACCGCGAGGCGGCGATCCAGTTCTTCCAGGACAAGGGGGAAAAATACAAGGCGGAGCTGATCCAGGACCTGCCGCGCGACCAGACCATCAGCCTCTACACCCAGGGCGACTGGGTCGATCTCTGCCGCGGCCCGCACATGCGCAGCACCGCCGATGTCGGGCCGGCGTTCAAGCTGATGAAGACCGCCGGCGCATATTGGCGCGGCGACCACCGCAACGCCATGCTGAGCCGCATCTACGGCACCGCCTGGCGCGACCAGAAGGAACTCGACGCCCATCTGCACATGCTGGCGGAAGCGGAACGCCGCGACCACCGCCGCATCGCCAAGGAGATGGATCTGTTCCACCTCCAGGACGAATCGCCCGGCTCGATCTTCTGGCACCCGAACGGCTGGAAGCTCTATCGCAAGACCGAAGCCTATATGCGCCGCCGCCTGGACGCCGCCGGCTACCAGGAGGTGCGCACTCCGGTCCTGGCCGATCGCTCACTGTGGGAACGCTCCGGCCACTGGGAGAAATTCCGCCAGAACATGTTCTTCGTCACGGTAGAGCATGAGGAGAAAATCCTCGCGCTGAAACCGATGAACTGCCCGTGCCACATCCAGATCTTCCGCCAGGGCCTGCGGTCCTATCGCGAACTCCCGCTGCGGCTGGCCGAGTTCGGCTCCTGCCACCGCTTCGAGCCGTCCGGCGCGCTGCACGGCATCCTGCGCACCCGCAACTTCACCCAGGACGACGCCCACATCTTCTGCACCGAGGCGCAGATCACCCCGGAAACGGTGCGCTTCGTCGAGCTGCTGTCCTCGATCTACAAGGACT
>Ga0182030_10025861_pt1 | contig 10664 bp, 8 predicted proteins | sample 812S3MmetaG_FD_121299 | JGI IMG/M metagenome (GOLD analysis project Ga0182030, IMG submission 121299) | Permafrost microbial communities from Stordalen Mire, Sweden - 812S3M metaG (Illumina Assembly) | ecosystem: Environmental > Terrestrial > Soil > Wetlands > Permafrost | place: Sweden... | reverse complement strand
TCACCTACGGCACCAGCGCGCAGGCTGACGTGGAAGCCACCGAGATCGTCTGCGGCCCGGCCGGCAGCGATTTCCGCCTGCGCTACCGCACCACCGATCTTGGCCGCTTCCACCTTCCCGTCCCCGGTCGCCACAACGTGCTGAATGCCACCGCCGCAATAGTCGTCGCCATGGAACTGGAAGTGAAGCCTGACGCCATCCGCGAAGGCCTGGCGATGTACCGGGGCGTGGACCGCCGGATGCAGACGCGCGGCGTGGCACGCGGCGTAACCGTGATCGACGACTACGGCCACCATCCCACCGAGATTCGCGCCACTCTGGACGCCGTCCGGCTGTGCGGCTTCCGGCGCATACACGTGCTGTTTCAGCCGCATCGCTACACCCGCACCTTCCACCTGATGGAGGAGTTTGCGGGGGCGTTCAATCAGGCCGACAGCCTGTTCGTGATGGACATCTACGCCGCCTCCGAAAAGCCGATACCCGGGGTGACCGCCGAATCTTTAGTGGAGCGCATTCGCCAATTCGGCCATCGTGGCGCGGAATATGTCGGCTCGATGGACCGCGGAGTGGCGGCGCTGGCGAACGTGGTCGAGGACGGCGACGCGGTATTGACGCTCGGCGCCGGCAGCGTCTGGCAGGCCGGCGATAAGCTTCTGGAAAAGTTGAGGGCCAAGGACTAAGGATGGCGCGCGAAGCCAAGAAAGAGACCTCGAAACTTCGCAAAGCGCTGTGGCGCGCGGCCATGATTGCCGTCGCCCTGGGCGCTTGCACCGGCGTCTGCGTGTATCTGGTCCACCGCTACCTGGTCCACGACCCGAAGTTCGTGCTGTCCCACGACCGTCGCGATGGCCTCACCATCGACGGTCTGCGCTACGGATCGCGCGCCAAGGTGCAACGTATTTTTGCCGGCGACGCCGACCACAGCGTTTTCTCCGTTCCTCTGGAGGAGCGCCGCCGCAGGCTGCTGGCCATCGACTGGGTGCAGGACGCCGCGGTGTCGCGCGTTTGGCCGGACCGCCTGGCGGTGCGCATCCAGGAGCGCAAGCCGCTGGCCTTCGTGGAGGTGCAATCGACGGTCATGCTGATCGATGGGCAGGGGATGCTGCTGGAGCCGCCACCGCAGGCTCAGTTCTCCTTCCCCGTGCTCAGCGGCGTGCGCGCGGAAGATACGCCGGAGAAGCGCATGGACGCAGTGCGGGCTCTGCTCGATGTAGAGGATGCGCTGGGTCCGGCGATGAAGGACGTTTCCGAGGTGAACGCGGCCGATCCCAGCAATCTTCGGATCGTCGCGCAGTTCGATGGCCGGGTGCTGGAATTGATTCTCGGCGAGGACAACCTGGGGCCCCGCTATCGCAACTTTCTGGCGCATTATCCGGAGATGCGCAAGCGGTCGCCGGAAGTAAGAGTGTTCGATCTGCGGTTGGATGACCGCATTACTGCCAGGGAGTAGGTTCGAAGTTCGATGGCAGGGGAAGACGAAGTTCGATGGCAGGGGAAGACGAAGTCTGATGGCAGGGGAAGACGAAGTCTGATGGCAGGAAGACGAAGTCTGATGGCAGGGAAAACGAAGTAATGGCAGGAAAGACGATTATCGCGGCGGGACTCGACGTGGGCAGCAGCCAGACGCGCCTCGTGGTGTGTGCCCTCGAAAAGGGACGCATGCGCCTGATCGGGTGCGGCGTGGTTCCGTCGCAAGGATGGGTGAAAGGCAAGATCTTCGATCAGCGGGCGGTTACCGAGTCGATTCTGGTGGCTCTCTCGGAAGCCGAAGCGAGCGCGGGGATGTCGGTGGGGTCGGTGGTGGTAGGCATGGGCGGGCCCACCATCCGCGGCGCCAACAATCGCGGCGTGCTGGAAATGGGCTACGTGCGCGAGATCGAGCAGCGCGACATCAATCGCGTGGTGGATCGCACCACGCGTGTGCAGTTGCAGGAAGACCGCATGCTGCTGCACGTGTTTCTGCAGGACTTCGTGGTGGACGATCATCCCGGCCATCGCAATCCCGTCAAGATGGACGCCGCGCGGCTGGAGAGCAACGTCCACCTGCTGATGTGTTCGGTGCAGGAGCACAATGCGCTGGTCACCGCCGTGAATCACGCGCATCTCACGGTGGAAGAAACGGTCTTCGAAGGGTTGGCCGCGTCTTATTCCGCGGTGTTGCCCGAGCACCGGCGGCAGGGAATCGCCGTGGTCGATATCGGCTCGCAATCCACCGAACTAGTGGTGTATTACGGCGACGCCATGCACCTGTCCTCTTACGTGAAAGTTTCCGGCGACTACTTCACGCGCGACCTGGCACAGGGCCTCTGCCTGAGCTTTGAAGATGCTGAAACGGTCAAGCTGGAGTACGGTTCGGCGTTGACCGAGTCCAGTGCTCCCAACGCTATAGTCGATCTGCCCACACCGGAGAATCGAGAGTATCGCCACGCGCAACGCCGCTTCATCAATGAGATTCTCCAGGCGCGGGCGGAAGAGTTGTTCCGCTTTGTGCGCTCCGAACTGGCCCGCGTGTCGATGGAACATGCGTTGACCGGCGGAGTCTTTCTGACGGGAGGCGGGTCGCGCTTGCCCGAGCTGTTAGACGTGGCCGATGGCATTTTGGGCTGCCAGGCGCGCTTTGGCTTGCCGGTCGGGATCCGGCACTGGCCGGAGACCATGGATCGTCCGGAGTGGAGCGTGGCCGCCGGCCTGGCGATGTACTCCGCCAAATTGAAGACACAGGAACAGCGGGTTAGACGCGGGATTTTGGGAAAGATTTTGTAAGGAGGAAACCATGGGGCTCATTGACGCTGACATCAACAGCTTGAAATATGAGATCGAAGAGGAAGCGCGCCTCGGCACGCGAATCAAAGTCATCGGCGTGGGCGGGGGCGGTTGCAACGCCGTGGCCCGCATGGTGCAGGAAGGCTTGGAAGGCGTGCAGTTTTACGCCCTGAATACCGACCTCCAGGCGCTCAGCGCCTGCCAGGTGCCCAACAAGCTACAACTCGGCGCCCGCATGACCAAGGGCTTGGGCGCCGGGTCGAACCCCGAGATCGGCCGGCAAGCCGCGCTCGAAAATACCGATCAGATCGTAGAGTTGCTGCAGGGCGCCGACATGGTCTTCGTCACCGCGGGACTCGGCGGCGGTACCGGCACCGGAGCCGCGCCGGTGATCGCCTCGCTCTCCAAGGAACTCGACGCGCTGACGGTGGCCGTGGTGACCAAGCCCTTCGGTTTCGAAGGCCCGCGCCGCATGCGATTGGCCGAAGACGGATTGCAGCGCCTGGCATCGACGGTGGACACCGTGATCGCCATTCCCAACGATCGCCTGCTGGCCCTGGTGCCGCGCGGCACCAGCTTTTTCGAAGCCTTTAAGGTTGCCGACGACCTGCTCCGCCAGGCGGTGCAAGGCATCAGCGACATCATCATCACTCCCGGTTTGATCAACCGCGATTTCTCCGACATCAAGGCTACGATGATCGGCATGGGCTATGCCATGATGGGCACCGCCATCGGCCACGGCGAAAAGGCCGCGGTAGAAGCGGCGCGCCAGGCCATCAGCTGCCCGCTGCTGGAAGACTCGCGCATTTCCGGCTCGCGCGGCATCCTGATCAACATCACCGGATCGAGCCAGCTGGGCCTGCACGAAGTGAACGAGGCCTGCGAGATCATTCGCGAAGCCGCCAATTGCGACGACGTGCAGATCAATTTCGGCGTGATCATGAACGAGTCCCTGGGGGATGCCGTCAAGATCACCGTGATCGCCACCGGATTCCAGCCGGAGAACGCGCCGCTACCCGACCGCAAAGCAGTGCCCGAAGTGCGCGTGCAGCCACGGTTGCCCGAACCAGTCGCCGCGCTACCCCCGGCGCCCGCTCCCGCTCCGCCCGCACCTCCGATTATCGAGCGCCGGCCGGAGCCGCAGCCCGAGTTAATGGTCGAGCCCGAACCCATGCTCGATCTCGACGATGTGGAGACGCCCGCATATCTCCGTCAGGGGCGCTTGTTGAACTAAGCGCACCACGGCTCGGAACGGAACCGCGCGTGTCAACAAGCGGTTTTCGAATACATTGCCGGTACTAACGTAGGACATGCTTTAGCTTGTCTGGCGAGCGGAGCTCGCCCGCGCCGAGAAGAGTCTCGGAACTCCTGAAGCGGTCGAATTCGAAGTCCCCCCGGGCCTCGTGCAGGCAATATTTGCAAGGCAATCTTGCCTGTAGGCGGCCCTTGAGACCGCCGGGGGAGGCATCGAGCCCTCTACGGACTCGACAAGTTTGCCCACAAATAATCATCAGGATTCCCGAGGCAGTACTACTTGCTGGGCAGTTGGGACATCCATGTCTCCGGGATTCTCAACAACTCTCATGTTTTCAGTAGGCCGACTCGCCGTTCGGGACATCATGTCTCGAAGCGGAGGCCGCTTTATGCTGCGAAAAGCCGAAAAGCCAATCTCCAGAGGGCGGCCTAGGCCGCCGGGCGGGCTGGAAAGCCCGCCTGCAGCCACGATTGGCTGCCACACAACAGCGTTACGGCTCAACACCGTTTCCCCAGCGACTTCAATTCGCGGGGAAGACCCGCGGGGGCCGCTGCTGACTTCCGTATTCCACATCCCGCAGCGGTATCGAGCCGAAGGCTTGCCTACTTGCCAAAGCTGACCGTCGTCTCCGCCTGGAACTTGCGGTAATTCCGAAACTCCACCGCGTTCAAACTCTGCAGATTCCTCGAGTCGATGCGGACTTCGGCGCGGAATGGCAGCAGATAACGCGTGCCGCCGATGTCGGCGTAGTCGTAGTCGAGGACCGTGCTCGATCGCCGCACGGGAAAATCCGCGGGGATGTCTTCCGCAATCGACGATATCCGCATCGCACTGCTTGTCGCCGCATCGACGTAGACGTACCCGTGCAGCCCGGCAACCGTCTTGATGAGATCGTTGGGGCCGTTCCTGAACCATAACTCGTGAGGATGAAGGGCAGCCGCGACGCGGAAGAAATAGACCGATGTGGGCCGCTTGTGCAGTGTGGTCCAGTGGTCCCAGCGGAATTCGGTCTGCGCGCCGCTGTGGAATATAGTGGCCAGAATGCTCCCGAACTCGCCTTGGGAGATCGCGCCGCCGACGTCCGGGAGTTCCCGGTCCGACCGTTTTCCGTCCACCGTGAGCAGCTTGTAGTTTTCCTTCTGCCCGAAGTACGTGAGGTCGGCAACGATCGTCGCGGATGGCTGCCAATCTTCCCGTCCGCTCGCGTCGGCCCAACGGTGGATAGTCTCGGTGCAGACGAAATTCGGCAGCGAGCGAACATAATCCTGCGCCTTGCCGGCGGCGTCTTGCCAGGTTCGATTTTCCTCCTCCGACGATGGGGGCGGTGGCGGCGCCATTCCGGGAGGAGGGTCGAGCGGCGCCGGCAGAAGTCGCGATGCATCGCGCAGGCGCTGGAGCGCACCCAGAGTTTGCGGCCCCGCGCCTTCGCTCTCCAGGATTTCGATGACACGGTCGTCGAGCCGTTGCGCCAGCTTCATCCCATCGAGCGACTCGGCGGTGGCGGCGTCCTTGTGCTTCTTGGCGATGGAGGTTCGCACCGCGGCCACCACGGAATTGACCGGGACGGCATCGCTCGCCATCGTCGCAAGGCAGGCAGCGAAGACGACCGCGCCCAGGCGCAAGTGCATGTCTTCTATTATTACCCCGAGTGGAATTTATCCCAGCACTCCCGCGAACAGAAATACACCGTCTCACCTTTGACCGTGAGAGTGATGGCGGAGTCGCTCGAGACGTACGTGCCGCAGACCGGGTCTTTGTGAAGCTTACCGCCGGGGACTACAGGAGCCGCTGGAGCCGGGTTGGTGGGCTTGGAAACCGGTCGGCGGCGGCCGGAAAAAGCACCGACCAACAGAGAACGCAGCAACAGGAAGAGCAGCAGGGGGACGACGAATTCGCGGAGGAATGCTGAGATCATGCGGTCGGGGCCGGACCGCCTTGGTTCCAGCCCCGGATACTCAGCGCTTATTTCTTCTTCTTCTGTTGTGCAGCGGGATTCTTGAAGTCGGTCTGAATGCTGCCGCCCAATTGGGTAATCATGTCTTTACACGCCTGTGCGTTCGGACCGGCGGGGGTCAGCGCCAGATATTTATTGAACGCGTCCAGGGTGCCCGGAGGCGCCACGAACTTGCCGTCCTTGTCTACCGTTGCCTGCGCTGCCAGGCTGAGCCCGTATTGATAATACGATTCGGCATTCTTGGGATTGTCGGGAGCCGAGTCGATGGCTGCCTTGAACGCCTTGGACGCCGGCTCAGATTGTCCGATATTGCTCATCAGCGCGCCGAGATTGTAGAAACGCTGGAACGCCGTAGCCGGTTCGAGCTCCGCCGCTTTCTTCAATTCCGCTTCCGCTTCCGGGTACTTCTTGGCTTTCGCCAAAGCCAGTCCGTAGTTGTTGTGGGTCGCCGCATCGTCCGGCTTTAGCTCGATTGCCTTGGAGTACGCTGCGATTCCCTTGCCAGCCGCTTCGTCGAATTCCGGTCCGGTCTTGGTGCCGGCCAAGCCGATGTAAGCATCGCCCAGATTCGACCACACCGCCGGTTGGGTGGCGTCCAGCCCGCTGGCCTTCTCGAGAGCTGCTACCGCAGTCTGATACTGCTGGGCCTTGGCATCGGGAGTCGGTTGGGTAGGAGCGGCCTGCAAAGCCGTGAGACCCTCGTTGAAGGCATCGTTGAGGGCCTTATTTTTCTGCATCTTCTCCTTGTTTTCCTTCATCGACTTGTCGAGCGCGGCCTTCTGCTCCGGCGTCAACTGCTTTTTCAAGTCATCCGACACCTGGCCCGTTTCCATGGCCTGCTTCACCATTTCCTGCTTACCGCTGTTCGCCGCCATCGACTTGCGGAGGTCGAAATCCGTTGGGGGGTGGTCGCCCATCTGAGATTTCACCCCACCCAATTTGTCGACTTCCTTGCCGTCGACCGATACCGAAATGTCGAACGTGCCCAGCGGCACGCCAGTGTGGATATAATGGCCCTTTTTGTCCGTCTTCAACGTGGCATCCCACTTGATGTCGGTGCGGTGCAGTTTGACCAACGCGCCGACGGCGGGTTTGCCATCCGGGCCTGTGACGGTCCCCTCCATGGTTGTGATCTGTGCGAACGCACTGGCGGCGCAAATGACGAGTCCGGCCACTGTCATAGCCAAGCTACGAAGCTTCATAAAACCTCCAACTAGGGACTAGTTTGTATTAAAACCCAGTATACCGTATTCGCTGTTTCAGGCGAGGTTTACGGCTCATCGAAGAGCCCGATTTGTTCCGTGGAACCAGCCTTTGTCTTAGGCTGCTTTTTGAGTGGGCTGCCCACCACTCCCAGAACCTCCACGCCCAGCAGCGCCGTCCTGGGAACGAACACCTTCTGCCGGTTGCCATACGGGTCGGGTGGAACCACCACAAATCCGTGGTTTTCGATTTGCAAAAGGTTGTTCGGCAGGATCCCTTCCATTACTTCGCCGTCGCGGAATCGCAACCGCACCCAGAGACCGGCCATTTTGGGCCGGGTGTGGAAAACCTGGCGCTCCTGCTCGTCCGGGGAATCGAAATCCCGCACGAAGCTGACCGTCCGGACTTCCTGGTAGGGCAGGATGGCCACCTGGCCTTCCGCGGAGAGCAGTTCGACGCCCTCAGGCTGCAGAAACGTCACCGGATTTAGGTAGCCCGCGAGGGTTTCCCGCTGAAAACGGTGGATCAGCCCCTTTTTTGTCGTCGAGTTGGCCAAAAGTTCCTCTATTGCAACAACTATGTTTCAAACATTTCGCGGCTTATTGTATCATTGGCACGATGTCTGGAGCGCTCACTGCCGAAACGGCCCGTCTGCCGGGTCAGATGCGGGCGTTCCTCAACTTCTGCCGGCTGGAGAAAGGCTTATCTGCCAACTCCATAGAAGCCTACGCGCTCGACTTGGCAAAATGGAGCGCGTTTCTGGGCGAATCCGGCGAACTTCCGGGGACGGAAGGGTTGCGTCACTATCTCGATCATTTGTACCGGACTGGGCTGAGCCAGCGGTCCATCGCCCGCCATCTGACTACCCTTCGGGGATTCTGCGGGTTCCTCCTGCGGGAGGGCCATGTTGCCACCGATCCCACCGAGCACCTGGGTGCCCCCAAACAGTGGCAGACCATCCCTAAGTTCTTGAATTTGGAGGTTATCGAGAAGATTATCCAAGCTATAGACACCATCCGTCCTAATGGTTTAAGGGACCGGGCGATGTTGGAACTGCTATACGCCACCGGGCTGCGCGTATCCGAGTTGTGCCGTCTGGGCCTGGGAGATTGCAACCTGGACCTGGGGGTAGTTCGAACCACCGGCAAGGGCAACAAACAGCGGCTGGTCCCGGCCGGCAAAGAAGCCTTGCAAGCCGTGGCGGACTACCTCGCGTCGGGGCGTAGCGCCCTGCTCAAGGGCCGCGCCAGCCGATACCTTTTTGTGACCGCCCGCGGGGGGTGCCTCACGCGCCAGGGTTTTTGGAAGCTGTTGGCCGGATATGGCAGAAAGGCCGGTATTTTTCATGGGCTTACGCCGCACGTGCTGCGCCACAGCTTCGCCACCCACTTGTTGGAAGGCGGGGCTGACCTGCGTAGCGTGCAGGTTATGTTGGGCCACTCCGATATCTCGACAACGCAGATCTATACTCATGTCATGCGATCGAGACTTCGGCAAACGGTTGAAGAACACCACCCCAGGGCTTGATACGGTCCTGACCGGGATCGCTTCGGGGAGTCCTTACCGGCGGATCGCCGGCAAGAGGTGAAAGAGCGCATGCGATGAGCGATTACGTCTACATGTTGGAAAGCCACCTGAGTCCGGACCAGAACCGGGTGGTTGAAGATGTTCAGTTGGCTGCGTCGCAGTCCAACGTGAACCTCTTCCTGACCGGGGGCGCGATGCGCGATATGCTGGCCGGCTTGCGGATTCGCGATCTCGATTTCGTGGTCGAGGGCTCCGCTTTGAAGGTGGCCAAGAGCATTTGTGATCGCACTGCAGCGGCGACCGTTTCCACCGACGAGAACCGTAAGAGCGCGGAACTGGTATTTCCCAGCGGCGTGACGGCGCAAATCGCCATGTCCCGTCAGGAGAAATATGCCCGTACGGGCGCTAAGCCCCAGGTGTCGCAAGCCACCATTCAGGAGGACCTGCGGGGCCGCGATTTTACTTGCAATGCCATTGCCCTGAGCCTGAACAAAGCTTCCCGCGGGCTGCTGCTCGATCCCATGAACGGGTTGGCGGATATTGAACGCCATGAGCTCCGCGCCATCGGCACCTATGGTTTTTACGACGACCCGTCGCGTTTGCTGCGGCTGATCCGCTTCCGCGTGCGTCTGGAATTCACCGTCGAAGAACGAACCCAGATGCAGGTTGCAAATGCGCGCGAGGCCGAAGTGGAAAAACTGATTCCACCGCGCGTCCTGGGCGAGGAATTGAAACGCATTAGCATGGAAGACACCCCGTCGGCAATCCTGACAGCGCTGGAAGAAGCGGGGCTGTTGCCGCTCTTCTCGCCGGCGCTGGCCGGTCCCAAACTCAACCTGCCTGGAATTCAGCGATTCGAAAAAAACAGCAAGCTGTTACCCGACGATGCGGTAACGCGCACGGCGCGGTTCGGTCCCTTCCTTTATGCGCTGACCGAGAAATTGCCGGCCAAGGAAAAGCAGGCCCTGGTGAAAGCCACGGAGATGACCAAGGCGGAACTGGAATCCTGGCAAAAGCTGGAGACGCGGGCTAAGAAACTGGAGACCGCGCTGCGTGCGGCGCGCGTCAGAAAAGCCTCGCACGTGTATCGGATCATGACTGCGGCGGCACCCGACGAGATCCTGTTTCAGCTCTACCATTCCGCGTTCAAACCGGTACAGGAACGGATGCGCAACTACTATCAGAAGTACCTTCCGCTTTTGCAGGAGATCGCGCCGGAAGAGTGGGCCACCATCGAGGGCAAGCCTGGCACTCCCAAATACAACAAGGCCCGCGATGCCTTCATCGCCATCCGTCTGGACCGCAAGCCGAAGAAGCCGCCTGAACCGGAAGAGGTCGCCCCGCCCCCACCCGCAGTCCCGGCTAGCAGTTGGAGCACCCCCGAGACGGCCATGGCACGCCGCGGCCGGCACGGGTAAGAGGCTATTAGCTGTCAGCTATCAGCTCTCAGCTCTCAGCTTAAACCCCCTTCGGCCACCCGCGATGAATGGCGCGGCAGAGCGCTTGTCGCGAGGAGATCGGCGGGCTAAGGGTCAAAGCCGCAGTGGATCGGCCGAGAGGCTGCGTTCCGTGTTTCCGCGCCTGGGCGCAGCCAAACCGGGTGGCTTGAAAGGCGTCAGAACTTCGGAGCTTCAGCGTCCCGCAGGACGTCGATGGAGGTTCTTAGCTGATCTGATAGCCGATAGCTGACGGCCGATAGCTCTCCAGGAACTCCAGGAGTTCAGGTTTCTCCGTGTTCTCCGTCACCTGCTGTGATCTCAAAACTACGGGGAGAGACGGCACCCGCTCCTGCCCGGGTCGCCAGTTCTTAAGCTTAAGGTTTTCTCTGTGTCTCTGTGGCTCCTAAGAAACAAAATCTATGGTTGTTGGAAACAAAGGACTTGGCCTACCCCAACACCGAAGCAAAAAATCGCCCGGCGCAGCCGAGTTTCTTCCCCCGCCAAACCGGGCCCGCCCGGTTCG
>Ga0182030_10025860_pt1 | contig 10664 bp, 5 predicted proteins | sample 812S3MmetaG_FD_121299 | JGI IMG/M metagenome (GOLD analysis project Ga0182030, IMG submission 121299) | Permafrost microbial communities from Stordalen Mire, Sweden - 812S3M metaG (Illumina Assembly) | ecosystem: Environmental > Terrestrial > Soil > Wetlands > Permafrost | place: Sweden... | reverse complement strand
GGGGCTTTGTCGTAGTGTCTATTCTTCAGCCAAGACATCCACTTTTGGGTTTCCATGTCGTCAACCGTATCAGCCTGACGGCTGTCGGGCCGCTTTCTTTATGCGGGCAGCGACAGCCTTGCCGGCAAGCGCACTTCGCTGTTCAGGCGTAAGTCTGCCCATTCGCCTCTTGCCCCCGATTTTACCACCGAGAGATCCTTGGTTTTACGAAGAAGTCCCGAACATCCTTTGGTAATTTTGTTTTACCCACCTGAGCTATCCTAACCCCCTCTGGATCATTTTGCAAGTCCCAAATCCTTTCCCAAATCCTTTCGCGAGGCGCAGATGCGTGGCTTTCGGCTCGACCATTCAAAAGGGGTTGTCATCGGGAAGGCCGCTTCCGGCCTTCGGTCCAGAAGTCGCGTTTTCAGCCGGTAGCCAGAGTAAATTCCAGAATTGCTCGGCCGTTCCGATACTGTCCACTTGGACGTACAGTCGGCAACGCGCAGAACCGCAGCGCTCAGCGCGAGCCATATCACGGGGTCAACTCCATCTGGCCGCCACGGCGCGCGCACGCCAAGCCGCGGCGATACCGGAACCGTCACCTTAAGCGCTCAACTTCTGATTTTTTCGGACAAAGGATACGACCCGGTGCCGCGAGCGGCGCTGGCGCTTTCTCGCGGCCGACAGGATCGCCTTGACGTCAAAAGCGTGCTTGGCGGCCTCTCTCTCGCGGGCGCGCCGGACTTCATCGACAATGGTGTCCCCTGACATGGCCAATTCCCGAAAGAACTCGGAGCCTACCCAACCGGGACCTCGACCTGAGTAACGAAGAGCTCGTTGCGAAAGGGCCGGACGGCTTCGGACGGGGCGGCAGTTTCGAAGAACAGCGTAAGGGCCTCGATGAGGTTAGCTCGGGCCTCCTCGATGGACGCGCCCTGGCTCGCGATGTCGACCTCCGGGCACAACGCCACGAAAACGTCGTCCTCGCGCTCAATAATCGCGGTTAAGCGCTGCGCTGGTATCATGATCCGAGGCTACCCCAGTTCCCGACGCCACGTCGGACCCTCGGTCCGCGCCCGGAGAGGCGGCCTGAGAGGCCGCCGTAGCGCGAGGCACTGCCCCACGTCGCCGATACGCCTCCCCATGCACGATCCTGGCCGCCTCGATCAATTTCCGGGTACGCAATCAGCTATGAGTTTTACACCCTTCCGCGGTGAGGCTGCGATGAGTAGACCAGAGTTCGAGCCGGGGCGTTGAGATTTCGGCAAGATGGCTCTGGGGGCGCGCTGGGGGCGATTCTCGCGCTACGCGCATCCCAGGCCGCGGTGCGTCCGAATGCGCCCGGCATCAAGCTGTCCGGGCAATCGGACGCCACTCCGATGTCATCGAAGCCGCCTGCAAGACCGTCATCGGTTCCCGCTGCAAGCAGTCGGGCATGTTCTGGACTGTACGCGCGGCAAATGCCACCCAGGCGCTGCGATGCTGTTATCTCAATGGCCGCTTTGGAGACTATGGGGAGGAGCGCCGGGCTTGACCTGCCTCTCTATCTCGCACACCCCTCCCCCAAAGCCCCCAAAAACCCAGTTGGACATTTCACTTCTGAATGTGCTAACCTTCAAATGTCCCTCAAAGACGCTCAATGGGAGGTCCGCGCTTCTAGGCCGGGCCGTTAGCACCAGTGAGGAGTTATGGCACATCAACCAGGAAAACAATATCAGGCTGCGGCCAAACAGGTCCAAGCGCGCGATTATCCGCTCGAGGAAGCCGTGCCGCTGCTGCAAAAGATCAAGTACGCCAAGTTCGATGAGACCGTCGAGGTCCATCTGCGCCTGGGTGTGGACCCCAAGCACGCCGACCAGATGGTGCGCGGCACGGTGGTCATGCCCAACGGCTTGGGCAAGTCCAAGAAGGTTCTGGTGATCGCCAGCGGCGACAAGCAGAAGGAAGCCGAAGAAGCCGGCGCCGATTTCGTGGGCGGCGACAACATGGTCAACAAGATCCAATCCGAAGGCTGGACGGACTTCGACGCCGTGATCGCCACGCCCGATATGATGCGCTCGGTCGGCAAACTCGGCAAAATCCTCGGCCCGCGCGGGCTGATGCCCAATCCGAAAACCGGCACGGTCACCCAGGACGTGGCGAAAGCCGTTAAGGAAATCAAGGCCGGCAAAGTCGAGTTCCGCGTGGACAAAACCGGAATCATCCATGCACCGGTCGGCAAGATCAGCTTTACGTCGGAAAAGCTGGTCGAAAACGCTTCCAGCCTCATCAGCGCTGTAGTCAAAGCCAAGCCGGCCGCGGCCAAAGGCAAGTACGTCAAGAGCGCTACCCTTTGCTCGACCATGGGGCCGGGCGTGTCGCTGGATGTGACGGTATTCAGCGCCAAGGTGGCGGTCTAGTTCTCTCGCGGGTGTCGAAATGAAGAAGAAAGAAGATAAGATAAAGGACCTCGAAGCCCTGCGCCAGGATCTGCAGGCGTCCCGGAACCTGTTTGTCACCGGATACGAAAAGTTGCGCGTCGCGCAGGATTTCGAATTGCGCAAGGTCATCCGAGCCGCGGGCGGCAAGTACCGCGTGATTAAGAACAACATCGCCGAGAAGGCCTCCGAAGGCACCGCTGCCGAAGATATTTTGAAAAACCTGCGCGGCATGACGTCCCTGGCCTACACCACCGCCGATCCGGTTGCGCTGGCGAAAGCGTTAACCGCCTACGCCAAGACGAATCCGGCGTTCACCTTTAAGGCAGGCATGGTCGAGGGCCGGGTCATCGACGTCAAGGCCATCGGCGACCTGGCAAGCATGCCGCCGAAAGAGGCGATCTTCGCCCAGTTGCTGTTCCTGATCAATTCCCCGGCGCAGCGGTTGGTATCGGCATTGGGCGCTGTCGGCAGGAACATAGCCGTGGCCATCGATCAAGGTTGCAAAGAGAACAAATTCAAAGCTGAAGGCTGATAGCTGATAGCTTTTTCAAAGACAGGAGTACTTAGGACAAATGGCGGACATCAACACAATTGCGGATCAAATTCAAGGCTTGACGCTGCTCGAAGCGTCCCAACTCGTCAAGCTGCTGGAAGAAAAACTGGGCGTATCGGCTGCAGCGGCGGCTCCGGTCATGGTGGCCGGCGGCGGAGCGGCGGCAGCGGCAGCGCCCGTCGCCGAGGAGAAGACTGAATTCTCCGTCGTTCTCACCGTGGTCGGCGCCAACAAGATCAACGTCATCAAAGCGGTGCGCGAAGTCACCAGCCTCGGCCTGAAAGAAGCCAAGGATTTGGTGGACGGAGCCCCCAAGCCGATCAAGGAAGGCGTCAGCAAAGACGAGGCTGAAACCATTAAAAAGAAGTTCACCGACGCCGGCGCGACTGTTGAAGTGAAGTAGCGAGCGCGGGCTCAACGCCTGCAAGTTGCTGGAACTAATAGGCTTGGTGCCTGTTCCAGAGTTGCTGTTGACGACCGGGGTGGGACTCTGGTAGTATTGACGGTTGGGATCTTCTTCTTTCAACCGGACTTGATCCCATTGGTGACTGTGAATTTTGGATCCTGGCAGTTAAATTGCAGTTGGTTCGCAACTGCAACGCGTGGATTTGCGTGCCGTTTTGCGCCCGCAGAGCCGATACAGGATTCGTGTGCCCGCAAGGGCCTGCTCTCCCGCCCTTCTCAGCAACTTTCGCTGACGACTTCGACCTGGCTCTCGCAGCTACCATTGTTCCGGCTCCCGTCCGGTTCCCGCTTCTCGATTACATTGTGGCCTCTCCCAGGAGCGACGCTCCTCCGGGTTGGCCGGTGTTTTTGCAGTTCGTAACCTTTTTTGCTTAGGTTGTTCGGCCCTCAGGAGTTTAAAGAAGACATGGATATTCAAAACAGCGGTGCCGCCCCCGAGCGAGTTGATTTTTCTAAAATCAAGACTTCGATCCCGATTCCCAACCTCATCGAGGTGCAGAAGAACTCGTACGAGCGCTTCTTGCAGATGGACCTGCTTCCCAACGAACGGGAAGACACCGGCCTGCAAACGGTATTCAGTTCGGTATTCCCGATTTCGGATTTCCGCGGCGTCAGCGAGTTGGAGTTCGTCGATTATTCCATCGGCAACTGGGAGTGCAAGTGCGGCAATCTGAAAGGCCTGCACCATTTGCGATCCACCTGCCGGAACTGCGGCGCTACCATCCGCACCGATCCGTTCCACTCAGGCGACGTGCTTTGCCATCATTGCGGCACCTTCAACAAGAACGTGGTTACGTTCTGCAACAAGTGCGGCGACCCTGTCGGGCTGCAACTCAAATACGACATGGTCGAGTGCCAGGAACGCGGCATGACCTACGCCGCGCCCCTGAAGGTCACCATCCGCCTCACGGTTTACGCCAAGGATCCCACCACCGGCGTCAAGAGCGTCCGCGACATCAAGGAGCAGGAAGTCTTCTTCGGCGAAATCCCGCTGATGACCGACAACGGCACCTTCATCATCAACGGCACAGAGCGCGTCATCGTGTCGCAGTTGCATCGCTCCCCGGGCGTGTTCTTCGAACGCGTGCCGGCGCAGGGATACTTCCTGGGCAAGATTATTCCCTACCGCGGAAGCTGGGTCGAGTTCGAGTACGACACCAAGAACCTGCTGTATGTACGTATCGACCGCAAACGTAAATTCTACGGCTCGGTTTTTCTGCGCGCCTTGGGATTCAAGTCCGACGAGCAGGTGTTGCACGCCTTCTATACCGTCGACCGCATCTCCATCAAGGACAACAAGCTCTACTGGAACCTCTACAACAAAGAGGGGGAGTTCACCGAGGGGCTCACGAACCTGAAGTTGTCGCACGCCATCGTCGCCAAGGGCGGCGAAACCATCGTCGGCCAGGGCAAGAAGATCACCTCTACGCTGAAGAAGAACATTCAGGCATCCAAGATTCAGCAGACCGAGATCGCGCCCAACGATCTGGAAGGCGCCTACATCGCCGCCGACGTGGTGGACATGACTACCGGCGAAGTCCTCATCGACGCCAACAACGAGTTGACCACTACCGGCGTCGCGAAGTTGATGGAAGCCGGCATCGATGAATTCGAAGTCTTCTTCCCCGAGCGCGACGAAGTGGGCACGGTGATCTCCGCCACGCTGCGTAAAGACAGCGTCAAGGCCCAGAACGAAGCGCTCATCGAAATCTACCGCAAGCTGCGCCCCGGCGATCCGCCCACGCTGGACACCGCCACGCAATTGTTCCAGGGCATGTTCTTCGACCCGCGCAAGTACGACTTCTCGCGTGTGGGCCGCATGAAGTTCAATATCAAGCTGCACGACAAGGCCGAGGCTACGCCGCTCGACAAGCGCACCCTCGATCCCGAAGATTTCCGCGCCACCATCAAGTACCTGTTGAAACTCCGCAAAGGCATCGGCGCCGTAGACGATATCGATCACCTGGGCAACCGCCGCGTGCGCGCCGTGGGTGAGTTGCTGGAAAACCAGTTCCGTATCGGACTGGTGCGCATGGAGCGCGCCATCAAAGAGAAGATGTCCGTCTACCAGGAAATGTCCACGGCCATGCCGCACGACTTGGTGAACGCCAAGCCGGTCATGGCGGCCATCCGCGAATTCTTCGGCTCCAGCCAACTCTCGCAGTTCATGGATCAGACCAATCCGCTCTCGGAGATCACCCACAAGCGCCGCCTTTCCGCGCTGGGTCCCGGCGGTCTGTCCCGCGAGCGCGCCGGTTTCGAAGTCCGCGACGTGCACCCCACCCACTACGGCCGCATCTGCCCCATCGAGACGCCCGAAGGTCCCAACATCGGGCTGATCTCCTCGCTGTCCTGTTTTGCCTGCATCAACGAATACGGCTTCATCGAAAGCCCCTACCGCAAAGTCATTAAGGGCGCGGTCGTGGACGAGATCAAAATTCTCAATCCCGGCGACACCCAGTACAAGGTGGGCGACATCGTGCGCCGCGCCGACATCGAAAAGGCCAACGCCGCTCTGGCCGCCAAGAAACAGCCCGCCGAGTTCGAAGCGCATTGCGAATATCTCTCCGCCTGGGAGGAAGACAAGTGGACCGTCGCCCAGGCCAACATCGAGCTCGACGAGAACGGCCGCATCGTGGCGGATCTCTGCAACGCACGCCAGGCGGGCAATTTCGTGCTGAAGCACCGCGACGAGATCGAGTACATCGACGTCAGTCCCAAGCAGCTCGTCTCGGTGGCCGCCAGCCTGATTCCGTTCCTCGAGAACGACGACGCCAACCGTGCGCTGATGGGCTCCAACATGCAGCGCCAGGCCGTACCGCTGCTGCGCGCCGACGCCCCCTACGTGGGCACCGGCATGGAGCGCGTGACCGCCCGCGATTCGGGCGCGGTGGTGCTCTGCAAGCGCGCCGGGGTGGTCGATTCGGTGGACTCCGAACGCATCATCGTGCGCGTGGAAGGCGGCGCAGCCCATGAAGGGCAGCTCTCCCGCGAAGTCGGCGCGGACATCTATCAGCTCACCAAGTTCAAGCGCTCCAACCAGAACACCTGCATCAACCAGAAGCCCATCGTGGCCATGGGGCAGCGCGTCACCAAGGGCCAGGTGCTGGCCGACGGTCCCTGCACCGACATGGGCGAGCTGGCCCTCGGCCGCAACGTGCTGGTGGCTTTCATGCCCTGGCGCGGCTGCAACTTTGAGGACGCCATCCTGGTCAGCGAAAAGCTGGTCAAGGAAGATTACTACACCTCGATTCACATTGAGGAGTTCGAGATCGAGGGCCGCGACACCAAGCTGGGGCCGGAGGAAATCACGCGCGACATCCCCAACATCGCGGATTCCTTCCTGCGCAACCTGGATGAAAGCGGCGTCATCCGCATCGGCGCAACCGTGAAGCCCGGCGACATCCTGGTGGGCAAGGTGACTCCCAAGGGAGAAACCCAGCTCACCCCCGAAGAGAAACTGCTGCGCGCCATCTTCGGCGAAAAAGCCGGCGATGTGAAGGACGCTTCCCTCTACTGCCCGCCCGGAATCGAGGGCACGGTGGTGGATTGCAAGATCTTTTCGCGCAAGGGGCAGGAGAAGGATGAGCGCTCCCGGGCCATCGAGGAATCCCAAATCGCCCGCCTGCAGCGCAACTTGCAGGACGAAATCCGCATCCTCACCGACGAGCGCGCCAAGCGCCTGGGCAACCTTCTGGAAGGCAAGCGCCTGCTGGCCGACCTGCACGACGAGAAGACCAACAAGCGCCTGCTGGCCAAAGATACGGACCTGAGCCGCGATCTCATCGAGAAGATGAAATCGCGCGACTTGAAGCGCATGCGCTTCAAGGACAAGGACACGCGCGTCAACGAGCAGATCGACGAAATCGAGGAGATGACCTCGCGCCAGATCGCGGTGCTCGAAAAGATCACCGACGAAAAGATCGCCAAGCTGCGCAAGGGCGACGAATTGCCGCCCGGCGTCATCAAGCTGGTCAAGGTCTACATCGCCATGAAGCGCAAGCTTTCGGTGGGCGACAAAATGGCCGGCCGCCACGGAAATAAGGGCGTGATCGCGCGCATCCTTCCCGACGAGGACATGCCGTACCTCCCGGATGGAACGCCGGTCGAAATCGTGCTGAATCCGCTGGGCGTGCCTTCCCGCATGAACGTGGGCCAGATTCTGGAAACCCACCTCGGCTGGGCCGCCAAAGCCCTGGGCCTGCACTACGCCACGCCGGTATTCGACGGCGCCACCGAGCGCGAAATCAAGAAGGCCCTCACCGACGCGCACTTGCCCAAGGATGGCAAGACGGCGCTCTACGACGGCCTGACCGGCCAGCCTTTCGAGCAGCCGGTGACGGTTGGCTACATCTACATGCTGAAGCTTTCGCACCTGGTGGACGACAAGATTCACGCGCGCTCCATTGGGCCGTACTCGCTGATCACGCAGCAGCCGCTGGGCGGCAAGGCGCAGTTCGGCGGCCAGCGCTTCGGCGAAATGGAAGTATGGGCGCTCGAAGCCTACGGCGCCGCATACATCCTGCAAGAGTTGCTTACGGCCAAGTCGGACGACGTGTACGGCCGCGCCAAGATCTACGAGGCTATCGTCAAGGGCGAAGCCGCCATCGAACCGGGTGTGCCGGAGTCGTTCAACGTGCTCATCCGCGAGTTGCAGTCGTTGTGCCTGGACGTGGAGTTGATGAAGAAGGCGCCGCACGAAGTGTTGGATATGGCGCCGGCAGCGGACTAAGAAAAGCAGGAGTCAGAAGTCAGAATCCACTGGCTCCGGCAGTTGGCTGTTGTGGCTGGTTTAGAAGCAGGAAGCGGGGGCAAGGGTTGGAAGGCAGGCATTCTGTCTTCTGACTTCTGTCTTCTGACTTCTGACTTCTGTCTTCTGACTTCTTTTTTGGAGGCTACATGAGATCTTCACCCTACGATCGCGCAAACTTGATCGCCGATTTCGATTCCATCCGGATCAGTCTGGCGTCTCCCGAAAAGATCCGGAGCTGGTCCCACGGGGAAGTTACCAAGCCGGAGACCATCAACTACCGGACCTTCAAGCCGGAGCGCGACGGTCTGTTCTGCGCGCGCATCTTCGGGCCGACCCAGGATTGGGAATGCTTGTGCGGCAAGTACAAGCGCATGAAGCATCGCGGCGTCATCTGCGACAAGTGCGGCGTGGAAGTGACCCTCGCCCGCGTCCGCCGCGAACGGCTGGGCCACATCGAACTGGCCAGCCCCTGCTCGCATGTCTGGTTCTTCAAGGGCCTGCCGAGCCGCATCGGCCACCTGCTGGATATCACCCTGCGCGAATTGGAACGCGTGCTGTATTTCGAGGCTTTCGTGGTCGTCGATGCGGGCGAAGTGCCCGAGTTAACCCGCGGCGAAGTGATCACCGACGAGCGCAAGCGCCAGCTTGACCAGGAGCACGCCGGCAAGTTCATCGCCATGATGGGCGCCGAGGGCATCAAAGAGCTGCTGAAGAAAGTGGACGTCGAATTCCTCAGCGAAGACATTCGCACGAGGATGAAGACCGAAACGTCCCAGCAGAAAAAGCTGAAATTCGCCAAGCGCCTGCGCGTGGTGGAGTCTTTCCGCAAGTCCGGCAACAAGCCCGAGTGGATGATTCTCGATGTGATCCCGGTCATTCCGCCGGAGTTGCGTCCGCTGGTGCCGCTCGATGGCGGCCGCTTCGCTACGTCCGACCTCAACGATCTGTACCGCCGCGTCATCAACCGCAACAACCGCCTGAAAAAGCTGATCGAGCTGCACGCGCCCGACGTCATCGTCCGCAACGAAAAGCGCATGCTCCAGGAAGCCGTGGATGCGCTGTTCGATAACGGCCGCCGTGGCCGCGTGCTACGCGGCGCCAACAACCGCCCGCTGAAGTCGCTCTCCGATACCCTCAAGGGCAAGCAGGGCCGCTTCCGCCAGAATCTGCTCGGCAAGCGCGTGGATTATTCCGGCCGCTCCGTCATCGTCGTGGGTCCCGAGCTCAAGCTCAACCAGTGCGGCCTGCCCAAGAAGATGGCGCTCGAGCTGTTCAAGCCCTTCATCTATCACCGCCTCGAACAGCGCGGCCATTGCACCACCATCAAGCAAGCCAAGGAACTCGTCGAGCAGCAGGACCCGGTGGTTTGGGACATCCTCGAAGAAGTCATCAAGGACCACCCCATTCTGCTCAACCGCGCTCCCACGCTGCACCGCCTGGGTATCCAGGCCTTCGAACCGGTCCTGGTGGAGGGCAAGGCCATCAAGATCCACCCGCTGGTTTGCACCGCCTTCAACGCGGATTTCGACGGCGACCAGATGGCCGTCCACATTCCGCTGTCTCCGGAAGCGCAGATCGAAGCTTCCACGCTGATGCTGTCCTCCAACAACATCCTTTCGCCGGCGCATGGCGGACCCATTGCCGTGCCCACCCAGGACATGGTCCTGGGCTGCTACTACCTGACCAAGGCGCGTCCCGGCACCAAGGGCGAGGGCCGCACCTTCGCCTCCGTCGAAGACGTGCTGATCGCGCTCGAAATGGGCGAGGTCGAAACGTTGACCCCCATCAAGCTGCGCTACACCGGCAAGGTGATCGATCTGGTGCATGCGTTCGACAACCAGAACATGCTGCATACCGAGCCCATCGAGTTCGTGAAGCAGTACATGGAGACCACCGTCGGCCGCGTGATCCTGAACGATCAACTGCCGGCGGATATGCCTTTCATCAACGGCCTCCTGAAGAAGAAGGGATTGGCCCAGCTTGTGCAGTATTGCTACCTGAAGTTCGGGTTGGTGGTCACGGTCCAGATGCTCGACCAGGTCAAAGCCCTGGGCTTCCTCTACGCCACCCGCGCCGGTATCTCCATCGGCATCGACGACATGGTTGTGCCTTCCGAAAAGGCCGGCTTGGTGCGCGAGGCTGAAAAGGAAGTGGTGGCCGTCGAGAACCAATATCAGGACGGCGCCATCACCCACGGCGAGCGCTACAACAAGATCATCGAAATCTGGTCGAAGGTCACCGAGAAAGTTTCCGACGAAATGTTCCACGCCATGGAAGAGGACGACCGCACCGGCCGTTACCTCAACCCGATTTACATCATGGCCGACTCCGGCGCGCGCGGCTCCAAACAGCAGATCCGCCAGCTTTCCGGCATGCGCGGTTTGATGGCCAAGCCCTCCGGCGAGATCATCGAAACCCCCATCACCGCCAACTTCCGCGAAGGCCTCAACGTGCTGCAGTACTTCATCTCCACGCACGGCGCCCGTAAGGG
>Ga0182030_10025859_pt1 | contig 10665 bp, 9 predicted proteins | sample 812S3MmetaG_FD_121299 | JGI IMG/M metagenome (GOLD analysis project Ga0182030, IMG submission 121299) | Permafrost microbial communities from Stordalen Mire, Sweden - 812S3M metaG (Illumina Assembly) | ecosystem: Environmental > Terrestrial > Soil > Wetlands > Permafrost | place: Sweden... | reverse complement strand
GATTTTTGTGATGGGGCATGATGAAAACCTCTAACGAGCTGTATTTTAAACGATATAGTCGAATTCCAAGGCATTATCGCATTTTGCCTGCTCGCCGGGTTCAGCCTCAGGCGCTCAGCCGTCAGCGATCGGTCTTCCGCCCTCCGCGTTCAACCTGCCGCCTACCGCCACCAGCCTCCTACGCTAGTGTACACGCGACTCTGCCATTTGTCAATAGCAGCATGAGGCTACATAAAATAAGCTACAAATAGGAAAAGAATGTAGGCATCGCGTCGAGACAAATCAGCGAGATGAATAATCCAGGCACGCGGCGATGATCACTAGCCCGGATTTCTCACCAGGCTGAAACGCTCTTGGGGGGCCGCGGGAAGGGCGGGGCTTCAGCCCCGCCGAAATCGCGGCTCCAACCCTTGTCCGTCCCGCGCCCCTCGCAGCTTGCAGCCGCAAGCTGCGAGGGGCGCGGGACACGAGAAAATTCAGAAAGGCCCTCTAGCGGCGGGACTGAAGCCCCGCCCTTCCAAAATCGTGGTGAGAAATTCGGGCTAGGCGCATGGCTGTGCTCGCCATGCGCCAGCCGGCCCATAGCTAATCTTCCCTAATTCCCATTCTCGTCAGCATGGGCGACATCTTGCCCGACTGTAAGAATAGGGTCAATTCGTATTTTTCCTCTTGTAGTAGATGATCTATGGGAGTATAACGGCAGCATGCCTAAGAAGGGTTCACCTCCGCTGGAAGGCGAGCTGCTCCAGGGCACGCTCGACCTGCTGATTCTGCAAACGCTGGTATTGGGTGCCGCGCACGGGCACACCATCGCCTACGCCATCGAACACCGCTCCGAAGATGTCCTGCAAGTCGAGCATGGCTCGCTCTATCCGGCCCTGCACCGTCTGGAAGACCGCGGCTGGATCGCCTCGTTCTGGGGAACTTCGGAAAACAATCGCCGGGCACGCTACTACCGTCTGACGCCCGCCGGCCGCAAGCAATTGGCCCATCAAACCAGCCGCTGGGATGAACTGGTGCGCGCCATCAACCGCGTGCTGCGTCCGGAGAAGGCAGTGGATAGTGGTTAGAAACGGCAGTGGTTAGTGGCTAGTGGATAGTGCTTAGTTGTCAGTCGTCCGTTGCCAGTTGTCGGTTGTCGGCTTTCAGTTCTCAGACAACCCCAAGTCAGCCCTTGGTTGTCACTAACCACTATCCACTAGCCACTAACCGCTGCCCTACTGAATATTGAGGACTCCCATGAGTTGGACTCGATTCTTTCGCCGCCACTATTGGGATCAGGAACGAGCGCGCGAGCTGGAAGCGTATCTCGAAGCCGAGACCGATGAGAACATCGCCCGGGGCATGGCACCGGAAGAGGCTCGGTATGCCGCGCACCGCAAGCTCGGCAATATCACGCTGATCCGCGAGGAGATCTATCACATGAACAGCCTTGGCTGGCTCGATACGTTCTGGCAGGACGTTCGTTACGGCCTGCGACAGCTCCGGCGTAGTCCCGGTTTCACGGCCGTGGCGGTGCTAACGCTCGCCCTCGGTATTGGGGCGAACACCACGGTCTTCAGCATTGTCGACCAGCTTTTCCTGAGACCCTGGCCCGTGAAGGACCCGGCGCGCCTCGCCGTCGTCTTTACCAACCGGGCTAAGGAGCCGGATGATCGCACCTCGTCTTATCCTGATTACCTTGACATCCGCAACGAAGTCAGCGCGTTCTCCGACGTCGCGGCCTATGGCTGGCGCGGGGGCTTCGTCAGCAGCGAAGGCCGGGGCGAGTTTGTGGCCGTCCAAGTGGTATCGCAAAACTACTTCGCGGCACTGGGCGTGAATACTGAGCTGGGCCGCACATTTTCGCCGCAGCCGGATCAAGCCATGATCGAAGGCCGCTCCGTGGTGGTGAGCTACGCTCTCTGGCGGCGGTACTTCGGCGGCGATCCCTCTCTGCCTGGCAAGACCACCCTGCTTGACGGAAAAGAATTCTCTGTGATCGGCGTCACTCCCAAGGAATTTCATGGGCTGGGCCCAGGTTCGTTCTCGGGTATTTGGGTGACCACGGAGGGCTGGGACACCATGGTTCCCGGTGAAAAACGATCCTATGCTGAGCGGGACGACCGCTGGTTCGAGTTGGCCGCCCGTCTTCGCCCCGGCGCGCAACTTCCTGAGGCCCGCGCGCAACTCCAGACGGTCGCGAAGCGCCTTGCGCTCGCCTTGCCCGCCACGAACAAGGACGTCAACTTTCCTGTTTACCCGGCATCCAAGGTGCGCCACGAAGGTATCACCATGGGATTCTACCTGATGGCCATGGTGGGCCTGGTCCTCCTGATCTCCTGCGCCAATGTTGCCAATCTGCTGTTGGCGCAGGCGGAAAGGAGGCAGCGAGAAATCGCCATGCGCCTGGCGTTGGGAGCCGGCCGGCGCAGGTTGTTCGGCCAGCTTCTCACCGAAGGACTGCTCCTTGCCCTGGCGGGTGGCGGCCTCGGGGTGTTGTTATCATCGGGGCTAATGAAGGTCGTGCCGTCGTTTGTTTCGCTCCCGTTCACATCCGACCTCACTCTGGACCGCCGGGTGCTTTTGTTTAGCGTCGCCGTGTCGCTGCTGACCGCCATTATCTTTGGATTGGCGCCGGGACTGCGCGCTACCCAGTGTGACCTGGTTCGAGTCCTTAAGGGTGAGGATCCCCATTGGGGACGGGCCACGGGCCGGTTCCCGCTGCGCAACTTGCTGGTGACCGGAGAAATTGCGCTCTGCGTGGTGTTGCTGGTAGGTTCGGGGTTGTTACTCCGCAGTCTGTTATATAGCCAGCGGATCAATCCCGGGTTTGACACGAAGAGAAATGCACTCATGCTCACGGTTGCGCCGCCCACACTCTACGGTTACAACCAGAGCCAAGCGGCCGCGCTCTATCCTGCCTTGGCGGCTCGCGTGGAATCTACACCCGGTGTGGTGAGTGCCAGCTATGCCCGACGGCCTCCCTTGACGAATGCCGAAGGAGGAGAAATCCAGGCGGTAATCGTCCCTGAAATCGAGCCGCCCCCGGGAACCGATCATTTCAAGATCAACTACAACATTGTTGCGCCGAAGTTCTTCCAAACGATCGGCGCGCACATAATTAAAGGACGAGAGTTCAACGCGCTCGATACCCCATCGAACATGCCTGTCGTCGTTGTCAATGACGCCATGGCACGCAGATTTTGGCCGGACCGGGACGCGGTAGGAAAATCCATCCAAATTGAAAAGAAGAATTATCAGATTGTAGGCGTGGTGGAAGCGGGAAGGTACGTCGACCTTCATGAAACGGCCCAGCCCTACCTGTTCCTTCCATTCACCCAGAACTTCTCGTTCGAGTGCGTGCTGTTGGTGGAAACGGCCGGTGATCCTCACGCCGTTCTCCGCACGATATTGAAAGAAGCGGCGGCTGTCGACCAACACCTTCCCATCGTCAGTGCGGTGACCTTTGGGGACTATATGCGAAGCGTTCTGGACGAGGAGCGTTCGATGGCGGTGTTGCTCGCCAGCCTAAGCATCCTCGGAATGTTCCTGGCGGCGGTGGGCCTTTACGCGACGGTGGCCTACCTTGTTAATCGGCGCACGCATGAGATCGGCATTCGCCTGGCGCTGGGGGCACGACGGGCCGAGGTTTTGAGGCTGGTTATGGCGCAGGCGCTGCGCTTGAGTGCCGTAGGCGCAGGCATCGGCCTGCTGGGAGCCCTGGCCGCCTCCCGTCTGGCGTCGGGTTTTATTTACGGTGTGAGGCCAACTGACCCGCTGAGTTACGGGGCGAGCATTGTCGTGGCCATCGGCGTGGCATTGCTGGCGTCGTATTTCCCCGCCCGGCGGGCGACGAAGGTCGATCCCATGGTGGCGCTGAGGCATGAGTAAGGCAGTGGCTAGTGGTGAGTGGTTAGTGGCCAGTAAGGGCAGCTACGGGACCGACATACTGCCGAAAGATGAATCAAATCGGATTCGATTCGCATTTAGATTCTTCTGTAGAGTTTTTGCCGCGTCCCCCGCCGATGAGGCCAGAAGAACCCGGGTTCCCTTCAACCTGCCGAAATTGGCTCCCTTTTAACCTGCTGCTAACACGCGGATATGCTGATCAAGCAGGGGCAAGCGGATCAAGCATTGCCATGTATCAAAAAAGCTGTCGAAATCAACCCGCGGTCGGCACGGCACCAGTTCATTTTGGGGAGGCTGCTGCTGGCAAGAGACGATGATCACAGCGGTGAAGGACATTTCCGCACGTCAGTCTAACTCGACGAGGGCTTAGCAGAAGCTCATTGCCTGCTTGGGAGGATTTACAAGTAGACGAACGAGCCCGCCAAAGCTCAACAAGACTTTGCCCGGTTCAAGCAGCTTAGCGAGAGTATCCATGCGCCAACGGCAGAGCCCGCAGGTGGTGATGGGGAATGAATCTGAGCAGGATCAACTTCTCGCACCGGCGGGGCATCAAGGACATTTCTCACTCCTACTGTTTCGTAGGGTGGATCCCGTGTGTGGGCATAGACTCAGATCTTTATAAAGATGCGCTTCTTGTATAGGCAAAAACAAAGGTACCAGAGCATTCCCCAGACGGCGAGGCTGGTAACAATTTCCGCCGTGAGATGACCACCCCAGGCGAAAAACCCCATGGTGAAAGGTTTGGCGATCCTATGGAGCCACATGGCCCCGCCCGTGCTAGTAAACAGGTAAATGAAGAGTGCATTAGTTCCCACGATGTTGAAGAAGATACTCCACTTCTTATATCCTTTCACATCGATTAGCCAATAGGAAAATGCCAGGGCCAGCAGGCACCAACCGCCGCTCACAATCACAAATGAGCTGGTACAAATGCGTTTAATGATAGGGGTCAGGGGATCCAGGGCATAGCCGGTCACTACGCCGATGGCGCCGGCGATGGCCAGAATCCGAACCTTCTTTAGCGGTGCGCGGCTGCTTTTTAGGACTTGCCCGGCAAGCACTCCCCACATGGTGTGCGCCGTGGTGGGCACCGCGTTGAACGCCACCCAATGATCAGGTTCAAGCTTGTGCATGATCAGCAGGTCCACCCAAGACCCAAATTGATGATCTGGCACGAAGGGCTGGTTAAAGCCTGCAACCGGCCACAGCCGGTAGAGCAGTTCGGTGACGATCAGCAGCAGGAAGGTGAAACCAAGCTGCACACGGGTCGATTTGCGCATCATTAAGAAAGCGACCAGGTAGGTGAAGGAGAGCTGCGCCAGCACATTCCAAAGCTCAAAGGTCAGATGTCCGGGGCCGATGCAATAGAGGGCCCAGCCAAGAAACAGGAGAAGCGATGATCGGATGAGGACGTGATGAAAGGTCTTACTCCAACTGTCCCCCCGCTGCCAGCGCTTGCCGATGGAGAAAGGCATGGCCACGCCGACAATAAACATGAAAAAGGGCTGGACCAGATCCCAGCAGTGAAGGCCATGCCAGGGGTGATGATCCAACTGCCAGCCTATGGCGCTAAAAAGCGTGCCATTTAATGCTGGTTCCCTGAGCAATTCAAAGAGGCCGGTAGCTTCCCCGATGAGCATGAACATCGTCACCCCACGGAAGAAATCGAGTGAAGTTAGACGGTCCTGAGCAGCAGGAGATTGTCGGGCGTTTACGTCCATAATGTTACTCCTCACCACGTGTCAACCGTGAAGCCACGGGGAATTACGGTTTTCAATTTCCGTTCGACCGATAACATACACCCGAGAACCTCGGAAGGGAACCGTCATCTGGTGGGTTTCTGGCTGTGGGGCACCTTGGCCCGCGAGCCCACTCCTACCGATGGCAAACTCACTGTCGCGGTCTATATTGGACTAATCCATTGACGCCCTGTTGCGAGATTCTTTTGAGTGCTTCAGTAGGGCTGCCACTTGGGCGGCGGAAGGTGGGAAGGAGCGCGGCTTGCAGGTCCTGTGGGATGACCATTTCCCGAGGCATTGGAAGGCGACGGGGAATCGGATGACTGACTTGCCGGCGCCCAGATCCTGGGAAGGAGTCATGGACCTTCAATGACAAATCGGGATTTTGCGGGAAAATTCCTGAACCGGGATGAAACTACCGTCGAAGCTTACCGTTACCATCTATCTCCCCCCGAAGAGGCCATTATTGTTGGCGAGATTTTCGGCCCGGCACGAAGCTTTTCTGTGCCCGGGAAGATGCTATTCGAGAATGCGTCCGGAGGGCGCATCGGCTTTATTCCTCAAAATGGCTCGCGCGGTAACCTTTATAGTGTACTCTTTCGGGGCTGGAAACGGCGGGAGGTTCTCAAGGGGATGCTGGAATGGATCAACAAAGGTCCTCTGCCCTTGTTTGTCGAAGATGTTCCAACCGTCTGCCCTTTCCGCCGCGATGGCGAGAAGACGGTACTCATAGCAATTGCCAATCTTAGCGTGGACCCGCTGCCGCATCTCCGCTTCCAGATGGCGCGCCCCTTGGCAGGAGAACCTCGAATCGAATACCTGACGCCTGAGGGGAAAGGTGTACCGCTTAAGGCTCAAGCAACAGTGCAAGAGAATTACTTGTATCTCCGAACTCATGTGCTCGTAGAACCGCTAGGGATGGCATGTTTCCGGCTAACTCCGGCATCGTACCATGAAGGAGGTAACGCGTGAAAAACCTAAAGCGAATTATATTGATTGCAGGGATAGTTATCAGTACTCTATGCGCCGCTTGGAGCCCGTACCGTCGAGTGTTGGCTAAACCCTTGTCGGCGGAAGAAGATAGCATGACAGAGGCACTCAAGGCCTTTGGCGCCATTGGGCCCATCGACGATCATACGCACATTTTCAAACCCGACCCGGCGTTTCAGGCCTTCATCGAGCGAGTGCATCTGACCGTGCTCGACATCCTGGTCGTGGACGGCACCTCGCCATATCACAGGCACCTTGAGCCGCAGCGTGGCGATGCCTTGGCAGCCGTGCACGCAAGCCGTGGCCACCTGGCCTTTTGCACCACCTTCGATGCCTATAAGTTCAATCGTCCCGACTTCGCGACGGAAGCCATCCGCCAGCTCGATCAGGACTTCGCCGAGGGAGCAATTGCCGTGAAGGTTTGGAAGAATATTGGCATGGAGCTAAAGAACACGCAGGGAGCGTTTGTAATGCCCGACGATCCCAAGTTCGGGCCCATTTATAGGGACATTGCCAAGCACGGCAAAACGCTGATGATGCACACGGCTGAGCCGGACTCATGCTGGGCGCCGCTCGACCCAGCCCACCCGCAGGCTACTGACGAATATTACCGGCAACACCCTTACTGGTATATGGGCGACAAACCTGACCGTCCCTCCAAGGCGAAGATTCTCAGTGCACGCGATCGCGTAATTGCTGAAAATCCCAAACTACGCGTGGTGGGAGCTCACCTGGGAAGTATGGAGATGGACATGAACGATGTTGCCAGGCATCTCGACCGCTATCCAAACTTCGCGGTAGACATTGGCGGCCGCACGGAGTACCTGATGACTGCCCCCCACGAGCAGGTGCGCGCCTTCCTGATTAAATATCAAGACCGGATCATGTATGGCACCGATCTAACGCTGGCCAATGAGTTTGGGCCGCACACGACGCAAAACGTTCAGGAAGTCATTAAGGAATGGGAAAAGACCTATGCCCAGGATTGGACATTTTTTGCCACCGACCGGACGGTAGATTACGGCGGCAAGAAGATCCCGGGCCTGAAGTTGCCACAATCGGTGCTACGCAAGGTATTTCGCGAAAACGCCATACGGTGGTTCCCTGGGATCGTGCCATAGCGTGTAAATCGGACCTGCGGCGGCAAAGCCGGCGAATGTTCACGGCCGGCTCGACCTGGGCAGGCAGTTGTACCCGACGAGGTTTCGTGTCATGGACTGGAGTAACTCGATTCTGGGGCTGAGTGCCCCACAGAATAGTTGGAATATTCCGAGAGGCGCGGGAGTGTGGCTAGCACAATCTCGCGTAAGACTACATGTTCTTTTCCTGACTGTTGTCCTGCTGCTTACCTCATTTCCTTCCCTCCTTGCAGCCAACCACAGTAAGACTGCGGGGGGTGCCATCGATCTCAGTCAAGGCTGGCGCGTTCTTCCGGACGTGCATGATAGCGGCGAGCGGATGGGTTTGTTTCGTCCAGACTTTAACACTTTGGCAAGAGGGCCGGCCATCTCCGACTGGGAGCCAATTCCGCGGCTTGCGCATCTTCAACTGCTGTTCGCGCCACAGCCCTATTTCGGGCGTGAACTCAGGTACCTCAACGAGGCGCCTTGGTGGTATCGGCTGGAATTTGCTACGCCCGCCCAAGCCCGGCAGGCAACGCTGCGGTTCGAAGGCGTCGATTACTTCGCCAAGGTCTTTCTGAACGGCCACCTGTTTGCGGCTGTTGGGGTATGCTATTCGCCCAAGATCACGCTCAGAAGCCCATTGTTAACCGTCAACCCGCCATTGCCCGAGTAATCGATAAAGCCCATCGTCCGGAACTTGTTCATGAAATGACTGACCCGCGACCGGGTGGTGCCAACCATTTGCGCCAGGTGTTCCTGATTGATTCCGGGATGGACCGTTTCGATTCTGCTCTCCTTGCCAAAATGCGCCAGCAATAAGAGAATTCCGGCCAGGCGCTTCTCACTGGAGTTAAAAAGCTGGTCAACCAGATCCTCTTCAAATCGCGTGTTGCGGGAAAGCAGGTGCGTAATGAACAATTCCGAGATGCCGTGCTGTTCGTGGAGCAGACGCACCATCAGCGCCTTTTCAATCCGGTAAAGAGTGCAATCGCTCAGCGCGGTCGCCGTGGAGATGCGCAACGCCTGGCCGGCCATGCATCCCTAACCGAAGAATTCGTTGTCGCCCGGAACGCTGACGATCGCTTCCTTGCCTTGTTGGGAGGTCACCGCCAGTTTCACCCTGCCATGATGGAGATACCACACGGAATCGGCAGGGTCCCCCTGCGCGAAGATCGTGCGGTTCGCGCCGTATTCCAGAGCGGTTTTCCCGCGGGAGATTCCTCCGAGGAATGCCGCCCAATCGACAGGCTCAGTCTTCCCATTTCCTGCAGTCAGCGTGGGTTTGCCTTTGCCGCTGGGCGTGACAACATTGGGCTGGGTCTTGTGTCGGGGCTTGATAACCTCCCTCTAGGGTTATCCCCTGAGCTGAGACAAACAGTTAAGCCGGGATATCCGTTTTGATTCTTGACTGAGGAATATTTTACACCTGTCGAAACTTCAACGCCTGGAGTGGACTAAATCCCAGATCCAGCGGGGACCGCCCCATTCACTTTCCCATACTACCCAATGTCCCTCCCATCGGAACTCGGCCAGCATTTCGAATTCGGTGCGATTATCGTCGCGGGGGCCCGAGAGACGTCCCGACAGTTCTTGGCCATTCGCGACGAGTGCGTTTTTGAGCATCGCTTCTGCCCGGAACCAATCCTTTTTATCCGATCCAACGGAACAGCCGTTGTCTTGCCACAATTGATGTGCAACGGTGGCGATTTCGCTTTCAGTTGGGCCTATGGTCGCGGCGGTTTTCACCGGTTCACTTTCCGTGCTCCTTTCTCGCATCATCATTGCTGCGGGGTTTGGCATGGTTCACCTCCTTGCGAAGCAGTGTGGTTGCACGACTCAGCGCCAGCTCAAGGTTAAGCCTCACGCCTCTTATATCCGTCGGGGGGGCAGATGTTGAACCGCAGGACAGTGGTCTTGCGCGCCACAAATGAAAGGCCCGAAAGATAATAAGACCTTAAGCGCTGAAGCGATTATGTTCCGACTCTTTGACAAATGCAAGCGGAGCGAGGCTTACCCATCCGTCTGGCAATTGCGTCCAGCACCGATCCGATGTATGTTATCAGTCAAGCCGGAGGTGGACGATGGAGATTCCGGCAGAATTGGCCGATTATGCCGATTTCGGGCCGCAAATCGATCTTGCGTCTCACGGCCATCCTCGCCTGTTTCGCTCTCGCTGCGCCGATAAAGGCCCTTGGCCAGCAGGTCCCACCCCCCGCTCCTGGCCTGCCCACCCTCACGCGAGCCGGGCAAATCCGGCTACTCACCCAGGAACAAGCCAACCGCGGCTATCCGATACATCTGCGGGCCGTGGTCACCTTCTACGATCCCAACGGTCCGGACGTGTTTGCCCTGGAAAGCTCCAGCGGCCCTCCCTCACCCGACATGTTCGTGCAGGATTCGACAGCCGGCATTTGGGTTAACACGCTCCCCGGTGGTCCGAAGGCCCAGGCAGGCGAACTCATCGAAATCGAAGGTGTCAGCGAAGCGCCCGACTTCTCCCCGCAGATCGGCAAGCCCCGCTGGAAGGTGATCGGCCGGGCGCCGATGCCTACCCCTCACCATCCAACTTTTGAGCGCATGGCCTCTACCGTGGAGGATAGCCAGTGGGTGGAAGTGGAAGGCATTGTGCGGTCGGCCCACGAGTGGAGGGGATTCCTCGTTCTAAGTGTGGCAATGGGCGGCAGCAGGCTCAGGGTATGGATCCGCGAGTACGATCCGGCGATTCTCGGCCAACTTGTGGATGCGGAGGTCCGTCTTCGCGGCGTTTGCGGCGCACTCTTTGACCAGAAAAACAGGCTCGTGGGCGTCTTGCTGTATGTCCCGAGCCTGAAGGAAGTGGATTTCACCAAGCCCGCACCGGCGGACCCGTTCGCTGTCGCTGCGCAGCCTATCCTCCGCCTTCAGCAGTTCGCCTCCGGAAG
>Ga0182030_10025858_pt1 | contig 10665 bp, 11 predicted proteins | sample 812S3MmetaG_FD_121299 | JGI IMG/M metagenome (GOLD analysis project Ga0182030, IMG submission 121299) | Permafrost microbial communities from Stordalen Mire, Sweden - 812S3M metaG (Illumina Assembly) | ecosystem: Environmental > Terrestrial > Soil > Wetlands > Permafrost | place: Sweden... | reverse complement strand
TAATAGTCAAGATATAATTCTATATTAAATATTATATTATAATAGAAAAATAGTAAAAAATAAATACTTTAGAAATAAAATAAATTTATAATTAAAGAAAATTAAATCTTTTTTACTTTTTAATCTAAATAATACAATATAATTAATATAATTATTAATTATAATTTATTAAATCTATTTATATTTAAATAAACTATAGTTTTTATTATAAATTATATAATTAAGAAATTAAAATTAATTCAAAATTAAAGAATATATATTTTTTATATAATTCATTCAAAAATTTACTATAAGTCTTTAGATACTTTATAAGTAATTTGCAATTCTTATATAATCATCTAGTAACTTCTTATTGGCTCAAATCATTAGTGTAATATTAATGGTAAATTCTTATAGGTTTTACAAGTAGAGAATTTGAGCTCTTGAGATAAGCTAGAGATGCTTTGTCGCTCGGAAATAGCAGTCGCGATCTAGGCCAATCACTTATCGGATCAAGTCCCGTCTTCACTCCTGGAGCCCTCGGAAACGTGGCCACGGCTTGGCTTCCCCGACTTCTGCTTCTCCACAGCAAGACGGGGTTTGGAGGCAAATCACTTCTTTGTCTGCTCACATAAGAGTTCCATGAACGACGAGATGGCAAACAGCACACTTGATTTTCTGGATACTGCCAGCTTCTCCAATTCCCCGCCGGACCCCGATCCCGGATAACGTCGAAACCGCAAGCATGGCGCTCAACCGTTGCTTCACGCTCAACACCGGGGCAGAAATACCAGCCGTAGGCTTTGGCACATGGCAAGCCGCTCCGCACGAGGTCGAGAAAGCGGTCGAGATTGCCTTGAAGTCTGGATATCGTCACATCGATTGCGCAGCCATCTATCGAAATGAGAACGAAGTCGGGGTGGGAATAAAGAAGAGTGGTGTCAAGCGGGAGGATATCTTTATCACCGGGAAGCTGTGGAACACGAAGCACAGGCCAGAGGATGTGGAGAGTGCGTTGGACAAAACCCTCGCAGATTTGGGGACCGAATATGTTGATCTGTTCCTGATGCACTGGCCTTGGTAAGCCTCTCATTGGCATATCTACTGTTTATTGACCTTTGCTAACGGCTGCCAATTTCAGTGCGTTCGCACCAGGCGATAAGTTCTTCCCTCTCGACTCGAATGGAGTCTTCCGATTAGACGACGTAGATGCGTCGGTGACATGGAAAGCAATGGAAGCGTTACTCAAAACTAAGAAAGTTCGTGCTGTTGGAGTCTCAAATTTCAATATCCGCCGTCTCGAGTCTCTACTATCAACCTGTTCTGTTGTTCCGGCTACAAATCAAATCGAAAAACACCCATATCTTCAACAACCCGAACTCGCCGACTTCTGCAAAAAGAAGGGTATTCTGCTTGAGGCCTACTCTCCGCTTGGGAACAACCAGACTGGGGAGCCGCGGACTGTCGATGATGCCAAGGTACACGAAGTAGGAAAGCGACTGGGCAAAGATGCGGGACAAGTCCTTGTTAGCTGGGGTGTCCAGACCGGACATGTTGTGCTACCAAAATCTGTGACAGCGTCAAGGATTGCCAGCAATTTCCAAGACTTTGAGATTCCCCCTGAAGAGATGGCTGAGTTGAATGCTCTTGAGCGCCACAAGCGCTTCAACTTCCCTATGCGATGGGGATTTGATATCTTTGATGAGGCTGGTGAAGAGGCCGTGAAGAAGTGTGCCAAGGATGCAGGGGAAGAGAACAAGACCAAGTTTGTCGTGTAATTGATTTCTGGCATTGGAGGCCCATTAGAAAAGTCAATTTAGTGTGAACAACTTTCCTTCACTACATTAAAATATCATTGTCGATGTGTTAAAAGTCCAAAGTGGTAGTGAGGTCGACTGGGTATTGCCGATGCTTTCTTGATTTCATCACTTTATGAGTTTTGAGCTGTCTCAATCAATTTCAAAGCATGATAAGAAGACAATCAACTCGGAACTCTTAGTATCAGACTCTTCTTACGACAAGTGTTGAAAGACAGCTCCCGACCCCATTGGGCCATTACGGAGGGTGAAATCTTATTAGCTCACCCACTTACCAAGATTTTCTTGGGCCGATGAATTCCCACAGCCCACCGCAATTGGCTTCGGAAATGTGCTGGGTCGAGTGGCTTGACTTCTCCGCAAAATGTTTCCGACCGCCACAGCACAAATCTGGGGAATGGAACATTTCCGAGCGCAATAATCTTTTCCCGTCGAGTTCCTTTGCCATTTACCTCTCCGCATACTGTCGGACATGATCTTGACCAGCAAGCTGATCTGGTTGCGTGCTCAAGGGTCATAAAGAGCAACGAATGTCCCGACCAAGGTCTGGACAACAATCGAGCTTCATTCAAGCTCTCTTTTGAAGCTAATTCACACACCAATTTACGACTACATCGAACCCAATTATGTCTGTTGAGAAATCTCAGATCGATTCCATCGAGGATAGAGCCACCGAGTTTCGAAATGTCAACGAATCACTACCGTCAACTTTCGATGGCTTGAGCCAGGAAGAACATATCGCCCTGGAAAAGAAGCGCAAGATACCCCTCTTGGCAGCATTGGTACATCAGCTCTAACACGATGCATAGTTGTCTGGAAGATCGATCTTCATCTCATCACTTCTCTATTCGGTATTTTCATCTTCAACATCCTCGACAGGTCCAACATTGCGAGTGCTCGTCTGGGAGGCTTGCAGAAAGATCTCAACCTGACCGATACCAAGTACCAGACTGCTGTTTCTATCATGGTACATATAATTTCTAGGGACTCCGTAAGGCGTTAACTAATGAGTCGATCAGTTTGTCGGATATCTTCTTGGCCAAATTCCCAGCAATCTTATTCTCACGAAACTCAATCCTTCCCGATACCTGCCATGTGCTATTATTATCTGGGGCGGTCTTTCACTTGCTACTGCTGGCGTGAAGAACTTTAGTGGTATATTCGCAGTGAGATTCTTGATTGGCTTTGCTGAGTCTCCGTTCTTTGCTGGCGCTCTGTAAATTTACTCGCCCTCTCTTTTAGCGCCAGACACTAACTCCTCCACAGTCTACTCATCAGTTCATGGTACAAGCCCAGCGAAATTGCCCCTCGAGTTGCCCTTATGTACTGTGGAAATACGGTAGCGAACGGTTTTGGCGGTGTCTTAGCAGCAGGAGTTCTGAGTGGCATCCACGAAGCAGGCGGACTTGCCGGCTGGAGGTTAATCTCCATCTTCCCTTCACTCAAAGCAATCCTAATGTATTCCCAGATGGCTCTACATAATCGAAGGATCCGGCACCATGGTCGTCGGTCTCGTCGCCTTCTTCCTACTCCCGGACTTCCCGCGCTCCGGCAAAAAGACTTGGCTCACTGAACAAGAGCAACGCCTTGCCGAATGGCGCATTGCCTCCTCCGTCAACGGCGAGCTCGACGAAACCTCCTCCATCAAAACCGCTCTCATCGACACTCTAACCGACATCAAGGTCTGGGCGCTTGTCTGCGTACAAGTCTGCCTCCTTTCATCACAGACATGGACCTATTTCTTTCCTAGCATCGTGCAAACCCTCGGGTACGGAAATATTCGATCCCTCTTGCTCACCTCTCCGGTCTACATCTTCGGCTTCTTCACATCCCTAGGCAATTCCCTGATTGCACAAAGAACGGGGCTGAGAGCCGTGCTGATCATGTGGCCCCTAACCCTCGCCATCGTCGGCAACGCGATGGTTATCGCCTCCCACGCCACCGCCGTACGTTACACGGGCATGTTCCTGATGTGCGCAGGCTCCTTCTCCGCCTTCAACGTGCTCGAAGCTTGGGTCGGCTCTACCATCCCTCGCACCCGGACAAAACGCGCCATCACTTATGCGCTGGTCAATATGCTGGGCAATCTGAGTAATATTTACGGGGCGTACTTTTTCCCGAGTAAGGATGCCCCGCAGTATGTTCATGGCGGAATTATATTGAGTGCGTTTGCGTTGGGGGGTGTGGGGTTCGCTGCTGCATTGGGACTGTATTTGAAAAGGGAGAATAGGAAGGCGGCGGAGAAGGAAGACGTGGATGGGGTTGTGAGGTATAGGTATCTTGTTTGAAAGGAAACATATGGGTTTTTGGTGTAGACCTTGTACTGGCGAGGCCTATACAGCGGGCTGGAACAGAAACTGCCACTTATCTCAAGCAAAGACCCGTTTCTGGTTTTTTCCCACCGATGTAAGACAGAGAACTTTCAAGGCAAGATTGTTAGATCATATCTTATAAACGAAAGTCGTCAACTCCCATCCTATTAAATCCCATCCGCAGCCTTACTCGATCACCTTAGTCAAGCCATCTGAATATTAGTTATGTGACATTGGCTCAAAACTCAGCCCACTTGACAGCAGACTTGTTCAAGGCTCGCAGCAAGGTAGAGTTGCACTGGCATAGAACGGGCTACTGATTGGGATTGGAAATGCGTGACACGTATCGGCAACGCCAGGCTGCATAAATGGCTTACGCCCTAGAACCCACAACCTCTAAAAGGCAAGTGCGCACCCAAAATGCTGAGGCTGTGCACAGCCTGCTTCAAATTCAAGCGTTGATTTATTCTACCTTCTAGCGATTCTAAGATCTGTCGTCTCATAACAGTGTTACACAGGGGACCAAGATGTCGCTAGGGTACTCTCTTGGCGATTTTATCGCGGGACAAACATGACTTCCCGTTTGATCAGAGCCTTGTCAGAAACGAAGGGAGCTTTTACAGAGTATCAGGAGGCAATGTCAAAACTTGGTGCTCTTCAGCAAACCTTTCTGCAAGTTGGCTACCTGCAACCCAGCCATACCCTGGACCAAGCAACGTTCAATGCAGCGGCTTACCTGGTACTTTTCTCCGTAGAACTTATTGGAGAGTTCCTTCGAAACATCTGCGTTTGACGAATACTGGGGTTTTGCTGTCGACCGCTCAGATGTACGAGTATCACATCGATCATGTGAGCCTAAGAGCTTCGAAGGAAAACATAGGAAGTTCCGCTGTCACATCTACCGTACTTTCTTCTTCTAATATCATGTACCTAATATTGACTTTTAGTGATTAATATCAAGGGAGCGTATAGTCCTGGGTTAGTGGAGGTAGATATAAGGTAACCATCCACAGATTCCAAATCCGAAAGCTCGTCTTATCCCCACCAACGGGTCTAATAAACAATGTCCGCACAAAAAGCGTCAATCACACTCCAATAAAAAAAAACTAAATATATAGTAAGTCCTAACGCCCAAAATTGTGGAGCAATAACTGTCCAAAACAAGAACGTCACTGCAATCGTCCACCGCGCTGCCCCATCTCAAATAGCCGAAGGCACGGTCTGCCGGATCCGAAGGCGATCACCCTCCTAATCAGCCATGTCCTGACTATGTCTTGTTGTAGCCACTACATCAAAGACCAGAAGTCGCCACTAGTACAGTTCAGCTGAAGGTTCCTCTCCATTAAGCATAACAGCCAGCGCCAAAGAACTGTACACCATGAAGCCAGATGCGTTTGATCAAGTTTTGCGTGGTACAAAACCTGCCGCTGCTTTCGAGGTCGTTTACTAGTACTCTAGAAAAATAAGGACAAGGCTTTGCGGAGCGCCGACACGAGGGAGCTGAATCGTAGTGCCAGGGGATAGATGGAGAGCTAGAGGTTGACAGCTTGTCGGGGTGTCAATCTCCCAGATGCTCTTGGTCTCCATGGTTTGTTCTGGCGGCCCTCGAGGATGGCTCCGGTCTACCGTTGGTTGGTGATGCACCGTTGGTTGGTGATGCAGAAGGGAAGGAGATTAAGCCACGTCCAGAAAAGAGCAGCAGGAATCCTTAGAAAGATCTAATCGGATGTGGGTGATGTGGTTCCAAGTATGGACGAGGAGAGCGCAGTAAGGGATGTCAAACGCAGAGAATGGGAAGAAGGTGGTTTTGAGATCGGTGTAGGTGAAAAGCCAGATTGTGTGAAGATGGTGTACGAGAAGACGAGGGGAAACTATGGTTTGTGCGATGATCGGACAAAATTGCAGGTGTACTTACCATGGATGCTCAATCTCAGATGATATATTTCGCGCAAACGTCGAGATTCTGAGTTGCTAATCATTTGACCAGAGCTGTGTTCCAAGGTAAATAGAATGAATCATAGTGCCTTACTTCATTTCTCGCTTCCTATAGCGCAAGCCAATTTCCTTCTGCAAAGGGCCTTTTATAAACTATACTCTCTATTAGCAATTATATATAATAACTCAAAGATGTGGAAATGCTGTCTCGGAGACTTATGTTTGGGATGGTAATAACTACTTTAGGGGTTATCTTTAGCTTTGTTCATTCTTAGAGCTTGAACTAATCACAGGCACGAAGTTACTTGGCAGGGTAAGATCATTCTCCCTAGTTTGTACTCCCGCTGATTACAATTGTAGGTTGTAAATCGAACTTCCTCAATAATAGGCTTTCCCCAAGAGGACAGAGCAGAAATTCATGCAAACCCCATGAATATTTGCAAAGTCCCAAATCGAAACGAGGATTACCTATATGTAGATGATGTGATCAAGCGATGGGTTCGAGAGATCAAGAGTGGATTGGAAAGCTATGGGCCGTCTTGTAGCCTCCAAAGTGATCCCGCAGCTTTGAACACAGGTATGAATTGAACGGACTTAAGCAATTCCCAGTTATGTAGATTCATGATAGTATTTTAGTTGAACCATTGAGTCGTATCTCTCCGGATATGCTGCTCAAGCCCGATAGCGACACGAAGATTCCTTTGGTAGGTTAGTTCAAAAACAGAGACTGAGGATAGTAGTTGAAACGTATACAGTTGTCTTTCAAAGAGTGGCCGTTGGCCGACACTCTCCTCGACGTACCTTCAAGCCCAACCCCCCATTTCACTGGTAGAACCGACAAAATTCAAGAAATTCGCCAATCTTTTCAAAGGTTGGATTCATCCTCGGCCTTCCAACACATCGTAGTCTTGTATGGCCTGGGAGGGCTGGGAAAACACAGATTGCTCTCTACTATGTACACAAGAGCGAATTGATTTACAGTGCCATCCCGTGGATCAATGCTTCGAGCGAACAGGCTATTCTAAGAAGTTTCCGAAGGAACGCCCAGCTCATCCTGGAGTGGGCCGCTAAGACACGGCTACAAAATTCGAGACCGGCATTGAACTACTCCAGAGTTGCCGTGGAGCTGGGTTTCAAAGATTTCGTCAATGCCGATGGAAATTGGATAATCCAAGACGCGGATAACAGAGGCATCGCAGACGCTTTGGTACGGTGGCTAGAGAAAAAAGCCAATGCGCGATGGCTTCTTGTCTTTGACGCAGCTGATCACATTGAAGATCTGAATTTGAAGTCTTACTTTCCCAAAGTTCCGAATGGGGATATACTCATCACCTCTCGACGACGGCAGGCCTCAACTCTTGGCATGGGTATTCTGGTGGACTCCTTAGATCCAAGCAGATCCAAGCAGATGCAACACAAGTGGTACTGAAGTTCGCACACATTGAGGACGAAAGTGAGTTGATTGGAATCGTTCAGCTACTTCTCATCGTTTACTTATTCTTTTCCTTGCAGAACTCAGGCCCGACTGCCAACTGATTGCTCAAAAACTGGATTCTCTTGCACTGCCCTTGGCATATGCGGGATCCTACATCTTCAGCGCTCATATACCCCCGCAGACATATCTTGAATTCTTTGAAAGTCAGCGGGATAATTTGCTACGAAAGAATGTTTCGGAAGGGTTGGAAGATTATAAAGGGACAGTTCTTACTACTTGGGGAATCTCTTATGCCTTCATATTAAGGCAAAGCCCCAATGCGGCCAAGCTCTTGATCTTCCTTAGTTTTTTGGATCCTGAAAATTTACAATACGATCTCTTTCGGCGGGGAACCTCACTGGACGGACCGGAATACTGTACTTGGATCGCCAGGCTACAGGATGAATCCCTTTACAAGAGAATAGCTGACATATTAAGGCTAAAAGGTCGGAGGACCATTAAAGCAATCCCTTGGCTCAAGGACCTTGTTGGTTCTGAAATCAAATTCAGAGAGACCATTACGACTCTGATTGACTTCTCCCTAGTCACTGAGACCAGATCACAAGACTGCCTCCAAATGCATGCAATTGTTCGCGACTGGTGTCAACTCCGAGAACCAAAAGCAGATATTGCCTTGGGTTTTGACGCCATGTGCCTGGTCAGGAGGGCTGTGGATACCAACATGGGTGAACCCGAGAATCACGACGACTGGCAACGTGCTACCCAAGGTGCTCCTCATATTCCGACCTTCCTGAAATTCCTGGCCAGTTCTAAAGGGAAGAAAATCGATTCTTTCTTGAAAGATATGACCGTTCTTTACGCCTTAAATATTTTTGCCGAGTACCTAAACAAGAGCGGAAAGTCCGGTGATGCAGTAGACTTGCTCAAATTAGTGTGCGACCAACTTCGACAGGTCTTGGGAGCTGGCAGCAGGCTGACGGCATTTTGAAGAAGATGGCTAAGTAGTAGGTTGCTCTAGGTCATAGCGTGAAGATCCTAGATAGATGGGGGTGACACGGAGGGCAAATTATTCACACTCGCTCGGATAGCGGAAGGCAAGTGCGCCCAGCTAGAAGTGCTAATAGAGACGACGGTGCTACATTCCTTGCTTAAATTTAAATTCCTCTAAGGGCCTTGTGAAAAGAGTGTGCCTCAATCACTATCACTAGGTTAGATGAATGTGGTCAAAAATAATATTCCCTCCTGAGTTTCTATCCATAAGTCCGTGGATGTAACATGTGCCAATGAACTCAAACTTGAGAATCCCTTGTGAAGGGCTTTCACTGCTTTGCCTGACAATCAGAGGTAACGAGCTTCCCGATGCTAGCAAGATTTTATCGCCAACTTCAGATGGGCTTGGGACCCAGCCAAGTCGACCATGTGTGGTTCTGCAGAATATCCATCCATGAAGATGGTCGCCCAAGCAATCGGAAAATGAAGTTTCGGGCCAAGACCTTTCGGAATCCCATGCGGAAATGGAGAGATTATGATAAATAGATGGTTGGATCCAACCAAGAAACAGATTGCGATAATATGTGACGTCTTTGGAGTCGAGGCGAACCGGCCACCCTGTTGGTCGTCGGACATCCAGCATCAGCGTTCGCCAAAACGAGTCCATGTCTGGTTCAATACCATTACAATATCGAGCCCAGAACCATCCTTTCCAGTCTGTATCACCACAATCCACCTCCTTTAGCAGCTCAGAGACCTCGTCTTCAACGTAGCCCTTGATACTCAGGATCCAGAACGGGTCTTGAAGCAGCTCTTCGATAGTGAAACTTTGAGGTTGACCACCACCAGCCGAGTAAAGTGGATGTGGCATAGAACTTACGATCATCGCGCTAATATGTCTTTGTACAGACCAATCTGGTACCCAACCTAGGTGACGGCCTTCGTTCTGGCGCTCTGGTGGGTTTCTCGAACGATATGCATAAGCTAGGACGTCCAAGTCACCACTAGCAACAATGATCTTAGTTGCCTCAGCAAATACCTCGATTGTAGACTTTCCATAATCAGGGGTAACAAATCCGGAGTCATCGGTGATAATGTTTTGTAGAGCGTAGATAAGATCCCGCGGAATTGTACACTCATTGGTTTCAAAAAGCCCAAGCAAGCTAAAAAGAGTTCGTTTGGACAAGCCCTTCTCGTGGGAATTCTCGGGTTGTTGAAAGAGTTTCCTAACAGCTGTGAAGAGAATGGCAGTATGCATCGTACTCGCCAATTGCGACCTGACTTCTGCTTTTGAATATTTCACCAGGACACTATCATCATCAAGACTCAAGATCTTCTCCAGCTTATGCCACGACAATGACTTGCTGCCGCAAATGATTTTGATCTCTTTAGCACTCACAGCTTCTTGAATTACCCAGATTCGTTTCCACCATTCGCGCTGGGAGAAAGTGGCGCGCAATGCGGAAACTTGTTGATCTGACAGTGATTCCAGATCAAAAACAACTGAAGACGAGTAAGCATATCTCCGGTGTCGCGTATCGTTGGAGAACATGTCGAACTTCGTGAGTTGGCTCGGGTTCAGAATGACAGTTCAAAAGATTCTAGGGATATATCAAAGATGCTTCGATGGTTGAGGTCCAGACATCTTTATTGAAGTCGCTTCCGCGCGGGCGTCCAATCATCACGTGAGGCGCGATTAGGCGGCTGTTCTGATGGAATCTTTGCCAAGAAGACTTCTCTGACCTGCCAGAATGGCCAGGGCAAGAGACATGATCGGGAAGTTGTCGTAAGTGAGCTTTGCTTGTATTGAACTTGGTTTTGGTTGCACGAGAAGGGCATTTTGCTAGCGCTGATCAACAATTTTGACGCCGGTGTTTCTTCTTACCGATCCTTCCGGTCTTCATATCAACGTCCTCAGAAAATACACAGCGCATTCAAGGATAGCTCAGGCCGCTTTGCCTGCTTCCATACTGTTGACAAATAAACAGGCTTAGACACGTCAGCTGCCAGTCATCTCCCACATAGCCAAGATGGTAGTCAAGCTCCCATACACTCTTCACACTCGCTATCGTTCCATCGCAATCGCGTGGACCATCGTCATAATACCCCCAATCTTCATAAACCTAGGTCTATTCTACGGTCTCTGGTATGGCAAACCGCAAATGGATCGCGTCGCAGGTCTGTCCTCCTCAATCCC
>Ga0182030_10025857_pt1 | contig 10665 bp, 8 predicted proteins | sample 812S3MmetaG_FD_121299 | JGI IMG/M metagenome (GOLD analysis project Ga0182030, IMG submission 121299) | Permafrost microbial communities from Stordalen Mire, Sweden - 812S3M metaG (Illumina Assembly) | ecosystem: Environmental > Terrestrial > Soil > Wetlands > Permafrost | place: Sweden... | reverse complement strand
GGACAAGCACATCATCACGATCGAGGATCCGATCGAGTACACCTTCCAGGACGACAAGTCGCTGTTCCAGCAGCGCGAGATCGGGCTCGACGTCCCCACCTTCGAGTTGGCGATCAAGTCGGTCCTGCGCCAGAATCCCGACATCATCCTGATCGGCGAGATGCGCGACAGGGAGACGTTCGAGACCGCGATCTCGGCGGCGGAGACCGGCCACCTTGTGTTCTCGACCATGCATGCGGCGACGGTCGCGCAGTCGCTCACGCGCCTTTTCGAGTTCTTCCCCCCGGAGCAGATGGCGCAGGCCCGCAGGCAGATCGCGGGCTCGATCCGCGGCTTCATATGCCAGAAGCTGATCCCGAGCCTCGAGGGCGGGGGCCGGGTGCCCAGCAACGAGGTCCTGAACACGGACGCGACGATTAGGAACCTTATCCTTGAGGGGCAATTCGACAAGATCACCTCGCTGCTCGAGGGCGGCATCGACGGGAACAGCTATTCCTTCAACAAGGACCTTTACAGGCTCATCAAGGGCGGCCGCATCAGCAAGGCCGATGGCGTCAGGTTCTCGCCGAACCCGCAGCAGCTCGAGATGAACCTCAAGGGCATTTTCATCAAGAGCTAGCGGCCGCAGCCGGCATCTCCATGCGCGCCGGGGTGACCCTACTGCTCCTCTTCGCCGCCTCGGCGGCGCGCGCCGGCGACACGCCGGCGGCCGCCGGGGACGCGCCGGCGCCGAGCGGCGACTCCATTGCCGCCGCGAAGAAGGACTTCGCCAGCATCAAGCTGACGACAACCCCCGTCGAATCGGGGCCCGTCCTCCCGACATTCGAGATGAAGGACCTGGGCCCGAGTCCCGGGGCCGCCCGCGCCGCGGCCCCCGCGCTGACTCCCGCGGACGGCCAGTCCCCGCTCGACCCCTCGGGCAAAAAGGCGGCCGGTGGCACCGGCAACTGGCTGGTCGACGCCATGGAGAAGAAGCCCGACGGCGCCCGGTCGGCCCGGGGCAGGGACGATCTCCTGCGGGGCGACCAGGACCCGGCCCGGGACGGCGACAGGCTGGGGACTCAGGACGATAGGGACGCCGAGTCCTCCGCAGACGCGCGCGAAAGGGCATCCTCGAGGGATGTTGCCGACTCGGTCTACAATCCGCTCGACGCGTTCATGGGGGGATGGATTTCGACGAGGGACCACGAGCTTCTGCTTCCCGGCACGAAGGGCGACACATTGATAGGGGGTGACTTGGAGAAGGCGCGCGCCGACACGCTTCCAGGGATCGACTTCGGCCCTTCCGGAGCCGTCGCCGAGGCGGCCCTGTCGGCGCCGGATGCGGGCTGGGCCAGCTCGAATGCCGAGGCGAATCCGTACCTTGCGGCGCTCGACGCCGAGCCCGCTGCTGCCGTCAAGGCGTTCTCGTCGCCGGAACTGCCGGCATTCTCTTCGCCGGATTCCATCGACGCTCCGCGGGGCGCGATCTCCTCGGGGGCGGATCCGGCGCAGGCCGACACCGGCAGGTCCCTCATCCCTGACTTCGCTCAGCCGAGCGACGACGACAAGTACTTCAAGCAGATGAAGCGATTCTGAGGGGTCCTGCGGGCGGAAAGGGGGCCGCGTCCGCAAATATGCTTGGATTCCCCGCCATCGGGGGATTGCCTAGTCGGTTCTCCAATGGCATTGGCACTTCTATTTGCAGGTCAGGGCGCCCAAAGGGTCGGCATGGGCAAGTCCCTGTACGAATCCTCGGCGGGCGCAAGGGACGTCTACGACGAGGCGGGCCGCGTGCTCGGCTGGGACGTGGCCAAGGTAAGCTTCGAGGGGCCGGAGTCCGAGCTCACCCAGACGGGCGTATGTCAGCCGGCGCTCTTTTCGCATGGTTTCGCGCTGCTTGCGGCGCTGAGCGAGAGGGGCTCCCCCGCGCCGGCCGAGCTCGCGCTCGGCCTGAGCCTGGGGGAGGTGACGGCCTGCGCGGCGGCCGGCGTGTTTGATTTCCCGACGGGCCTTCGGATCGTGGCGGAGCGTGGCCGCCTGATGCAGGGCGCATGTGATAGGAGCGCGGGCGCCATGGCCGCGATCATCGGGGAGTCCCGGGATACGGTCATGGGCCTCTGCCGGGAATTCGACGTCGAGGCGGCGAATTTCAACGCTCCGGGCCAGATCATCATCTCGGGCGAGCGCGCGAGGATCGACTTGGCGGTCGCCGCGGCCAAGGCCCGGGGGATGAAGAAGGTGATGGCGCTCAACGTGGCGGGCGCCTACCACAGCCGCCTCATGGAGCCGGCCAGGGCCGCCTTCGAGTCCTTCCTCGGCCCCATCCCCTTCGCCAGGCCCCGCTTCACCGTGTTGAGCAACACGACGGGCCGGGAGGTCTCCGATCCGGCGGCTATCAAGGCCGCGCTCGCGCGCCAGATCGTCTCGCCTGTCCTGTGGGAGGACTGCATGCGCAGCGCCGCCGCCGCTGGAGCGACCGAGTTCTGGGAGCTTGGGCCGGGCGGCGTCCTCGCGGGCCTCGCCCGCCGGACGGACAAGTCGTGGAGCGTGCGCAGCATTTCGGAGTACGCGGACATCGCGCCCTGACGATGGACGCGCCCCTCACACGCAACTTCTGCATCATCGCCCACGTAGACCACGGGAAGACGACGCTCTCCGACAGGCTCCTGCAGGAGACCCACACCGTGTCCGACCGGATGCTCACGGCCCAGCACCTGGACTCGATGGACCTCGAGAGGGAGCGAGGGATCACGATCAAGTCGCATCCGGTGACCATGAGCTACAAGGCCCTGGACGGCCTGACCTACAAGCTGAACCTGATGGACACGCCGGGGCACGTGGACTTCTCCTACGAGGTCTCGCGGAGCCTGGCGGCATGCGAGGGGGCTGTGCTCCTGATCGACGCCTCCCAGGGCGTCGAGGCCCAGACGGTGGCCAACGCCCACCTGGCCGTCCTTCAGAAGCTCAAGATCATCCCTGTCATCAACAAGATCGACTTGCCGAGCGCCAACCTCGACCTCTGCCTGAAGCAGCTCGAGGACATCCTGACCATACCGGCGGAGGAGGCCATCCTGGCGAGCGGCAAGGCGGGCATCGGGATCGTGGAGATTCTGGAGGCCGTTATCGCGCGGATCCCCCCCCCGCGTTGGACCGACTACCCGCAGGCGAGGACCCTTGTCTTCGACTCGATCTACGACTCCTTCCGCGGGGTCATCGCCTACGCGCGCGTGTTCTCCGGCACGATGCGCGCGGGGGACGTGATGATGCTCATGAGCACGGGCCAGAAGTCGGAGATAAAGGAGGTGGGCGTGTTCACGCCGAAGATGAAGAAGCGCGACGAGCTCTCGCAGGGCGACGTCGGCTACATCGTCTCCAACATCAAGGACACGAGCGAGATCAAGACGGGCGACACGATCACCCTGGCCGCCAAGCCGGCGCACGACATGCTCCCCGGCTACAAGGAGGTCCGCCCGATGGTCTTCTGCGGACTCTACCCGATCGAGAGCTCCGATTACGAGAAGCTCAAGGCGGCGCTCGGCAGGCTCCGGCTCAACGACTCGGCGTTCGTCTACTCCCAGGAGAGCTCGGTGGCCCTCGGGTTCGGGTTCAGGTGCGGATTCCTCGGGCTGCTCCACATGGAGATCATCCAGGAGAGGATTCGCCGCGAGCACGACGTGGAGATCATATCGACCTATCCGAGCGTCATCTACAGGGTGATCAAGCACGGGGGGGCCGTCCTGGAGGTCGACAACCCGGTCAACCTGCCCGACGCCGGCGTCATAGAGCAGATCATGGAGCCCACGCTCAAGGCCTCTATCCACATACCCAACGCCTCGATGGGCGACATGCTCGCGCTTGTCATGGAAAAGCGCGGCGTCGTCGAGCACACGAGCACGCTGGACCCGACCCGCGTGATGCTGAGCTGCGTCCTGCCGCTGAACGAGATTCTGGTCGACTTCAACGACCGCCTGAAGGGAATCACCCACGGGTACGGCTCGATGGACTACGAGCTCGGCGACTACCGCCCGGCCGACCTCGTGAAGATGGAGATCCTGATCAACGGCGACCCCGTCGACGCCTTCGCCAGCATCGTCCATCGGGACAAGGCCGAGAGCCGGGGCCGCGAGCTCTGCAAGAAGCTTTCGGAGATCATCCCGCCGCAGATGTTCCGCATCGCCCTCCAGGCGGCCATCGGCGGAAAGATCATCGCGAGGGAGAGCGTGCGCGAAATGCGCAAGGACGTGACGGCGAAATGTTACGGCGGGGACATATCCCGGAAGCGCAAGCTGCTTGATAAGCAGAAGGAGGGTAAGCAGAAGATGAAGCTCATCGGAAAGGTGTCCATCCCGCCGGACACCTTCATAAAGGTCTTGAGAAACAACTGACGAAAGCCCCCGCAAGCCATGTTCGGACTCTTTGAATCGCAGGAAAAGAAGATGCGCGACAACGCGGCCAACTGGCTCGAGCTTGCCGCCAGGGTGTGGAACTACAGGCGGGACAGGCTCAGCCCGAAGGAGTCGGACGAGCTGGTTGCGAGGAGCGGGGAGCTCAGGCGCCTGCTCCGGGGCGGCGCGGACGCCGGCAAGCTCAAGCTCGGCATCGAGTCGCTCGAAGGCGTCCTCGTGAGGACGGGCGGGGCGGTCTACCCGAAGAGCTCGCTGGTCGAGAACGTGGAGTTCTTCCTCGTGGCCGCGATCGTCATCCTGGGCATCCGCACGTACTTCGTCCAGCCGTTCAAGATTCCGACGAATTCGATGTGGCCGACCTATTACGGGATGACCGCGGACAACCTGCCGCCCGGGGCGCCGGCGCCCAACGCCGCCGAGGCCCTCTTCAGGTTCGTCGCATTCGGCGCATGGCGCTATTCCGCCGTGGCCCCGAGGGACGGCCAGATCTACGTCCCCTTTTTCGTCCGGGGCGAATCGGCCGGCGTCGCCTACACGGTCCGTGAGGGCAGGACGTGGCTCGTCTTCCCCGCAAAGGTAAAGGAGTACACGTTCTACGTCGACGGGGCGCCCGCGTCGGTGCGGGTCCCCTTCGATTTCAGCGACTTTGACGAGATCTTCCTGAAGACCTATTTTCCGGACAGGGCCGCGCTCCTCGAGCAGCTCCGCCGCGCCGGCGTGCAGGCCGACGCGGCGAGGCCCGAGGCGTTTCTGACGGAGCCCATCCCGATCGGGAGGTCCGTGCGTGCGGGCGAACCCATCGTCCGGTTCGACATAGTGACGGGGGACCAGCTTTTCGTCGACCGGGTGAGCTACAACTTCGTGCGGCCGAGGCCGGGTCAGGGCTTCGTCTTCAGGACGGACAACATACCCGATATTGCCCGCGCCTACGGGGACCAGTATTTCATCAAGCGGCTTGTGGGCGTCCCGGGCGACTCGATCGAGATACGGGAGCCGATGATCTACAGAAACGGAGCCCCGATTTCCGGCTCGGAGGCATTCGAGCTGAACGGGCGCCGCGCCGGCCCCTACCAGGGCTATTCGAACGCCGTCCACGAGGACACCCGCTTCAACCTTCTTTTCGCTGGGGAGGCGGTCACGGTGCCCGAGCACGGCTACCTCGCCCTCGGCGACAACTCGCACAACAGCTTTGACGGCCGGTTCTGGGGCTACGTGCCCTACAAGGACGTCGTCGGCAGGCCCCTCTTCATCTACTATCCTTTCACGAGACGCTGGGGAACGGCAAAGTGAGAGGGCGGGCCGGCGGGAGGCGCTGTGCCAGCCTCACAGTTTGAGCTCGGCGGTCACCGTGCTCTCGCCCGACGGGCGCTGGATCTGAAAGCCGGCCCGGCTGGCGGCGCGCTTCATCGCAATGTTGTCCGCCAGGATCTCGCCGGCGATTCGCCCGAGGCGCTCGTCGCGGCCGACCGTCACCAGGAGCTTCAGAAGCAGGGTCCCGAGCCCGCGCCCCTGCCAGGGATCGCCGACGACCAGGGCGAACTCCGCGGAGTTCGTTCCCGAGATCTTGATCAGCCGGCCCACGCCGATGATCTCCCTCTCATCGGTCTCGCGGTTCCGGAGCTCCGCGACGAGCGCCAGCTCGCGGTCGTAGTCGATGAAGCAGAGCCGCGCCAGCCGCTCGTGCGCAATGCGCTGCTCGAGCCTCAGGAACTCGAAATACCGGCTGTAAACGCTGTTTGCCGAGAGCATCCTGTGGAATTTCACCATCAGGGGCTCGTCCTCGGCGCGGATCGGGCGGATTGTGACGGGAGTGCCATCCTTGAGCTTCTCTGGGGTCACGTACTCGAATGGGTAGGGCCGGATCGCCAGCTTGGGCAGCTTGGCATCGGGAACGGACGCCTCGTGCAGGATGATGCGCGCGTCGAGCGCGATCATCTGCTTGTCCGAGACCAGCAGGGGGTTGATGTCGATCTCCTTGATCCGGGGCTGCTCGGCGACCAGCTGGCTGAAGCGCACCAGAATCTGCTCCAGGGCGGGCAGATCGGCCGACGCGCGGCCGCGGACGCCCTTGAGCGCGGCGTAGATTCTCGTCTGCTCCATCACCAGCCGGGCGAGGTTGGCGGTGAGCGGCGGCAGGGCCAGGGACCGGTCCTTCAGCACCTCGACGAGCTCGCCGCCGGCCCCGAAGAGAAGCACCGGCCCGAACTGCGGGTCGACGCTGCTGCCCAGGATGAGCTCGTAGCCGCTGCGCGCCACCATGGGCTGAACGGTGACGCCCAGGAAATGCTGCCTGCCGGCCTTCTCCGCCACCGTCTTCTCTATGGCGCGCCATGCCTGGCGGACGTCGGCGCCGCCGCGGACATTCAGGCGCACGCCCCCGACGTCGGTCTTGTGGGTGAGAGTCTCGGAGTGCAGCTTCACGGCCACCGGGAAACCGAGTTTCTCCGCGGCCGCTACGGCGGCGTCCTCGCTGAGTGCGATCCGGGTGTCGACAATCGGGATGCCGTATGCGGAGACGACCTGCTTCGCCTCGAACTCGCTCAGGATGACGCGGCCGGCCCGCTGCGCCGCGCGGATGATCTCGGCGGTCCTGTCACGAGCGCCGGGGCCCTCCTCGGAATTCCCCGAGAGCGCCGGCGTCTCGTAGAGCGAGCGCAGGTTCGAGCTGCGCTGCCACATGTAGCTGAAGGCGCGGGCGGCCATGTCGGGGTAATCGAAGACGGGCAGGCCGATCTCGGTCAGAACCTTGCGGCCGGCGTCGACCTCGTCGCCGCCCATCCAGCTGGCGAGAACCGGCTTGCCCGCGACCTTGGCGACCGCCCGCATCGAGGAGGCCGTCGCCAGGGGATTGGTCATGGCCTGCGGCGTCAGTATCACGAGGACCCCGTCGCTCTCCGCCTCGCCGGCCGCAAGCTCGACCGCCTTCGAATAGCGCTTTTCGTCGGCGTCTCCAAGGATATCGATCGGATTGCCGTGGCTCCATGCCGCAGGCAGCAGCCCGTCCAATGCGGCGAGGGTGCCCGGAGAAAGGGAGGCCAGCCGGCAGCCCGTTCCGACAAGCATGTCGACGGCGAGGACGCCCGGCCCGCCGGCGTTCGTGACGATGCTCAGGCGCGGCCCCCGCGGGATCGGCTGTTTGGCCACCACGTCGGCCAGGTCGAAAAGCTCCTCGATCGTCTCGACCCGGAGCACGCCCACGCGGCGGAACGCGGCGTCGAGCACCTCGTCGCTGCCCGTGAGGGCTCCCGTGTGCGAGGCCGCCGCATGCGCGGCCGCCGCCGAGCGGCCAACCTTTATGACGATTATGGGCTTGGAGAATGCGACCTCCCGTGCCGCGGAAAGGAAGGAGCGGGCGTCGCCGATCGACTCCATGTAGATGACGATGCTGTGGGTGTTGGGATCGCTGCCCAGGTGATAGATGAGATCGCCCCAGCCGACGTCGAGCATCGAGCCCACGGAGACGAATGCGCTGAAACCCAGGTTCTTCCGGAAGCTCCACCCGAGGATTGCCGCGCAGAGGGCGCCGCTCTGGCTGATGAAGGCGATGTTGCCCGGGCGGGCCATCGCCGCCGCAAACGTGGCATTCAGGCCGGTGTGGGGAAGCATGATGCCGAGGCAATTCGGCCCGAGGATGCGCAGGCCGCCCCTGGCAGCCTCGTCCAGCACCTGGCGCTCGAGGTCGGCGCCCCCCGGTCCTGTCTCCTTGAAGCCCGCGGAAAGGATGACGGCCGCCGGAACGCCCGCCCTGACGCACTCGCGGACGACGCCCGGAACGGTCGCGGCGGGGGTGACGATGACGGCCAGATCGACCTTTGAGGGCACCGCGTCGATGCCCTTGAACGTCGGCATTCCAAGGAGAGTCGCGTGCTTTGGGTTCACGGGAAAAACCGTGCCGGCAAAGCCGCGCAGGTTCTCCAGCACCGCGCGCCCGACGCTCCCCTCCTTGTCCGTGGCACCAATGACCGCCACGGTCTTCGGGGCGAAGAGGAAATCCAGCGACCGCCCGTGGGCGCCCGACGGGGCCTTTCTCTTAATGCGCGGTTTCAATGGTCACAGGATAGCCTTCTCGCGGTCGCTTCACTTCCCAGATTCTGCATATCCCTGCGCATCCGTTGTCAATTGCGGCCCCGCGCCCTCAGCCATCCTCCCGTCCGCCCTTGAGGGCTTTCCGGAGGGGGCCGGCCTATGGGTCCCGGCGGACTGGCCGGGAGGAATGCGTCGCCTCCCTCGCGGCGGCCCTCAGGGTGGGGGAAGGCGGGGCGTTTTCCCTGTTTCTAGGCAATTTCCTCGGTTGCCCTGGATGGCGAGCCGGCCTTGACCTCGGCCGCTTTGCCCGAAGCCTTCTGGTCCTTCGGCAGATGGATCGTCAGGACTCCGTCCTTGAATTCTGCGGAGACCTTCGCCCCAGACGTGCCGGCCGGGAGGGTGAAGGTGCGCGCGAAGGTTCCGAACTCGCGCTCGATCCGGTGAAACTTCTTGTTCCTGTCCTCTTTCTCGAACCTGCGTTCTCCAGTTATGCTCAGGGAGCCGCCCTCAACGGTCACCTTGACCTCGTCCCTCTTCATCTTGGGAAGTTCCGCTGTGATGAGGAACTCCTTTGCGTCCTCGGTTATGTCCACGCGGGGGGACCATTCCGCGATTGCCAGGGACTCCTCCCCGCCGGCATGCGAGAAGGGATCGATCGGCCATGCGGGGCCGAGCCGGCTCTCCAGGGCATCGAGCTCTCTGAAGGGGCTCCGACGGGTTATGGGATGATTCATATTCAATTGTGCTTGGATTTGGGGCGGATTCGACCGCTTGAATTCTGCCCCGATTCGCCGGGGGCGCTGCGCAGGGCTTGGCAATTTAGCAGCAGATTTTGGCCTGGGACCGACCTGCGGGGAAGCGGGACCAAGGGGCGCCGCGCGGGAATTCGCTCCCGGCCAGGGAGAGCCATCCCAAGCGGCTCCTCATGACGGCGCGCCGCCTTGGGGCGCGGCAGGACCGCCGGACGGGGCATCGTCGCTGATCAGGAGCCGCACCCGCATGCGCGCCAGCCTCTCGAAATTCTTGATGTCCTCGCGCAGCGGCCACCAGTCGTAAAGGTATATCTGGATCGGGCGCCACATGGCGACCCAACCCGCTATGGTGAGGCTTTCCCTGGCGACGCCGGAGACGGGGCCCTTCCACAGGCTCGCGACGAATTCGCCTGAGAGCAGGCAGGCCGCAAGGAAGACCACGCCGACCAGCAGGCTTGTCCGGCCGCGACGCATCAGCAGCCTGAACTCCCTGTGCCTCATGTCGGCCCGCGTCGCGAAGTAGTGGCGCACCGCGCCCTCGACGTCGTGGCTTCCGCGCCCGTGCTTGGGCGTGTCCGCGAGGTGGATCAGCAGCTCGAGCTCGCGGTTCTGGGGCAGCTCGCGCGACCAGGTCACGATGAACTCCTCGGCGTCGGAATCGAGATCCCGGTCGAGGAATGGGGACGGGTCCATCGAGTTGAAGAGCTGCGCGATGCTTCGCAGCCTGAGCTCGATGCACGCCAGATCCGGCGCGGTCATGCCTTGCGCGGCACTCCGCGGGGCGCGGCCTCCCTGCAGAATCGAGTCCACGGAATCGCGCGGAGCCGGTCGGGTGAGATCGGCTTCCCTGTAGCCTCGCAGATTCCGTAGGTGCCCTTTCGAATCCGCTGGAGCGCGGCCTCGACCTCCGCGATCGAGTTCTCCTCCATGCCAAGCTCCGCGAAGAGGATGTCCCGCTCGGACCTGTCCGCCGCCACGTCGGCCGGATCCTTGTGTCTCTCGGCCTGTGACTGGTTCATCTCCTTCTGGCGCTCATCGTGCTCGCCGAGCAGCTTCCCGTTCAGGCGCATCAGCGCGCGGAAGTGCCACCTCCAGCGGGGATCGATCTTCGGCTCGGCGCTGTCTGGCTTGTCCGGATTCATTTCCAGTTGATCATCTCCGGCTTTTTGCGGGCGGGATGCTCCGGAATTTTGGCGGGATAACCTACAACCACGGGAAGAACGGCCGAGTATTGGACGGGGATCTCCAGCTCCGCCTTGACGTCCTCAAGGTCGAGCCAGGATTGCGCAAAGCCGACGGGGCAGCTCCCAAGTCCCAGGTCGTGCGCCGCGAGCATCAGGTTCTGGCCCGCCAGAAAGCAGTCCCCGACGGCAAACTGGCCGCCATTTGGCGTGGCATAGATGACGAGCAGGGTTCCGGAATCGTAGAATATGTTGAACCCGGGCTCGGCGAGCATCTCGCGCATCTGCACATGGGGATCTGGGCCCGGGCTGAAATTC
>Ga0182030_10025855_pt1 | contig 10666 bp, 8 predicted proteins | sample 812S3MmetaG_FD_121299 | JGI IMG/M metagenome (GOLD analysis project Ga0182030, IMG submission 121299) | Permafrost microbial communities from Stordalen Mire, Sweden - 812S3M metaG (Illumina Assembly) | ecosystem: Environmental > Terrestrial > Soil > Wetlands > Permafrost | place: Sweden... | reverse complement strand
GGTTTTGGTATGCAGCCGTCCGGCTGTATCGACGATGACGCAATCCACTTTGCGGGCGCGGGCGGCCTGCAACGCGTCGAACAATACGGCGCTCGGATCGGAGCCGGGCTGCTGGCGGATCAAATCGGCGCCCGTGCGTTGCGCCCAAACTTCCAATTGTTCGATCGCCGCGGCGCGAAATGTATCGGCGGCGCAGAGCAGGACGGTGCGGCCCTCGGACTGTATACGCCGCGTGAGCTTTCCAATCGTCGTGGTCTTGCCCGCTCCATTGACACCGACGACCAGGATCACGGCGGGCGGCACTGCGACGTGCGGCAGAGGCCGCTCGGTGGCTTCCAGGATTTCGAGAAGATGCTGGCGGATGAGGGTCTTGAGTTCGGCGGAGTCGGCGACCAGATGACGGTCGACGCGCTGGCGAATCAATTCCAGAATTTCAGCGGTCGTTTTGGCGCCGATGTCGGCGGTGATGAGCGCGTATTCGAGTTCATCGAGGACGTCCGCGTCGATTTCTTTGCGTCCGCCGACGGCGTCCTCGAGCTTCTCCATGAGCCCGGAACGGGTCTTTTGAATCCCGGCTTTGAGGCGTTCGAGGAGATTGGGCTCGGGGGGCGGAGGCGAACCGAAAAGAGATTGGATCATGAGACGGAAGCCGGAGGGCCTGAAACTTCTAGTTTAACAATCGCCCGGAAGGAGAACGGCCGGAAAAACGCTTCCTGTAACGAAAAGGGGGAAATGCCGGCCCCCGGTTATTGCAATACAAGATGCACCCGCGCCAGGCAGCCCCACCACGGTTACCGGTACCACTAGCCCAGTATTTTATTTCTAATATCCAGTTATAAATCCACTTGCAGGTCCTACTCTCCCGCGTTAATATCGAACGGACGGGTTTCGCGCGAAGGCGGAGACCGTAAGAGGTAAACCCTTGCGCCATCTTTTGACCCTCTTTGCGGCTGTAGCGCTCTCTTCCGGTGCAGCATTTGCCGGCACCATCACGATCGGCGGCGATATCACGCAGTCGACGGCCGATGGCACTGGCCCGGCGGGAAACAACTCATCGCTCAATAGCATCGCGGATAACGATGCCTTCTCGATCGCGATCACGTTCCCGGGATCGATCGCGGCGCCCGGCATGTTTACAGGAACGAGCCTCGTCTTCAGCGATGCGGCGGCGAGTGCGTCAGAATCCGCGTTCGGCGCAATTACGCTCACGGTTACGACGGGCGCGGGCGTGGATACGTTCAGCCTGCTCGGATGCCTCACCACAGGCAGCGGCTGCGCTTTCGGCGACGAGTTGACCGCCAATTTCAGCATTCCCGGAGTGTCGCTCACGGGAACCGGCGTTGGAGCAACCGGGCTCGATCAGCCGCATCCCATGGATTTGCTGGAAGACGACGGGACGACGGATATCCAGGGCTCCATCTCTTCGTATTCGTACAGCGGTGCCGCGGCCCCTGCGCCCGAGCCCGCGACATGGGGCTTGATCGGCGTTGGGTTCGTAGTTTTCGAGCTATTGCGGCGTAAGCGTTCGGCTCACGCTTAAGAAACGCGCACCGTTTGTTTTTCGACATAGCGAATTAGGAGGAAACGTGGAATGAAGCGGGTGTTTTGTGTGCTAGCGGCGTTAGCGATTACCTCGGTTTCGGCCTGGGCAATCGACGGGCAGGTGTTAATTAATCAATCAACCGTGGTGTCCGCGGGTGGATTCCCATACATCATCTCGCAGCCTGGGAGCTATAAACTGTCGGGGAATTTGACCGGATTTGGAAATTGCGGATACGTTATGGGCTTCCCCAACCCGCAACTGACAACATGCGCGATATGGATTCAAACGACCAACGTGGTGCTCGATCTCAACGGGTTCACGGTGACGGGCGATACGTCAAGTGGAGGCGCGATTGGTTGGGGAAGCCCGACGCAGGGGGGGGGGGGTCTTTATGCGAAGGCGTACGGGACCATTCGGAACGGCCAAGTTGTCGCGGTCACGCCGATTGCCAGCCCCACTCAATCGCTAAACGGAGACGTGCTTGAGAATTTATCGCTCGAAACAACGGGTGTGGCGGGATCTAATGGCCTTGGCCTCGGCGGGTATAACCGGTTAGTAAATGTGACCGCACCTGGGATCCCTCTAAATCCAGGGACGCCTGGTTGCACAAATGTCATCCAGAACACCAATTTTTATTATTCTCTGGCAAGTAGTTATGGGCCTTGCAGCAGTTGGACCGGAAACTACTAGACCTTCTGGGATGACTTGATCGGGGCGGTGTTTGGGACATCTTGAGCGGCTTCAAGGCAAATGGGGACAGACAGCCTTTTCGTAAGGATCCTGATCCACTTTTATCGAAAACCGGAGGATCGGTTTTCCTCATCGAAAAGGTGGTCAGTCCCCATTTGCAGCTACATCCCGCCCTCGTCGGCTGACGGACCGTACAGCGCCGGAACCGGCACGTTGTTCAAGCGAAGATAGACGCTCAACTGGCCGCGATGGTGGATGGAATGGTTCATCATGACGCTACGTAGCGCGGCGGCGCGCGGCATCTTGAAAATCACCTTGCCGTTGAAGGCGAGGGTCCAATCCTTCTTGAGATCGTCATCGCTCGCGGCCGCGATGGCTGCGCGCGTGTCCGCCACAACCTTGTCGAAATGGGCCAGCGTGTCTTTCTGATCCGTGGCCGCGTATGGTTTCATACCTGCCGTGGCGAAATCCAGCACGTCGGTCTTGATGGTCGCCAGCCCGAGGCCGGGAAGTTCAGCGACGTGACCCGCGAGACGTCCCATGGCCATGGATTTTTCATGCGGTTTCCAGTCGGCTTTGTCATACGGCACGCGCTCCAGCGTTCTGCGCGTGGTCGCCATTTCCTGATCGAACTCGGGCAAAAAATGATCCTTAAAACTCATGAATGATCGAACCTCCAAAGTTATTGTACGTCCCGGGGGGCGCGCCAAATGAGGCTGCGGCGCGGTTTTAAAACCCGCCGTGCGCTAAAATGGCATCACACCCGTGGATCAGATCGGCCGCTACCAGATTATCGGTGAATTGGGGCGTGGCGCGATGGGAATCGTCTACAAGGCCCAGGATCCGGCCATCGGGCGAACCATCGCGATCAAGACCATCCGTTTGGACGCGTTGACCGACGACGCCGAGCGGGAACGGCTCCGCGAGCGGCTTTTTCGCGAGGCCCAATCCGCAGGAATCCTCTCCCATCCGGGCATTGTGACGATTTACGACATCGCCGAACAGGGCGATCTGGCGTATATCTTCATGGAGTTCGTCAACGGGCCGCCGCTTGAAAAGATGCTGCTGAACGAGCAGACGCCCGACAAAGAAACGCTTCTCAGCATTATGCGCCAGACGGCCGCGGCGCTCGATTACGCGCACAAAAAAGGCATTGTGCACCGCGATATCAAGCCGGCCAACATCATGATCCACGAAGACGGCACGGCGAAGGTGACCGATTTCGGCGTGGCCAAAATCGTTTCGCAGCAGATGACGCAGGTGGGCACGATGATGGGCACGCCCAGCTACATGTCGCCCGAGCAGGTGCAAGGCACGACGATCAGCGGACGCGCGGATCAGTTTTCGCTCGCGGTGATCGCGTATGAAGTTCTGACCGGGGAAAAACCGTTCGTCGCCGATTATCTTCCGACGCTGCTGTATAAAATCGTTCGCGAAGATCCGGTGCCTGTGCAGCGGTTGAATCCCACGGTGAGCCCGGCAGTGGACGATGCACTGCGCAAGGCGCTCGCCAAGAATCCGTTGGAGCGGCACACGAGCTGCGTCGAGTTCATCAATGCGCTGGCCACGGCCTGTAACGCCACGCCCGGATGGATGCCGCTGCCGAGGGGCGCGAGCCACAACATGCCGACGGTCGGCTCGCAGGGAGGATTGAAATCCACGGGCGGCGCGCTGCCGCGCACGTATGACGAAACGGTCGCCGACCCAACGCCGGCCCCACGCGCTGACCCGCCGGCTTCGGCGGTGCACCCTCCCTCGGTTGCCGCGAGCGGCGCGGTCGCCGTTTCCGCGATGGATTCGACCGGAGACACGGAAACCGCCGTGCCTTTACGGCCCGAGTTAAAGATCGATCCCGTTCCGGAGAGGCGGCTTCCGCATAAACAACCGAGCCATTTGCTGCGCAACTTGGCGCTGGCCGGCCTCGCCGCGGGGGTGGTGGGAGCAGGGTTGTATTTGGGATACCAGAAAGCCAACCAGGCCTCGACGATTCCTCCGTCCGAGAATCCTGCCGCGGCGGCCTCGGCGCCGTCTCCCGGTTCGCAGCCAAGTTCACAACCGAGTCCCAGTTCCCAACCCAGTTCGCAGGCGACCTCGCAGGCAAACCCAGCGCCCGCTCCACAGCCAAGCCAGCCGCCGAGCACGGCGTCAAGTACGAAGAATTCACCCACAGCGGCGGATGCGGATACGCCCGACGAGCCGACGCCCGTCTCCGCTCCCCGGCGGACGGCGGCCCAGACGCCCTCGACGCCCTCCTTGTCGACGTTTCAGCTCACGACGTCGCCGGCGGGAGCCGAAGTCGTCTTCGACAACAATCCCGCGACCAAATGCACGTCGCCGTGCAGCATGGAGTTATCCATCGGCCGCCATACTTTCCGAGTGCAGCACGAGGGTTATCGCGAGGCGCAAAAGATCATCGAGATCCCCGACGACACTGGACTGATCGTGGATCTGCAGCGCATGATGGGCACGCTGAGCGTGGTCTCTAATCCGCCGGGCCTGGCGATCATCATCGACGGCAAGGAGCAGGCGCGGAAGACGCCGAGCAGCGTCGGATTGCCGGTCGGCGAGCATCACGTTCAGGTGGTCAAGGGCAACGACAAGCAGGAGTTTACGGTGGAGATCAGCGACGGGCAATTGAGTTCGAAGTTTATTCAGTGGCAATGAGTTGGGAAAAACCGAGCCGTGACCGTACGGAAGCGGACATTTCTAAAAGAAGATTTCATTTTGTAAGGAAACTATTTGAATAACCGCTCCTTCACAGTCGCGGCCCGGTAGGGCGTACGGCTCCGTGCAGGATCGCGGCTCAGTCGACGGATGGCCTGTCTCAGTTCGCCAGCGCGGGACGCTTCGCGCCGAAACGGGTGGCTTGTTCGAAAGCATGCGCCATCTTGAGGACGCTCAACTCATCGCGATGCCGGCCCACGATTTGCAACCCGACGGGCAAGCCTTCCGGCGTGAAACCGCACGGCATGGAGATCGAAGGGCACTCGGTCACGCTGATCATCCAGCAGCACTTCATCCATTCGATGTAGTTGCGCATCCGATGCCCGTTGATTTCTTTCACCCAGGGTTCGCGGATGTCGAACGGCGGAACCTGGGTGCTGGGCACGATGAAGTAGTCATACTTTTCCTGGAACTTGCGCATCTGGTCCCAAACGCGGCTGCGGAGCGCGATGGCGCGGGCGATATCCGAACCCGTCATCTTTGAACCGAGCTCCACCGATTCGAGGATCGTGTCTTTGAACAATTCCGGATGCCGTTGCACATCGGCGGCGTAGCTCGACGCATAGTTCCACAGGCGAATTGTTGCGTAGGCTTCGTCCCCTCCGGCGAGATCGGGCTCCGCTGATTCGACGATGCAGCCCAGTGCCTCGAACACTTTGCGCTGGGCATTTACCGCATCGGTAACGCGCGAATCGAAGGGCAGGCCGCCGAAATCCTTGAACCAGGCGATGCGCGCGCCCTTGACAGGGGCGTCGATGTTGCCGGCGAATCGCGATCCAGGGTCCGTGATCGAAATGGCGCAGCGCGGATCCGGACCTGCCATGACGCTCAACATCAACGCGACATCGGCGACGCTGCGGCCCATGGGACCGTTGACCGAGAGCGTCGACCAGGCGTCGGTTCCGGCGAAAAAGGGAACGCGCCCGGGAGAGATGCGGAGTCCCACGATGTTGCAGAATGCCGCGGGATTTCTCAGCGATCCTCCGTTATCGGAGCCGTCGGCGAGAGGGACCATATTCGTGGTCAGGCTGACGGCGGATCCACCGCTCGAACCGCCGCAGGTCTTGGTCAGATCCCACGGATTGTGCGTCGCGCCAAAAACCTCATTGAACGTTTGCGAGCCCGCGCCGAATTCCGGCGTATTAGTTTTGCCCACGACGATCGCGCCGGCATGCTTCAATCGCTCCACATGAATCGCGTCGTGGTCCGGGATGAAATCCTTGTAAAGACGCGATCCGGAGGTGGTGCGGATGCCGGCGGTGGGGAAGAGATCCTTGATCGCCACAGGGATTCCGTGCAGCTCGCCGAGCTTGCCGCCGTGGGCTTGCGCTTCATCGGCTTTCCTCGCCTGGTCCATAGCTTGATCGGCAACCAGCGTCACGATCGCGTTCACTTGGGGATTCACGCGATCGATTTGTTTGAGGTGCGCGGCCATCACGTCGCGGGCGCTCAGTTTTTTGCGGCGGATCAGGCTCGCCATCTCGACCGCGCTGAGCGCGCAGATATCCGGCGCGGACGCGGCGAACAATGGCGACGCCGCCGCACCACCCAACAAGCGCGCGGCATCCCGGCGCGAAATCGAATCTTGATCCACGAGTGGATTCTACTGCATTGCGAGGATCCCTAGCGAACAGAGCGTCTCAGAAGCCCGGCTCGGATGCAATCGCACGTGTGTTATAAAACTCGTGAGGATCCATGCCGATTCCCATGCGTAAGGTTCGCGTCCGCGGTTGGTTTGGTCCATCATCGGCGCTGTGGCGACTCGCGATCTCAGGAATCGCTCTCTCGGCCGCCATCGCGCAAACACCCGCTCACAGCCCGATGGAAGACGAATTCCCTGAAGGCGCGGGGAAACAGCTGGTGATCCAGGCGTGCCAGAAATGCCACACGCTCAACCGTATTTACGATACGGATCTGTGGACCTACCAGTGGCGCGATACGGTGGCCGATATGGTCCGGCGGGGCGCCGTGCTCGATAACGATCAGGCCCAAACCGTAATCGCGTATCTGGCTAAGAACTTCCGGCCCTCGGGTCCGGTGAGGCTGCGAGTGGTGCTGCCGGAAGGCGAGGGCAAGGCGATCATTACCGGGGATTGCCAGGCGTGCCATTCGCTGCAAAAGATCGTCATCCTACGCCGCAGCGCAACCGATTGGGATTCCCTGGTCCACACGATGATCCGGCAAGGCGCCAAAGTGCGGGATGAGGATATCGCCATCATCGTCGAATACCTCACGAAGAACTACGGTTCCCTCACGAGCGCACAGACGTCGACGCCGTAACCCAACGGCATCCCCGGGCCGCGCCATTTTGAAGCCGCGCGGAGCGACGCATTGAGACGGATGATACAATCCGGTTTAAGTCTCGTCGGTCATCCGTAAATACTGCATGCGCAAAGTCCTGCTGATTGCTGGTTTGGTTGGGCTGATCGGTTCGCTCCTCAGCCCCGCGCTCACGGCGCAAAAGAAGAAAAAAGGGAAGAACGGCGATGACGATATCACACAGACATTGCCACTGCTTCCCGATCCTCCGGAAGCGATTGCGGCCGAAACCGCACGGTTGACGTTCCACGTCGCGCCGCTCTCGGCGAACGGTCTACTCTCGCAGCAGCTCCGCGACGCGATGAGAGCGATCATCCGCGATAACAAGGGTGCGCCGGTGATCAAGATCCGCGCGTTCGTGGCGGGCACGGGCGATATGCGCCGCGTCAAAGCGATCGTCAGCGAGGTGTTCACTGAACGCAAGCAGCCGTTGCCCGTGGTGAGCACGATCCAGGTGGGCGCATTGCCGATGGAAGGCGCGCAGGTTTCGCTCGAAAGCATCTCGATGGATAAGAAGGCCGTGAATCCGAACGGCCTCGCATTTTTTTCCGGGCAGCAGGCGCCGAGCGTAGGGAAAGCCGTCGCACAATTGCAGACCGCGGTGCAGGCGGCGGGAGTGAAGCCGGCGTCTCTGCTGCGCGCGACGTGTTTTCTGAGCTCGATCGAAGATGTTCAAGCCGCACGAAATGCGCTGGGTGGGGCGTTCCCGGCGGCGGCGGCCAATTACGTCCAGCTCCAGCGCCTGGGATTGCAGCCGCTGGCGGAGTGCGAAGCCGTGGGGCGGTTGGATAATGCGCCCGCGTCGCCGGTGGTGTTTCTGAATCCGCCCGGGTTGACGGCGAATCCGAACTACACGCAGGTGGTGCAGGTGAACGCGGGGAAAATCGTGCTCACCGGAACGCAGATGGCTTTTCGCGATCAGGAAGCCGATATCCGGCTGGCGCTCGAAAGGCTCAAGAAAACGATGGAGCCCATGGGCGTGACCTACAAGGATGTCTTCTGGGCCGGAACTTATCCCCTGACGCGTCCCGTTGCGGATCTGGTGCGCAAAGTTCGATTCGATTTCCTCGACAAAGATCATCCCCCCGCCAGCACGCTGTTGCTGTTTGAGGGGCTGCCGTCGATCGATGCGACGGTGGCGTTCGATGTGATCGCCGCGGTGAAGAACTAAAGTCTAAAGTGGGCGACGGATGTTCCCGATTCGCCTAACTCTCGCCACGAATCAAATCATCGTAGCTTTCGCGCTCGCGCACGACACGCCAAGTGCCACCCTCAACCAGCACTTCCGCCCCGCGAGGACGGGCGTTGTAGTTCGATGCCTGTGCAAATCCATAGGCGCCGGCGGTGGCGATCGCCAGCAGATCCCCGGGAAGCACGTCGGGCATCTCACGGTCGCGCGCCAGAAAATCGCCCGTCTCGCATACCGGACCCACCACGTCCATTCGCACACGATTGCCATCGCGCTGGCGCAAGGGAAGAATCTCATGATAGGCGCTGTAGAGCGCCGGACGGATCAGATCGTTCATCGCGGCATCTACGATGACGAATTCTTTCTCTCCGGTCCTTTTGCGATAGAGCGCTTGCGTGAGCAGAACACCGGCCGCGCCGACGATGGACCGTCCCGGCTCGATGGTCACGTGAAGTCCAAGACCTTGTACTTTAGATTTTAGCTTCGCCGCGAATTCCGCGATCTCCGGCGTCACGTCCTCGGGTTTGTACGCGATTCCAAGTCCGCCGCCCAGGTCCACATGACGAATATCCAAACCGCTCGCGCGTAACCGCTCGATCAAGGCAAGCACGCGATCCACGGCATCCATCACCGGACGAGGGTCCAGGATCTGCGATCCGATGTGGCAGCTCACGCCTTCGAGCGAAAGATTTTGGTGCGCGCGAGCCCGTGCATACACCGCTTCCGCCTCGGCGATATCGATGCCGAATTTGTGGGCCAGGCGGCCGGTGGAAATGTAGGCGTGAGTCGCGGCTTCAACATCCGGATTCACGCGCAGAGCGATGCGGGGCTTCACGCCGCGGCGATGCGCCAGCGCGTCGATCAGCGCTAATTCGGGTTCGGATTCGCTATTGAAGCTGAAAATTCCTGCCGCGAGCGCGGCGTCGATCTCTCCGGCGGTCTTGCCGACGCCGGAAAACACGACCTTCGCGGGATCGCCTCCGGCCTTCAAAACGCGATACAGCTCGCCGCCTGAAACGATATCAAACCCCGCGCCCGCTTCGGCGAGGAGCCCCAAGATGGAGAGATTCCCGTTGGCCTTGACCGCGTAACAGACCGTGTGCGGGACGCCCGAGAGAGCGGCGTCGTAAGCGCGGAAGTTCTCAAGGATCGCTGTCCCGGAGTAGACGTAACACGGGGTACCGGCCCGCGCGGCGATGTCGGCCAGCGATACGTCTTCGCAATACAACGCGCGGTCTTGATAAACGAAAGGGTTCATGGAATCTGACGGCCTTAGCGGACCACTTTCATCGCGACAACGGTCTGGTCATCGGTTATGGAAGTGCCGTCGCGAAACTGATCGATCTCCTGGAAAATCGAATCCACCAGCAGCTTGGGAGAATGCGCGCCATGCTTCTTCAGGACCTTCTGAATGCGGCCTCGGGTAAAATCCTCGCCAGCCGCGTTCAGCTGATCGCCGACGCCGTCGGAGAACAGCAGAATCATATCGCCTCGCTCGCTCTGATGGACCGTCTCTTCATATTGGCGATCGTCCAGCAGACCGATGGGAACGCCCTCGGCTTTGGGCTTGAGAATCTCGCCCTGGCGGTAAATAAACGGCGGCTCAGCGCCCGCGTTGCAAAGCGTTACACGGCGCGTGCGGGGCTCCCACAGCAAAACCAGGAGTGTGGCGTACTGCGCGTCCACTTTGCGCTCTAGCAGCGTTTCATTGAGCGATTGCATCAGCAGCGCGGGACTTCGCCTCCGCGGGACCAGCAGTCGCAATAGCCCGCTGACCAGAGCCCCATAGAGGGCCGCGGCCGCGCCCTTGCCACTCACATCGCCAAAGGCGGTGACGGCGTAATCGTCGCCATGCTCGAAGAAATCGTACACGTCGCCCGAAATTTCGCGGGCCGGGCGCGAGCGGATCGCGATTTCGAGTCCGCGCAACTCCGCGGTGCGCGGCTGCAAAACGTGTTGCAGTTTCCGCGCCGCCTTTAAATCCACTTCCATGCGCTGCTCGCGCAGGCCGATCTGCTCGTACAGGCGCGCGTTCTCCACCGAGCTGGCGATCTGCGGAGCGAGCAACGACAAAGTTCGCTGATGGTCTTCGGTGAAATGCGCGATGCCCGCGCTTTCCACGTTGAGTACGCCGACGACACGGTCCTGAACGATCAGCGGCACGGCCATCTCGGAGCGAATTTCCGGGGTGGATGCGATGT
>Ga0182030_10025854_pt1 | contig 10666 bp, 10 predicted proteins | sample 812S3MmetaG_FD_121299 | JGI IMG/M metagenome (GOLD analysis project Ga0182030, IMG submission 121299) | Permafrost microbial communities from Stordalen Mire, Sweden - 812S3M metaG (Illumina Assembly) | ecosystem: Environmental > Terrestrial > Soil > Wetlands > Permafrost | place: Sweden... | reverse complement strand
TGTTGATTTTTGTTTTCAGTTCCATATTATTTGGTTTCTAAAATTTATTTTATTGTGGTATTTGTAACAATTCGTCAAGGGTTCCAAGTGTAGCTGTAAGCCCGGCTTCAAAGCCCATTTCAATCATCTTCTTCATACGGTCAATGGATTCATTTATAATAATAATGTACACTTTTGTCGTTCCGTTTTGTTCGCTAAAATTCACATCCCAATTAGACCCCGGCAATTGAGGGTTTTCATCTTTGTCTGCAAAAGTGTTATACATTTTGAAATTGGTTTTTGGGCTGATGGAAGTATATTTCTGGATTGACCAATGCTCTTGTCCTTCCGGGCTTACCATAGCATAAAATCTTCGCCCGCCAACCTTGAAATCCATAAATTTTGTTTTTGCAAAGAAAGGTTTAGGCGCCCACCATTGGTCCAATAAATCACTTTCAGTCCATGCACGCCATACGTTTTCAAGCGGTGCATCAAACTCTTTTGTAATGGTAACTTTTTTGTTCTCCAAATCAATTACAAATTCCGTTTTGCTGTTACTTTCCATCTTTTTTTAAGTTTTTTAAAACGGTTTCTAATTTATTAAATCTATCATCCCACATTTTGCGGAATGGTTCTATAAAATTTGCTATTTCTTTCATTTTATCCGGATTTAAGTGATAGTTAATTTCTCTGCCGTTTTGTTCTTGTTTAAGCAATTTGCACTCAGTAAGTATTTGCAAATGTTTTGAAACGGTGGGCCTTGCCGTGTTAAAGTTGGAGGCTATGGCGCCTGCCGTCATCGCTTGCGAGGCAACCAACACAAGTATCGTTCTTCTGGTTGGGTCGGCTATGGCTTGAAATACGTCACGTCTTAAATTCATTATGTAGTTATTTGACTGCAAATATATATGAAGTTATTTAACTACGCATATTATTTTTTCATTTTCTTCGAAATGGAAGTAGAACCCCTTGGAAATTAGCTAATAAATTTTCTATGGTTTTTGCGTGAGGGATAGAAGCGAAAAGCCCGCAGCGCCAGCGAGGACTTGCAGCACATAGCCCGACGGCTTGGGTATCAGCCGGCACGCCCAAAACATATTGATAATGAACACTAAGCATCACTGACAATTTGTCAGTCCCCCCTTTTTGGCAGGTTTTGGCACGGTAGTTGATATATACCTATTGAATACGAATAATAAACAAGAAAACTAATACAGACTATGAGTAAAATAATAGGAATCGACTTAGGAACAACCAACTCCTGTGTGGCCGTAATGGAAGGTAGCGAACCGACCGTAATAGCCAACAGCGAAGGCAGGCGTACAACCCCATCTATAGTAGCCTTTGTAGAAAACGGCGAACGTAAAGTGGGCGACCCTGCTAAAAGACAGGCGATAACCAACGCCACAAAGACCGTGGGCTCTATCAAACGTTTCATGGGTCATACTTTTAGCGAAGTGACCGACGAAATGAAAAGGGTACCTTATACCGTTGTAGCGGAAGGCACAACCCCCCGCGTACAAATTGACGACCGTAAATATTCCCCTCAGGAAATATCGGCAATGATTCTTCAAAAGATGAAGAAGACCGCCGAAGATTACCTGGGAACTACGGTTACCGAAGCCGTTATTACTGTACCGGCTTATTTTAACGATGCACAACGCCAGGCTACTAAAGAAGCCGGAGAAATTGCAGGCTTAAAAGTTCGCCGTATCATTAACGAACCTACTGCAGCCGCTTTAGCGTATGGCTTAGACAAGAAACATAAAAACATGAAGATAGCGGTGTTCGACTTAGGCGGTGGAACATTCGATATATCTATATTGGAATTGGGCGATGGCGTTTTTGAAGTAAAATCGACCAACGGTAATACTCACTTAGGTGGCGATGACTTCGATCAAAAGATCGTGGATTGGCTGGCCGATGAATTTAAAAAAGACGAAGGTTTGGATCTCCGCAAGGATCCTATGGCTCTTCAACGTTTGAAAGAAGCTGCTGAAAAAGCTAAGATTGAACTTTCCAGTTCTACCTCTACCGAAATAAACCTGCCTTATATTATGCCGGTTGACGGTATGCCAAAGCACTTGGTAAAAACATTAACAAAAGCCAAGTTCGAACAACTTTGCGACAGCCTTATACAAGCTTGTCTTCCACCCTGCGAAAAAGCAGTGAAAGATTCAGGATTGAAGGTAGGCGAAATTGATGAAGTGATTTTAGTAGGTGGCTCAACCCGTATGCCCGTAATACAAGCCCTTGTAGAAAAATTCTTTGGCAAGGTGCCCAGCAAGGGAGTAAATCCTGATGAAGCTGTTGCCGTAGGTGCAGCCATTCAAGGTGCAGTGTTGACAGGCGAAATTAAAGATGTGTTATTGCTCGACGTAACTCCGCTTTCTTTAGGTATAGAAACCTTAGGAGGTGTGTTTACCAAGTTAATAGAATCGAACACTACTATACCTTCCAAGAAATCGGAAACATTCTCTACCGCTGCTGATAACCAGCCATCGGTTGAAATACACGTGCTGCAAGGCGAACGCCCCATGGCAAAAGATAACCGCACCATAGGTCGCTTTGTACTGGATGGTCTGCCACCTGCACAACGTGGTACACCTCAAATTGAAGTGTCTTTCGATATTGATGCCAATGGTATATTAAATGTATCGGCAAAAGATAAAGCAACCGGAAAAACACAACACATCCGTATTGAGGCAAGCTCAGGATTGAGCGAAGCGGAGATAAAGAAGATGAAAGAAGAAGCCGCTGCCAATGCTGAAAGCGATAAGAAAGCCAAAGAAGAAACCGATAAGGTGAATGCTGCGGATGCGCTTATTTTCCAAAGCGATAAACAACTGAAAGATTATGGCGATAAGCTTCCTGCTGAAAAGAAGGATGCTATTACCAAGGCGCTGGACGGTTTGAAAGAAGCTCACAAAGCGAAAGACCTTGGCCGTATAGATGTTACCATGGGAGAATTAAACACCGCATGGCAAGCAGCATCTGAAGAGATGTACAAAGCTGCCCAGGAAAAAGCACCGGGAGCTGATGCTAACGGAGCCCCACATGCTGAGGGCGCACCGGGAGCCGACGGTAAGAAAGAAGGCGAAGTAACTGATGTGGACTTTGAAGAGGTGAAAGACGATAAGAAATAAGAAAAATAGCTATGAACTATAAGCTATAAACTATAATAAAACCCTCGCAGAAATGCGGGGGTTTTGCATTTTGAAAATACAATGAAACAAAAATTATTTATTAGCTACTCCCATAAGGATATAGATAAGGTTGAATTAATTATTGCAGAGCTCAAAAACCATCCCACTCTTGAAGCTCTTGTAATAGCTAATAATCGTGATGCCGGGAAACTACTTGCTGAAAAAGTAAGGAACGGTATAGAGAGCTCAAAAATTATTATTCCGATAATTACAGGTAATTCAATTTCCGAGCAATGGATTAATCAGGAAATTGGATATGCGACAGCACACAATAAGATTGTTATGCCAATTATTGAGAATGGATTAATAGATAAATTAAAAGGATTCATTCACAAACAAATAGATTTACCATATTCCTATTATAGAAAACCTACTTATGGGGCAGAAAATAGAAACTTTATTGTAAACTTTAGACAGCTTATCACAGATATTGAAAATACTTTGGCTACCAATATTAATCACGGAAATGAAATAAAAACTCCACCAATTGATAAGGAATTATTAGAGTTGAGCGTTAAGGACTTGAAGAATAAAAATGCGCCTAGAATAATTCTTGCCTTCATGAGTGGATTTAAAAAAATAGGGCTCAGAAATGAAGGGAAAAGAGCCAAAATAGTTGAATTGAATTTGTTAAATGACAAATGGTTCTTATTATCTCCACCAAGTACACCATTTTGGCTTGATAGTAATAGGGACTGGACTTTGCATTTAGAGCCTAAACATATTGAGATACGGCAAGTTGATGGAAAACCAGCGGTAAATTCACGTCCCATATGGACAAATTCATTTCAAGCAGAAATTAATATTGAGATAATTTATGAGGATGACCTTGGAACAAGATATAAGATAAATTTACAAAGTCAGGGCAATACTCCTAAGCTAACAGAACCATTAGAAATTAAATAAATATAATACCGTAACCTTCAATTTCCAATTTTATGACAATTAAAGAATTAGGAGATACATTATCACAAATGTATAATGATGAAAATGCTCCCAAAAATGAGAAAGTAACACGCATCATTTTGTTTGGTATAAAATATAGTGATGAAATTAAAAATTTAGGACGTGGGGCGGTAAAACAGATAATTCAACAATCTGTTTTATCTATGACTAAATATGGAGCAGAAGTAAATAAAGGAATAAATTTAGCAAAATATGTCGTTTTAAAATAAACCGTAACGCCGCACCCTAAATTTCCAGTTGCCACCTCCTTTGCCAAAGGCAGGGTATGTTTCATTTTGTAGGGTTGTCCCTACAGGACATGTATGATATGGCTTACCCTATTTTCTACCAAGCTATAGTCCCTAACGGGACATTTTTTCTATTGTCCAGTAGGGACAACCGCTTGGTAGTATAACAAGATTAACACATTGGGAGTTTTGTCCCGTAGGGACAACCCCGTTCTCTTCAGGCGGGTGTTTCCGCAATAGCTAACTGCATTTCCTAATTCTTGCCTATCTTTACATAAAAGGACATATATGGACTTAATTTATGCAAACCTATCTTGAGGCAATCCAAGAAAAGAGGATATGAAAAAATTGGATGTGCAATGCCTTGTTGATACAGGAGCCATGTGGATGTGCATTCCCGAACATATTGTAATTCAATTAGGATTACAAGAGTTAGAAAAGCGCGAAGTTACTGCCGCAGATGGAAAAAAGCACAATTGTTCGTATGTGGGACCTTTACAAATAACATTTGAAAACAGGAGTTGTTATACCGGTGCTTTAGTATTAGGTGATTCTATTCTGCTTGGTGCTATTCCGATGGAAGATATGGATTTAGTTATCCACCCATTGAAAAGAATGCTGAGTGTAAATCCCGAAAGTCCAAACATTCCTGCCGGAATTGTGAAATAAATAATTTCCAGCTTATATTTTCTGTTCCCCGACTTAAAAGTCGGGGCAAATGAAAGCAGCCAATAAATTCCCTTCACCGAAATATTATTCATATCTTTACTACATGATGGATAATACACAGACAATAATAGCCATGCTTATTTTATTACCCATATCGTATGAGGTATTTAAAGATGCACGCTCCCGGGGAATGAATGCAGCAGCCTGGGCTATTTTCGTTTTCCTTATGCTCATAATCGGTCTTCCGGCTTATTTCATTATGCGCAAACCAAAAATTGAAGAAGCTGAAGAAGATCAAGAAGAACGTAATTCAAGCGAAGAATAAAAAGACCCTATTTAGTCATTGACTTTTTCCGAAATCACTTTTTAATTCATTACATTGACCCTCAAAATGCGACTTTTACTTTTTCCGGATTCTCATTTACAATAAATTGAAATACAGTATTTTAACCCCTAAAAATACAAAATGTAATCCGTGATAATTCGTCTCATTTTGAAATGTTAAAAAAGAGGTTTACCCCCATTTCGATAGTTATCGGGACCCTAAAAGAGCTTTAAAAAATGGGAGACTTATTAACAGTGCGGAATTTTATACGTCATGGCGAGGAACGAAGCAATCTTACTCTATCGCATACTTAATTCCGAATTTTATGAGATTACCGCGCTATGCTCGCAAGGAAGAATGGTCATAACACATAACTTTTTTCAACAGTCAATGACTTTTTAGAAATATACTATTTCATGCGCTATTTTTGCAGTATGGAAAATAGAAGTACGCTAGTGCTAGTATATTGGAAATTATTGTTGAGTGTAATACTCTTCTTAAGAATTCTGCGCCTTGTGCCTCATGTAATGGTCCATAATAACCAAGGCAGCCATGGCATCTACTATAGGCACAGCTCTGGGTAAAACACAGGGGTCATGCCTGCCCTGCACCGTTAATTTGGTGGCTTTCCCTGAACGGGTTACCGTATCTTGTTCTAAAGCAATACTTGCTACGGGCTTAAATGCCACCCGGAAATAAATGTCTTGTCCGGTGCTTATGCCGCCTAATGTTCCACCGGAGTTATTGGTCTTGGTACTTATCTTTTGTGGAGATTGCTTCGTGCCTCGCAATGACGAGGGGATGAACTCATCATTATGATCGCTGCCCCGCATACTGGAACCTCCAAAGCCCGAACCAAAATCAAAACCTTTAACGGCATTAATACTTAACATGGCTTTGCCCAAATCGGCAGGGAGTTTATCGAATACAGGTTCGCCCAATCCCACCGGTACGTGGCGAATCAAGCCGCGAATAATTCCACCTACCGAATCACCTTCCTTACGGACTTGCTCAATAAGTTTAACCATTTTATCCGAAGCATTCTTATCGGGACATCGAACCAAACTTGCATCAATGGCTTTTGCATGTATCTTCCTCAAGTCAATATCCGCGTGTATTGTACCTACTTGTATCACATGGCTCAGAAACTCCACTCCGCACTTTTGTGCCAAATATTTTTTGGCAATCGCACCTGCGGCTACTCTTGCAAGTGTCTCGCGTGCGCTGGCTCTTCCGCTACCTCTCCAATCGCGAATGCCGTATTTTAAATCGTAGGTATAGTCAGCATGAGATGGGCGGTAAAGGTCCTTCAGTTTTTCATAGTCTGCCGCTTTGGAATCTTTATTATAGGCCATCAGCATAATGGGAGTGCCGGTAGTCTTTCCATTAAATACCCCTGAAAGAATATGAATGGCATCTTTTTCTTTTCGTGCGGTGGTAATCTTACTCTGTCCGGGTTTTCGTCGGTCAAGGTCCGGCTGGATATCCTTTTCAGACAGGCTTAATCCAGGAGGACATCCATCTACAATAACGCCTATTGCTTCTCCATGCGATTCGCCGAAAGTGGTAATGCGAAAGAGTTGCCCGAATGAATTGCCCGGCATATCAGTGTTTGTTAAAATATTTTATAACAGGTTTCAATTGCGCTTCTGTCAGCATTCCCGGGGCAATGTTCTTTTCACCTTTCATGGTTACGTACGCTATGTGACTTCCCATAGATGGAAACGTTAACCTGGTTATTTCCCCTTTTCTGCCCATGCCGATTACAATTAGTTTTTCATCCTTTTTAGCCTTTTTCAAAAGAGCCGCTAAGATAGGTATGTCATCGTAATCGGTAACAAGTGTGGCAATTTTAATTATGGCGGGACGAACGGCACGCATATCCTCTAATAGGTCTAACAGGTCTTCTAAATAAGGAGTTCCTTCATTATTATGATAGGATAACAGAAGTTGTTTTTTTCCTTTTTTACCCAGATCTTCTAAAATAGGATTATCACAGGCCACATCTACATAGGTGAAGCCAAAATCAAATGCTTCTTTCAAAATTTCTTTTTGTTGAGATATAGGACCTTTAAATAATCCGCCTTCCTTTTCATGCCGGAAAGTAAATATAGAAGGGAGTTTCGTAGGTCCTTTTACAATAGGTAAATCATCTATATTAAAATCTTGTATAGAGTCGGCTCTTAATTCCACCATGGTTGCAGAAGCCTGCGCTTTTTTCAGGTTTTTCACAAAGATCACCAGGTTCTTTCCCTGAACTACAGTACATATTTGAAATTTCTTTTTCATATATGAAGGGCCCTTCTCATCCCATTTTCAGGGGCTTTCAGTCCGGTATATAATTCAAATTGAAGCATGCCTTGTTGAAGCAGCATTTCCAATCCATTTATAATAATCGCATTTTTTGACTTGGCCAAATTAAGCAATTGCGTGTTTCCTTTTTTATAATTTACATCAAATATAATATGCTTCTCATGAATACCTTCGCCTGAAAGGGGTGTGGCATCATCTTCTTTTCCAATTGGAGTTGTATTGATAATTATATCTGCCTTGACTGCATCTTCACGTTCATTCCAGGTATATGTTTTGCATCCAAATTGTTTTGCAATAGCCGAGGCGGTATTTTGGTTTCTGCTATAGATTCTTATTTCGCAGCCTTGCTTGGAAAGCCCATAGGCAATCGCACGGGCGGTTCCACCGGAGCCAAGCAGGGCGACCTTTTTGTTTTTCAGGGAAGTAAATTTCAGCAGGGTATTAATAGCGCCTTGCCAATCGGTATTATAGCCTTTTAGTTTTCCATTGATATTTAGCACAGTATTAACAGCACCAATTTGGTTGGCAGTTTCATCAATATCATCAAGATATTTCAGGATGGTTTCCTTATGGGGAATTGTAACTGCAAACGCATGAATAGCTGATGAGCGTAAATCATTATGCATTGCATCAGCCAGCTCCTCCGGCTTTATTTGCATGGGACGAAAAGTATACTCAGAATCTATGCCCAAGGCCTTGTAGGCTGCATTGTGCATGGCAGGAGACATAGAAGGCGAATCATTACCCTTAATTACTAAACAGGTTTTTATGGGAGTAGTATTTGGCCTTAATTTTGATAGTATTGATTCAGCAACTTCTTCAGGATGGAGGTAGTCAGTTGTAATTACTTCATCGGCATATTTTTTATAAAAGGGTAATCGTTCCAGGTACAATTCTTTTGCTTTTTCAATATCTTTAAATAAGGGTCTTGAAGAATCTTTTTTTATGCGTTTTGTAGTTGTCTCAAAAGATGCAGTTAAAAGAAATATTTTTCCGCTTTCTTCCAAAAATCCCATGTTTTCGGGGTTTATTATGGCACCCCCACCACATGATATAATGCAATTTGATTTTTTTGCATAATCCGAAATAACTTCTTTTTCAATTTCCCGAAAGAAGGATTCTCCCTCCTTTTCGAAAATTTCATTTACACTTTTAAGCCCGGAGCGCTTAATAATTTCATCGTCTGTTTCCAATAAGGGTAATTGCAACTCTTTTGCTAAAAGCCTTCCAATAGTAGTTTTTCCGGCACCCATAAATCCTACGAGTACAATATTTTGCATTGCCTTTTTTATCTCCAGCTGTACTCCAATTTCTTCCAGTTTGTTCCAAAATTCGGGGAATGATTTTTTAACTGTTTCCGGAGATTCTATTTGCAAATCATTAACTCTGGTTCCTGCTATTGCAAATGCCATAGCCATGCGGTGGTCATTATATGTATGGATGAATACACCATGTGGATTCCCGCCAAGGATGGTGATTTGCTCCCCATCTGTGTTGCATTCAATACCCATTTTTGTCAATTCTGTTTGGAGTGCAGTAAGTCGTTTAGTTTCTTTTATCTCCAGGTTTTTTAGACCACTCAGCGTGGTAGTACCTTTTGCAAATGCAGCTACTAAAGCAAGGGTGGGAGCAACATCCTGCATGTTTTTCATATTGACTGTAATGCAATTTAATTCTTTACTGCCCGTTACTTCTATATGGTTTTCACCTTTGGTTATTGTACAACCCATTTTTTCTAGTAAATCAACAATTTTTATATCGCCTTGCAAGCTGGATGAGGATAGGTTATTTACCCGAATGGTGCTTTGTGTAATTGCTGCCAGTGCAAAGAAATAGGAAGCGGAAGATGCATCTCCTTCAATGGAATAATTTGCAGCGCTATATCCGGTATTCTTTTTAATCAGGTATTTTCCGGGTTCTTGTTTAATGTCAATGCCAAAGTGCTTAATAGCTGAAAGAGTCATATCAATATAGGGAGTAGAAGCCATTTCCCCTTTTGTGCCTATTTCTATATCCTTATTTATTGCGGGTGCAATCAAAAGCAGAGCAGAAATAAACTGGCTACTTTGCGATGCTTCAATTTCTACTTTTCCTCCCGACAAATAACCCCCCTTTATTTTTAGGGGTGGATAGCCGGATCTCCCTAAATAGGAAATATTTGCACCTAATTGTGAAAGTGCGTCTACAAGTCCTTTGATTGGTCTCTGGTGCATTCTTGGTGAGCCCTCCAATATAATTTCTCCGGGAATGAGACAACACAAAGCAGTAAGAAAACGCATTACGGTTCCTGCATCTTCAACATCTATTGTCCCCGTAAATTCTTTAAAATTTCCTCCGTTGCCAAGTACTATAATTTGATTTTCGTTTAATGCTATTTCGATACCCAGTAATTGAAGCGCTTTGATTAGAAGTACACTATCATTGGAATCAGAATAGTTGTATAAAATGCTTTTGCCATTAGACAAGGCAGCAAGGATAAGTGCCCGATTGGTGTAGCTTTTTGACCCCGGGACATTAACAGAAGCCGTTACACGTCTCTTTAGCGGATGAAGATATACGATGTTGCTTCCATTATTCATAGCCTACTTCAGGATATAATGAAGCCCCTCATTCACAATTTTATCAGACAAAGATTTATCCACTGTCACTTTTCCAATGTCTTCGAGGAATGCCCATTTTATTTGTTGTCCTACATTTTTTTTATCGAACAACATTTTTTTTGAGATTGCATTATTGTACTTTGCATGTACTTTTACAGGAAATCCGGTTTTGGTAATAATTTTTTCAATTTCTCTGAATCTTTTTTCAGGAAGGAATCCGGATAAGAATGACATCCTAGCCTCGGCAATCATTCCAATAGCAACAGCTTCTCCATGTAACAATGGGGCAGTTGAGTTTTGACAGGCCATTTCAATCGCATGGCCTACTGTGTGTCCAAAGTTTAGCTTCTTACGCTCGTTCTTCTCAAAGGGATCCCGGTT
>Ga0182030_10025853_pt1 | contig 10666 bp, 4 predicted proteins | sample 812S3MmetaG_FD_121299 | JGI IMG/M metagenome (GOLD analysis project Ga0182030, IMG submission 121299) | Permafrost microbial communities from Stordalen Mire, Sweden - 812S3M metaG (Illumina Assembly) | ecosystem: Environmental > Terrestrial > Soil > Wetlands > Permafrost | place: Sweden... | reverse complement strand
CTGGTCGCGCTGGTCAAAAATGGAAACCCCCAGGATGTCCGACGGCAGCAGGTCGGGCGTGAACTGGAGCCGCCGGAATTTCGCGTCAATGGATTTGGCGAGCGCCTTGGCCAGCGTGGTTTTTCCCGTGCCGGGATAATCCTCCAGCAACACATGGCCGCCTGCCGCGAGCGCCGCGAGCAGATGCCGCGTCGCTTCCGACTGGCCGCGCATGATTTTGGAAATGTTGGCAGCGATGTTTTTGTAAGTTTCCCGGGCGGCGTCAAGGTTGTTTGGTGTCATGGCAGGTTCTGAAATTTATAACAACGTGGGCGTGAAATAGTTTCCGCATTTGTTCTTTCCCCAGAACCTAACAAGCCCTCCATTTGGCCGCGAACAAAATCAAACAAATGGTCAAGCTTAGTTGGTGCGCATAGACAGCCGCGACAAAACCGCAATCAACGCCCAAAGAATCAGAAAGGCCCCGGCCAGAGCCAGGCCGCGCAGCGGCCAGCTCACGGCCTTGGTGCTGGCGGCGAAAAGCTGGATCGTCATCGGCCGGCCGCTCTCAGTTTGCAAGACCTGCGTGAAGGCAAACCGCTGGCCGCGCACCGGCAGATTCACCCGCAGCGGCTGCACCCTGGCGGTCACGATTTCCTGCGCCTGCTGCAGCTTTTGCCATTGCTGGCCGGCGGCGGCGCTGTCGTAAAGCGAATCAACAACACCATTCTGCCCGGCGTCGTCGCCCGTCGCGGCGGTCGCGCCATTGTTGCGAACGCTGAAATCATTTTGCGCGTTGATGAGGTTGCTCGCCTGCGCGGACTTCAAGTCGCTCACCAGTTTTTTTACGACGAGATCGGTGTCTTTGTCGGCGGGAAACTTCGCCCTGGCGCGGTTGAAACTTTCCGTGGCCACGCGCGTATTGCCTTCGGACAATTGCCGCCGCGCCTCGCTCACGTCCCGGTCCACTTCGACTTTGGCCGAGGCTTTCTTGACCTGCTCCATCCGTGAATAATCCAGGATGGAAAAACTCGCCGAGGCCGGCTCCGCCGCCGGGGCCACCTCCCGCGTCATCGTGCCGGAAAATTTTTGATAGTCGTAATCCGGCGGCAGGTAGACTTCCCAGCGCGCGTTCTTCAACGGCACGTCGAACTGCGGCGAGGCAAAACCAATGTTTCCTCGCGCACGGGGAAAGGAATTTGTCCCGACATAAGTTAATTCCACGGACACCGCATCATCACCCGGGCCGGATGGCTGGATGGGCAGCAGCAGTTTTCCGCCGCGTAAACTGGGCCGCACCGGCTGGCCCGCGACGAACGCCGACCAGACGTTCGCGCCGGCCGGCAGGGTGATTTCGAGGAACTGCCGGCCGTTGTTGCGCACGGACAGCGACAGCTCGGTCATCATCTGGCCGTCGTCCGCTACGACGCTGGTGAACTGCGCGTTGTCAATGAGCGCCTGCAATACTTCCGCCTCGTCGAACCGCCGCACATCAAGCGCGAGCTTGTAGCCCGGGCGAACGTAGCGATACGCCAGCGCCATCGCATTGTCCGGGCTGCCGGCCCAATCAGGAAAATCGCCCGCATCCGCGCGCTGCAAATCGGCGGCGCTTGATTCATTTACCTGCAACGGTGCTTTGGCCGAAATCGTCAACAGTCCAGTTTCGCGTTCCACGCCATCGGCGGAAATGCCCGCGAGTTCCAGCGCGCGGTTTTTTTCCGCGCGCGGCTCGTCCCACGTCACCGTCAGCGTGTAGGCGCCGCGCACCGGGCTTTGCAGTTCCACGCGCCAGACATCGCCGTCCTGTTTGCGGCTGCGGATGTTTGCGCCGGTGATCTCGACGTTTTTGAACGCCGCCGGCACGCGCACGCGCAGCTCCTTCACCGGCGCATTGGCGATGTCGTAACGCACCTGGGCGCGGCCGTTCACCAGGGTTTCGGTGAGCGTGAAGTTGTTGACGATCTCCGCGCGCACCCAGGCGGCAACGCTTTCCGTCGCCACGCTCAACTTCCATTCCGGCGCGGCTTTCGGCGCGGCGGAAATGAATTTGTAAGCCAGCAGATTTCCCGCGCCGCTGACCGTCGCATAATCAGGCAGCGATATGGCCGGAATTTCCGTGAGTCCGTCGAATGCTTCCATCTTCACCGCCACGCCCGGCTCGGCGGACACCGCGACGAAGCCCGTGAGCTTCGCGGTGTCGAGCGGATGCACGCCCGCGATGGCCAGCGACGGCGGCAGTTCCTTCAAATCGCGCGCCAGGTCGATGCCCAAAGTGCAGGCGCCGCCCGTGCGTTCCTTCAGCGTCACTTCGAGCAGGCGCAAACCACCATCGTTGCGCTCGGCCTGCTGCAAAATTTTGTTTCCGGTCACCCGCTCGACGCGATAACCGCCGGGCAGCGCGACTTTCAGCGTGAACACGCCGGCGCGTTTGATCGTGTAATCAATCACCGCCGTCAGCCAGACCTGTTCGGCGCTCACGCGGAAATTGTTCCGCACGACCGCCTCGATCTCCGGCTGGATGGCTTCGGCGCGGATGCGCAGCGCAAATCCGGGATCGGCAAACCGGAACACGCTGGTGAGATTGCCGGCCTTGTCGGCGACCATGCCGCCGAATTCCTCTGCGTCCACGCGCTCCAGGCCGGAGGCCGACGCGACCGACAAAGTCAGTTCCTCCGCGCCCCGCAAGGCCACCAGTCCGTTTTCACGTTTCACGTCGAGCGCGTGCGGCGTTTCAACTGCCACGTTGGCTGGCAGCACGTCCAAAACTGATTCCGTCTCCACCGTCAACCGCCAGTCGGGCGAAATGCCCTTCATCAAATCCACGACCAGGATCTGCCGGCCATTTTCATTCTTGATCTCCCATGTGCGGATTTCCTTGCCTTCAACGCGCAGCAATTTTTGTCCGGCGGGCAGTTGCACACACGCCTGTCGCAGTTCGCCCTGCGTGATCTGATAATTCATCGTTGCGCGCACATTCACCACGCCGCCGCCGAACGTGATGAGCGCGGCGTTCTGGCAGAACACCGTGGCCGCGACTTCGGCGGCGCGTTTCACGCGCGGCGTCCAGAGCAGTTCAACGTGGTCGGCCGAACCGATTACGGCTTGCACACGGGTCTGGTCCTTGTCCAAAAAACGCTGGAACGAAACCGCCGCCGGGAAATCCACATCCGCCTCGGTTTCATCGAGCGCAAGCGTGACCTGGCTCGACAACGCCGGCGGAATTGCAAACGCCAGCCGGCGTTTCGTCACATCGCCGGCAATCTTGACCAGCAGCTTGATCTGCACGGTGACGCTGCCTTTCGTGCCGAAACGCATGCCGATGCCGCTGCCGTTGCGAACCGGTTCGGCGCGGCCATTTTTGACTGTGAACTGCTGCACCGCGACGTCGTCGCCGAACAGTGGGACAATCTGGCCGATGGTTGCGGAGGAAAATTGCAAGGTCGCATCGAGCAAGGCCACCCGGTCGTTGACCACGCCGGAATAATTGGCGGAAATTATCGAGGCACCTGATGCGTGATCCGTGATGCGTGAATCGGCGGCCTTCGCGCTGATCAAACTGAATGCGAAGAGCATGGCAATCGCGGCGACCACCGGCGGGATTCCCATGGCGGGCGCGGATGATTTGGGCGTTGGCGGTTTGGTGGTGGTTTCTGTTTTGTTTCCGCGCGGCCAGTATTTCCAGACCAGCCAGGCGATGACGGCGAGAACCGCGATCGGAAAGCCGATGATGAGCGCATCGTGCAACGCGCGCCATTGGATGAGCAGGCTGCAAACCGAACCCAAGATGAGCGCCACGGCGACGGTGAGAATCAAACTGTTGCGATCTGTCCGCCGCCATTGCCAGCACCAGACGCCGAGGCCAAGCAAAAACGCCGCGCTCTGCCACGCCATTTGGATGGTTTGAAATGTGTGAATCGTCATGATGTTTGCGCGGATGGAAAGTGGTTCGTCTCGGATGTTGAGAACTTTCGTGAACAGAAACGGCTGGCCGGTTTGTGGTAGCTCGATCCGCAGCGAACGGATGCCGGCGGCGGTCGGTGCAACCGGCGGCGTGGCAGGAAGGCCGGTCACAACGCCGCCGCCGACATTGCCGGCAAAGGCACCATGAATTTCACCGGCGGTGCCGTTGGCGGCCAGTGCCCACGCCGGCGCAACGCTTGGCGCATTGGCGAACTGACTGCCCGCAATCGCCGCCTGCTGCTGTTGCACGGCGATTTCCTGCATTGTGGCGATCTGTACTAGGCCACGCTGTGAAAGTTCGCCGAACCGGTCGGCAGTCATCTGTTGCACGCTGCCGTCGGCGAAAAGCACTTCACAGTGGCCGTTGAAAATCGAACTGTAAGCGAGTACGGAGTCGGGCTTGAGGTTGCCCGCCGCCAGGCCGCCGCCGAGATAGGTGTAACGCTGGCCGGTCTCGGTGTCGTAGGTGATCTTGTCCGTTCCAAGTTCGTTTTTCATCTCGTCAAACGAAGCCGGCAGCCGGTCGCCGTTGTCGCCGGCAAAAATCCGCGCCGCCAGTCCAACCTGTTTCAAATTGTTGACCGAGTTGATTCGTTGTGCTTTGCGCTTGGCGGCGGACAAGGCAGGCAACAGCATCGCGCCCAGCACGGTAAGGATGGCCATGACCGCGAACAAGGTGATGACGCCATGCCAGCCGCGCCGGACCGCCGAGATCACAAGTGCGATGACGAGAAATGCGAGGAAGCCGATGAACACGATGGCCGCACCCGCCTCGTGCAAAACCTGGCCGTAGAACGCGAGAAATTTTTCCCACGCGTCGAGCAGCTCATAGGTTGTGCCTTGCGCGATGTTCATACTGCCGCCGAAATCAGAAAGCCGCAGTGACGGCGGAACGAGGAGTTGCCATTCGGCGTAAGTGTTCGGAATGTCCGTGCGCGGGGCGTCGAGCTTCAGTGGTTTTCCCAAGAGCGAGGCGAGAGCGCCGTTCGTCTGCGCATAGACAATGTCCACCGCAAAGGTCTGGTCACGGTTCGCATCACGCGGCAGCGAAACCAAAACCCAGTCGCCGTCGCGTTCCGGCTTGGCGGGCTGGCCGTTGACGTAGCAGCTCCACAATTTCGCGTCGCCCGGCAGTTGGAAACGCTGAAATTGCTTTTCATTATTTTTCACCATGAACGACGCCTGCGACAGCATCTGCCCGGACTCGGTCAGGACGGAGGTGATCTGCGTGCGGTCGGCGACGGCTTCGAGCACGCGTTCCGCGGCGTAGCGCTTCACGTTCACCGACAATTCGTATTGGTCGCCGGTGTATTGATACGCCAGCACGACGGCGCGCGTGATGAGCGAACGGTCGGCGGCGGACAACTCGGCTTCGTCCACGCGCCGCAGCCTGTCGTTCGCGGATTGGGCGTTGATCTGCAAACTCGCGGCGGTCGTGATGGCGACCGAACCGGTCTCACGCTCCACGTCCACCGCGTGGATGCCGCCGACGGGCAGCGTCGCGCCCGAGGCATCAAATTGAAAATCATAGGTGACGACGAGCGTGTAGCCTGCCCAGACCTTGTCCTGCAAACCAATTGTCCAAATATCTCCCGACTGTTCCTTGCGCCGGATGTTCGGGCCGGTGAATTCAACATTCTTGCAGTTTGCCGGCACTTTGATTTTGAATTCCTGCACGCCTTGGTTCACCAAACTGTAACGGATCGTCGCGCTGCCGCCCACCAGCCCGTCGCCGATGGTGACGAGGTTGAACACGTCAGCCACGACGCGCGGGGCCAGGCGCTCGCTGGCAATGGACAATTTCCAGTCCGGTTGCTCGGCGGTATAGGCCAGGATTTCTTCCGTGCGCTCCGGCAGCCGGTTCACTGGAATTTCGCGCAGGCCGGCGAGCATCGCCGTGTGCAGCCGGATGCCGGGCGCGGAAGCCGCGCCGATCTGCGCCGTTTCCTTCGCCGCGCCACTGACGCGCAATGGTGCTATGCTGATCTGGTCGGGAAACGTTTTGATGGCCTGCTCGAGCTGAACATCCAGTTGGCGCGAGCCGAGCAGCCGCGCGGAAAAATTCACGAGGATTTTCCCGTCGCTGAAATGCCAGTCGTCCACGCCTTCGCCTTGCACGTCGGCCACAGCAAACCCGGCCTGCGGCGTCAGTTCCAGCGTGTAGATGCCGGCCTTCTCGACGTTCAAGGTGAGGTTGTGCGAAATGATCAACCGTGTTTCTTCAAGCCGCGTGGTGACGCGGTCGTTCGCGCTGATGACCGGCTCGATGTGCTTGAGCTTGAGCGCAAGCGTGAACGGTCGGGAGTTGAACTGATATGCCGCCAAGGCGTTGCCGGTCGCGTTGATCTGGCGCAACCCCGCCAGCGCGACGGTTTCCACGAGCGTTTCTTCGGCGGAAACCGTGAGCGAACCGGACTCGCGCTCGACGTTCAGGGGCTGCGGCGGATTCAACACCGAACTTTCCGCCGCGCTGTCAACAGTCTGTTCGGAATAGAGCGTGAGGTCGCAGGTGTTTTCCAACGGCTTGATGAATTCCACAGTCAAGGTCTGCCGGTCGCCGTCCGTCGTCGTGTGCCAGTCGCGGATCTGCCCGCCTTCCAGCCGGGTGAGCGACTGCGCCGCCGGCAACGCGAGCGTGAGTTGCGCCGCGTTGCCCTGGACAATTTCGTATTGAAACTTGCTCGTATATTTTATGACGGTGGGCGTGATTTGCGTGGCGATGGTCGAATCCACCGTGAGCAGCGTCTTGTGCGCAACCTGCGCGACCTTGCTTTGCCAGCGCAATGCCACGGTCTGGTCCGCGCCGAGAAAACCGTTCAAGCGCGAGATGCCATTGGTCTTGGCGGTGTCGAGCAGCGTGCCGTTGAGCAACTGGACTTCCGTGTCGGCGCCCGCCGCCTGCGCCGTGACGGCGGCAATCGTCGCCGCCGGGCCGGTGAACGAAATCTGGTTCCACGGCTCCGCGCGCTGAATCTTCGCGACGATCTCCAGCTTGAATTTGAATTGGCCCGGCCGCGACGCGACGAGCAGGTAACGGTTGTCCTCGCGAACAATTTTCAACGCGTCGGGCAGCCGGCCTGGCAGGATCGCCACGTCGCCTTCCAAAATTTTAACCGAGTTTTCGCCCGCGCCCCGGGCCGTGGCGGCAATGTCGAGCGTGAACCGCGCCTCGTCGTCGGCCAACCGGCCATCGTAACGGATATCCTGAATCACTAGATCATTGGCTGAAACCGGTGCGGCCGGGGTGGCGATGTTGAAAAGTGAAATGGCCAGCAGTGCGATGATGATTCTTTTCATAACCAGTCAGACGGGAAGTCCTGGAAAATGCTCCCGCAAGAAATCTGTTCAAACGGCTTGGGCTTAATTACAGTCAATCCGCATGGAATCAGAATCGGCACTGCTGGCGCGCTGCCGGCGTGGCGAAGCCGCAGCGTGGGACGAACTCTTCGACCTGCATTATGCGGCGGCGGGGCGGTTCGTCTTCCAGCTCGCGCCGGATTTTTCCCGCGAAGACAGCGAGGAAATCTGCCAGGAAGTTTTTCTATCCGTCATCAAAAATCTCAACACCTTTCAGGGCGAAAGCCAGTTTCAGACGTGGCTGTTCCGCATCGCGGCGAATAAGGCACGCGATTACCGCGAGAAACGCCTCGCGGCCAAACGCGGCGGCGCACAGACCACCGTTTCGCTGCAGGCGGAAAATCCGGATACCGGCCTGACGCCCGACCCGCCGGATCATATGCCGGCCCCGGACGAAACCCTGATGAACGGCGAACAACTGGCGCTGGTGCGCGCGTCGCTCGACCAGTTGAGCGGGCCGTGCCGCGAGATCGTAGAACTGCGCTATTTCGGCGACTTGAGTTATGAGGAGTTGAGCGCGACGTTGGATTTGAACGTGAAAACCGTCAGTTCGCGCTTGAGCAAATGCCTCGACCGGCTGGAAGAAATCGCCCGTAAACTGTTTGTTCGGGAAACTCCGGACGTTTTCCCGTCTAACGGATGACAAAGAATGGAACCGGAACGTAAAATCGAAAAACTGCTACGCGCTTACGCGAAGAAACGCCGCGCCGACGCGGGCGATCCGTTGACGCTGCCTCCCGCCACGCGCCGCCTGCTGCAAGGCGAGATTGCGCGCCGGAAGCCCAAGCCGGAGGGCGAGGAAGAGGCATCCGTGACGCTTTGGGAATTATTCCGGCAACGCTGGGCGCTGCTCGCCGGCTTTGCGGTCATTGTTTTCTTTGGCGCGGCGCTGTTCCTGCCGGCGTTGAGCAAGGCGAAATTCAAAGCGCAAAAAGTCACCGCCATGAGCAACCTCAAACAAATCGGCCTGGCGGCGCAAATGGTTGCTGAGGATAACTCCGGCAACTTGCCGGCAACGCTCAATGCGCTGACGAACACGCTGGGATCAGGCAAGGCGTTGACCGATCCGGAAACCGGCCAGCCGTTCATCTACGTCGCAGCGGGCGAAAAACTGGACCGGTTGTCCAGTAATTCCGTGCTGGCATATTCGCCGGCGGACAAAAAAGGCCACGCGGTTTTGTTTGCTGACGGGCGCGTTGAAGTGGTCAACGGTCAGCGTCTTGCCGAACTGACAAATCGCGGCCTGTCGCAATTTATGGCGGCGGACAATGCCGCAAGCCGCTCGTTGGCCGAAGCTCCGGCGGAATCGAAAGACTCCGGCGGGTATGCGACCGCCAGTGCCGGCATGCTGGCGGCCAAGACCCCCGCTGCCGCTCCGCCGGCGGCGAGCCCGCCGGCCGGTTCCGTTCCATTTGCGTCCAACCTTGCGCAAAATTCTTTTAAGAACACGGTCGCGTTCAACCAGGCCGTCGCCGTGCTGGCAAATTTTCAGGTGCAGCAAAACGGCAATGCCATCCGCGTCGTGGATGCGGACGGCTCGGTTTACGATGGCTCCTTGCAGCCGGAAAACGCGGTCGCACAAAATGTCCCGGTTCAGACGGCCATGCCCGCACCGTCCGGCGGAACCGTGGCGCGAAATGAACAGCCAAAAACCGGCACCGCCCGGGATGAATTACAAACCACCCAAAATTATTTTTTTCGCGTCACCGGCATGAACCAAACATTGAAACAAAAGGTGGTGTTTACCGGAAAATTGCAGGCAGCGGCAAACGGGACGACGGGCTTGCCGCAATTAACACCCGGCAGCGCTGATTTGGTCGGGGGCATGGTCGGAAGTCCGCAATCAATGATTGAAAATCAATTACCGTGGTCAAATTCGCGCATTGCTGGAACGGCCAGCATTGCCGAAACCAACAACATTGAAATCAACGCTGTGCCACAGTTGCCTTGATGTCCACACTCCAAACGCTGGTCGCCGGTTCCAGTATTTAGATAACAACGAGCGCATCGTGCGCGGCGTGCCAGACTTGACGGTGAACGGCGTCGGCGGCAGCAATGGCTAGAAATTGGCCAAAAAATTGAGCCGAGATTGGGAGCTAGTAACAGAGGATCACGTCGGCAACGGCGTGCTCTTTCTTTTGATGGGTTTAGCGAACTGACTTTTCGACATACCCCTTCTTTAATTTCTCATTGATCAAGTGGGTGGCTTTCTGCTTTGCCTTCGAGTCATCGGCAAACGTCTTTGCCTGAAACTGACCTGCGGTTCCAATCCGGCCAAAACGAACCGTAAACGAATTGCCGGACAATGATATTTCCCAAAACTTTTGCGACGAACCGCCAACGAATTCAAAGAGATGAACTGAGACCGGTGCAGCACCACTTGCGGTCGTGAACTCGTGCGGAGATGGCGGACTGGGCTCGACCGACGGTTCGGATGGCGTGACGAGGATTTCATGTGCCGGTGAAGGGATGATTGGATCAGAGATAATCTCTGGTTCCTCGTCCGGAGTGATCTTGTCGGGAACTTCCTGACCGAGCAACATTTTCTCAATCCGACCGAGCACATCATCCGGGTTGTGATACCAATCTTTTGTCAGGACCATTGCGAAGCGCCAACCGAACGCATGCAGAATGGAGGGTTGCATCAGGTATCGATCCAGCAGGTTTGGATTTGCGTAATGGCGTCCGTATCCACCAGGATACCGAGTTGTTACGGACGGCCAAATCGCAGCGAAATTTTGACTGGCCGACATTTAGATCCACCGCATACGGGTCGGCTTATGCGCGAGGTGGCCTAAAAGGCAATGGGCGAGCGTAGCAGCTGGACCAATTTCGTTCCGCTTCAGGTAATGACAAAGCAGATATTCCGGGTTGTAGGGAATTTCACTGCCCAGTTGATCAAACCAATCGTCACTTTGAGCCTCTAATGATTCTTGAATTTGGCGTGCGCGATCTAAGCAAGTGTAGTTGGTGAATCTGCAGAAAACTGCTACCTCGTCAGAGCTTTCGGCTAATGTGCATGACCGCGCCGAGCGGCTTTCCACTTCTTTCAAAGCCAACACACCGTCTTTAGCGATTGCCGCCACGACAAGTAGTATTGCATTGCGGTCCTGATGCACTCTCCCATTCATCTCGCGAACGACGGCCTCAACGCATTCGCATCCATGTTTTAGCAGCGGCCTTTTTCCGGCATGAACCAGACTTCCACTTTTTCACAGGCCCGGGGCATGTTGTCCAGGAACGTGAGACTGGACTTGACGCTTGGAGTGAGTAGCCAGACGTAACTGGTCACGATGTTACTCAAACAGACCCTGAATTTCCTCCCACGTCAGGTTGTCTGCCAGCGTCTCCTCGCCGCCGAGAGTGGCCT
>Ga0182030_10025852_pt1 | contig 10666 bp, 4 predicted proteins | sample 812S3MmetaG_FD_121299 | JGI IMG/M metagenome (GOLD analysis project Ga0182030, IMG submission 121299) | Permafrost microbial communities from Stordalen Mire, Sweden - 812S3M metaG (Illumina Assembly) | ecosystem: Environmental > Terrestrial > Soil > Wetlands > Permafrost | place: Sweden... | reverse complement strand
CGATTTCGACCCGGCGGAAAAGACCGCAAAATATCTGCCGCCCTCGGTGCTGCTGGATGAGCGCTGGTATGCGTTGGGATTGCAAAAGCAGAAATCCGCGCCGCTGACGATCCGTCTGTTTGATATCACCACCGATCCAGGCTGCACCAATGACTTGTCCGCTTCCTGCAAAGACCTTTGCGCCCGTGCCGCCGCTGAATTCAAAAAGCTCGAAGCCAAAGAAAACGATTAACCGCAAATTTGTCATGGCTGCACAAGCCCTCGCCATTTTGTGTTATTACCTTTCCCGGACATCGGGTTGCAGGGGTTAGCGTCTCACCCCAATTTGTATGGACTTGGCGACCAATGCCCGAAATATCATTCTGCTTAAGTCATCTGCCAAGTGCATATGGCGAGTCCCGTTTGCGATGCACCGTCTTTCCCATCGGTCAAAGCCGCCCTGACGCATTTTATTTTTGAACGCTCTTGGCTTGCCGTTGCCGTTTTTCTCGTCATTGAATTCTCGCAGTCAATAAAGGAATGGTTTAGCTTTACACCATGAATCCAACGGGCAAATCCTGGATTTGCTTTTGCCTCATCACTGCCAGCACTTGGCTAGCGTTCACCGCGCCCGCGCAAACTTCCACCCGGCAGGCTTTGCACGGCCATGTGCCGGCGGTTTTATCCCGGTTGACGGCGGCGGGGCGTCTGCCGGTCACCAACCGGCTGCAATTGTCCATCGGCCTGCCCTGGCGCAATACCAACGACCTGGCCGCGCTCTTGGGGGAAATATGCGATCCGGCCAGTCCGCAGTTTCGCCATTATTTGTCTCGGGAAGATTTCACGCAGCGGTTCGGGCCGACGGAGGCGGATTACAATTCGGTCGTCGCCTTCGCCCGCACCAACGGGTTTGATGTTAAGACCGTTTTTTCCAACCGGATGGTGGTGGACGTGGAAGGCTCGGTGGCGGATGTGGAAAGAACCTTTCACGTCGCGCTCCACACTTATGCGCATCCGAAGGAAAAACGAAATTTTTTCGCGCCGGATGCCGAGCCGTCGCTGGATCTGGCCACGCCCATTTTGCACATCAGCGGATTGGATAATTACGTCATCCCGCATCCGTTCCTTCACGAAATGCCGCTGGCCAACCAAACTTCCGCCGCCACGCCCATGTCCGGCTCCGGCCCGTCGGGCAACTATGCCGGGAATGATTTTCGCGCGGCGTATGTTCCGGGCGTGACGCTGACCGGCACCGGCCAGTCGGTGGCGCTGGTGGAATTCGGCGGTTATTTTGGGACGGACATCACCAATTATGAAAACACCTACAGCCTGCCCCATGTGCCGCTGGTCAATGTGCTGCTCAATGGCGTCAACCTGACCAACAACGCGGGCGCGGAAGAGGCGCTGGACATTGAAATGGCGATTGACATGGCCCCGGGGCTGTCGCAAGTGGTCATTTACTATGGCTCTTCCGGCGACAGCGTCCTGAACCAGATTGCCTCGGACAACACTTGTAAGCAGATCGGCGCGTCGTGGGGCTATGGCAGTGACAGTGACAGCACGATGCAGCAGGATTTTGAGGAGTTCGCCGCGCAGGGACAGTCTTACTTCAACGCCTCCGGCGATTCCGACGCCGATGTCGGTTCACCCTTCTCGCCGAGCGACCCGCCTTACGTCATCAGCGTGGGCGGAACCACGTTGACGACCAGCGGGCCGGGCGGCGCGTGGGTTTCGGAAACGGTTTGGAACTGGGGCGGCGGCACGGGCGGCAGCGGCGGCGTCAGCACTACTTTTTCCATGCCCGCCTGGCAGCAGGGAGTTGACATGACCGCGTGCCAAGGTTCGACCACCATGCGCAACATTCCCGACGTGGCCCTGACGGCGAACAACATCTGGGTCATCTACAACAACGGCAGCAGCGGCTCTTTCGGCGGCACCAGTTGCGCCACGCCGCTGTGGGCCGGTTTTACCGCCTTGGTGAACCAGCAGGCGACGTCGAATAATTTGCCGACCGTGGGCTTCATCAACCCGGCGGTTTATGCCTTGGGCAAAGGCACCAACTACGGTCCCGCTTTCCATGACATTGTCACCGGCAACAACACCAGCCCCACCAGCCCGTCGAAATTTTATGCCGTCGCGGGCTACGATTTATGCACCGGTTGGGGCACGCCGAGCGGCCAGAATTTAATCAACGCACTGGCCGTTCCCGGCCCGTCGCGCGCGGCGGCAATTACGTGGAGCGCGCCGGCCACGATTGCCGGCGACACGGATGTTTGCACCTGGGGCACGTTTGCTTATGCCTGTGATTGGAATAATGTCAATCAAACCGTTAACGGCGTCAGCTTTACCGGCTCCTCCAGCACGAGCAGCGGCGGGGCGAACATCGGACTTTCCGGCGTGACCAGCGGCAATTACACCGCGTTCACCTCCACCTCGAATCCATACAACAGTTTGTCCACCGCTTACAAAAACATTCTTGCCGGCGGCGATTATGCCAGCAGCACCACCACCATAATCGCGACGCTTAGAAATCTGATTGCCGGACACATCTATGCCGCGCAAGTGTGGGTCGAGGACGCGCGGTCAACGGGCAACGGCCGGACCGAAACTGTCACCGGCAACAGCGGCGGCAACACCGTGACGCTCGATTACAATACCAGCAACGCCGCCGGCGGTGTCGGCCAATACTCCATCGGCGTTTTCACGGCGGACGGCACGAACGACAGCTTCACGCTGCAGGGCAATGCCTCGACGCAGATCAACGCTTTGCAGGTGCGTGATGTCACCGGTTGCGCCTGGAATTATTGGGGCGGCTATGTGAATGGCAATTGGGACGCCACGACCACCAACTGGGGCAACGGACAACCTTTCAGCTTCACGTCGGCTTCCTTCAACAGCGTGAATTTCGCGGACACCAATTTTTTTGGCGCGCCGGTCACGAACAATGTCATTAGTCTCCCGTCCGCCGGCGTGAGTCTGGGCGCGGTCAACTTCGTGAATAATTCAGTCAACTACACTTTGCAAAACGCCGCCGGCACTACGGGAATCACCGGTTCCACCGCTGTCAAAGTGTCCGGCACTAGCAGCGTGACGTTCACCAGCACGAATACTTACACCGGCATCACGACCATCAACAGTGGCACGCTGGCTTTGAGCGGCAGCGGCTCCATCGCCGGCAGTTCGCAACTAATTTTGAACGGCGGAACTATTGACGTGACGGCTTTGGGCAGCTTCACCGCGAGCAGCAGCCAGCCAATAACCTTTGGCGGCGGCTCGCTGTTGGCCAGCAACTTGACTTTGAACGGAGCGGCGTTCACCAACACCGTCGTCAATCCGGCGACGCCATTGCTTGTCGCCAGCAACTTGATTTACGGCGCGACGGCCAGCACTATCACTATTCCGTCGCTGGCGGGTTTTGCGTCTTATCCGGTGCAATTTCCCTTGATCCAATACACCGCCGGCACGAGCGGCACATTCAATTTGAGCATGTTGAATCTGCCCGCCGGTTACGCCGGCTACCTTTCCAACAATGTTGCCAGCAGCTCGATTGACCTTGTGCTAAGCGGCGGCGGCAGCACGGTGGTTCCGCTTGTGTGGAAGGGCAACGTCAACGGCAACTGGGACATTCTCACCACCGCAAACTGGGCGAACGGCACCAACCTAGCCTCCACGCAACTATTCGAGAACAACAGCGCGGTGCTGTTCAACGACAGCGCCACGGGAGTCACGAACGTCGCGTTGCAGACCACGCTCTTGCCGGCCAGCGTGGTGGTTTCGAACAATGGCTTGAACTACGCCTTCAGCGGCGGACAGTTGGGCGGGCCGATGAGTTTGACCAAGAGTGGCAGCGGACAGTTGACGGTCAGTTCGGCCAGCACTTACACCGGCGACACCACCATCACCGGCGGCACATTGCAGTTGAATTCTTCGACGGCAGCGGGCAGCGGCACCATTGCCAACGGCGGCACTTTGAACATAAACATCGGCGGCAATTCCTTGAGCAACGCCATCACCGGGGCCGGCAATTTGAATGTGCTGGAAACTTCCGGCGCGCAAACGACGCTGGCAGGTTTGTTGGCCGGCTTCACTGGTGGGCTGAATATTCCCGCCAGCATCGGCACGTCCAAGACCGCCATCACCAACAGCGCGATTAATTTGAACAGTGCCGCGACCGTCAACATCGCCAGTGGCGGCACTCTGTATCTATCCGGCGAGTCGGTTTCCGCGCCAATCAATGTTTCGGGCAACGGCAACAGTGAGAACCTCGGTGCCCTGCGGCTTGACAACGGCGCCTCGGCTTCCGGCGCAATCACTTTACTGGGCAACACCGCTTTTGGCGTGAACACCAGCCCCGGCATGGTGACCGGCGTCATCGGTGACGGTGGCCATGGCTATAGCCTGTTGTTGGAAGGCTCCGGCACCATGATTCTTTACAACGCGGACACTTACAGCGGCGGCACAATTTTGGAAAGCACTTCCGCGGCGGTAAGAAACGGCGGCGCTTTCGGCACCGGTCTGTTGACGGTCACCAACAGTTCCATACTTGATGGCAATGGCAACACGTTGACCAACCCAGTCACCATCGCCTCCGGACAAACGCTGACGCTGTATTCCTCCGTCACCTTGAACGGTCCGATCACCGGCTCGGGAACTTTGTCTTCGGGCGGCTACTCTGTCACTTACACTTTGGGCGGCATCAGTCCGAACTTTGCGGGCGCGATCAACCTCGGCACCAGCAGCGGTTCCACCTTGACGATTCCCAGCGGTGCCGCTTTGACGACCAGCGGTGCGCTTAACAACAGTTCCGCCGCCACCATCACCGTCAACGGCGGACTTTCCGTCGCCACGGCGAACATCACCGTCAACGGAACCACGACCCTGAGTGGCTCCGGCACGTTCACCAACGGCGGTTTTGCGGTCGCCAACAATTCGTCTGTCAAATCCGGTTTGAACCAGCTCGACACCGGTTATTTTTACTTGGGCAACGCCAGCAGCCAGTTCGGATCGGTTACGCAGACGGTGGCCACAGTGAATTTGAATACCGTTACGGCGGACAGCATCCGAATCGGGCACTGGGCAAGCGAAACCTCCACATATTTGCTTTCCAGCGGAACGCTAAACGCCACCAACATTGACAGCGTGGTCGGATGGGATGGCAATGGCATCGTCACCGTTGCCGGCGGCACCGCCAATCTGAAAGGCCTCCGCATGGGCAACACGGCGGCGAACGGCAATCACAATGGCAACGGCACCGTGACCCTGACGAGTGGCACGCTGAACATCGGCACGGACGGCATTTCGGCAGGCGGCACCGGCACGCACACCGTTACTTTGGGCGGCGGCAAAGTCGGCGCATTAGCCGCTTGGAGCAGTTCCGTGCCCATGAGCCTCATCAATCCCGCCGGTGTCATTTTCGACACCACCGGCGGCAACATTTCTATCAGCGGCCTCTTGAGCGGTGCCGGCGCGCTGAACAAGGCCGGCACGAACACACTGACTTTGGCCGGAGCCAATTCCTACACCGGCAACACCACCGCGAGCAACGGCATGCTGCTGGTGAATGGTTCGCTGGGCACCAACTCCGTGACCATCGCCAACTCCGCCACGCTGGCGGGCATCGGCACAGTCAACGGCGCGACCACGGTTCAATCCGGCGGCACGCTCGCACCCGGAAACTCCGGCATTGGCCCGCTGACCTTTGGCAGTTCCCTGTATCTAAATTCCGGCAGCACGACGCTGATGGAATTAAACAAAACCAATTCACCGACGACGAACGATCTCGTCGCGGTGACCGGCACTTTGAACTTGGGCGGCACACTGGCAGTCACCAACACCGGCACCCCGTTGGTGGCGGGCGACAGTTTTGATTTGTTCAACGCAGGAATTTTTTCCGGGAATTTCAGCGGCAAAACCTTGCCGCCGCTCACCACAAACCTGGTTTGGGACACCAGCCGGTTGACTAACAACGGCATCATCACCGTGGCGGCCCTGCCCGCCATCACCAACCAGCCGCAAAGTTTGACGGTGATTGCCGGCAACCCCGCCAGCTTCACCGTCGGCGCGACGGGCACGGCCACGCTGGCTTATAAGTGGTTGAAGAATGCAATTTTCATCGCGGGCGCCACCACGAATCCATTCACCATCGCCAGCGCGACGACGAACGACACGGCGAACTATTCGGTGATTATCACCAACAATTACGGTGCCGTGACCAGTGTGGTCGCGACGCTGACGGTAAATGTCAGGCCCGCGATTTTCACGCCGCCGCAAAGCGTGACGGTTTATGTCAACAGCAACGCGACCTTCGGCGTCGTGGCGGGCGGCACGCCGACGCCGGCGTTACAATGGCAATTCAATGGCACGAACATTTCTGGTGCGACGGCGACCAATTTCACGGTGACTTCGGCGCAGACAACCAACGAAGGTTATTACACCGTCTTCATTTCCAATGCCGCCGGCTCAATCACCAGCAGTCCGGCCAGCTTGAGTTTGTATCGCAATTTCGGCTGCGCTCCGGTGCCGTATCCGAGTTTGCTGGCCAGCAACGGCGCGCGGCATTTGATTGTGCCGGGCTACCAACTCGGAGCCACCAACCTGACTTCGACGGATGCGCGGACCAACGTGACGGGCGAGGATGGCGTGCTTATCGCCACGACTTTGCAAGCGGGATCGGCGGCGAACGTCCAGGTGGTGGCGGCGGCGGCGGGCTACTTGAACGCGTGGATTGATTTCAACACCAACGGCGCGTGGAGCGACGCGGGCGAGCAGGTGTTCACGAATGTGGCGCTGACGGCGGGCACGAACACGCTGGCGTTAAACGTCCCGGCGACGGCGACGGCGACCTCCAACACGTGGGCGCGCTTCCGGTTCAGCAGCGCGACGAATTTGAGTTTCACCGGCGAAGCGCCGGATGGCGAGGTGGAGGATTATCCACTCGCCATCAGCGGACTCACGCTGACGTATTTTGCTGGAGCCAACGGCACCATCAGCGGCGTGGCGACGCAGACGGTGAGCTATGCGGGCAGCGGCAGCGCGGTGATGGCGATCCCGGTAAACGGTTATTATTTTGTGAACTGGAGCGATGGCGTCACCGCCAACCCGCGCACCGACGCGAACGTAACCAACAGCCTCGTGGTCACGGCGAACTTCGCGATCAACACCTACACGCTGACTTATCTGACCGCCACCAATGGAACAATTTCCGGCGTCGCGACGCAGACGGTGGCTTATGCCGGCAACGGCAGTGCGGTGACGGCGGTGGCGGTCGGTGGTTATGCATTTACGAATTGGAGCGACGGCTTGACGGCCAATCCGCGCACGGACTCGGGCGTGACGAACGACCTGACAGTGACGGCCAACTTCGTGTCTGCGATGCTCACGCCGCCGGTGCTGGCGGCGAATCCGGCACTGACGGCCAACGGATTGCAGTTGTTTTTTAGCGGGCCTAGCGGTCAGACATTCAAGGTGCTGGGCAGCCCGAATCTGGAAATGTCGATGAGCGCGTGGACGGTGCTGACCAACGGCACGTTTGGCGCGGGGCCAACCAGTTACTTGGACAATGGTCTGACCAACCCGGCCAGTTTCTACCGCATCGTCTCGCCCTGAAACAGTGCGCCGTTTTCGACCAATACATCGCCGTGCCGGAAGGCGTCACGGCCGGGATAAAGCCGTGAGGTTTGGGAACCTTATGGGGGAACCTCCTTGTCAGGCACACTGAAGTTGGATTTAATGGGTTATGCGCCGCAATATTCTGTCCGTCCTGTTTTCATTCGCCATCTCATGTGGGGCGGTGGCCGCTGCCACCGACGCTCCGGATATCGGCATTGGTGGTGACGAGGTGGATGCGCGCACGCACCTGCGCTTTGAGGGCATCCTCGCCGACGCCAAAATCGTGAGGGTCAGCACCTACCTGATCGTGGAGCAGGCCGCCACCAACGGCCTGAATTTCTTCGCGGTGCAGGTGAATTTTCCCAACCAGACCTGGGCGCATGGCGGGCCGCAGGTGAACTCGGGAGCGGAGAAGGCGAACTGGGGCGGCCTGGTGAATCGCGGCGGCGGCTCCAAGGATTACAAGGAAGTGAACTGGCAGGAAGATTTGCGGCTGATCGAATGCGGCATCGAAAAACCGAATACGGTGCCTTGGAAATGGGATCGCAACTGCGAATACACCCTCACGATTGAGCGGGGAAATCAAGTCCAACTGCCGGCGGGAACCAATGCGCATTTCAAGGTCGTGGTTCCCGCGCGCACGATGTGGGAATGGAATCTCACCATCCAGCCGGTCAGCAGCGGCCATGAAACCTTCACCTCGCAGCTTTACGATTCGGCGGACCACATCCGCAGCTTCTATCTTTGGAATGAATCAGGCTATGGTTCGACCAGCAAGCAGCAGCACACCAAATGGTCGCTGCCCACCTACCGCACGGAAGGCAGCACGGAGGACAAAGTCCCCACCGGCTGGAAGCGATTCTAGACTAGGCAGGGCGGCCGGCGCGGCGGGAGAATTTGGCATCCGATTCAACGCCGGGGAAAGCCGCTGCGGCCGTCGGCAAATGATGCAGGCGGTGCGAGAGCACCGCCAGACCTTCCGCCAAATCTTCTTTCTGGGACACCACGCCGTCCGGCAATTGCAGCTTGGTCGGCGTGAAATTCCAGATGCCTTTGATGCCGGCCCGCAGCATCAGTTCGGCGGTGGCTTGGGCGACGGTTGCCGGAACGGTCAATACGCCCAGCAGGATTTCACCGCGCCGGACAAATGGAATGAACTGGTTCATGGCCTGCACTTTGCGGCCATGAACCCACTTGCCAATAATTTTTGGATTTTGATCAAACGCACCCACAATGCGGAAGCCAAAATTTTGAAAACCTTGGTAACCGAGCAGCGCCGTGCCCAAACTGCCGACGCCAACCAGCGCCGCCTTGGTCTGATTGTCCCAGCCTAAAAATCGTTCGATCGCGGCAATCAATTCGGTGATGCGAAAGCCGATGCGCGGCGTGCCCACCGCGCCGGTCATCGCCAAATCTTTTCGCACGATGACCGATTCCAGGTTATGCACACTGGCGAGCATGGTGCCAGAAACATGTTCCTGGCCCTCCGCCTGCAAGACACGCAGCATTTGCAAATACGAAGGCATCCGCTTGACGCACGGCAGGCCGGCCTTCCGCGCCCCGGCCGCGTGCCGGAGCAGGGTTTCTGGAAAGGCGGTTTTCGGTCCCGCCGGAACCGGCGCCAGTGCGCCGGCGCGAAAAGATTTGGAACGCGGGGTGGCTTTCATGTTTGGTGTCGTTACGGCGAAATGATATATCGTGATTTCGATACCGATATAAAATTCGCGAATGAAACGTCAGCAAACTTTGGGCGCCAGCGGCCGGCGGGCATCTTTGATTCAGGTCTGAATGATTCTTTTTCCATTGTTTATTGGATATCCATGTATTTTAAATCCGCCTGATATTATTGACTCGATCAGCTTATACTTGCTTTCCGCCGCCGGCCAGCAGTTGACAAATTTGTTAAATGTTGTTTAATAGAGAAACATTTATTGATATTGAAATCACGATATGAATGACAAAGCCCAGCTCAAACGCCCGGACGGGACGATCGCCAAGATCGTCTCGGAGCCGACGCTGAAGCGGCTGCCGCTGTATCATCGCTTCCTCAAGGAATGGCAGGCGGCGGGACACGAAACCGTTTCCTGCCCGGACATCGGGCTGGATTTGGATTTGGATCCCACGCAGGTGCGGAAAGATTTGGAGTCGGTCGGCATCGTCGGCCGGCCGCGCATCGGTTATGTGCTGGTGAACATGATCGAGGAACTGGAACGTTTTCTCGGCTGGAATAATATCAACGATGCTTTTCTCGTCGGCGCCGGTAGCATGGGGTCGGCGCTATTGGGCTATCGTAAATTTGAACAATGCGGATTAAAAATCGTCACGGCCTTCGACTTGGATCCGTCGAAAATCGGCACGAAAATTCACGGCAAACATGTTTTGCCGCTCGAAAAGCTGCCCGATCTCGCACAGCGCATGCACATTCTCATCGGCATCATCACCGTGCCGGCGGCGGAGGCGCAGGCAGTCGCCGATTTGATGGTTGAGGGCGGCATTCGGGCGATCTGGAATTTTGCGCCGATCCGCCTGCACGTGCCGGAGCATGTCATCGTTCACAATGAGGACCTTTACTGTTCGCTGGCCGCACTGTCCCAAAAGCTTTTTGCAACCTTGCAAATTAAACCTCAAAAAATGGGACTCAAGTCCAAGACCGCACCGACTGCGGCTCTTTCAAATTAGCAACCAATTACTATATGCGCGCTCAACCAAAGCCCGATTGCAACGGCAGAAAGTTTGTGAAAGTTTTCACAATCTTGGAAAAACACGGACGAAAACCCTCGCGGCTGGTGCCGATCCTCCAGGCCGTGCAGGAGGAATACCGCTACCTGCCCAAGGAAGTCCTAACCTACGTCGCCACCGCGCTGGATATTTCGCCGGCGCGCGTTTACGGCGTCGCCACGTTTTACTCGCACTTCGCGATTGAGCCCAAGGGCAAACACCTGGTCCGCCTGTGCGACGGCACGGCGTGTCATGTGAAGGATTCCATCCCGATTCTCGATGCCATTCGCAAACGCCTCAAGCTCGAAGGCAAAAAAGTCACCACCGACGACATGCTGTTCACCGTCGAAACGGTCGCGTG
>Ga0182030_10025851_pt1 | contig 10666 bp, 10 predicted proteins | sample 812S3MmetaG_FD_121299 | JGI IMG/M metagenome (GOLD analysis project Ga0182030, IMG submission 121299) | Permafrost microbial communities from Stordalen Mire, Sweden - 812S3M metaG (Illumina Assembly) | ecosystem: Environmental > Terrestrial > Soil > Wetlands > Permafrost | place: Sweden... | reverse complement strand
AGGCCGCCCAGCGTCATGATATTGAGCGTCTCACCCAGGACATAGAGCGTGGCGATCGCGCCAAGAATCGACAGCGGTATCGAGGTGGCCACGATCAGAGTGGAACGCCAGCTGCCCAGGAACAGCAGGATCATGAGGCTGGTCAGGGCGGCAGCGATCACGCCCTCGCGAATGACGCCCTGGATGGAGGCGCGCACGAAAATTGACTGATCGGCGAGCGGCTTGATCACGAGGGTATCGGGCAGTGAGGGTTTGAGGACCTCCAGCAGTTTCTTAACACCGCTCACGATGTCGAGCGTCGAGGTCGAGCCGTTCTTGAAGACGTTGAGCAGCACGGAGCGGTTGCCGTCGACGTGCACGATATTGGTCTGAACCGCGGCGCCGTTGCGGATATGAGCCACGTCACGCATGTACACCATCGCGCCCCCTACATTCTTGATCGGCAGGGCCGCAAGATCCGCGAGGCTGGACGGCGCGTCGTTGAGGTTGATGGTGTACTCGAAGTCGCCGATTTTTTCTGTGCCCGCCGGGGTGAGCAGATTTTGCCTCGCGAGTGCATTCGCGACATCCAGACCGGTCAGTCCCCGGGACTGCAGGGCGGCCGTGTCCAGGTCGAACATGATCTGCGGTGTCTTGCCGCCAAAGGGATATGGAACGGCCGCGCCCTGCACCGTCACCAGTCGCGTGCGCAGAAAATTCGTGCCCAGATCGGTCAGGGTCTGCTCGGTCAGTCCGGCGCCGGACAGCGCCAGCTGGATGATGGGCACCGTCGAAGCGCTGTAATTCACGATGAGCGGCGGGGTCTGGCCGGCCGGCATCTGCTTGATCAGGGTCTGCGAGATCGCCGTGACCTGGGCATTGGCTGTGGCGATGGCGACCGAAGGATGGAAAAAGATCTTCGCTATGCCGTAGCCGGTATACGAGGTGGCCTCGGTATGCTCGATGTCATTGACCGTGGTCGTCAGCGCGCGCTCGAACGGTGTCATGATGCGTCCGACCATCTGGTCGGGCGACAGACCCTGGTACTGCCAGGCCACGGCGATGATCGGGATGTTGATGTTCGGAAAGATGTCGACCGGCATGCGCAGCGCAGCGAGCGTACCGGCGATGAAGATGAGCATGGCCACCACGACAAACGTGTACGGTCGGCTGAGGGCAAGCCTGACTATCGCAAGCATCTGGGTAGGAGCGGCAACCGGTGAGTGGAACTACGGGGAGTGGAACCATTGTGGCCCAAATCCCCAGTCACTCAGCCCAACATTAACGTCAATTCATCAAAGTTTACTGGTTTGGCAATGTGGTGATCGAAGCCCGCGGCGGAGGACATCACGTGTGCCTCCGGCGTGGCGTTGCCCGTGAGTGCAACGAGCAAAGTGCTCGCAAATCCAAAGCGTCATGGCCCGTTGCCGCAGCACGCACCTCGAAGCCCGCTATGGCCAGCAGCTCACAGGTGCTTTCACGAACGTGTTTGTTATCTTGATCTCCTCCCCGGCATAAATACCGGAGATTCCTACGGCGCTCAGGCTACGACAGCCTGAGTCGGTGGGCTCCTGCTTCGCAGGGCGGCCTAGGTGCGCCGTCCCTCCACAGGCAAACAAGCGCAATCCGCGCTCTACGACATTGATCGCACCGACCACATCAGCGTGATTGGTGTAGTGACACCTGACACACCTGAACAGGTCCTGCGCGAGCGGTGTAAAACATCGTATGCGCAGATTCAGCAGATCGCTGTTCGCGAGATCCGCAATGCTTGCCGAAAAGTGGATCCTGGGCTCGCGATCACTCAGTCGTAGGTGAGGCGACGGGCACCTCGCGGGTCCCCTCAGACGATCGACTGCGACTGCGACTGCGACTGCGACGGCGCGGCGATCCTGGTTCAGGATGAAGCGATTTGCCATCGACATCAGCCAGTCGAACGGACGCATGAGGCGGGCGTTCCCGCCGAGCCGGTAGCTGCGCAGGTAGTAGCGCGTACTCTTCTCGTTGATCGGCACGAAGGCAATGACGTTCTTGAAACGGGGTCCGATGTTGAGCAGCCACAGGTCCGGCAATTTGAACTCCAGGCTGGGTTCGACGGCCGCCGCGCCCGCCGGTGCCAATCGTGGTGCGGTGCACAAAGGCCAGGTGCGCAACATCCAGCTGATTTTCGATGGCGCGGGTGTGGCGTCCGGCGTTTCAGCCTTCCGCAGGTCCGTACCCGTTGTCGATGGCATCGAGCACGGACCAGAGCAGGTCGAGTTTCAGTCCCAACAGCTCCAAGGCGCGCGACTGGGCTTCGCGGGTCCGGCAGTATTCCAGCGTGAAGCGCAGGCCGTCCTGAATGTCCTGCTGGGTGAGAGACATCTTCGAGCGGCAATGCTCCAGGCCCGAGCGCTCGATCCAGGGGTAGAAGGCGGCCCAGTTGGCGAGCTGCTCGCCGTGTATCTCCGCCGCGAAGAGCTCAGTCAGGGAGGCACACACGGCTTCCTGCCAGGGTTGCTGATGAGTGAGATCGACGTAGGCGTTGACCGCCGTCCGGACGCCGGGCAGGACATGTTCGGTGGACCACAGCTCGTTGGCGTTCAATCCCACGGCTTCGCCCAGCCGACGCCAGGGGTCGATCGCGGCTTCCTTGCGCGGGATATGGATCTGGTAATAGAAGCGATTGGCCAGCCACCCGCGCATCTGTGCGGGCGAGGCGCGGCCCGAATTCAACAGAACGTTGAAGGCATGGTAGTTATGGTAGGCGTGGGCGTTGGCCCGCAGCTGCCGCTCAAACTCCGCTGCGTCCAGGGGCTGCGCCGGATCCGGATCGGTGTTGATGAAGTCGATCAGGACACAAAGGCTCCGCTGGCTTATCCGGACAAGCATTCATGATCACGGCCTCATGATTTTCATGATTTTCGGGTCCCGGGCCTCCGGCAGAGGCTGACGGGCTCACTCCGGTAGAATCGGCCCGAATTCTGACTTGGGACACTGTCTTATTGTGAGCCTGCGGCTGCAGATCAACCTTATCATCGCCGTGCTGATGACCCTGTTCATCGGGACCCTCGTCTATCAGCAGGTCGAGGACACCCGCAGCAGCGTGCGGGAGGAAATCGAGGGTTCGAACCGGGTCGCCATCCAGTTGCTGACCGTGGTCTCCGGAGCCTACGAGCAGTCCGGTGTGCGCGGGATGCTCAGCTTCCTGCACCAGCTCGGGCGGGTCCGGGCCAACGATGTATCGTTGTATGATCCAGCCGGGCAGCTGGTTTATTCGTCCCCGATTTCGGTCTACAAGAGTGGCCGCAACGCCCCCGCCTGGTACACGAAGCTCGTCGCTCCGGTCGTACGGCCCTTCGAGATTGGAGTCGGCGGCGGCAGGCTCGTCATCCAGGGGAACTCATCGCGCGCGGTGCTGGACGGCTGGGATGTGCTGACGCGGTTGCTGTGGATCGCGGTGACCGCCCTGGCCGTCATCAATCTGGTGGTGTTCTGGTTCGCCGGACGGGTTCTGCAGCCACTGCAGATCGTGGTGAAAGGATTGGAGCGCATGGAGGCCGGGGATTACGCTGCCCGGCTGCCGCCGCTCACGACCCGCGAAGGCCGCCTCATGAGCACGACTTTCAACAGGGCCGCCCAGGCCGTGGCTGCCAGTGTTGCGGACCGACGCGCTGCCGACGAAGCCCGGGCCCGCCTGAAGGAAAACCGCGAACTGACCCAGATGATTCAGAGCCATATAGAAGAGGAACGGCGCACGATAGCTCGTGAGCTGCACGACGAGCTGGGTCAGTCCATCACCGCGATCCGCAGCTTCGGCCTCATCATCCTGCAGTCGGCCTCCGGTGATGAGCGCCTGGATGAGGCGGCAAGGCTTGTCGTCGAGACCGCCGGTCGCATGTACGACGCCGTACACGAGATGATCCCGCGGCTGCGACCCTTCGCGCTGGACTCCTTCGGGCTGGGCGATGCGGTCGGCGACCTCCTCGCCGCCTGGCGCGTGCGCGACACGGGCGTGACCCTGCAGCTGCATCTCCAGGAACCATTGCCGCAGCTCGGCGCGGAACAGAGCATCTGTGCCTATCGAATCCTTCAGGAGGCATTGACCAATGCCATCCGCCATGCCCGGGCCGGCCAGATCACCGTGTCCCTGACGATCGAGTCCGATGAACTGCTCGTGCGTGTGACCGACGACGGCGTGGGCCTGGATTCGCAGTGGGAACAACGCGGCCACTACGGCGTACGCGGCATGCGAGAGCGCGCGGTCGCCTCGGGAGGCAGCCTCGAGATGATCTCCGATCCGGGTAAAGGCACGCAGGTCGTGGCCCGGCTGCCCCTTGACCCCCAGCCATGAGCCGCACCACGGTCATGCTTGTCGATGACCACGCCGTCGTGCGCGTGGGCTTTCGATTGCTGCTGCAGGCTGCAGAGGATCTGCAGGTGACAGCGGAAGCCAGCAGCGGCGAAGAGGCCGTTGCGCTCTACGCGCAGGGCCGGGCCGACATCGTTGTCATGGACCTCGCGATGGCGGGGGCCGGTGGCATCGAGGCCATCAAGCGGATCATCGCGCGCGATGGGCGGGCGAGGATTCTGGCGTTGTCGGCGCATGAGGACATGAGTCACCCGAAACGGGCACTGAAGGCCGGGGCCCTGGGTTACCTCTCAAAGCGTAGCGCGCCGGAAACCTTGATCGAGGCCGTTCGCATCGTGGCTGCCGGCGGGATGTACATCGATGCGGCGATCGCCAAGCATATGGCCGCACAGGACCTGTCCGGCACGCACACCCCGATCGAGCAGCTCTCAGAGCGGGAGTTCCAGGTATTCGTGCAGCTTGCGCACGGGGTTTCCGTCAACCGCATCGCGGAAATGCTGCATCTGAGCCCCAGCACCGTGGGCACACATCTTTACAACATCAAACAGAAACTATCTGCCAGCAACCAGGCCGAGTTGACTCTGATTGCAGTTCAGAACGGCCTGATACAAGTCGGGTGAAGCTTCGCGCGAGCCGCGGGATACGATGCAGGCCATGGATAACATGGCGTGAAGCGCATCTCCGCTAAAGCGACGCTCACCCGCAATCAGTCGCTTTGGGAGCAGCTGGGTCCGGGCCTCATCACGGGCGCCGCGGACGACGACCCGAGCGGGATCGCAACCTGCTCGCAGGTGGGAGCGGCTTTCGGCTACGGGCTGCTGTGGACCGCGCTCTTCACCTGGCCGCTGATGGTGGGGATCCAGATGGTGTGTGCCCGTATCGGCCGCGTCTCGGGCAGCGGCATTGAAGCTGCTGATCGGCGGCCCGGCGCAGCTCTACGCCGTGCTGTTCGGCGTTGTGTCGTTGCTGTTGCAGGTGTTCGTGCCGTTCCCGCGCTATGTCCCGTTTCTGAAAGCGCTGACAGCGGCACTGTTCGCATACGTCGGGACGGTTTTCGTCGTCAAGGTGCCGTGGACACAGGTCCTGTATCGGACCTTGATTCCCGAGGCGACCTGGAACGTGCATTACGTCGTGGCAATCGTCGCGGTATTCGGCACCACGCGTCCGCTCGCCGGCCCCTTCGCGTTCTACCTGTTCGCGGCGGGTATCATCGGTACGGGTCTGCTGGCGGATCGGCCTTGGGCGACGCCCGGCGCAGGCGCGCGGCTTCTACGCCATCATTGCGATCGCAACACTGCTCGGAGTCGCGCTGAATTTCACACCGGTGGATCCGATCAAGGCCTTGTCTGGAGCGCCGTCATCAACGGTGTCATCGCGGTGCCGGTCGTGGGCAGATTCGTCGTCACAGGCCCCCTGCGGCTGCTGGGCTGCGACGGTGGTGATGGGAGCGGCAGTGACCGTGATGATCGCAACCTGGGGCAGTTGAAAAGTCACGCGCTACTGGTCAGCACCGGCACGGGCGAGATCCTGCAGGCGGTGCGGCTTACTTCGGTCTGCCCACCAGCAGCAGCGCGCCGCCGACCACGATGGCGGCTATACCGGCCCACATCGGTATATCAATGGTTTTCTTTTCCTGAAGCGACAGGTCTACGGGTCCGACCTTCACTTCATGGGTATTCTTTGTGTACGAAAAACCACCGTACGCGAGTCCCAAGGCTCCCCCGATGATCAGCAACACGGCAATCAGCTTGACCGGACTCATCTGTACGTCTCCCACGAAGGCGCCAAAAATCGTGACAGAGTATGTGCCGCACCGCTCAGGAAGTGAAGAAGCGGCTGAAGCCCCTGTCCCGCAGCGCACGGCGGTACGCCACGGAACTGCGATCCGCCGTGATGTGCGCTTCCAGCGTCAGATTTAGCGGTAGATTCTCAGGTTTCTGAGATTCAACGATCGCCTTGTCTTCCTCGAACACGCGCTGATTGAAGTCGTACACGTCCTGCACCGGCAGGTCCTTGTCGAAATTGCGCGCAATGGGCGCGAACAGCCGGGTGACCCTGGCGGAGATCGGGGATGCGGCGTTCATGATCACCAGGCGGCCATCGTTTGGGAAATGGATCGCGAGCGTCGCCGTGAAGGGTACGTGGACGCGGAAATGCCGCAGCCATTCGAAGCCGGGCCGGCCGCGATCCACGCCGATCGGGTAGTTCCCCACGGTGCTGCGGTATTCGGCTTCGAAGCCGCTTGAGGTCGGAAAGGTGTGGTAAGGCGGAACCAGCGTGTTGTCCGGATCGCCGAAAGTGTCCTTGTGCACGAACCCGAAATGGGCGACGTCGATGAAGCCTTCAAGTTGACGGCCCGCGAAGCCGAATATGTCGAGAGTCGGGCAGGTGATCTGTTGATAATCGGGATCATCCCAATGCGGCAGCGGCGGTACGCCGGACACTTCGTCCTCCGGTTCTGATGCCGGTCGCAGGCTGGTCCACACCAGGCCGTAGCGTTCCACGGCCGGATAAGTGCGCAGGTGCAGCTTCGCGGGGATATTGGTCTGCGGCTGTGCCGGAATCCGGTTGCAGCGACCGTCCTTGCCGAAGCGCAGGCCGTGATAGGCGCAGACAATCCCGTTCTCATCCCCGCTCCCCATGCTCAGCGGTACCCCGCGATGCGGACACAGGTCATCGGCGACGACCACCTGTTCGCCGCTGCGATAGACCACGAGCGGCGCATCCAGCAGTTTCGCGGCCAGCGGTCGATAGGACACCTCCCGGGACAGGGTCACCGGGTACCAGTGCCCGGCGAGCTTCAACCAGTCGTCCGGGTCGAAGGTGCAGTTTCGGGGGAGATCCATTGTAGCCATCGGCCATTTATGGTCCAGGCTGGTGTTCTGATCAATATCAGAATATCGTCCGAGGCAATGCAAAAATTAGAGCACCACCATGGCGCCATTTTCGCGGTTCCTGCGCTATTTCATGAGCGTCGCGCGCCTGGGTTCGATGCGGCGGGCCGCGGAGGAACTACATATCGCGGCATCCGCCATCGACCGGCAGATCCTGCTCGGGGAGGAGCAGCTGGACGTGAAGTTGTTCGAACGACATGCATCCGGTCTGCGGCTCACGACCGCCGGAGAATTCCTGCTGCACGCGGCCAGCAGGTGGACGCGCGAGTTCGCGACGCTCCGTATGAGTCTCGAGGATCTGCGTGGTCTGCGTCGCGGTGTCGTGAACATCGCGATCATCGAGGCCTTGACCAAGGGGGGGTTCGTGCCGGAGGTGATTCAGCGCCTCAAATCCGAGCACCGTTATATTCAGACGAAGATAACGGTGCTCGACAATATCCATATCGCCGCCGCCATCGCACGCGGCGACGTGGACTTCGGAATCATGCTAAATCCCAGGGTTTCCCGCGAACTTGCGGTTCGTGCGCATGCGGAAATAAAGCTTGGACTGGTGACTCGCGCGAAGCATCCTCTGGCACGACAGAAGAGCATTCGCTTCAGTGTTTGTGCAGAGTATCCTATTGTCGCGCCAGCGGAGCCTCTGGCACTGTGCGAGCAGATTCGTGGACTCGAGGTTGCAACCGGTGTGACATTGAACACAGTCGCCGCCTCGGACAACATCCATATGATCAAATCTCTGATCGCTCAGGACCTGGGACTCGGAGTGCTGACGTGGCTGGACGTTGCGGATGAAGTGCGGCGGGGCGAGTTGGCATTCATACCGCTCGCGCGCGCTTCGTTACAACCGCTGACGCTGGCGGTGTGTGTCGATCCGGCACGGCAACTGTCTGCCGCGGCGCGCCTGCTTCTGGGTTGGGTTGAAACGGCACTGACTGAATTTGGCAACGCACCTGCTGTGCGCGGCAAAGTGGCGAAGAAGGAAAGAGGGGTCTTGAGATGAAACGCTCGCGGATAATCGTCGGTGTCATTGTGCTGGTGGGTCTGGTGATCCTCGCACGCGTCATGTTCGTCCCGGGCCCCATGGCCTTTGCCGGCGGGCAGCAGGTTCCGCTGGCGCAATATCAGAGTAATGCCACGGGCGCCCCGGCGGATCTGGCGCAGACCGACATGCTGTCCCGCGGCCGATATCTCACACAGGCCGCGGACTGCGAGGCCTGCCATACAGCCGAGGGTGGCAAGCCATTTGCGGGCGGGCGACCGTTCCAGACGGATTTCGGGACTTTCTATTCGCCCAACATCACCCCGGACGTGAAGACGGGTATCGGCTCGTGGAGTGACGCGGACTTCCTGCAAGCGGTGCATGAAGGCCGGAACAAGCAGGGCGAGCACCTGTACCCGGCATTTCCCTATGCGGCCTACACGTATCTGACCGATCAGGACGTGCTTGCCATCAAGAACTACATCTTCAGTGTGCCGGCGGTCAGCTACGCCGCACCGCCCCACAACCTGCGATTCCCGTTCAACCAACGCGGATTGATGGCGATCTGGGCCATGCTCTACAACCCGAACCGGCGCTTCGAGCCGGTTGCCGATCGTTCACCGGATTGGAACCGTGGCGCGTACCTGGCTGAAGCCCTCGGACATTGCGGTGACTGTCATACACCTCGTACGCCGCTTCAGGCGCTGAATAACCGGCGCAAGTTCGCCGGCGGCATGGCAGAAGGGTGGCGTGCCTACAATCTCAGCAGTGACGCGGACTCCGGCATCGGCAGCTGGAGCCAATCCGACATTCAGCAGTACCTGGAGACCGGACACTCGATGAATCGCGGTTCGGCGTTCGGGCCCATGGCACAGGCGGTGCACCTGAGTCTGCAGAACCTCACTCCCTCGGATGTGCGTGCCGTCACGGTCTATGTGCGCACCGTGCCGCCCGTTTCGAGCCCGGACCTGCCTGCTCCGAAGCTGGCGCGCGCCTCCCAGTATCCCAGCGACACGGACGCTGCGGGTGACAAGCTGACGATGGGCCGACACCTGTTCGCAGGCAACTGCAGCGGCTGTCACACCTGGACCGGCGCCAATGACTTTGTCCCGTATGCGACCCTGACGGGTACGCGCGCCGTCAATGACCCGAGCGCCACCAACGTTGCGCTGGCGGTCCTGCGCGGCGCCAGTCCCCTGCCGTCCGCGGGTGCCATAGCCACGATGCCGTCATTCGGCGCTTCGTGGAATGATGATCAGATCGCCGCGGTTTCCAACTACGTGATCGCGCGGTTCGGTGCGCAGCCCTCATCGATCACCGCGGAGGAAGTCGGCAAGCTGCGCAACACGATGTAGCTAGTCGGGCGTCATGCACAGCGAGGAGCGGATCAGGAAGCGCTTGCCCAGCGGCGCTTCCAGGGAAAAGCTGGCGCCGCGGCCGGGGACCACGTCGACCACCCACTGCGTGTGCGCCCAGCGGCGGAGCTGTTCGCGGTCCATCCAGAAGCCGCAGCCGACGATCTCACCCACCTTTTCATCGACCCCTCCGAGCTTGAACTCGCCCAATGGGAAGCACATGGGCGCGCTGCCGTCGCAGCAGCCGCCGGAGAGGTGGAACAGCAGCGGCCCATGTTCACTCTTGAGCTGCTCGATGAGCTGGCGCGCGGCGGGTGTTACCCCGACGCGCCCCAACTGCGTGACGGATTCGTCGTTCAACCGAACATCCCTTAGAAGAAGCCCAGGGCCTTCTCGCTGTAGCTGACCAGCACGTTCTTGATCTGCTGGTAATGATCCAGCATCATCTTGTGGGTCTCGCGGCCGATACCGGATTTCTTGTAACCGCCGAACGCGGCATGTGCCGGGTAGGCGTGGTAGCAGTTGGTCCATACGCGGCCCGCCTTGATACCGCGACCCAGGCGATACGCCGTATTCAGGTCGCGCGTCCACACGCCGGCCCCTAAGCCGTACAGGGTGTCATTGGCGATCTCCAACGCCTGCTCCGGCGTGTCGAAGGTCGTCACCGACACCACTGGTCCGAAGATCTCCTCCTGGAACACACGCATCTTGTTGTGACCCTCGAACACGGTGGGCTTGATGTAGAACCCGCCCGCCAGCTCGCCCGGCAGCTTGTTCGGCTCGCCGCCCGTGAGGACCTTCGCCCCTTCCTTGCGGCCGATATCAAAGTACGCCAGGATTTTCTCGTACTGGTCGTTCGAGGCCTGGGCGCCGATCTGGGTGCTCATCTCGTACGGGTCACCCTGCCGGATGGCCTGCACGCGCTTGATGGCGCGCTCCATGAAGCGGTCATAGATGGACTTCTGCACCAGGGCACGCGACGGGCAGGTGCACACCTCGCCCTGGTTCAGCGCAAACATGGCGAAGCCTTCGAGAGCCTTGTCAAAGAACGCGTCATCCTCGCGCACGACATCGGCGAAGAAAATGTTCGGCGATTTGCCGCCCAGTT